>Ga0134121_10004107_pt1 | contig 11958 bp, 9 predicted proteins | sample KB301_FD_96463 | JGI IMG/M metagenome (GOLD analysis project Ga0134121, IMG submission 96463) | Terrestrial soil microbial communities without Nitrogen fertilizer from Kellogg Biological Station, Michigan, USA - KB3-0-1 | ecosystem: Environmental > Terrestrial > Soil > Unclassified ...
CTTTCTCAGCTGCCGCGCGGCGGTGCGGGCGATGGCGCGCGGCAAGGCGGGCGGACGCATCGTCAATGTGGCATCGCGGCCGGCGCTGGAATGGCGCGCCGGCGCCGGCATGGCCGCCTATACTGCGAGCAAGGCCGCGGTCGCGGCGCTGACCACGGCGCTCGCGGAGGAAGTCGCGAAGGACGGCATTCTGGTGAATGCGGTCGCGCCTTCGATCATGGATACGCCGGCCAATCGCAAGGCGATGCCGAAGACGGACCATGACGCCTGGCCCAAAGTGGAGGAAGTGGCGCGGACGATTTTGTTTCTCGCCTCGCCCGACAACAAGGTTACGCGCGGTACCATCGCCACGGTCTACGGGCGGACCTAGAGCACGTTCGCTTTAGGTTGAATCAGCGCGCCCCCCTGACATGTTGCGGGAGCATGATCTTTCCCGAAAACCGATGCCCACTTTTCGGGATCATGCTCTGCTGGAGCATGATCTTTCCCGAAAACCGGTGCCCACTTTTCGGGATCATGCTCTGATCAGTGCCGCGTCAGGCGCTCGGCGAGCGTGTTCCCGCTCGGCGCGACTCCCGTCCGTTCGGCCTTTTGATCGATCTGCCAATATGCGTGCTGGATATAATGTACGCCGAGGTAGCGGAACGGCTCCGGCTCCCAATTTTGCGAGCGGTGGTTGACGCAGGGCAACGCCGTGAGTTCTGACTTCGCGCCGGTGATGAGGTCGCAAAGCACACGGCCGGATAGGTTCGTCGTCGCCACACCGTTGCCGACATAACCGCGCGCGCTCGCGAGCCCGCGCGCGGGCTCGTACATCATGGTCGGCATGAAATCGCGCGAGCAACCCAGCGGACCGCCCCAGGCGTGGGTAAAGCGCACGTTTTTCAGCCGCGGAAACCATTTCCGCACATTGTCCTGGAACATGCGGATGGTCGGCTCGTGCCGGTCGTACTCGTCCTCGATCCTTGAGCCGAAATGGTAGGGCGCGCCGCGTCCGCCGAAGAGAATGCGCCCATCGGCCGTCTTCGCCATATATTCGATGGTGAGCCGGCACGAGTCGACGCATTCGCGATTTCTCCAGCCGATTTCGGCCCAATCGGCCGCCGACAGCGGTTCGGTCAGCGTCATCAACGAATAGATCGGAATCAATTGCCGGTGCAGTTGTTTCAATCGCGTGAGATAGGCTTCACCGCAGAGCACGATCGTCTTTGCCCGGAGATCGCCGCGCGCGGTGCGCAGCGCCGGGCGGGCGCCGGCGATGAAATCGATCACCTCCGTCTCCTCGTAGATCGTGCCCCCGCGCCGCTCGACGGCGCGCGCGAGGCCGCGCACGAGCCGGCCCGGATGAATGTTCGCCGCATCCTTGTAGTAGATCGCTCCCAGCGCGCCTTCGATCTTCACGCGCGCATCGGTCTCCGACTTGTCGAGCAATTGAACGCGGTCGCCGAGCCCGAGCTGTTCGAATTCGGCCTGCGTGTCGTGCACCGCCGGCAATTGCTGCGGCCCGCGCGCGACCGACATGCCGCCGCCCTTGACGAAATGGATGTCGAACCCTTCGGCGGCCGCGACCCGCGCGACTTCGTCGACCGAGCCGGCCATGGCTCGGTACAACGCGATCGCCTGTTCCCGCCCATGATGTTTTGCAATCGCGCCCAAGCTCACGGGAAAGTGGGCGGTGCACCACGAGCCATTGCGCCCCGAGGCGCCAAAGCCCGCGATCTCTTTCTCGACGATGGCGACCTTCAAGGACGGTTGCCGCTGCAAGAGGTAGTACGCCGTCCACAAGCCCGAATAGCCGGCGCCGAGCACCGCCACGTCGACGTCTTCGGAACCGCTCAACGCCGGCCGCGGCGTCAAGTCATCGCCGCAAGTCTCGAGCCAGTAGCTGTAGGAGGTGTAATTTTTCATCGCACGATCGTCGTGGGCGCCAATCCATCAACCGTAGCCGCGACCCTCACCTCATTCAAGCAAACCGCATCGCTCGCCCCGCTATCGACCGCCAGCCCCTTGCGCAAGCGGCGCCGACGTTCGAGGCGGTCTTGACGCACAAAATGTTTCAACGGCATCGGACACGGCGGCCGCGATCAGCGAGCGGCGTTCCTCCGTGTTCAGCAGCAATTCTTCGTCGCGATTGATAATCGAACCCGCTTCGAGCAACACGGCGGGCATTTGGGTCGCTCTCAATACGTAAAGCTCGTCGAATCGGTAGACACCCGCGGAGGCGTCCAACAGCTCTCTTCGGCGGCTTCCCATGATCGCTTCGGTATAATGCGGGGTATATTTTAGACCCCGATCTTTCAATTGCTGGCCGAGAAGCTTGGCGAAGAGCACGCTCGCATTGCGGTTGCTGTTTTCGTAGGAGACAAAGATAGAGTGACCTTTGAACCTGTCGCTGAAATGGTATTGCCTCCCTTCATATTCCCAATTCTCGATGAAGCTATCGGGCACCGAGTCGTGATGAATTGACAGAAATAGATTGGCCATCGACCTATTTGCTGTCGCCACCCGTCGTACCAACGCGCTAACGGCCTGGCCGCCGGTAACGAGTAACAGGGTCTTGCTAAAGCCCGCCTCGACCAGTGTCCGTTCAATCAGCTTGGCGAGGCGAAGATTGAATTCATATTCGGTAACACCTCGAGCGCTGATTGCTCCCGGGTCCTCCGCCGTGTGCCCCACATCCAATATGACGCGAAATTTCGCGCGCTCACATTTTGAGCTTCTCGATTCGCCAAGAGGTGCACCGACCGTTTGACCCCACGCGATACTCGCAAAACTCTGCGAAAGCGTTATCGATACGACAGCCAGCGTCAACCCGATGCGAGATATATAGGTCATCAACGCCGCCTCGATCATCGCCATTTAGAATATCACGGTTCCCGGCTGATCGGGCAAACGCAATCCGACTTCGGCTACGGGTTGCCGTCCGTAGCAAATTCTCGCCGTGGATTTTCGGCAGCATAACTCTGAAATTGGTGGCATATTATGCATGTTAGGTGTCCCATGACGCAATCGAACGGATCCAAGCCGCAGAGCGACGCCGTTCCGCGTAACGTCGATATCTTGATCGTCGGCAGCGGATTCAGCGGTCTGTGTCTTGCCGTTCGCCTTCGGCAATCCGGTCAAACTTCATTTCTGATCGTCGAGAAGGAAGCTGACCTCGGCGGCACCTGGCGCGACAATCGCTATCCTGGTTGTGCCTGCGATATCCCCTCCCATCTCTACTCGCTTTCATTTGCGCCGCGGAACGACTGGAGCCGCCTGTATCCGTCGCAGCCGGAGTTATGGAATTACCTTTGCGATATCGCCGACCAATACGAGCTTCGATCCAAGATTCGCTTCAACACCGAAATGCAGAGCGCCCAATGGGATGAGGTGAATGGGCTATGGCACGTTACGACTAATGCCGGCGAGACAATTACTGCTCGCATTTTGGTGTCGGCGATCGGGTCGCTTCATGTGCCGTCGTATCCAAAAATCAGCGGGATCGAGACGTTCTCGGGCAGCGCGTTCCACTCGGCGGAGTGGCCGGACGGTCTTGATTTGAGCGGGAAGCGGGTCGCGGTCATCGGCACCGGAGCGAGCGCCGTTCAATTCATTCCCGAGATCGCGTCAAAAGTTGAGAAGCTATACGTCTTCCAACGCACGCCGCCTTGGGTGATGCCGAAGCTCGATCGTTCGATCGGCCGCTGGGAGAAAATCTTATTCCGCTTCTTGCCCGGCTATCGACGCGCATTTCGTACCCGTTTCTATTGGTATTATGAATTGAGGGCCCTGGCGCTTAACGGCAACAGGCGATTGCTCGCGACAGCCGAAGGCATTTCCCGCCGCCATCTGGCAAGGCAAATCGGCGACCCGCCTTTGCGCGCGAGGTTGAGGCCCGGCTACCGCATGGGCTGCAAGCGCATTTTGATTTCGAACGACTATTATCCGGCTCTCACCCGACCGAACGTCGAGCTCGTCACCGAAAGTATTAGCGAGGTTTCCGGAAGCGAAATCGTCACTGGCGGCAACCGCAGGCGGCCAGTCGATGTCATTATTTATGGCACCGGCTTCGACGTGTCCGGCTCGCTCAAAAGATTGTCGATCACGGGGCGCAACGGCGTCGGGTTGAGTGCGACCTGGCAGGCAGAGATCGCGAGTTATTACGGCATCTGCGTCAGCGGATTCCCGAATTTCTTCATGCTGCTTGGTCCCAATACCGGCCTCGGCCATAACTCGGTGGTCATTATGATTGAAGCACAGGTCACATACATCATGAGTTGTCTCCGCTTCATGCGGCGAAAGCGTTTGAAAACGATCGACGTGAAACACGACATCCAGACGGCCTTCTACCGACAGATCCAAGAACGGCTGAAGCCGACAGTCTGGCAATCGGGCGGTTGCCGAAGTTGGTATCAAGACGAAAAAGGCCACAACGTTGCGATCTGGCCGGGTTTTACATTCGACTATCGCTGGCAAACCAGGAGCGTCACCCCAAGTGACTATTCCGTCACGCGAAACTAAGAAATTTTCTTGTCTGAGCAGAATTTGAATTGCGGTCGGCGCTCATCGAATTCGCATCCGAGTTTTTTCCATCCTGCGCCCCGTAACTGGACCTCTTACCCTGACAGTGCCAGACTATGTGCAAAATCGAACATGATGAGGCCGGCCGCGGGAGGAAATCATGCATGTAAAGCACTCTGCCCAATGGATGCTTTTGTCGGCGGCCGTGGCGATTTGCGCAACCCCTGCTACGGCGCAGAAAAAATACGACGTCGGCGCGAGCGATACCGAAATCAAAGTCGGCAACATCATGCCGTATAGCGGGCCGCTCTCGGCCTACGCCACGATTGGCAAGACGATCGCCGCCTATTTCAACAAGATTAATGCGGAAGGCGGCATCAACGGTCGTAAAATCAATTTCATTTCCTACGATGACGGCTTCAGCCCGCCGAAAACCGTCGAGCAGGCGCGCAAGCTCGTCGAAAACGACGAAGTGTTACTGATTTTCCAAAGCCTCGGGACCCCGACCAACAATGCAATCCAAAAATACATGAACACAAACAAGGTGCCGCAGCTGTTTGTCGCGACGGGGGCGACCAAGTTTGGCGACCAAAAGAACTTTCCGTGGACGATGGGATGGCAACCCACATACCAGATCGAAGGGCATATCTACGCCCGATATCTCCTGCAAAACCACCCAAACGGAAAGATCGCCATCCTTTATCAAAATGACGATTCAGGCAGGGACTACATCAAGGGCTTGAAGGATGGTCTTGGCGGCAAAATGCAGATCGTTGCCGAAGCTCCCTACGAGCCGGCAGATCCGACCGTCGATTCTCAGATCATTAAGCTAAAGGCCTCGGGCGCTGACATCTTCTTCAATGAGGCCTCGCCGAAATTCGCCGCGCAGGCAATCAAAAAATTGGCGGAACTCAGTTGGAAACCGGTTCACCTCCTTGCCAGTATATCGGCCTCCGTCGGCTCCGTTCTCAAGCCTGCCGGGCTCGAGAACTCAAAAGGCATCTTGTCCACCGGCTACCTGAAGGATCCGACGGATCCGTCGTGGAAAAACGATCCTGCGGTCAAGGAGTGGGCCGCTTTCATGGATAAATACTATCCGGAGGGCGATAAGACGACCACGTTCACGGTCTATGGCTATCTCACCGCGCAAACGCTCGTCCAAGTCCTGAAGCAGTGCGGTGACGACCTCACGCGCGAAAATGTCATGAAACAGGCGGCGAATCTCAAGGATCTGGAACTCGAGATGCTGCTGCCGGGGATTAAAATCAACACCGGACCGAGCGACTATTATCCAATCAAGCAGATGCAGATGTCGCGCTTCAATGGCGAGTATGGCGAGCTTTTCGGTCCCCTCATCGCCGGCGAAGTTAGCGGTATGTGATGTTGCTCCCCGCAAAAACTTAATTCTTTCGTTGCCGAACTCTTTGTCCCCGTGACCGGTCCGCATCAGGAGCCATCCTCCGCCGCTTGGACGGGCAAGATGGACGGGTCGGCAGCGATCGGAATTATGTGCAAGGCACCGCTTCCGGGGCGGACCAAAACGCGTCTCGCCGCGGCCATCGGGGCGGAATCGGCGGCCGCGTTGTCGGCGTGCTTCCTGCGCGATGTCGCCGCGACAATCGAAACGATCCCGGAGAGCCTCGCGTGCAAAGGTTACGGGGTGTACGCGCCGGCTGGAGCGGAAGCCGAGCTTCGGCGCATCTTGCCGCCCTCCTTCGGGCTGTTACTTCAGGTCGACGCCGAATTCGGGAACGTCTTATATGGGGCGGCGCGCGACTTGCTTGCGGCCGGGCACGATTGCGTCATGCTCGTGAACAGCGATGGGCCGACGCTGCCCGTCTCCTTTTTCCTCGACGCGGTTGGCGCCTTGCGGCGCCCCGGCGACCGAATGGTGCTGGGGCCGGCCGTCGACGGCGGCTATTATCTGATCGGCCTCAAGGCGGCGCATCGCCGGCTATTCACGGACATCCCCTGGGGCACCGAAGCGGTGGCTCATTTGACGATCGAGCGCGCGGCCGAGACCGGTCTTGAAGTCATGCTCTTGCCCGCATGGTACGACGTCGACGACGGAGAATCGCTCGACTGGTTGCGCCAGGAACTTACCGGACGATCCGATCGCTTCCGCGGCGGCGCCCCGGCGGCGGCCACGCGGGCTTTTCTCACCACCCCGGCCGAGGCCGCGAAGTGAGCAAAGCGATCGACGCCGCGCCGCGCAGTCACCGGTCGGGGCTCGGCGCGATTGACGAGCGGGTCGCGTTTTACCTGCTGATATTTTTCGGCGCGCTCGTCGCGGGCCTCGTGCTGGCGACGCCGTTGGCGTTCTGGAAATACGGCGACAACGCATACATCGCAATGGCGATCGCGACCGGCCTTGCGGCACTCGGCGCGGCGACGGTCGCCGAACGCGCAGAGCCGGCGCGCGCCCTGTGGCTGATCTTCGGCGTCGCCATGCTGTTGCGGCTTTTCCTGTTGCTCCTCGATCCGCTGCTGTCGACCGACATCTACCGCTACGTCTGGGACGGCAAGGTGCAGGCGGCGGGCATCAATCCCTACCGCTATGTTCCCGCCGACGCCGCGCTCGCTTCGCTGCGCGATACGGTGATCTACCCGAACATCAATCGCGCCAATTATGCTGTGACGATTTACCCGCCGGTCGCGCAGATGTTTTTCTTTCTGGTGACCCGTTTCGGGGAAAGCGTGACGACGATGAAAGTCGCGCTCCTTGCCTGCGAGGGTATTACCGTAACGACGATCGTCCTTTTGCTGCGGCAGCTTGCACGCCCGGCAACGCGGATCGTCGCCTATGCTTGGCATCCATTGCCGATGTGGGAGGTCGCGAATAGCGGGCACATTGACGCCTTGATGGTGGCTCTGATGATGCTCGGACTGTGGCTCGCGCTCACCGGGCGGCCGTTGCGGGGGGCCGCGTCGATCGCGCTCGCCGCTCTCGTAAAACCATTTGCTCTGCTCGCGCTCCCCACCATCTGGCGGCCATGGGATTGGAAGGCGCCGCTGATCGTCATCGCAATCGCGCTGCTTTGCTATGCGCCCTATCTGTCCGTCGGATGGGGCGTGTTCGGATATCTCGCTGGGTACCTGGGCGAAGAGCATTACGGTACCGGCGTCCTCCTTTGGCCGCTGGCCGCGATCCGATGGATTGTCGGCGCATTTCGCGGCGATCTCGCGATCTACTTTGCTGCGTCCGCGTTCGCAATTGCCGCGATGGCGCTATATGCCACATGGCGAAAGGAACGCTCGGCCGAGCTTTGTCTGCATGACATCAACAGATTGTTACTCGCATTTCTGTTTCTGCTCTCCCCCAACTATCCGTGGTACTTCTTGATCCTCACTCCGTTTGTCGCGCTCGTCGGCGGGGCGCCGGTGTGGGCGTTCACCCTAGGGGCGGTGCTGCTGCAAGATGAGTTGCGAGTGGATCCCTATGTGCCGGTGCTAGTCCGCAAGTCGGTCCTTTACGGAGCTTTTCTCATTGCCTGCGCCTACCCTGTCTTGCGCGCTTGGTTGAATCCGGCACGGAATAAAGATGCGAGCGATGGAACCGCTGCAAACCGATAGCATGCGCGAAAAAGCGGTCGACCCGCGCCGCTACTATGAGGCAGCTTCCAGCGAACGCGCGGCGGAGGCCAAGCGCCCGCCGGTCTGCCTTTATCTGGAGACCACCAACCGCTGCAATCTCCTGTGCACCACATGCCCGCGCACTTACGAGGAGCTCGAGCCGCCCGCCGATATGAGCTGGGAGCTGTTCACGTCGATCGTGGATCAGCTGCCCGATCTTGTCCGCGCGGTGCTGCACGGCGTCGGCGAGCCGATGTTGGTCAAGAACCTTCCGCGCATGGTGCGCTACCTGAAAGACCGCGGCGTCTACGTGCTGTTCAACACGAATGGAACGGTGCTGAACGAGCGCAACGGCCGGGCGCTAATCGCCGCCGAACTCGACGAGCTGCGCGTTTCGCTTGACGCCTCGAATGCAAAAAGCTTCCGCGAGATCCGCGGCAAGAATTATTTCGACCGCATTTTAAGAAACGTGCGCGCCTTCCGCGATCTGCAGGAAAGAGAGGGCCATGAAAAGCCGAGAGTTTCGGCTTGGCTCACGGGTCTCAAGGAAACGATTAAAGAGTTGCCGGCCTTCGTGCGCGTCGCCGCCGACATCGGCGTGAAGGAAGTCTATCTCCAGAGACTGGTATTCTTCGACGAGAACCCGATCGGCATGGCGCATTCGGAGCAGGCGCTGTTCGAGCGCACGACGCGGGAAGAAGCGGATTATATCCGCGAGGCGGAAGAGTCGGCTCGCTCGCAGGGCATCACCTTCAGCGCGTCCGGTGCCGCCTCGGAACTCGGCGTAAGTCTGAAGAAGACGGAAGGTGAATCGCCCTGGTCGTTGTGCCGTCGCCCCTGGACGCTGATGTACATCACCGCCAACGGGCGGGCGCTTCCCTGCTGCATCGCGCCGTTCTCGCAGCGCGGCTACGAGCACTACACGCTGGGCGACGCGACGCAGGAGAGCTTGCGCGAAATCTGGAACGGGCCGGCCTATCAGTCGTTCAGAACCGCGCTGCTTTCCGACACGCCCTCGAAGGCCTGCGCCAATTGCGGCCTGCGTTGGAGCTTGTGAGCGCGAGCGCGAGCGCGGACGGTTTCGATGGCACGAGAATCGCCGAGCGTGAGTGCGCCCAACCCGGTTATTTCCGCGATTATTCCCTGTCTCGAGGAAGAAGATGCGATCGCGGCCGTGGTGGCGGCGGTGTTGAAAGAAGGCGTTGCCGAAGCCATCGTGGTCGATGGCGGCTCGCGCGACGACACGGTCGAACGCGCGGCGGCGGCCGGCGCCCGCGTCGTCATCGAACGCGAGCGCGGATACGGCCGCGCGGTGCAGGCCGGAATCGATGCGGCGCGCGCCGATGCCGACATTCTGTTGTTTCTCGATGGCGACGGCAGCGACAATCCCAAATTCATTCCCGCATTGATCGCCCCGATCGCCGAAGGACGCGTGGCCTTCGTGCATGGCTCGCGTCTGCGTGGCGGCCATGAACCGGGAAGCCTTTCGTTGCAACAGATCGCCGCCGGCCGTATCGTCGGCCTGTTGTTGCACCTCGTCTATGGCGTGCGATTTACCGACATGTCGCCCTTCCGCGCCATTCGACGCTGCGCGCTCGAACGGCTCGGGATGCAAGAGACGACCTACGGCTGGAATCTTGAAATGCTGATGCGCGTCGCCGCGGCACGATTGCCTGCGTGTGAGATCGCGGTCGGGCATCGGCGCCGCATCGGCGGCGTCTCGAAAGTATCGGGTAACTTCGTCGCCGGTATTGCGGCAGCCGGCACGATCGCAGCGACGTTCCTGCGCCTAGCGCTCACGTTGCGGCGAGAGCGCGGCAACTGAGGCCCCCCGCGTCTCGATTCAACCGGCGATCTTCAGCAGCCAGCCCCAAAAGCCTGATCCTTCCCGCACCGCGGCTACGCGACGCCGCAGCCAGGCATCGAGCCCGAGGCTGCGGCCGGCCGCATAAAGCGAGAACAGAAACATCAGTATCGCCAGAAACATGTAGGACCACGACCATTCCTCCGGGCTGCCGGGAAGATAAATGCCGAGCCATAGGTGAAGCACGAACAGGATCGCGACGGCACCGACCAGGCGCACGCCAAGCCCGAGGATCAGGGAGGCGGCAAACGTCAGCTCCGCCAGGAACACCAGCGGACCGAACAAATAGAGATGCGGGACCAGAAAATCCGTCACGAATTGGCGGTGAAATTCGAACGCGGCGCGCGTGCCCATCTGCTCGACCCAATATTGCAATCCGCCGGAAGCGGGCAGCGGCAGTTTCCACAACATGCTTTCGAACCACATGCAGCCGATCAATACGCGCACGAGCCAGGTGCCGAGATGCATGGCGGTGCGTTGGGCGGGGTCCTCCCGCCAGTTGCTGGCGGCGATGTAGAGGCTCGCGAGGATCAGCGCGAAAAAAAGCGCCAGCACGAGATATCGCCAGCCGCCGAGCGCCATGTAATCGCCGGTGGCGCCGGTCAGGAATAGCCAAACGTCAGTGAGTGGATTTCTCGGCATGCCTGCTCTCCTTTGGCATTGTAGGGCATATTGTGTGCTTCATGCGAATTTCTCGGTTCCGACCGGGCGACCGATTTGCGCGTCGCTCGGCGCCTCGGAGAGGTGCATTGCCATCGCGTCGATACGCAGCCGCCGCCGCAAGCCGCGCGACAGCATATCGACCGTTATCGACAGCAGCGCCGTTGCAATGAGCAGGACCACGGCCACGTCGAGCCTGATCTCCGAGATGGCGGCGTCGATGTAATAGCCGAGCGTGGCGATGCCGAGGATACCGAAGATCGCGCTCTCGCGCAGGATGATCTCCCAGCGGTAGAGCACGTAGGCGAGAAATTGTCCGTACAGCCGCGGCACTGTCTCGTAGCAATAGAGGTTCACCCCGCCGCCGGCGTCCGGCCGATATTCGAGCGCATCGGCGTGCCGGCCCATCAGATAGCCGACGATGGCGCCGTTATGCACCGAGAGCGCGATGATCGCCGGCAACATCGACGGCCCCATCAACTGCAACAGCACATAGACGAGCATGTATTCAGGGGTCGAGCGCACGATCACCAGCGCCACGCGCCCGAGCGGCTGACCGATCCGGCCGGCGAAGCGGCGGCAGATGAACGGGAACAAGGCGAGCGCAAGGATTCCCATCGCCACCAGCGCGATCTGCGACAGCACCAGCGTCTGGATCACGCCGGGCATGACTTGCTTCGTCACGATCGGCCACAGCCAATGTGAAAAATCGAGCCAGGTGGCGATCGCCGCGAGGTCGGCGCCGCGCAGCGGCTGCGGGACGATGTCGTGGGTGAGAAAGCGGACGAGATTCGTCAATGACGAGCCGCTGCCGATCGTTTCGGGCAGCAGGAACACGCTCGCGACGATCAGGATCGGCACGGTGATCGGCCGCGCCCACAAACGGCGCGTGCCGATCAGCACGTAGAAAACGAGCAACAGCGCCGCCGCCTGACTGTAGTAACCCTGCTTGAAAAAGGAATCGAGATGGAAGCCGATCGTCGGAAGCCCGATGAAGCCGAGCACCAGCGTTGAGCGCATGCCGCATTCGAAGCGGTAGAGCGTGTAGGTCCAGAATTGCGGCGCGAGCTCGGGAATGCGCGCATACGCGAAGCGGGCGATGGTCGAGGTTCCGCTCGGAAGCGCGCGCTCGGCCGCGAGATCCGCCTCCTCGATCATCTCCGCGAACACTTTGGCAAAGATGCCGGAATACGGAATCGCGACGGCCAGAATTCCGGTGATCGGCGATAGTCCCGCGACCTGGATGATCAGCAGCGCCCAGAACAGCTCGTGCACGGAGCGGAGAGACGCCGCGAGCACCCGAATGATGCGAAAGCTCGCAAATCCGAGCGCCAGCAGAAACCCGGCCGCGGCGCCGA
>Ga0134121_10004108_pt1 | contig 11957 bp, 21 predicted proteins | sample KB301_FD_96463 | JGI IMG/M metagenome (GOLD analysis project Ga0134121, IMG submission 96463) | Terrestrial soil microbial communities without Nitrogen fertilizer from Kellogg Biological Station, Michigan, USA - KB3-0-1 | ecosystem: Environmental > Terrestrial > Soil > Unclassified ...
CGTGGAGTACGAGACGAAGACGCGTCACTACGCGCACGTCGACTGCCCCGGCCACGCCGACTACGTCAAGAACATGATCACGGGTGCCGCGCAGATGGACGGCGCGATCCTCGTGGTCAGCGCCGTCGACGGCCCGATGCCGCAGACGCGCGAGCACATCCTGCTCGCGCGCCAGGTGAACGTGCCCTCGGTCGTCGTCTTCCTCAACAAGTGCGATCTCGTCGAAGACGCCGAGCTCCTCGACCTCGTCGAGCTCGAAGTCCGCGAGCTGCTCTCGAAGTACAACTATCCGGGCGACGACGTCCCGGTCATCCGCGGCGCCGCGATCAAGGCGATCGAAGGCGATCCGGCGTGGGTCGCGAAGATCGAGGAGCTCTACGACGCCCTCGACAACAACATTCCGCAGCCGGTGCGCGAAGTCGACAAGCCGTTCCTGATGCCGGTCGAAGACGTGTTCACGATCACGGGCCGCGGCACCGTCGCGACGGGCCGTATCGATCGCGGCAAGATCAAGACGGGCGACGAAGTGTCTCTCGTCGGGTTCGGCTCGGACAAGAAGACGGTCGTCACGGGCGTCGAAATGTTCCGCAAGCTGCTCGACGACGGCCAGGCCGGCGACAACGTGGGTCTCCTCCTCCGCGGCATCGACAAGAAGGACGTCGAGCGCGGCATGGTGCTCGCGAAGACCGGCTCGATCACGCCGCACACGAAGTTCAACGGCGAGGTCTACGTGCTCACGAAGGATGAAGGCGGCCGCCACACGCCGTTCTTCAAGGGCTACCGCCCGCAGTTCTACTTCCGCACGACGGACGTGACGGGATCGATCGAGCTCCCCGAAGGCACCGAGATGGTGATGCCGGGCGACAACATCCAGATGAAGATCGAGCTCATCTCGCCGATCGCGATGGAAGAAGGACTGCGCTTCGCGATTCGCGAAGGCGGGCGTACGGTCGGTGCAGGCGTCGTCACCAAGATTCTCGCGTAACGAAACGGGTAACGCGCAGCGGGCGGCGGTCGTGACGACCCCTTAGCCCGTTGCCCGTTGCCCTTTGCCCGAATTCAAATGGCTGGAAAAATCAGGATCAGACTGAAGGCATTCGACCACGCGGTCATCGACCAGGCGGCGGCCGACATCGTGCGCACGGCGGAAAAAACCGGCGCGCAGGTGTCGGGCCCCATTCCGCTGCCCACGAAGACGCGCCGCTGGACCGTGCTTCGCTCACCGCACGTCGACAAGAAGTCGCGCGAGCAGTTCGAGCTGAAGACGCACAAGCGCGTGATCGACATTCTCGACTCCCGCGCGCAAACGGTCGATGCGCTCACGAAGCTCGATCTGCCCGCCGGCGTCGACGTTGAAATCAAGGTGGAATAAATGATTGGCATCATCGGCAAGAAACTCGGCATGACGCAGATCTTCGCGGAGGACGGGGAGCAGATTCCCGTCACCGTCGTCGAAGCGCCGCCCAATCCGGTCGTGAAGGTCACGACGCGGGAGACGGCAGGGTTTGCCGCGGTCGAGCTCGGGTACGGCGCGCAGCGCCTGCGCCGTGAATCGGCCAAGGGCGAAGTGAAGTCGCCGCGCGGAGCACGCGCGAGCAAGTCGGCGGTTGGACACGCGGCGCGTGCGAAGCTCGACACGCCGCCCGCGATCTTCCGCTCGATTCGTCTCGACGAAAAGGGCAACGCCAAGTCGGAAGTGCCGACGTACAACGTCGGCGACACGATCACTGTCGGCGTGTTCCAGCCCGGCGACATGGTGAGGGTCACCGGCACGTCGAAAGGCCGCGGCTTCCAGGGCATCGTGAAGCGCCACTCCGCCGGCGGCGGTCCGAACACGCACGGCAACACGAAGCACCGCCGTCCCGGCTCCGTGGGTGCCGGTACGGATCCGTCGCGTGTCATCAAGGGCAAACGGATGCCGGGGCATTACGGCGCCGAGCGCCACACGCAGATCAATCTCCGCGTCGTGAAAGTCGACGGGGAGCGCAACCTGATTTACATCCGCGGCGCAGTGGCGGGCCCGACCAACGGGATCGTCGTCGTGCGCAAGCAGAGCTGACGATGGCAGACACGCAAACGTTCGACGCGCCGGCGTTCACGGCGGCGGGCACGGCGCGCGATCGCGTCGCGCTTCCCGCGCAGACGTTCGATGGCGTCGTGAACATGCCGGTGATGCACCAGGCGGTGAAGGCGTATCTCGCCAACAAGCGCCAGGGCAACGCGTACACGCGCACGCGCGGTCTCGTGACCGGCGGTAACCAGAAGCCGTGGAAACAGAAGGGCACGGGCCGCGCCCGCCAGGGTTCGACGCGCGCGCCGCACTGGCCCGGTGGCGGCACGGTGTTCGGTCCGCACGGCGATCGCAATTACTCGGAAACGGTGCCGCGCCAGGTGCGCGCCCTCGCACGCAAGAGCGCGCTCAATGCGCGCGCGCGCGAAAGCGCCGTGGTGATCGTGGACCGGTTCTCCTACGAGAAGCCGAAGACGTCCATGCTCGTCGCGGTGCTCGAGCGCATCGGCGTCGCGAACAAGAAGGTGCTCATTCTCACCGACGGTCCGAAGCCGGCCGTGTACATGAGCGCGCGCAATCTGCCGAACGTCGACGTGCTGCCCTACAGCGACGTCTCGACCTACAACATCCTGTGGAGCGATGTCGTGGTGATCGAAGGGCCGGCGATCGGACAGGACCTCGCGCCGGTCAGCGACAAGACGGCGCTCGCTGATTTGAAGCCGGGACGCAAACGGCTGGGACGGGGGAACGGGGGGACAGAGGGGACGGCGGACGACGCCGTCGAGGCCGCTCCGCGCAAGAAGGCGCCGGCGCGCAAGGCCGCCGCGGCGAAGAAGACTGCGGCGAAAAAGCCCGCGGCGAAGCGGCCCGCGGCGAAAAAGACGGCGGCGAAGAAGAAGACCGCCGCCAAGAAGAAGGGGAAGTAATCCATGGCGATCAATCATCGTACCGTCGTCCGCCCGATCGTCACGGAGAAATCTTCCGCGGCGCATCAGGAGCGTGGCGAATACACGTTCCGCGTGCACCCGCGCGCGACCAAGCCGCAGATCAAGACGGCCATCGAGCAGCTCTTCGGCGTCACGGTCACCGGCGTCTGGACGTCCACGCAGCGCGGCAAGCCGCGCCAGGTGGGCGGTTTCGCCGGCGTTCGTCCGAATTGGAAAAAAGCGATTGTGAAGCTCAAGGAAGGCGACACGATCGAACACGTTTTCGAGGGCTGAGCCATGGGAGTCAGACAGTTCCGCCCGGTCACTGCGTCGTCGCGCTTTCGTACCGTTCACGACAGCGCCGAGATCACGCGCAGTACGCCGGAAAAGAGCCTCACCGAACCGCTGAAGAAATCCGGCGGGCGCGACAACCATGGCCACATCTCCATGCGTCGCATCGGCGGTGGCCACAAGCGCAAGTATCGCGTGATCGACTTCAAGCGGAATCGCTTCGGCGCGGCCGCCACGGTGAAGGAGATCGAATACGATCCCAACCGCTCGGCGCGCATTGCGCTGGTCGAGTACGCGGACGGCGAACGGCGCTACATCCTGCATCCCAAGGGACTCGCGGTCGGCGACACGGTGGCGTCGGGCCCGGGATCGGACGTGCGCGTCGGCAACGCGATGCCGCTCAAGGAAATTCCGCTGGGCACCGCCGTGCACAACGTCGAGCTCACGCGCGGCAAGGGCGGGCAGATGGCGCGCTCGGCCGGCACGTCCGTGCAGGTCGTCGCGAAGGAAGGCGAGTACGTCACGGTGCGCATGGCCTCGACGGAAATGCGCATGGTGCACGGCCTCTGCCTCGCGACCATCGGCGAAGTCGGGAACGCGGAGCACGAGCTCGTGTCGCGCGGCAAGGCCGGCGCGACGCGCTGGCTTGGCTGGCGCCCGAAGGTGCGCGGTGAAGTCATGAACCCGGTGGATCACCCGCACGGCGGACGCACACGCGGCGGACGCAATGTCGTGGATCCGTGGGGCAACAAGGAAGGCGTCAAGACGCGCCACCCCAAGAAGGGGTCGACGCGACTGATTGTCCGCGGCAGGAAGCGCGGCAAGGCCACGCAGAGCTAAGGGCGAATCACAATGGCGAGAAGCGTAAAGAAAGGCCCGTTCGTTGCCGACCACCTCGCAAAGAAGGTGGCGGGGCTGAACGCGCGAAACGAGAAGAAGGTCGTGAAGACGTGGTCGCGCGCGAGCACGATTCTTCCCGACTTCGTCGGCCACACGTTTGCCGTGCACAACGGCAACAAGTTCGTGCCCGTGTACGTGACCGAGAACATGGTCGGTCACCGGCTCGGCGAGTTCTCGCCAACGCGCACGTTCCGGGCGCATACGATGGTCAAGGCCGGCGCACCGGAGAAGACGGGCGGCGAAGGCGGCGCGCGCGGTGGACCGCGCGGTGGTCCGGGCTCGGCGCCCGCGTCCGCACCGGCCGCGGCACCAGCCGCTGCACCATCGGCGCCGCCGAAGGGAGGGAAGTAATCCATGGAAGCACGCGCACTCCAGCGCACCACGCGTCAGTCGCCGTACAAGATGCGGCTGGTCATCGACCAGATCCGCGGCAAGGACGTCAACGACGCGCTCGCGCTTCTCAAGTTTTCGAAGAAGAACGCCGCGAAGCAGATCAGCAAAGTGCTCAACGCCGCGGTCGCGAACGCCGAGCAGGCGGCGCGGCTCGCGAATGCTTCCATCGACGTCGACGCGCTGTACGTGAAGCACGCCATCGTGAACGAAGGTCCGAAGCTCAAGCGCTGGATGCCGGCCGCCATGGGCCGCGCCACGCCGATTCACAAGCGTACCAGCCACGTGGAAATCATCGTGGCCGACAAGGACGGACAGTAACCCATGGGACAGAAGACAAATCCGATCGGCTTCCGCCTCGGCGTTTCGCGCGACCACCGTTCGCGCTACTACGCGGGCAAAGAGCTTCCTGCACTGCTGAAAGAAGACCAGCTCGTGCGCGGCTATCTCAAGGCGCGCCGCTTTCCGGGTAACGCGAGCGCGGCGATCGCCGACGTGCAGATCGAGCGCAAGCCGGGCAAGGTGACGATCACGATCTTCACCGGCCGTCCGGGCGTCATCATCGGCAAGAAGGGCGCCGAGGTCGACAACCTGCGCGACGAGCTCGCCCAGCTCACGAAGAAGGAAGTCGCGGTCAACATCGAGGAAGTGAAGCGGCCGGAGCTCGACGCGCAGCTCGTGGGCGACAACATAGCCGCGCAGCTGGCGCAGCGCATCTCGTTCCGCCGCGCGATGAAGCGCGCGGTGCAGGCAGCGATGCGCATGGGCGCGCTCGGCATCAAGGTGAAGGTTTCGGGCCGCCTGGGCGGCGCGGAAATCGCGCGCACGGAAGGCTATCACGAAGGTCGCGTGCCGCTGCACACGCTGCGCGCGGATATCGACTACGCCACGAGCACGGCGCGCACCACGTTCGGCACGATCGGAGTGAAGACCTGGATCTTCAAGGGCGAGGTCGTGGAAGAGCGGCGCGGGGAAAAGACGTACTCGACAGGGGCGTGAGGTCGAGAGAGAACGAGAGAGCGAGAGAGCGAGAGAACGCGAGACCTGGATAACGAGAGATGCTGAGTCCGAAAAGAGTCAAATTCCGCAAGATGTTCAAAGGCCGCACGCGCGGCACCGCGAGCCGTGGCGCGACTGTCGCCTTCGGCACGTATGGTCTCATGGCGCTCGAGCCGGGCTGGATCACCAACCGGCAGATCGAAGCGTCGCGCGTGGCGCTGTCGCGCTACATCAAGCGTGGCGGCAAGGTCTGGATTCGCATCTTCCCGGACAAACCGATCACGAAGAAGCCCGCGGAAACGCGCATGGGCAAAGGCAAAGGCTCGCCCGAAGGCTGGGTCGCGGTCGTGAAGCCCGGGCGCGTGCTCTTCGAGCTCGAAGGCATCAACAAGGAAACTGCCCAGCAGGCCATGGCGCTCGCGTCCGCCAAGCTCGGCATTGCAACGAAGTTCGTCATGCGGGAGGGAGCCTGATGAAGGGACTGAAGGCGGAAGATCTGCGGACGTGGACGCCGGCGGACCTCACGTCGCGGATCGCGGAGCTCGAGGAAGAGCGGTTCCGGCTGACGTTCCGCAGCGCGACCGAGCAGCTCGAAGAGCCGTTGCGCCTGCGCGCAATCCGGAAGGACGTGGCGCGGCTCAAGACCGTGCTCAACGAAAAAACGAGAGAACGTGAGACCGTGAAGCCGAAAGCCGGGAGGACTGCGAAGTGACGGCCGAGAATACGAACGGCCACGACCGGTCGATGCGCAAAACGCGCGTTGGCCTGGTGGTGAGCGACAAGATGCAGAAAACGGTCGTCGTCGCGATCGAGCGTCGTGTGCCGCATCCCGTGTACGGCAAGATGATGTCGCGCACGACGAAGCTGAAAGCGCACGACGAGGAGAACAGCGCGAAGCAGGGTGACACCGTCCGCATCATGGAAACGCGCCCGCTGTCGAAGGACAAGCGGTGGCGCGTGGTGGAAATCGTCGAGCGAGCGAGGTAGACCCGTGATTCAACAGGAAACCGTGGTCCGCGTGGCGGATAATTCGGGCGCGAAAAAGGCGCTCGTGATCCGCGTGCTCGGCGGAACGCGCCGTCGCTACGCGGGGCTGGGTGACCGCGTCGTGGTGGCCGTGAAGGACGCGCTGCCGAACGGCACGGTCAAGAAATCCGACGTGGCGAAGGCCGTTGTCGTGCGCACCGTGAAGGAGACGCGCCGCAAGGACGGCTCGTACATCAAATTCGACGAAAACGCGGTGGTCATCATCGATGACGCCGGTGAACCGCGCGCGACGCGCATCTTCGGACCCGTGGCGCGCGAGCTGCGCGAAAAGCGGTACATGAAGATCGTCTCGCTCGCGCCCGAGGTGCTCTAGCATGCGCATTCTCAAGCACAAGAAGACGGCGGGCCGGCGCCTCACGCGCCGCCACGCCATTGCCATTGAGCGCGTGGCGATCCCCATCCGGAAGGGCGACACCGTGCGCGTCATGCGCGGCGATGACGCCGGGCGGGAGGGCGAGGTGATCCGCGTCTATCCCAAGACGGGGCGCATCACGGTCAAGGGCATCAACATCGTCAAGAAGCACCAGCGCGCGCGGCGTCCCGAGGAACAGAGCGGGATCATCGAGCGCGAGGCGGCCGTGCATCACTCGAACGTGATGCTCATCGACCCGAAGACCGGCGCGGCGACGCGCGTGCGTTTCCGCGTCGACAAGGACGGAACGAAGGAACGCGTGGCCGCAAAGAGCGGTGATGCGATCCCGGTTACGCGATAGAGGACACCGAGATGGCAGACGAAAAGGGCGGAACGGAAGTCAAGGAGAAGGCGGCCAAACCGGCGGCCGCCAAGGGCGGCGGCAAGGGTGGCAGCAGCTCGCGCAGCAGCGGCGAGGGCAAGGGCGGCAAGCGTGCGTCCATGCTCCCGACGGAGCACGCGGGGAGCAGCAAGCCGGTACCGGCGCCGCGCATGCGCGAGCGCTACGTGCAGAAAGTGCGGCCCGCGCTCTCGCAGAAGCTGAGCCTCACCAACCCGATGCAGATCCCGAATCTCGAGAAGATCGTGATCAACGTCGGCTTCGGTGAAGCGATCAAGCAGCCGCGGCTGCTCGACACGGTCGTCGAGGAGCTCTCGATCATCACGGGCCAGCGTCCGGCGAAGAAGAAGGCGAAGAAGTCCATCGCCAACTTCGGCCTCCGCCAGGGCCTCGAGATCGGCGCGGCGGTGACGCTGCGCGGCGCGCGCATGTGGGAATTCCTCGACCGCTTCATCTCGACGGCGATTCCCCGCATTCGCGACTTCCGCGGCCTGAGCACGCGCTCGTTCGACGGGCGCGGCAATTACTCGCTCGGTCTCAAGGAACAGATGATTTTCCCCGAGATCAATTTCGATCTCATCGAGCAGATCCACGGCATGGACATCACGATCGTCACCACGACGAATCGTGACGATCACGCGCTGGCGTTGCTGCGCGAGCTCGGCATGCCCTTCAAACCGGATGAAGACCGGAAGTCGGCGAGGTCATAAGAGTCATGGCAAAGAAAAGCTCGGTCGAAAAAAACAATCGCCGCAAACGGATGGCGATGCAGTCGCTCCCCAAGCGCAAGGCGCTGAAGGCGACGATCCAGAATCCGAAAACGTCCGACGCGGATCGCCGCGCGGCGCAGGTGGCGCTGGAGAAGATGCCGCGCAACTCGTCGCCCACGCGCGTGCGGAATCGCTGCGAGATGACGGGCCGGAGCCGCGGATTCATCCGCGCGTTCGGGTTGTCACGAATTGCGTTGCGGGAGCTCGCGCTCGAGGGAAAGGTGCCTGGTCTCAGGAAGGCCTCGTGGTAACCCTCCGGCCCTTCAGCCCTTCGGCCCTCTGACCCTGTATTCGGGAGTATTGCATAGATGTCAATGACCGATCCCATCGCCGACATGCTGACACGCATCCGCAACGCCTGCGGATCGAAGCATCGCCGTGTCGACATGCCTGCGTCGAAGGTAAAGCTCGAAATCGCGCGGCTCCTGAAGGAGAGCAACTTCATTCAGGATTACCGCACGATCGTCGCCGAGAACGGCCGTCCCGTCCTGCGCGTGATTCTCAAATACGCCGCGGGCGGACAGCCGGTGATTCGCGAGCTCCAGCGTGTGTCGAGCCCGGGCCTGCGCCGCTACGTCGGCGTGCAGGAGATTCCGCGCGTGCGGAACGGCCTCGGCGTGGCGCTGCTCTCGACGTCGCAGGGGCTGATGACGGACCGCCAGGCGCGCGCTGCGCGCACGGGCGGCGAGCTCCTCGCCCTCGTCTGGTAAGGAGCGCGATCAATGTCCCGAATTGGAAAAGTCCCGGTGCCGATCCCGAACGGCGTGACCGTCACGGTGAACGGCAGCCAGATCTCGGTCAAAGGACCGAAGGGCGAGCTCTCGCGGAAGCTGCCGCAGGATATCACGGTGGCCCAGAGCGAAGGCAAGGTGGTCGTGTCGCGTCCGTCGGACGAGACGCGCCATAAATCCCTGCACGGCCTCTCGCGCACGCTCATCGCGAACATGATCGAAGGCGTGACGAACGGCTATCAGAAGCAGCTCGAAATCGTCGGCGTCGGTTACAAGGCGGAGCCAAAGCCGTACGGCCTGCTCATGGCGCTCGGCTTTTCGCATCCCATCGAATACCGCGCGCCGAAGGGCATCAGCCTCACGGCGCCGCAACCGACGCAGGTCATCATCCAGGGCGCGGACAAGGAGCTCGTGGGCCAGGTGGCCGCGGAGCTGCGTTCGCTGCGCCCACCCGAGCCATATAAAGGAAAGGGCGTGAAATACGCAGGTGAGCACATTCGCCGGAAGGCCGGCAAGGCGGCAGGCAAGTAATGCGAATTCCTCAATCGAGTGCCGAGCGCCGGGCGCGGCGGCATAACCGTGTACGCGCGAAGGTTGCGGGGACGCAGGAGCGTCCGCGCCTCGTGGTGTACCGTTCACTCAAGCACATCTACGCGCAGATCATCGACGATGACGCGCAGCGGACGCTGCTCACGGTGACCGACAAGGCCATCGAAGGAAAGAAGGTCGAGAAGTCGGCGGCGGTGGGCAAATTGATTGCGGAGCGGGCGAAGGCGGCGGGCATTACGCGCGTCGTGTTCGATCGCGCCGGTTACCGATACCATGGTCGCGTGAAGGCAGTGGCCGACGGCGCCCGCGAAGGCGGGCTGGAGTTCTAATGGCGGACGAGCAAGGAACCACGAGCGAGACGCCGGCGGTTGGCGGCGGGGAAACCAGTGGACGTGCCCGCGGCGGCAGCGCGCGTAGCGGTGGTGGACGCGGCGGGCCGGGTGGTGGCCGTGGTGGCGGACGCGGCGGCGGCGGCGGTGGTCGCGGCGGCGGTCCAGGCGGCCGCGGCGGCGGTGGCGGTGGTCGCGGCGGTCCAGGCGGCGGTGGTGGCCCGGGTGGCGGCGGTGGCCGTGGCGGCCGCGGCGGCGAAGGTGGCGGCCGCGGGCGTGACTCGCGCGGCGGCGGCTCCGGCGACGGACAGCGCGGTGAAGGCGGTTCCGATCTCATCGAGAACGTGATCGCGATCAATCGCGTCGCGAAAGTCGTGAAGGGCGGCCGGCGCTTCTCGTTCAATGCGCTCGTCGCCGTCGGCGACGGGAAGGGCAAGGTCGGTTACTCGAGCGGCAAGGCGAACGAAGTGTCCGAAGCGGTTCGCAAGGCTGTCGAGGCTGCGCGCCGCAACATGATGAGCGTTCCCCTCACCGGCGGGACGATTCCGCACGAAGTCGTCGGCAAGCACGGCGCGGGCAAGGTGTTGCTCAAGCCGGCCGCGCCGGGCGCGGGCGTGATCGCGGGTGGCGCGGTGCGCGCCGTGCTCGAATGCGCGGGCGTGAGCGACATTCTCACCAAGAGTCTCGGATCGACGAACCCGCACAACATGGTGCGCGCCGCGGTCGACGGGCTCCGCAATCTCGTGACGGTCGAGCAGATCGCGCGCGAACGCGGCATTGACCCCTCGGCGATCGGCTACCGGTCGCGCGCGAAGTCGAAGGAGGCAGTCTGATGCCGCGTACATTCGTTTGGCATCCATCGAAGGGACCGGCCAAGACGCCCGCGAACACGCTCACGAAAGGCACCGTGCGCGTGAAGCAGGTGCGGAGCGGCATCGGTCATCCCAAGGTGATGCGCAATACGCTCGAGGCGCTTGGCCTCAAGCACCATCAGGACGAAGTCGTTCATCCGGATAGTCCGTCGCTGCGCGGCATGATCAAGCGTGTGCGACACCTGGTCGAAGTGACGCCCGTAAAGGACTGAAGGCATTCACATGGCAAATAGAATCGGACTCGAAGACCTCGTCGCGGCACCCGGCTCACACCGGGATCGCAAGCGGCTGGGTCGCGGTCCCGGCTCCGGCAAGGGCAAGACGTCGGGCAAGGGACACAAGGGTATCAAGGCGCGCGCGGGGCATCACGGCCCGGGTGGCGGCAAGCCGCATTTCGAAGGCGGTCAGATGCCGATGACGCGCCGCATTCCCAAGCGCGGCATGGGCGGCCCGATGGCGCCCGCGGCGGAAATCGTGTCACTCGACGAGCTCGCGGGACTCTCCGGCGAGATCACACCCGAGTCCCTGCACGCGGCGGGATTCGTGCGCCGGGGACGATCGGTCAAGATCCTGGCAAACGGTGAGATCAGCGCGCCGGTCAAAGTAAAGGGCGTCATGGTGTCGGCCGGAGCGAAAGCCAAGATCCTCGCGGCAGGCGGATCGGTCGACTAACGGTCACTTTCGGTTTCTAATGGCTCAGTCAAATCCAGTCTCAGCGCTCGGCAACATCTACAAGACGCCGGAGCTGTGGGACAAGATCAAGTTCACGTTTATCGCGCTGATCGTGTACCGCCTCGGCACGCACGTGACGGTGCCGGGCGTGGACACGGCTGTGCTGATGGAGTTCTTCAACCAGCAGAAGGGCGGACTGCTGGGCCTCTACGATTTGTTCGTGGGTGGCTCGCTGTCGCGCGCGACGGTGTTCGCGCTCGGCATCATGCCGTACATCTCGTCCAGCATCTTCATGCAGATCGCTGGCGCGGTGCTTCCGCAGGTCGAGAAACTTCAGAAGGATGAAGAGGGCCGGAAGAAAGTCACGCAGTGGTCGCGCTACCTGACGGTTGGTCTCGCGATGGTGCAGGGGTACGGCTTCTCGCTCTTCCTCGAGTCCGACGCGATGCAGGGCGCGGTGATGAGTCCCGGCTTCGGCTGGCGGCTCCAGACCACGCTCATCTTCACCGTGGGCGCCGTCTTCGTGATGTGGCTCGGGGAGCAGATCACCGAACGCGGCCTCGGCAACGGCGCGTCCCTGATCATCTTCTTCGGCATCGTCGAGCGATTCTGGACGTCGATCTTCTCGACGCTCAAGCTGCTCAGCATCCACGCGATCTCGGCGTTCGACCTGCTGGTGCTCCTGGTGCTGATGCTCGCGGTCGTGGCCGGCGTCGTA
>Ga0134121_10004111_pt1 | contig 11954 bp, 12 predicted proteins | sample KB301_FD_96463 | JGI IMG/M metagenome (GOLD analysis project Ga0134121, IMG submission 96463) | Terrestrial soil microbial communities without Nitrogen fertilizer from Kellogg Biological Station, Michigan, USA - KB3-0-1 | ecosystem: Environmental > Terrestrial > Soil > Unclassified ...
CGAATTCCGAAAGACCTGAAAGCGGAGCTGCCTTACCTGCTGTGGGTTTACAGCATGGGCATCGTTCTGTTTTGGATTCACGACTCGTCACCGAAGCACCGTCGCACCTATCGCATGATCGATCACACAGTCGATTTACTCGATAAGCTAATCCACCTCGCGAGTAATCCGTTCATGCGACCTTTGCGCAAGCAGGCGCTGCGACTGGTCGACGAGATCAAAGAATCTTTCCCCGACGAGCAGGAAATCGAACCGCAAAAAAGCACCTAACTCTTTTTTGTGTTTTTGTGCCTTTTTGTGGCTAAAAAGGAAAAATCATGAAAGTCGCAATTACTGGCGCAACCGGTTTTGTTGGCAGCCATCTATCCACTCGCTTGACGAGCGAAGGACACGAAGTGGTCCATACCGCGCGGCGTGGTCTCGGCGACGTCGATGAACTCACTGCGGCGCTCGCTGGTTGCAAAGCGGTCGCACACTGCGCCGGCATCAATCGCGAGATCGGTGATCAAACGTATGCTCGCGTTCACATCGAAGGCACGCGCAACGTCATCGCGGCCGCGAAGAACGCTGGTGTCGAGAAGATCGTCTTGATGAGCTTCCTGCGCGCTCGATCAAATTGTGGCTCGCCTTATCACGAGTCGAACTGGGACGCAGAAGAGATCGTCCGCAACTCCGGCCTAGATTAAACTGTCATCAAGGCGGGCATCGTCTACGGTCGCGGCGATCACATGCTCGATCACTTGAGCCACGCGCTGCACACGTTTCCCGTGTTTGGACTAGTTGGTCTAAAAGAGAAAAGCATCCGCCCACTCGCGATCGAAGATCTCGTACACGTGATGCGAGCAGCGCTTGTCGATCGACGCATGAAGCGGCAAACCATCGCGCTGCTTGGTCCGGAAGAGATCTACCTGAGCGAGGCAGTGCGACGCGTGGCTGAAGTCGTCGGCAAACGACCGTTGATGTTTCCGCTCCCGGTGGTTTGCCATGAATTAATGGCGCACGTGTTCGAAAGGTTTATGAAAGTTCCACTCACCTCACTGGCGCAGATACGCATTTTGTCAGAAGGCATCGTCGAGCCCGGCTCAGCGGTCGTGCCAGTGCCCTACGATCTCGTGCCGACACGACGGTTCACAACCGAGCAGATCCGCAGCGGGCTGCCGCAGCCTGGTCCATTCTGTGCCGGGGATCTGCGCTGGTGTTCATAGGAGGAAGAGACAATGCTGGACCTTTGGAGCTGGCAGGGCAAGATTGGTCGCGGACGTTACCTCGCCACCGGATTGATCCTGTTCGTTATCAAACACAATCTCGATCGCATCCTGGCCGCCATGGCTGGTTACCCGTGGAGCCCGGTTAGTTACTGGGTATTCATGGCGCCGAACGGCGTCATGTCGCTGAATCCTGCCGACGCCATGTTCTACGTCGTGCTCCTCATGTTTGCGATCCCGTTTATATGGGTTGGCGTAGTGCTGACCTTGCGACGACTGCGCGACGCACAGTTGCCGCTGTGGCTCGTAATGCTCTTCTTCGTGCCGTTTCTTAACCTCGTCTTCTTCGCCATTCTCTGTGTGATTCCCACGCGCCAGCCGGGCGATGAGGTAGAAAAGTTTGGTCCATCGATCGGCCGGTTGATCCCGCGAAGCGAGTTTGGCAGCGCGATGTTCGGCATCGGGGTAACAGCCCTCCTCGCTGTGATCGAAACCGTGTTCAGCACCACCGGTCTCGGCCAATATGGATGGGGACTCTTCGTCGGCATTCCGTTTTTTCTCGGCTTGAACTCGACGATGATCTATGGCTTTCACTACCCGCGCTCGCTCGGCCGGTGCCTGCTGGTGTCGCTATTTTCAGTCGGACTTGTCGGGGCTGCTTTGCTGGGGTTCGCGATCGAAGGTGTGATCTGTCTCGCGATGGCTCTCCCACTCGCCATCCCCATCGCGCTCTTTGGCGGTTTGATTGGTTACGTGCTGCAGAAGCGCGTGTATCCAACGAACACGTTGCGCGTGGCTTCGGTCGTCTGTCTTTTGATGCCCGGTCTGATTTTGATCGAATACGGAATGGGTGAAGCGCCGCCGCTCTACGAAGTAAAGTCGTCTGTTGTTATCAAGAGCGATCTACAGACTGTTTGGACGCACGTCGTTACGTTTTCACAACTGCCGCCGCCGACCGAAGCAATGTTCAAGACTGGAATCGCGTATCCGATTCGCGCCGAGATGCACGGTCACGGCGTGGGCGCAGAGCGACACTGTGTTTTTTCCACGGGCGCATTCGTCGAACCGATTACGGTGTGGGATGAACCGCGGCTGCTGGCGTTCGGTGTCAGTGGCCAGCCGCCCGCAATGGAGGAGATGTCAATCTACCGCAATCTTCACCCACCGCACCTGGATAATTATTTCATCGCGAAGCGCGGACAGTTTGAATTGAAAGCTTTGCCCGACGGCACGACACTACTGGAAGGAACGACGTGGTACCAGAACCGCTACTGGCCCGCACCCTACTGGCATTTATGGTCCGACCAGCTCATCGAAAAGATTCACATGCGAGTCCTGCAGCACATCAAAACTCTCGCTGAAGAGCAGAGCCATCCACAGATTATGCAGAATTTTTAGTGCATCTGTGTAATCTGTGGATGTTTTTTTGTTTCTTTTGTGCCTTTTTGTGGCAATCTCTGCCGAATGGTCCAGATTGCGATCATCGGAGGCGGCATCGGCGGGTTGACTGCCGCACTCGCGCTGCAACAGTCGGGCTTTCAAGCCGAAGTATTCGAACAAGCACCGGAACTTCTCGAAGTTGGATCGGCGATCGCGATTTGGTCCAACGCGATGCGCGTGCTGCAGCGCTTGCAGTTAACGGAGAAGATTTTGGAATGCGCCGGCATTGTGGAAGAGCTGCGCTGGATGGATCAAAATGGGTTCCTCCTCAATCGAGTTTCGATCTCGAATGCTGCATCTCCCGCCGTAGCACTTCATCGTTCTGACTTGCAGCGCACGCTCCGGCAAGCGCTGCCGCAATCATCGATTCACCTCGGACACACACTCGTCGCTCACCAGCAACAGCGAGACAAGATGATCGCGACTTTCGCGAACGGTAGCTCTGTTGAATCTGACTTCCTGATCGGCGCCGACGGGGTTCACTCGCGCGTGCGGGCGCAATTCATCAACGACGGCGCGCCACTTAATCGCGGCTACACTATCTGGCGCGGAACCTCTCAGGTTACGCCGGCTGCCATTTCGCCCGGAGTTGGAATGGAGTTGTATGGTCGCGGAAGACGTTTCGGCATTGGTCCAGTCGGTTTCGGACGCATAGGCTGGTGGGCCACCGGGAACGCGGCTTACGCGGATAAACTGCACGATCTGTTCGTGGGCTGGTACGCGCCCGTTATGGAATTGATCGAAGCGACGCCACCTTCAACAATCTTAAAAAACGTCGCGACCGATCGAAACCCAATGAAACGCTGGGGTGCCGGACGCATGACGCTTCTCGGCGACGCAATCCATCCGACCACACCCAACCTCGGCCAGGGTGGCTGCCAGGCAATGGAAGACGCCCTCATTCTTACTCGCTGCTTTGAAAAGTACGGCGCCTCCGAAGAAGCGGTGCGAAACTACGAGCGCCTCCGCCAAACTCGCACCGCCACCCTCACCAGAATCTCGCGTTACTACGGACGCGTCGGCCAACTGGAAAACATTTGGGCCAGAGCTCTGCGAAGGATTCCACTCTCCCTCGCTCCCGAACCGCTGGCCCAACGTCTAATGCAGTTTGTCTTCGACTACGACGTCACTAAAATCCGCGTCTAATTACCCGCGGGATTGCCCTCGATGTCGATGTATGTGATCGGGGCGATGCCCGTAGCTTTCAGTGATGCTTCCACCGCGGATCGATCGCCGACGATTACGATCGCGATGTGATTGAGATCGATGTAGCGCTTCGCGACGCGCAGCACGTCGTCCTTCGTCACCGCCGAAACATTCTTCGCGTACTGCTGGTAGTAATCGTCCGGCAGGCCCAGCACCGTGAGCGAAGTGATCGCGTTGCTGATCGCTGAGACGGAGGCGAAACGTTGCGGCAGGCCCTGGATCAACGACTCCTTTGCCGTCTTCAACTCCTCATCCGTGACCGGCTTCTCACCAACGATTCCCTTCAGCTCCTTCATAAACTCAATCAGCGCCGCGTCAGTCTTCGCGGAAAAGATCGAGCCACCGGCACGAAACGCACCCGGCCCTTTTCCGTAACCGAAATTCGAGTTGACGCCGTAGCTGTAGCCCTTCTGCTCGCGAATGTTTGCATTCAGCCGCGACTGAAACTGGCCGCCGAGAATCGTGTTCAGCACTTGCAATGCGAAATAGTCGGGCGTGTTGCGTGGTGGACCAGGCAGTCCAATATTAAAGACTGACTGCGCCGCGCCCGGCTTATCGACGAGATAGATCTTCGCCGGCTGGAGCTCGGGCAGCTTCGGATAATCAAACGACGGCTTGTCACCGGCTTTGGCCCACGGAGCGAGCCCTTTCTCGACCGCAGCCTTGGCTTTCGGTGTCGTGATGTCACCGACAACCGTGATGATCGCGCGGCCCGGCTGGTAGTAAGCCTTCGCAAACGCCACGACATCATCGCGCGTGATCGATTTGACTGAACTCTCCGTCATGCGCTGGCCGTACGGATGCGCATCGCCGTAAAGAATCTTTGCAAAGACCTGCGCGCCGACGATGACCGGTTGATCTTTCGCCTGCGTCAAGCCGACGAGCGTGCGGCCGCGCAAGCGGTCGAGCGCATCGGCGGGAAACGTCGAATTGAGCATCTCGTCGGCGAGAATCGCGAGCGTCGGCTCGAAGTTCTTCGTAGTCGAGACAAAGCTGAGCGAGCCGTCCTCGCCGCCGACACCGCTGTTGATTCCGGTCCCCAAAAGTTGCAGCGCATCAGAAAGCTGGTCGCCGGTTTTGGTAGTGGTGCCTTCACTTAACATCGAAGCAGTCATCGATGCGACACCGCGTTTCGCTGACGGCTCAAACTGATTCGAGCCGCCGAGAAACGTGATCGTGAACGACACTAGCGGCAAGCTGTGACGCTCCGAGACGATCAGCGTGGCGCCGTTTGCAAGTTGTGTCTTCGTCCATGTGGGAACGTGCAGTACGGGAGTTGGCCCAGCCGGTGGTACAGCGGTGCGATCGAGTGTCTGTTGCGCAAGCGCGGTGATGTTCGCGACACTGATGACGAGCGCTGCCGCGAAGGCAAGTGCTTTCCTCTGTGTTTTCATCATCGACCTCCCTTTCCAACGACCATCGTGACAGTTTCACTCTCGGTCGCTTTCGACGCCTGATCTTTCTTGCCCTTCGGCACGACGCTCAGCACGATGCGCGAACGCGTCAGGTATTGGCTTGCAACGCGCTTCACATCAGCCGCCGTGACTGCCAGCGTCTTCTGGTAATCAGTGCTGAAGTAGCCCGGATTGCCATAAAAAACCGCGCCATTGATCAGTTGGTTCGCTTTGCCGAGATTCGATTCGAGCCCGCGTATGAAACCAAGCTCGAGACCGCTCTTTGCTTTTTGCAACTCTTCGGCAGTCGGACCCTCGCTGATGAACTTTTGAATCACTTGATCGACCGCGCCTTCGAGCTCAGTCAGACTGTGCTCCGGACGCGGAATCACCACGACCTGGAACACGCCGACATTTTCAGACGAGTTTTGGAACGCACCGATTTGTGACGCCATCTGCGTGTCGTACACGAGCGCTTTCGTCAAACGCGCGGTACGCGGGCCGGCGAGAATCGAGCCCATCACTGAAAGCGCATAGTCGTCGTCGTTCGTGAAACCGACTGTCGGGTACTGCATGTAAAGCCGCGGCACTTGCACGCGATCTTCGTAAACCAGACGCTTGCTCGCGTCGAGCTTGCCGAGAGGCACCTTCGGGCGCTCCACTGCTTTACCCTGCGGCAAGTCGGTGAAATATTTCTGTATCCACGCCTTCGCTTGTTTCGGATCGAAGTCGCCGACGACTGCGAGCGTTGCGTTGTTGGGCGCGTAGTAAAGACGGAAGAATGCCTTCACGTCTTCTTCGGATGCGGCGGTGAGATCGGTCATCGAGCCGATCACGGGCCACGAGTAAGGATGATCTTTCGGATACATCGCCGCCGAGAAGATCTCGGGCACGCGGCCGTACGGTTGATTGTCGTAACTCTGCCGGCGCTCATTCTTCACGACGTCACGCTGCGCGTTCAGTTTCGCGATGTCGAGCTTGTCGAGCAGGAACCCCATGCGATCCGCTTCCAGCCACAACGCTGATTCGAGATAGTTAGAAGGAATTGTTTCGTAGTAGTTGGTGCGATCGTTGGTCGTCGAACCGTTGTTGCTGCCGCCGACGCCTTCAGTGAGTTTGTCGTGCAGTCCATAAGGCACGTGACCCGAGCCAGTGAACATCACGTGCTCGAACAGGTGCGCGAAGCCGGTACGTCCGGGCATCTCGTTCTTCGAGCCGACGTGATACCAGATATCGACGGCGACAGTCGGCGTCGTGTGATCCTCGGAAAGAATCACGGTCAGGCCGTTTGAGAGTTTGTAAGTTTCAAATGGGATATTGATCGAGTCTGAGCTCTTCTTTTGGCCCAACAAGGGCTGGGATAACGAAATTGCCAGCAGTAGGGCCAATGTGGAAAATAGCGCTGACAGTACTCTTCGTTTCGTAGTCACAAGAACTCCTTTCACGTTGTGGTTGGATTCCGAGCCGGGCAGAAGTTGGATTATCCGTGCTAATCTTTGGCTATGCAAGCCATTCAAGTTTCGCAAACCGGCGGGCCGGAGGTGTTGAAGCCGGTCGATCTGCCGGTGCCGTCGCCGAAAGCAAACGAAGCGCTAGTCAATATAAAAGCCGCGGGCGTCAACTTCATCGACGTTTACGTTCGTGAGGGCCGGTATCCGACGCCGCTGCCTTTTGTTAACGGGCAGGAAGGCGCGGGTGTTGTGACTGACGTAGGGAGCGAGGTGACGACGCTCAAGGCGGGCGACCGCGTTGCTTACACGAGCGCGCTCGGAAGTTATGCGGAGTACGCTGCCGTGCCGGCGAATCGTTTAGTCAAGATTCCCGACGAGCTCGACTTCGAGCAAGCGGCGGCGGCGATGCTCCAGGGGATGACCGCGCACTATCTTTTGCACAGCAGTTACCCGTTGAAAAAAGACGAGACGGCGTTGATACATGCGGCGGCCGGCGGTGTCGGACTGTTGCTCGTCCAGATGGCGAAGAAGATCGGCGCGCGTGTGATTGCGACCGCGGGGACGCAGGAGAAAGCACAGCTCGCGCGCGATGCAGGCGCGGATGAATGCATCGTCTACACCGAAGCCGATTTTGACACTGAGACTCGCAGGCTATCCGACGGCGTGCATGTTGTTTACGATGGCGTGGGGAAAGCGACGTTTGATAAAGACTTGAACGTGCTGCGCCCGCGTGGTTATCTCGTGCTGTTTGGTGGCTCGAGTGGCGCCGTACCGCCATTCGATCTGATCAAGCTCTCGCAAAAAGGATCGCTCTTCATCACGCGACCAACGCTGGCTCACTACACTTTGACGCGCGAGGAGCTCGAATGGCGTGCGGGCGATGTGCTTGGGTCGATCGCGCGTGGCGAGCTCAAGCTGCGGATTCACAGAGTCTACCCACTCGCCGAGGCCGAGCAGGCGCATCGGGATCTCGAGGGCAGGAAAACCACGGGCAAGCTGCTACTCAAACCTTAACAAAACCATCCACAGATTACACAGAAAAGAGATCTGTGAAATCTGTGGATGGATTTTTCTTGACAGGAATTTCGAGCGCTGCCTATAGTTACCCGAGGTTATGAATAGCACTCGTACATTTTTCTACTTCGCCTTTACCTACCGCTACTTCTTTTCGAAGGAGAGCGGACCGGCGAAGTTTGAAAACGATGTGCTGACGGCCTGATAAAAGCACAATCTTCAACGAGCCAGCCGCGATCCTAAAAGTCGCGGCTGGTTTTTTATTGCCCGGAGCTGGAATCATGGACATAGAACACTGGCGAAAAGAGATCGACGACATCGACGCCGAGCTGCTGCGACTGCTGAACATGCGCGCGCGTCTGGCACTCAAAGTCGGCGCGCTCAAACAGGCCGCAGACCTTCCGTGCTGCGATCCCGAGCGCGAACGCAACGTGCTGCAGAGACTCCAGGAAATCAACGACGGGCCTTTGGACGAACGCGCCGTGGGCAAGGTTTTTCGCAGGATCATCCGCGAATCGAGACGAGTTCAGGCGTCGGCTATTCCTTAATGATCACACGCGCAAAAAAACCGAGAGTCGCGTTTCAGGGCGAGCGCGGCGCCTTCAGCGAAGAGGCCGCACTCAAACTGCTCGGCGACGAAATCGAGCTCGTGCCACGACGGACGTTTGTCGATCTATACGATAGTCTCGACAACGGCCTGGCTGACTATCTGCTCGCGCCCGTCGAAAACACGATCGCCGGTGTCGTTCACGCTTCCATCGATTTATTCAACACCAGGTCGCTTCAGAAGATCGACGAGATTACGATTCAGATCGAACAACACCTGATCGGTTGTCCCGGCGCAGACTTCGACGCGATCGAAACCGTCCAATCACACCCGACAGCGCTCGCGCAGTGCAGCGTCTTTTTCAACGCTCATTCAAGACTAAAACCCGTCGTCGCTGACGACACCGCCGGCAGCGTCGCCGAAGTGATTCGCCTTAACGATCCGAAACGCGCCGCCATCGCCGGCCAGCGCGCTGCCGAGTTCTACGGCGCGAACATCCTTCGCAAGAGCATTCAGGATCACGGAAACAACTACACCCGATTCATTCTGCTGGTAAAGGAACACGCATCATGATCGTCAACATGCAAAACAACGCAACCCCCGACGAAATCAACCACATCATCGACCGCATCAGAGAATGTGGTTTCCAGGCTCACGTAGTTCAGGGCGCGGAACGCACCATCATCGGGGCGATCGGCAGCAGCGGTCGACGCTCGGAGATCGAAGCGTTGCGCGCAGCGCCGGGCGTTGCCGAAGTGATCCAGATTTCGCACCCGTTCAAATTAGTCAGCCGCCAGTTGCGACAGAAGGGCACAGTCGTCGACGTGCGCGGCACGAAGATCGGCAGCGGTGATCTGGTCGTGATTGCTGGTCCATGCTCGGTCGAGTCGGAAGAGCAATTGATGCAGACGGCGCACGCAGTGAAAGCCTCAGGCGCAAACATGCTGCGCGGCGGCGCGTACAAACCACGCACGTCGCCGTATGACTTTCAGGGACTCGGCGTCGAGGCGTTGCGCCTGCTCGAAAAAGCGAGTGGGGAGACTGGCTTGCCGATCGTGACCGAAGTCATGAGTGAAGCAGACGTCGAGATCGTCGAGGAGTATGCAGACATGATGCAGGTCGGCGCGCGCAACATGCAGAACTTTTCCCTCTTGAGAAAACTTGCGGTTGTTTCAAAACCGGTACTCTTGAAACGTGGACCATCGGCGACTGTCAAAGAGTGGCTGCTCGCGGCCGAGTATCTGCTCGCCGGTGGCAATGCGAACGTGGTGTTGTGTGAGCGTGGCATCAAGACGTTCGAGACTGCGACACGCAACACACTCGATCTGGCGGCAGTGGCGCTCGTGAAAGAGTTGTCGCACTTGCCGGTGCTTGCCGATCCCTCTCATGGCACTGGAATGCGGAGCTTGATAACGCCGATGTCGAAAGCCGCGGTTGCGGCTGGTGCGGATGGATTGTTGATTGAGGTGCATCCATGTCCGGAGCGCGCGCTCTCGGATGGGCCACAGTCGCTGGATTTACCGGGATTTCAGGAGTTGATGGACGGTTTGAAGCCGCGGATAAACGCGGATGAACGCGGATCAGAAAGAGAGAAGAGAGCGGCCTGATCGGCGTTTATCCGCGTGACTCCGCGTTCTAAAATTATTGTTCCCGTTTCTGTTTGCGTGGCAGTTCTTTCTCGGTCTTTATAATCGTGCCGTCGATCGCGTTGACCCAGATGTGTGTGGCGCCGGCTTCGCCTTCATTCGCAATCATGACGTGGTAAAAAACGATTCCATCCGCAGCCAGGGTGCCGGGCTTTTCCCAACCCTTCGCTTCGAGCGAGCAAAGCATGACCTTTCCAGATTGCTGACTCGTCGCGATCTGTATCGCCTGGTCCATGTTGATCTTCGCGAGGCGAACTAGCGCTGCCTGCCGGACCTCGCGCATTTCCATTTCCACACGCTCTTTGCGCTCCATTTCTTCTCGCGCCTGAGGATCCATCTCGCGCCACTTGACGTCTTCGGTCTTCATCCGCTCTTTGCGCTGCATTAATTCGAGCTTCTCTTTGTCCTTTTGTGTGACCGTTTTCTCCTGCGGCTCTTGCGTCTCGACCTCAAAACGCATCGCCAGAGCTGCGGCAGCGGCGCAGGGCACGAGCAGCAGCAACGAAACAGCGATCAGCAACGACTTCTTCCAGCGTGTATGCAAATTCGGTTTCTTTAACAACGACATGATACGGGCCTCCAGGATGTCAGCATCGGCGATGCCTACGGTTGTAGTAACGGAGAGTCGACGCAGAGGTGGTGCGGAGCTGGCTAGTCTTACGAGCGAGCGCGCATAAACTTCCGCATTCAGGATGCGCTCAGCAACCAGCTCGTCGCAGCAGAGTTCACGGGTCTCGCGAACCCGTCGTCTCAATAAAGCCGCAGCCGGATGAAATGAGACGGGGATGAAGAGTAATTCGTAAATTAAATTGAGCACGTAATCCCGGCGTGCTACATGTACAAATTCGTGTCCGATGGCGGAAGTCAGTAGCTCGACATTTTTTTCGTGCAAGAGAGATTCAGGCAGAATGATGACTGGATTAAAAAGCCCGGTGGTTACGGGAACCGGCAGGGTTTCCGAACGAAAGACTTTTACAGATCCTTCACGCGTGCCGAATTCGACTTCGCAGCGACGAATGACTTCGGCAACGTTGTAGTTCGGTTCGATCTCAGTCGCATGACGTCGAATGGCTCGTGTAGTTTGCCAGGCTTGAATTAGTTTGAAGATGCTGTAGAACAGAAACGCAAAATAGATTCCGAGTATTGTCAGGCCAAGAGATTGATTTATCTTGAATGTTGAAGCGAGCGCGGAAGATTCCGTCTCAGGTAACGGCGGCACGGCTTCGTTTATGAATAGCGCGGGGCTTTGTCTTTCGAATGTGACTGGCGTGATTGGTTGTGTGACGTTGTCAATCAGCGTTCGTGATGTACTAAACGCAGGAACTAAAAACGCGAGACAGAGTGCGGTGGTCCAAACCCAGTGACGGTAACGTGCGAAGGAATTCCGCAGCAACCATGAACCGAGCGAAGCAAGCACAGCCATGAGCGCGATCTGCCAGAAGGCGTTGAACAGAAACGTCAGCAGTAGTTGACTACTCAGTCTCATCGGTTTTGTCCTCCTTCACTTGTTCGACCAGCTTCTGGAGTCGCGCGAGCTTTTCGGGTGTGAGGTGCTTCGTTTCCACCAGACTCATCACGAGGCTCTCGGCTGAGCCGCCGAAGAGTCGATCGACAACGTCCTTCACGTGTTTGCCGACGACCTGCTTACGACTGACGGCGGGCTTGTAGAAGTAAGCGCGGTTTTTCAGAGTGCGTTTGGCTTTGCCTTTGCGCTCGAGGATGTTGAGCATCGTCTGAACAGTGGTGTACGCGAGATCGCGTTTCAGTTTTTGCTGGACTGTCTGCACGTTTGCGGGGCCTGTCTCCCAAAGGACGTGCATGATTTCGAGCTCGAGCGGCGTCAGGTTCTCGGTCTTCGGTCGCGCCATACTTGTCTCCTAAGTTTTTAGGAGTATAGGTGCCCGGCCCAGGTGTGTCAACTAATTTTTTAGGAGAAGATTTCTCACGTAGCGGCGCGACGGCGCAACGGAGAACAAACTGAGGTTCTGCGTCTTCCGTTGCGCCGTTGCGCCGCTGCGGGAGAAAATGTTTTTCCGCGTGAAGAAGCAGAC
>Ga0134121_10004115_pt1 | contig 11949 bp, 15 predicted proteins | sample KB301_FD_96463 | JGI IMG/M metagenome (GOLD analysis project Ga0134121, IMG submission 96463) | Terrestrial soil microbial communities without Nitrogen fertilizer from Kellogg Biological Station, Michigan, USA - KB3-0-1 | ecosystem: Environmental > Terrestrial > Soil > Unclassified ...
CCCGCGTGGGTCGTTCGACTGCTCGTGCCACGGCATCTCGAGGAGGCCGAATTCCCGTTCCGACGGGCCTGCGAAGAGGAGCTCGGCGCGCGGCTCGCTCCGTCAACAGTCGAGGAACTGCGGTGGTATTTCCGCGCCCGGCGAGCATTGAACGAGCCCGGAGCCAGCATTGATCGCGAACGGTTTCGGCGTGCGCGTCGCGCTTTCGGCGGCGCGCGGTATCAGGTGCTCTATCGACACTGGCTCGCCCACGGCGACGCCCTGATCAATGCGTTGGATTCGCCCGTACTGTCGGAGGCGCTCGCCCGCGGTTCCGGCCGGATTGAAAGCTATGTGGTGCATCGACGTTATCACCATCTCACCCCGCTGGTCGGTACGGCCTGACCGGGACACGGCTGAGGCCGCACATCGGGCCACAAGCCTGGGGCATACATGGCCCAGAGCCGTGTCGCCTCTCGTGTCGCGACGGACGGCAGGTCTTGAACGACGCGCAGGACAGAACGTCGATCTAACTCCTGCTGCGCTCGTACCTTACGGAACCGTCGACGCAGCGATGGATGACCAGCCGGGTGGCGTTCTGTGCCGCCCGGTCGATGGCGCACTCGATACACACGGCGCAAGCCGTGGCGTGAGCGACCCCCGGACTCCGCGAAGAAGTTGGTTCCGCGGCCTTTCGGCTGGGGTCGCTCACGCCACGGCTTCGACGGTGTGGTGTCACGTCCTGCGGCCTGCGCGCGGTCCGTCACACGACCACCGCGGCGCACCCGTGTACACGTCGGCGATCCGTCCGGGTGACCGGTAGCTATTTCAACGGCCACTGCGCTCTCTTCGTGTTGCAACGCGCAGCAAAGCCTTGAAACACAGTCTGATCAGTTGCGCCTTGAATGTTGTCTACTGTGACTCTGAATGCATTTGTCGGGCCTCGATTTGTAAAGCGCCAGCATGATCAGCCCGTCGTCGTGGTCTCATCCCGTCGATGCAGATAAGCAAACAGATCAACTGGCAGATCAAGCGCGTCCTCGCGTTCGCGGTGCAACTTCCATGATGCCGTGAACATCTGAACCACGAACCACGCACCGAAGCCCCACGGGTAAGGCCCGACCAGCGACACGCAGTCCTGGTCTCCAGTGGGCTGGCGTGATAGCGCCGCGCCATAGTTGCCCCGCGAATACCAGAAAGGGACTGGCCAAGATTCATTTACGCCGTTCTGCGGATGGAATGTACGCGTGGAAAGAATGGCACCCGACGGATGTCAGTGGCTGACTGAAGTGTTTCAGGGCGTCTTGGGAGCGTCATCGGATGGGCATTGTCGCATGCCGATTCAATATCAGCGGCGAATCGGTCGCGCTGGTGCCGCAAACGTGAGGCGTAACACGCAAGCGCCCGCCGCGTGCCTTTGCGCGGGCACAGGTGACGCTGTCGTTTGGGGGATGATGTAGAAAGAGATGACCACAGACATCGAAATGGGAGGGCGTGCAGGTACTCCGGGCACCTACGTGAAGGTCATTGCGACACCTGGACCTGCCGAGGAATGGAACAGCGACTCCTTCCTGGTGATGTATTTGCGACCGAACGGCACATTCTTGTTTCTTGGCTATTGGCCGGGCTTCGAGAGATCCTTTGCGGTTGGGGAGTGGTCCGCGATCAATGGCCAAGTCGACTTGGTCGGCTACGGACAGATTCGAGGCAACGCGCTTCCGAATGCGCCAGGAGGCTCATTTCGGCGAACTCTCAGGCCTAGCGTACGAAGGTTCACGCCGATTCTGATCGCTGAAACTGAATTGGCCGGATGGAGTCTCCTTAGTTGGGCCGGTGAATACGTGTATCTCGGTTTTGCGGCGATTCTCAACGTCGACGGGGTATGGCTGCCTCCATCGCTCGCGGCGGTTGACGAGTGGATCGAAAGCAATAGGCGAAACCGATGAGCGATGTGCCGCGTAAGCCACGACGGAGTCAGCGGCGAGCACCCCCGAGAATGCCGCGGCTCATCGCGAACGTTAGCTGCCGATAACCGCCATTGGGTTGTTGGCCGTGGCCGCCGATGCTGGGCCGACATGTCCAGAAACGCACTCCAGCCGGGAGGCCGATCCTCGTCACAAGGGAGTGCGTTCTGATGTGCCGCTCAACCGCGTACACCAGATGACTCGCCACAAGTGCTCCGTGCGTTTCGGCGGCGCGCCTGCGGGTGGTGGCCGTCCCAGGAGGCCCAGCAGACCCGGCCCCTCGACCCCTTTTACGATCTACGCATCCAACGACCTCTCCGGGTTGAGAATGCTATCCTCCAGCGGCTAGAAACGGACGGCGGCTCCGATGTATCCTCCCTTCATCCGCATATGCCCGATGTCTTCAAGTACTGACGATTCCTCACGGTCCTCGGTGATCGCGTAATCGGTTCTGAGGTACTGATAGCCGACCCGAAATCCAAGCCTGCTCATAATATCCGCCGTTACGAAAGCGTCGATGTCGCGAAATGTTTCATCTGTTCGCATTCGATCCAGTCTGGCGATTACCGCATCGACACCGATGGTCACCCTCCTCACGGGTCGGACCTCTCCGACAAGCCCAACCGATGGAACCGTTATTGATCGGTCATATGACAGTGTCTGCACTCCTCGAAATTCTGGGGACTGAGCATCGACGTGCGTGCCCACTCGTGAGACATCACTCGTGAGACTGAGATCAGCCCAACTAGACACGAGTGGAGTCCATTGATACCCTAGCCGCCACGCCGACCATCTCCGCGCGGATATGACGTGAATTCCGGTGCCTATTCCCTGCGCGCCCAGAACCAATGGCCTTACTGCCCTGGTGTCACCATCAACTTCGCTACCGAATCGCCGAAACCGAACCCTATGATGTTCTGCCAGCTTTAGCGCAGCACTCAAACGCCAGGATGTAGCGCGAGAGAGGTCCAACTCTCGCGCAACGTCAAGCGTGGTAGCACCAATCGTTGAACGTATCGCGGCGGGATTCGAGCACGATGTCGGAATAGTAACGCTACTCAGGAATGTGGTGCAACGCGTGATCGGAGTACTTAGAACAAGCTCTTGCGACGGCGTCCCGCCTACGACGACTACCTCCACGCGCGGATTTGCGGTAACACTTTGCGCGTCCAAACAGGTTGGAGGACCGAGCGCAGGCAAGAGCAGCGACAGTAGGTAGATACTGACGTTGGCGTGGCTACTCGCAGCCCGAGGCATCAGGGTCATAGCATCTCCGATGATCGGGTGACCACAGCCCTATGATAAAAGGACGAACGGCCCGGTGCACGTGTGCCAACATCGCCTACTGACATTGTTGCTTCACGTAAAGGACATCGCTCGTAATGTCGTAAATGACTACGTTCCCGTCTGGTTGCACAACCAAGTACGCCCCTGGGTGGCCGTGCGTATGTGTCTGGCACACCGCATTGTCAGGAGTATAGGGCGCATCTCTGTATATGACAAAGTTTCCATCGGCTTGCATGATCGCCCGCGCCTTCGGACCTGGGATATGCGGAGGAACAGCGAAGTTGAACGCAACTGATTCGTCGCTGGTGTTGATTAGCACGAGGTTGCCATCTGCAGATTGATATTGAAGACGATACGCGCCTCCGTTCGATAGAATGTACCCGCCAGCTGGAATGTATCGCTTTGGATAGACTTGGCCTGGATAGAGATTTTCGCCGTTTCCATAATGAACGAGGGCGCCTGGGTCGTCTGGTCGCGGCTTCGCCGGGGTTGGATCCCATTGGCCGCATCCTGGTGCCGCGGACCCGAAAAACCACATCGGTTCCCAGCCATCCTGAATCTGTGCGGTCCCGAAATAATGCGCCGTGTAAGGCCGAGAGATGGTCAAGCATGTAAACGCAAACGTCCCCTGATCTCCGGATAGGCGCATCATCGACGCATTCGACAACGCCATGCCTCTCCCGAAGACAACGATTGATTCACTCGGCAATCCGGGATGGAACCAGGATCTCACCGTGACGAGTGCTGTGAGGGTCCATCTTCTCGCGGGTGAGCATTTCGCTTTCGCGACACTCCGCTACTCGGACGAAAAGACTCCGCGACAAGTCTTCAAGCCTGCGGACTACACGAACATCGGCGACGTTCGCAGAAGCGACGACATGCTCTACGTGCTGCGCTCCATCACCCTCTTACGCATCGAAGATCGGCTCACGGGTTACGACCTTCGCAACCGTGTGGTTCTCGCTGATCGCCGTTTAGACCCGTCCGATCTGAACTGACTAATACCGTGCGCCAGTTCTGGCCCGAAGTCGGTTTCCGGGCCGGGGTGTGGAATGCACGCGGCTGACAGCAACCGCACATGGTGCGCGTCCCAGCTCATCGGCGCGTTCAGCGGACGAGAACCAGATCGTCCGGCGCGTCAGTTGGCTTCTGATTGATGGAGTCTTCGGTTCTCACCCGCAATGCGCGAACCCGCTCGCCATCAAGTTCGATCCACAAGACCCAATTGCGCGCGCCGATCTGCGTCGGAGTCTCAACGACCCATTGATCCGGCCGCACAATCCTTGCCCTCAATCCTTCGCTGACGGAACGTGGAAGCAGATCGCTCGCTTCGTCGCGGTTCCGTGCAGCCGCAATCGAGGCGCGAAGGTCGAGCAATGGTTTGCGGGCGCGAATCGCACGGACTTCGTCGAACGCAACGAGGCAGGCGAACGGCGCGGCGAGAATCGTCAGGTAGAGAACAGCTCGCGCCGTTCTACGACTTCTCAGCGGCCAAGCAGCCACAGCACCAAGTAGATCAACGCGCCGAGTATCGGCGGGCCGAACACCAGCAACATCTCCGCTCGGTGCTTCCGGTCCACGTTGATTCAGTCTATCGGTCGCTTCACGGCCAGCGCTGAGTTGACGCCAATATGCGGACCGGCTACTTTCTGAGCCGCAGATTGTTTAACCGCGCAGATCGGGCGATCCGCGTAAGTGGTTGATCTGATTAATGGTGAGCCAAACGTTCGCCAGTTGGAACCACACTGCCGAATTGCTCAGACGGGTTGACGGCTTCGGCAGCTGGCCTGAGCCGGCTCGCGTTAGTCGCGCAGGCGCAATGGTAAACGCTGCGGCGTTGAGCAGGACCTATCGGCTGAAACGCGAAGTGCAGCGTTCGGTGTAACGCGCCAATTGAGCCGCGCGCGGCGACGACATGATCGCTTGGACAGTGGGCGCGTCGGCTCCAATTGGATGTTAGCCCGCGTCACCGGAAACGGCCTCTGGATCAACAGGTCGGTTCAGACATTTCGTCATGAAGACGGATTCGCCGGCTGACCTTCTGGCGTCAGGGTTCGTCGCGACAGAAAACCCGCACTTTTCGTAGAAGCGGACGGCATCAGGAGCAACATGGGACGCCAGACGCCCACAGCCATTAGCAACAGCGAACTGTTGCGCCAGTGAGAGCAACGCCCGGCCGTGCCCGCGTCTCTGTGCGTCAGAACGGACGGCTACCCGTCGGAGGACTGCGTCTTCTCCCGAGATGTCGATACGGACGACGCCGACGGGATCCCCCCGATGGAGGAGAAGCTTTGGGTGATGTCCATCGACCTTTTCGTCCGGATGATTCTCGTTGTAGACGCCGAATCGTCCTCGTGCCTCGAACAGCACCTCGCGGCGGATGTCATGATAGCGGCGCCACGCACCTTCATCAGTCGGCGAGACAAGTTCGTACTCCGTAGCCATCTGGATCGAAGTCGGGGTAACGCTTGGCGTTCAGCCGCGGCCGCTCATGTTCGCACCAGCGGCGGACGGCGGCAACGCCATGTTAGCTGCCTGATTTGAACGTTCCCGACACGGCGCAGAAGGCAGTCCCGAAGTGGTCGATGCGCAGCTTGACGTCGTGTTCTCGACGCCATCGCGCAATGTCGTTTCGATCACAGTACCGCTTGTAGATTTCAAAGGTCGTCCCGTCGTTCAACCGTCTCGTTTGACGCTCGACCTTCGCGTTCACCTTCGCTCGCTCGGCGCTCCACGCCGACTCGAGAATGACAAATCGTCCGAAGGAACCGAGCATGCTCCGAAGCGCATCGAACACGAGCGGTTCCTGCGCCTCGGTGAGATGGCTCAGGAAAAAGCCGACCAGTACCGTGTCATAGGCCTTCTCGTTGAACTCGTGCTCGAAGAAGTCCCCTTGCAGGAAGACACATCGATCCGCGATGCCAAGGCGATTCGCTTTGGCACGGGCTTCGGCGAGCATCCTGGCGGACTGGTCGAACAGAGTAATGCTGGAACAGTTCGGATCGTAGTCCGGCAGCCAATACGCCGTGCCGCACGCAAGATCCATCATCCGGCCATGCGCGATTTGGGCAACGACGCCGGCCAACACCCGAGCCTCCGCCTTGAACACTTTCGGGTTGCGTATCGAGGCGGTGCCCGTTCCCAGCGTATACGCCTCGTCGTACTCAGATGCTCGCTCGTCGTAGTAGCTGAGCATCCGTCGGCGAAGATCTGAGTCCATGTCCGGTGCTCGCCACATCAGTTGTTTCGATCCGTGCAGCTAACGCCGCGTTGAGCCGCGGCGCCGTCGTTCCTCGATAGAACTCCAAGAAGATGACTCGCGCGGCGTCGGCTCCACGCGGTGTTAGGCCGCTCAACCGAGGACGACGGCTATCACCGATCAGCGATCGGCGACAAAGCGAAGCGATGGCTCACCTCTATCCCAGACGCAGACCCAACCGGTCAGCGTGTCCGATCAGACCTTGCTTTTGTCCGCCAGAGCCGATATCCGACCACGATCCCACCAATTCCGATTGCGATGATAGGAAGCTCACGAGCGAGGTAGTAGGCGCTTTGGCTCGCGGGGATCTCGGCAACTGTCGAGTACCACCACACCAGGAACGCGACATTGGCGATTGCTCCCCCAAGTGCCATCGCGCGCCGACGTGAGCTCAGGCCGCCGATTATCCAGCCGATCAGCACGAAGGACGCGGCCTGTATGAGCATCCGAGGGACTTCATAAACACGTAATGCCAGCGGGCTCGCCAGCAGGAGCGGTGTCACAACACGGTCGAATCTTCTCCCAAGCTCCTCGGCGGGGGATCCGCACCATGTAGAAAATGGCAATGCCAAGTACTAGGTTGGTTCCGACTGAGGGTACTCCGTGCCAGAGATGGAGGCAGATACCCGCTATCCTGCGGAGCGTCAACTGCAACCGGTTGGAGGTTGGAGCGGCCAAGGCAATCGCGCGCTGAATTTGCATAGGCCTCACACCCCAAGCGAAAAAGGAATCTTGGATCGCATATTCCTCTCGCGCCCGCAATTTGAGCCATCCGGACAATGCAGCCCTGATCCGCTCGGGGTCAAAGAGCCGCCCGAATCTGGCGAGCGCGTCCACGAACGCTTCCGGCGCGGACATTCTCGGCGTCCTGACGCTGGGAAGAAAAGGGGACCGCGAAAGGCCGGTCGCGAGCATTCGCACCGCAAGTCTTGAGTCCCCCAGGGCGCGCCAACTTTTCCGAAGAAGTCGGCGACGTGGCAGTGCCAGCCTGTCCTGGGCCGTGGACAATCGTGAACAATGCGTCGCCGAGTGTGTCGACCGCAGCGCGCTGCGCGCCGTCGATCATCTGGGTATATGCCAGGCGATAATGTGCGGTCCAGGGCGCTGAGGTGTAGCATTCGCAAATGACAGTGCGACAACCACGCGGCCTCGTCATCCTGGTTGCACTCCTGCTTGCGCCGGCCTCGTACGCGCAGCCGACGTCCGCTCATTTTGATTCGAACGGTGTCGGGATTCATTACGTAGATTCAGGGCGTGGTGTACCTGTCGTGCTTCTGCACGGGTTTACCGGAACGTACGCCAGGCACATCGAAATGCCGGGCCTCAGCACCGCACTGCAGACCGCCGGATATCGCGTCATCGGCATCGATTGTCGCGGCCACGGCGACAGCGGTAAGCCGCACGACGCGGCCCAATACGGATTGGAGATGGTTCGCGATGTCGTCAGGCTTCTCGATCATCTTGGGATCGATCGCGCGCACGTCGTTGGCTATTCCATGGGCGGCGCCATTGCGTTGCAGCTTCTCGTTCGCTACCCCGAACGTCTCCGCACGGTGTCACTGATCGGTTCCGGGTGGGAGGGCGAGAACCCGCAGCAAATCCGATCCGAGATGCTCGCCCTGTCGGAGGCGTTCTCCAAGAGAGACGCAACAGCGCTGATCCGCGGGGTTAGCGCCGGCGGGCAGACCGCGTTAAGCGATCAGCAGGTTGCCGCGGCAAACGCCGCGCTGTTCGCCCGAAACGATGGGGACGCGCTGGCGGCCGCCGCGAAGGGCCTTATTCCGCTGTTCGACGTGCCAACGCAGGCGTTGCGGTCGACGAAGATTCCGGTGATTGCGATTACCGGCGAACGGGACCTCCGCAACCTGCCAAGCGCGAAGCGGATGTCTGGTGTGGTGCCGTCGTTGGAGCTCGTTGAACTACCCGGCGCCACACACGCGACGAGCGTCAAGCCCTCAACCGAGCACGTCGTCGCGTTTCTGGCAAAACATGGCGGAGGCTGACCCGTCGACGCAGGCGGCAGTCGTCTGCGGTAAAGCCGACCACGCCAACCGAACGGATTGTTCAAGTTGCTCCTGGCGTGCCTTCACCCATGGTGCGTAATGCTTCTCGGTAATCTTCAGAGAAGAGTGACCCAAGAGAACCGACACCTGCGATTGGCACGCCCTTCAGGAGCAACTCCACGGCGAACTATCTCGGAAACGATGATCGCAGTCTGAGTCAATCATCGGGCCAGTAGGTACAGGGGGCGCGTCGTGTTCCTGCAGCGACTTGCCATTGCGGCGTGCGTTCTGTCGGCGGCCGCGATTGCGTACTCGCAGAACCGGGTGGCACGTGCCGTACGAGCATCCGCAAGAATCGTGGTGGATGGCGTCCTGGAGGACGCGGTGTGGGCGGTCGCGCCGGCCGCAACTGAATTCATCCAGCGAGATCCAGATGAAGGAAGGCCGGCGACAGAGCGGACGGATTTCAGAATTGCCTATGACGAAGCCAACATCTACTTTGGCGTACGCCTGTTCGATCGCCAGCCGTCGAGGATTGTTCAACGGCTCTCCCGCCGCGACGACGAGTCCAACGCGGACTCACTGACGATCCAGCTCAGTCCGTTTCACGACGGCCTGACCGGCGCCATGTTCGAGGTGAGCGCAGCCGGCGTTCAGCGCGACGCGATCGTCTCGAACGATACGAATACGGATTACTCGTGGGACGGCGTGTGGGAGTCGGCTGTGCGCATCACGGACGAAGGCTGGATTGCCGAGATACGGATTCCGCTGTCGCAGCTCCGCTTTCCCGCATCCGGTCCTCAGGTGTGGGGCATCAACGCGAGCCGCTATGTCCAACGGAAAAACGAGACCGTCTGGCTCCGATTGGTCCCCAAGAACGAAAGCGGGCTTGCCTCGAGGATGGATGACCTCGAGGGACTCAGCGGCGTCGAATTCCGGCGCCACCTCGATCTGATGCCGTACGTCGCGAACCGGAGCGAATTTGTCGAACCCGCGTCCGGGAGCGATCCCTTCAACGACGGCGCGCGACAATCCGGAGCGACCGGCATCGACATCAAGTATGGCGTCAGCAGCAACGTCACGCTGGACGCGACCGCCAACCCGGACTTCGGCCAGGTCGAAGTCGATCCGGCCGTCGTGAATCTCAGTGCGTTCGAAACGTTCTTTCCCGAGAAGCGGCCGTTCTTTCTCGAGGGCGCCAACATCTTCGGGAACTTCGGCGGCGGCGGCGCGAACAACTTCCTCGGGTTCAATCGGGCCGAGCCCAATGTCTTTTATACCCGTCGAATCGGGCGCGCGCCTCAAGGCGCTGCAGAGGGCGATTTCATCGATCGGCCGTCGGCGACAACGATTCTCGGCGCGGGCAAAATGACAGGCAAGAGCGCCAACGGCTGGACGTTTGGTTTCGTCGAGGCGGCCACAAGCCGCGAATACGCGACGACGATAAGTGGCGCGCGCCGTTCGAAAGTAGAGGTTGAACCGCTGACGAATTACGTCGTCGGACGCATGCAGCGCGAGAAAGGCCGCAGCGGCATTGGATTCTTGACGACCGGGTTGCAGCGCGACCTGGGTGGTCCGGCGCTGCGCGATTCCCTCAATCGGCAAGCCTACGTCGTTGGCGCGGACGGATATCTCTTCCTGGACTCCCGCCGCGACTGGGTCGTGACCGGCAAGCTATCCGGCAGCCATGTCAACGGCAGCGCTGCGGCCATCGACCTGCTTCAGCGGGCGCCGCAGCATTACTTCCAGCGTCCGGATGCGCCTCGCCTCGCACGGCCGCCTGGCGAAACGTCGATGCGCGGATGGACCGGGAGCATCAACCTGAACAAGAACCAGGGCGACATGGTGGCCAATGCCGCGCTCTGGGGTGTGAGTCCCGGTTTCGAATCCAACGATCTTGGTTTTCAGACCGGCGGTGATGTGGCCGGCGCGCACTTCGGGTGGATCTGGAAGAAGCCCACTCCCGATCGATTCACTCGGTCGCGCGACATCCTGGTCGCCAAATCGTGGACCTGGAATTACGGCCGACAGAAGCTGCACGACGGAGTGTTCGTCTTCGGGAATGCGACGCTGCTCAACTACTGGTCCCTGCACGCCAGCCTTGGTGTCTTTCGACACTCCTACGACGATCATCTGACCCGCGGCGGCCCCGTCGCCCTGAATCCTGCTGGCTACTTTTTCAATGTCAGCGTCAATTCAGACGCGCGCAGGAAGCTGTCGCTCAACATGGGCGCTTCACACAGCGCGAACAAAGCCGGTGGTTGGGACTATGGGGGGAATCTCGGTTTTACCGTCAAACCAGCGCCATCCATCTCTGTGTCAACGGGGCCTGACATCACCCGCTCGCGGAATGTGGCGCAATACGTGCGCACGGCGGTCGACGCCACGGCCACACCGACGTTCGGGAACCGGTATGTCTTCGCCGATCTGGATCAATTCCAGGTCTCGCTGGTAACGCGTGGCCACTGGATTCTGAGTCCGAAGATGTCGCTGCAGGTGTTTGCGCAGCCGTTGATCTCCGTCGGCCGCTATTGGGATTTCAAGGAATTCGCGCGCCCCGCCAGCTTCTCGTTCCTCCGGTACGGACACGACGCCGGCCGCATCGATCTCGATCCGGATCGTCAGTACATCGCAGATCCGGATGGGAACGGTCCGGCGTCCGCGTTTCGTTTTGAGAACCCTGACTTCAATTTCAAGTCGCTGCGCGTGAACGCGGTGTTCCGGTGGGAGTGGAGACTTGGATCAACGCTCTACCTGGTCTGGACCGAAACCCGCGAGGACTTGGCCAATCCCGGCGTTTTTTCTCCCGGGCGAGACACTCGACGGCTGTTTACCGCGGCGCCCAACGATATCTTCCTCGTCCGCTTTGCCTATTGGTTCAGCAGGTAGGCCGTAGTGACAACACATTGGGCTTTCATGCATAGGGCGCTCGCGCAACAACAGGACGGCACGGTCTAACGCAGGTCGCGAAAGCGCTGGAGCAGCGCGGCATTGGGTGTTTTTGGGGTTGATGAGGCAGCGGCATCACGGGCCGAGGCATAATCTCGGTGCGGTAGGAGGGTCAGATGAAGATTCGCGTCCTCATGCTCGCCGCCATTCTCACGGTTGTGCCGCTTGCGAGCTTCCGGTTTGCCTCAGCGCAAACGTCGCAGGATCCGCGGAGAAACTTCCAGCTGCAAATCAGCGCAGCGAACGGAACGTCTGTTCACGTTCGCGGAGCTGTCTGGATGGACGGCACGAACACCAACGTCACCATCGTGGATCAGCAGACGCCTTTCGACTTGCAGACACTCGGCACGGTCGTCAATGGCATCCTGAAAGTCGATGGGAACACTCCCATTCGCGTGCAAGTCACCGACGTAGGCAGCGGAACGCAGACGCTCTCAGCAGAGGGTCACGAGATCATCGTGGGGCAGGGTCTCGCGCCAAGCTCCGGGTGGGCGTTCATCAGGACGGA
>Ga0134121_10004116_pt1 | contig 11946 bp, 4 predicted proteins | sample KB301_FD_96463 | JGI IMG/M metagenome (GOLD analysis project Ga0134121, IMG submission 96463) | Terrestrial soil microbial communities without Nitrogen fertilizer from Kellogg Biological Station, Michigan, USA - KB3-0-1 | ecosystem: Environmental > Terrestrial > Soil > Unclassified ...
CAGCGTGAGCACCACGACGCCCGCAAACGCAGGGTTCTTCGTCAACATGCGCAAGGCGTAACGGATGTCATTGATCATCGAAATAGGTCCTTACTCATACCTCAGCGCGATCGATGGATCGACTTTCGTCGCGCGTCGCGCTGGGATGTAACAGGCCAGCAACGCCACGACAAACAAGATCCCGGCGACACTCGCAAACGTCACCGCATCTCTCGGCGTCACACCGAACAGCAACTTGCTCATCAACCCCGTCAGGAAAAACGCACCCATCAGACCAATCGCGATGCCCAGCAGCGCGAGCCACATCCCACTGCGCAGAACCATCTTCATCACGTCCTGTAATTGCGCGCCGAGCGCCATGCGCAGACCGATCTCAGGCGTTCGCTGGGCCACCGAGTGGGCTATCACGCCGTAAATACCTGCCGTCGCCAGCACGAGCGCGATAAATGCAAACGTGGCGAGCAACACGACGTTCAATCGTTGCGGCGCGATTGACAGAGCGAGCCGACGGTTCATCGTGACGACATCTTCAATCAGGATGTCTTTCTCCGCGGTCCTCAATTCCTGCTGCACCGGACCAGCCACACTGAGCGGATCGCCGACTGTCCGCACGAGCACAGTCATGCTGCTCCACGGTCGCTTCGCGTGCGGCTCATAACTCGCAAAATCCGGCTCAGCATCGAGTCCGGTGTGATTGACGTTGCCGACCACGCCAACGATCGTCACCCACGGCTCATTTTCCGGTGGTCCAATCTTGATCCGTTTGCCCACTGCATCGCCGTTGGGCCAGTAACTTTGCGCCATCTTTTGATTGACGATGACAACGTCAGGCTTGCCACCCGTGTCGCGATCGTCAAACTCGCGCCCGTAAAGCAACGGAATGCCCATCGCGCGAAAGTAGTTCGGCAGAATGCGTCGATAACTGGCGCCGGGCGCTTCGCCCGCAGCGAAGGTTCGGCCCTCGATCGTTAACTCACCGTGTGGATCGCCACCGCTGATCGGCAACCGGTTCACAGCGCTGACGGCTTTCACGCCCGGCAGAGTCGAAAGCCGCCCCGGCATGTTTCGGAAGAACTCGATTACTTTGGTGTCGTCTGAATATTTCTGATCGGGCAGAGAGACGTGAATGGTTAGCAAGTTATCGGGTTGAAAACCGGGATTCACATTCGTGAGTCGCCAGAAACTTTTAATGAGCAATCCAGCGCCGATAAACAACATCAGCGAGAGCGCCACCTGGGCGACGACGAACCCGCGCCGCAACCGGTTGCCGGAGTTGATGCTGCCCTTTCCTCCCGATTTGAGCGCATCGTTAACGTCGCTGCGCGCAGCCTGAATTGCAGGCGCAAGGCCGAAGACGATACCCGTCAACAGCGACACGCCAAACGTGAATCCAAACACCGCGGTGTCGATCCCGATCTCAGACGCGCGTGGAAAACCTTCCGGCAAGTGCAGCAACAGCCACGTGACGATCCACATCGCGAGCAGCAACCCAACCCCGCCGCCAACACATGCGAGCATCAAACTCTCGACTAACGACTGCCGGATCACACGCCAGCGACTCGCACCAAGCGCAACGCGAATCGCCATCTCTCTGCCGCGTGACGCCGCGCGCGCCCACTGCAAGTTCGCGACATTCGCACAGCCGATCAGCAACACGAAAACGACTGCGCCGAGCAAGACATACAATGCCGGCTTAACGTTTCCCGTGATCCGTTCCTGCAAAGACACGCTGCTGATCGAATGGCCGGGATCTTCTTTGGCGTGTTCTTGTTGAATGCCGCTGAAGATCGTCACCAGCTCATTCGACGCTTGCGCGCGCGTGACGCCCGGTTTGATTCTGCCGAGGCCGGTGATGAAGTGGACCGCGCGGTTCTGGTAAAAACGCGTACCGGAATCAACGCTCAATGGCGCCCACATATCGATCTTTTCGTCTGAAAACTGGAAGCTGGCCGGCATCACGCCGACGACGGCATAACCAACGTCGTCAAGATTGAAGCCCTGGTTGTTCAGCGACTGGTTCGCGAAATGACGTTGCCAGAAGCGATGACTCACCACCACGACTCGATTCGCGCCTGGCTTGTCGTCGTCGGGGAGTAGCACGCGCCCTTTCGCTGCCTGTGCTCGCAACAGCGGAAACAGATTCGCCGAGACGCTCATTACCTGAACGCGCGACGGCTCGCCTTGAATACTGAGAACGCTGGACGAGAACGCGACGCCCGCGATGTCTTCAAACGACTTGCTCTGTTGCCGCACTTCGAGCCAGTTCAGATATGAAAGCTCAAACGGTTCTGGCCCTTGCTGCGGATTGACCTCGTTGATAACAACCAAACGTTCCGGTTCGGGAAACGGCATCGGTCGCAGCAGCACGCCATTCACGACACTGAAGATTGCTGTCGTCGCCGCAATGCCCAGCGCGAGAATGATCACAGCGATCGCCGTGAAGCCCGGGTGCTTCAACAAGCTTCGAAACGCGAAACGAACATCTCTAATGATCGAATCCATAGCTATAGGTCCTATTCATAACGAAGCGCGATCAATGGATCGACGCGCGTGGCACGTCGCGCCGGCAGGTAACACGCAAACACACCCACGAGCATCAACCCCACTGCGACTGCGACAAACGTCGCCACATCAGTCGTCGAAACTCCAAACAGCAAACTCGACATCAAACGCGTGAGCGCAAACGCGCCGCCCAACCCAATCACCAGGCCCAGCAACACGAGCCGCATTCCCTGGCCCATAAACAGTCGCAACACGTCGCGATGCCCGGCCCCGAGCGCCATCCGAATGCCAACCTCATGTGTGCGTTGTGAAACCGAGTAAGCGAGCACTCCGTAAACACCCGTCACTGCGAGCACGAGCGCGAGTGAGGCAAAGATTGAGAAGAGCATTGCGTTGAAACGACGCGTAGAAGATTCACGCGCCAGGAGGTCGTCAAACGTCGCGACTTCAGCTATCGGCAGATCCTTGTCGATCTCGTGCACGGCGCGCGCGATCCCGGCCGTTAACGCTTTCACATCACTCGTCGTCGCACGAAGCGACAACGTCGCGTCGCGTTGCGGCATGCGGCCCATTGGCGTGTAGATCCTGATGAGTGGTTTTTCTTCCGAACCGTAAACTCGCACCGCGGGAACGATGCCGATGATCTCGTGCCAGGTCGGACTGTCGTAACCGATGTGCTTGCCAACCGCCTCTTCATTGGGCCAGAAGCGCCGCGCGAGGTTCTCATCAACGAGGACCACCGGCTTGCCCTGTTCCTCTTCGTCGGCGGTAAACGTGCGCCCGCGCAGGATCGGGATCTTCATCGTCTCGAAGTAATCCGCAGTCACGATGGACCAATCGACATTGATGAGCTCGCCCTTTTTCTCCTGACGATAACCTTCGGCCGAGATATCGGTTTGCGAGCCATCGTGGATGCCCGGAAGCGCGGCTGAAAGCGTCGCCTTTTGCACGCCTGGTTGAGCTTGAGCGGCTTGCAACACCCGGTGCAGTAACCGGTTGAGCTCTGCTTCGTCGCGGCCACGGCTGCGCGAGAACTTGAGCTCCATCGTGAGCACGCCGTTCGGATCGAAGCCATTTTCGGAGCTGAACAACAGCATGAGACTCTTCACCAACAATCCCGCGCCGACCAGCAACGCAACCGAGAAAGCAACTTCGGCAACGACGAGTGTGCCGCGCAATCGCTTGCCGCCACTGTCGGTCGTCGTCGAGCTGCTGTCTTTCAGCGTGTCCTGTAAGTTTGTTTGCGACGAGCGCAGAGCAGGCAGTACGCCGAACAGTAATCCGGTAAATAAAGAGATAGCGATGTTGAAGACGAGCACTCGGCCGCTGAGCTGCACGCCGCTCATGCGTGGCACGGTTTCGTGTGCTACACGTGAAAGCAGCAGCACCGTCCATGAAGCAAAGAAGAACCCGAGCACGCCGCCGGCGATCGAGAGCAACAGACTCTCGATCATCATCTGACGCACGAGTCTGAAGCGCGACGCGCCGAGTGCTGCTCGCACTGCAAACTCTTTCCGCCGTGCAGCCGCACGTGCAAGCAGTAGGTTTGCGACGTTCGCGCACGCGATCAGCAACACGAGCCCGACGGCTGCAAAAAGAATCTTCAACGCCGTGCTGACACGTTTCGTGATGCTGTCCTGCAGCGACACGACGTTCACGACGTTCGCGCCGGCGTTGTGAATCGGATATTCCTTTCGCAACTGTTGCGAGATGCGGTTCATCTCATCGCGCGCCTGATCGATCGTCACGCCCGGTTTCAAACGCGCGATCACGTTTCCCCCGTTACGCACGTCACGATTTTTCCAGTTGAGCGGGCCCATGAGCACCCACAATGGCGGTGGTCCCTGATGCACGAAATCCTGGCGCGTGACGGCGATAACTGTGTGCGCCTTATCGTCGAGCAGGATCTGCTTGCCGACGATGTTTGGATCGCCCGCGAATCGTTGTTGCCAGAATCCGTAGCTGATGATCGTGACGGGCGCGGCGCCGGGCTTGTCGTCGTCGACGGTGAAGTCACGGCCCAGCAACGGCGTCGTGCGCATTACACGGAAGTAATCAGCGGTCACGATGCGCGCGTCGAGTGCTTCGGGCTGGCCGGTGCCGGTAACATTTACTGACCAGCCGCGAAACGTTGACATCGATTCGAAGACCGAATTGCGCACCTGCCAATCGACGAAGTTTGGATACGAGACCTGGCGATTCGCGACCTCCGGCCCCGACTCATTCATCCACACGATGCGATCCGGCTCGGGATAAGGCAGCGGCTGCAACAGCACCGCATTGATCACGCTGAACATCGCGGTGTTCACACCGATGCCAACCGCGAGCATCAACACGGCCAGCACCGTGAAACCCGGATTCTTCCTGAGCCACCGCAAACCGTAAATGAGATCCTGAATCATGGTTTCCTCAAACCATCCACAGATTTCACAGATTATTTTTCTGTGTAATCTGCGTAATCTGTGGATCAGCTTTCATTCGTAACGCAGCGCCACGAGTGGATCGACTTTCGTCGCTCGTCGCGCCGGAATGTAGCAGGCGATCAGCGCCACGATTGTCAACAGCACCGCGATCACCGCGTACGTCAGCGGATCCGTCACCTTCACGCCAAACAACATCTTCGACAAACTGATCCAACTCTCGAGATACTTTGTGAGCACGTAAGCGCCAATCAACCCGAGAATCACACCCAGCAGCGCGAGCGTCATTCCCTGCTTCACGATCATCCGCAACACACTCCCGCGATCGGCTCCGAGCGCCATGCGAATCCCGATCTCGTGTGTGCGTTGTGAAACCGTGTAAGCCAGCACGCCAAACAGTCCGATGGCGGCGAGCTGCTGGGCCAGGAGCGCAAACAGCGTCAACAACTTCGCAAACAAACGCTCCATCCGCAGTGTTTCATCCGCCTGCTCGACTTGCGATTTGACGTTCGTCACCGGCAGGTTCGGCTCGATCTCGCGCACGACGCTGCGCACACTCGCGATCGTCGCTGACGGATCGCCCGTGGTCCGGACTTCGAAGGTCGCGCCGGATTGCGGGCGCTCCTGTCGATACGACGAGTAGACGGTCGGCGGGATCTCATCACGCTGGCTGGTGTACTTCGCGTCCTTAGCGACGCCGATGATCTCCAGCTCGTCAGGCTTCTTCGTGTCGTAGGTGAAGCGTTTTCCGATTGCGTTCTGATCAGGAAAGAATTTATTCGCGAACGTTTGATTGACGACTACGACTTTCGGCGAGGTGGTGTTGTCCTGTGGTCCAAAGGTGCGGCCCGAAAGCAACGGAATGCCCATCGCCTGCAAAAAGTTTTCGCGTACCACATGGCGGTAGCCCTCGCCACTCGGCGGAATGCGTCCTTCGGAATCCGGAGTTGCATTCAACGCTTCGCGCAAGAACACGCTGCTCGAGCTGGAGGATTGCGACAGCAGAGGCATTCGCGAAAACGTCACGCCCTGCACACCCGGAACAGCTTCGAGCCGCTCGCCGATCTGCCCGTAGACCTGTCGCAGCTTGTCGTCTTTGTAACCGATTAGCGACGGCTCGACGTCGAACAGCAAAAGATTTTGCGTATTGAAGCCGGGATCGACGTGTTGCAGGTTGAGCAACGTACGTACGAACAGTCCCGCACCCACCAGCAGCAATAACGACAACGCCACCTGGACCACGACGAGCCCGCGACTCAACAGCGATCGATGCACAGCACTCGATCCACGGCCGCTGTCTTTGAGCGACGGTGTTAGATCGACGCGCGTGGTGCGCCATGCGGGCGCGAGTCCGAAGACGATTCCGGTCAGGAGTGAGAGTCCGAAGGTGAAACTGAGCACGCGCCAGTCGAGTCGCGGCTCGAGCGCCATCCCGCGGCCGCCCCACAAACTCACGGCTATCAATCCATCTTTGATCCAGATCGCGAAGATGATTCCGAAGAGACCGCCGAGCAGCGAGAGCAACAGGCTCTCAGTTAGTAGTTGACGAATCAGACGCCGGCGACTTGCGCCTAGCGCCAATCGCAAGCCGATCTCTTTTTGCCGTCCGGCTGAACGCGACAACAGTAAGTTCGCCACGTTTGCGCAGGCGATCAGCAGGACCAGGCCGACCACGCCCAGCAACAAGTAAAGCGAAGGCGCGTAATATTTGCGGCGATACATCTCACCCTGGCCGCCTGGATCTGCAATCAGTCGCGGATACTGCTTCGGATCGAGATCACCGATGGTGTTGCCGCCTCTGGCCTTCGCTGCGGCCTGGCGTGCGGCGCGGTGTTCGACTACGGACTGGAGAAACGTGTTCTCCAGTTGCGCCTGTGCCTGCTCGCGCGTGACGCCGGGTTGCAAACGGCCCATGATGCGCAACCACCAAACGCCTGCGCCGCTCATGTACGAGCGGTCTTTGTCTGCATACAGTTGCGGCTCGACGGCGAGCGGGATCGAAACATCCATGCTGGTGCCGACGCCCATCGCGCCATCGAAGCCCTTCGCCGAGACGCCGACAACGGTGAACGGCACGTTGTTGAGATTGATCTGCTTGCCAACGATTGCCGCATCGCCTCCGAAACGTTTCTGCCAGTAACGATGACTCAAAACCGCAACTGCACCAGCGCCGGCTTTGTCATCTTCGTCAGTCAACAAGCGACCAACCGCAGGCTGCACTCCGAGCGCGGCAAAGTAATTACCCGTTACGGCCTGACCACTCGCGACATCCGCCTGGCCATCAGCCGTGACGTTCAGCCCGACATTTCCATACGCGAAGATGTCTGACATTGGACCATGTTGCTCGCGCAGTCGCTGGTACGTCACATATGCAAACGAGGTCCGGTTAATGAGCCCGGTCTGCTGATCCTTGTTGGAGCTGCCGTTGTAGCTGCCAACCGAGAAATCCTGCGGCGCGACGGATTTGAAGAGCACCAGACGATCCGGCTCCTTCACCTCCAACATCTTCAACAGCATCGCATCGACGATACTGAACAAGGCAGTATTCGCGCCGATGCCGAGCGCGAGGGAAAGCAACGCAACGGACGTCAGCCCCTTTTGCTTCAGCAACATCCGAAAGCCATAGCGGAGGTCTTGTAAAAGAGTGTGCATGTTAGTTCCCTATTCGTACCGCAACGCCACGAGAGGATCGACCTTCACTGCCCTTCTCGCCGGAACATAAGAAGCAACCAGAGCCACCGCTCCCAGCAACAGCGGCACTGCCACGAACGTCAAAGGATCTGTCGCGCCGACGCCGTACAGAAACGACGCGACCACGCGCGTCGCAGCCGCCGCGAGCAACAAACCGATCGCGAGACCGGCGCCGATCACGATCAATCCATCCCAAAGCACGAGCCCGAGCACATCGCTCTCTTTCGCGCCCAACGCCATCCGGACTCCGATCTCGCGTGTGCGCTGTGCCGCGCCATAAGAAACGACACCGTAGATCCCAATTCCGGCAAGAAGGAGAGCCAGGACGCCAAAGCCACCGAGGGTCCAGGCGGCTATTCGGGATGGCAGCAGCGTGAGCTCTAACTGTTCACGCAATGTCTGCACGTCTGCGATCGGCAGGTTTGGATTTAACGCGCGGATCTGTTCACGTACGATCGAAGTGATGGCTTTTGGGTCGCCCGTCGTGCGTACGACTAGCGTCATCTTCGGATCGTAGGATTGGTTAAGGGGCAGGTAGACGTAAGGCCGTGACGTCTCTCCCAGAGTTCTGTACTTACTATCACGCGCGACACCGACCACTTCCAGAAACGGGCCTTTTGGTCCAGCGAGGCTAACGCGTTTTCCGAGCGCGTCTTCTTTAGGCCAGAGTCTTGTTGCAAGCGTCTCATTTATTACAACGGTGCCCGGCGCGCCCTCACGATCAGCCTCTGTAAACTCACGGCCGCGCAGCAAAGCAGTTCCCATCGTTCGGAAATAATTTGGGCCGACCACGTTGAAGCCGGTGCTCATGCCTTCGCCGTCCGGCTCACTGCCTTCCGTAAAAACCTGAAACTGCGCGAAGGAGCTGCCCATCTGCGGGAACCGCACGAGCGTGGCCTGCTCGACTCCGGGCTGCGTTTGAACTCTCGCCAGCAGATCTCGATAAAACGTCTGACCAGCCGTCTTGTCGTATCGCAGCAAACCGAGATTGATTGGCGCCAGTAAAGCGCGCTCGACGGTGAAACCCGGATCGATCGAGCTGGCGCGCTGGAGTGCTCTGATGAAGAGTCCGGATCCAACGAGCAGCACGACAGACAGTATTAGTTGGACCGTGACGAAGGCATTGCGCAGGTACGAGCGATGAGAAACTTTTAAGAGGTCGCTTTTCAGCGCCATGACGATATTCAATCGTGAAGCCTGAAGCGCGGGTGCAAGACCGAACACAATCCCGGTCGCAACCGAGACGATTAGCGTGAAGGTGAGGACACGATAATCCAGGTTGAAATCGAGCGCAGCGACAGGTGTCGACTGGAGACGCGACACGAGAAGCTGATTGGCCCACACAGCCAGTATTAATCCGACAGCACCGCCCACGCAGCCGAGCAACACACTTTCCGTGAGCCACTGGCGAACGAGTCGACGCCGACTGGCGCCGAGTGCTTGCCGGATCGCTGTTTCTCGTCGCCGAATCGCGGCCCGCGCCAAAAGCAGGCTCGCGATATTCGCACACGCGATCAACAGCACGAGCGCGACTACGCCCATCGCGATTCCCGCAACCGGCAGCACTTCTTCCTGATCGCGCGGATCCATGCCGCCACTCATCCGCAGCAGTTGCACGCTCCTGAGTGTCTCCTGATCAACTTTCCCACGGTAGTTCCCGGCGACGCGTCGCGCCACTTCAGTTAACTCACTGCCGGCGCTCTCACGCGAGACGTCGGGTTTGAGCAATGCGAATACCGCGAGCCAATGGCTATCCCGGTTTTCAAATCGATTCGATCCGGGATCCGCGACGCGCCCTGCTGCAGGCGGATTTAGTAGTCCGAACATCGAGAGCGGCAACCACAGCTCGCGATTGAGTCCGACTTCAGTGCCAACAAAGTTCTTCGGCATCACGCCGACCACCGTGAAGCCGAATCCATTTAATGAGATCTGCCGGCCGGCGATGCTCGCGTCTGAAGCAAAGCGCGTTCGCCAAAGATGCTCGCTCAGGATGACGACTGGCGTTTGCGTTTTGCCATCTTCCTCGACGAAGACGCGCCCCAAAGAAGCGCCAACACCAAGCACATCGAAATAATTGTCCGTGACGTACTCGCCCTTGACGAGCTCCGGCTCACTTCCCGATGTCACGCTAAAGTCCTGCGTGCCGGTGATCGCCGCTATGCCTTCGAAGCTTTGTGCGTGACTTCGATAATCGAGATAGTCCGGATAGGAGATTGGCGCGCGCAGCCAGACCAGACGATTCTGATTCTTCACGACGGGAAGCGGACGAATGAGGACCGCGTTGGCGACACTGAAGATCGCCGTGTTCAGACCGATGCCAAGCGCGAGCGAGACTACAGCGATGAGCGAGAACGCAGGCGTCTTCAGCAACACCCGCAAGCCATAACGCACATCCTGGAATAGAGTTCTCATAGATTTTATTCGTACCGCAATGCCTCCAGCGGTTCGATGCGGCTGGCGCGCCGGGCCGGGAACCAGCACGCCAGCAGCGCTGCGGCCAGCAACAACGCCGAAACACCAATGAACGCACTCACGTCAAACGCACCAACGCCATACAAAGTCGATCGCATCGCACGGCCCACGAGATAACCACCACCGAGCCCGATGAGCGTTCCAATAATCGCCAGCAACGCTCCTTCTTTGAGAACCATGCTGACCACGCGTGACCGCTGTGCACCGAGCGCCATGCGCACGCCAAACTCATGCGTGCGTTGCGCCACCGCGAAAGCCATCACGCCGTAAATACCCACCGCCGCCAGAATCAACCCGAGCGCTCCAAAGCTCGCAAACAACACGACACTGAACCGATCGATCGCCAGCGAGTCGCTCACGATCTCATCGATGGTCTCCAAACCCGTCAGCGGCATATCCGGATCGACCGCATTAACTGCCGCCGTAACACTGTTGATAACTGCCCTCGGATCGCCGCTCGTCTTCAGTGCGACCGAAGCTTGCGGCCACGGATTCTGAGCAAAGGGAATATTGATTTCCGGATCGTCTTCACGCGACCCAGCCCCGCGCAGGGTGTGATACACGCCTACAATTTGCCATTCGACCGGCTTCCCTCGCGGCGCATTCGGAATGAGTTCAGGAAAGGAAATTCTTTGCGTCAGCGGATCGGCTCCTGCCAGATACTGCTTCACAAAGTCTTCATTGACCGTGACCACACGCACGCTGTTGGGCGTATCGTGCTCGTTGATATTGCGACCGCTGACCATCCGAATTCCGAGCGTGTCGACGTATTCCGGCGTAACCATGCGAACGCCTGTGCCGAGGCGCGCTTGCGGATTGACGGGCTGGCCCACCACCGTGAACCGTGCGCCATTTCCCGGTCCCAGACCGGGATAACCAGTTGTCAACGCAGCCTTCGTTACTCCAGGCAGAGTCTTGATCCTTTCCAGCATCTGCCCGTAGTACGATCGGATCTGATCTGGTCCATCGAGACGTCTGTCCGGCACCGGCAGATGAAACGTCAGCACATTGTCTGTTTGAATGCCAAGATCGATCCGGTTGAGATTCCAGAAACCTCTCAGCGCGAGACCACCCGTCATCAGCAGCGTGAGTGCGAGAGCAAACTCCGCGATGATGAGCGCACGAAACGCGTTGCGCTTTATTCCACTGCTGCCGCTCCGTCCTCCCAGTTGGAGAATCTCATTCAGATCGACTCGTGTTGCCTGCCAGGCAGGGGCAGTCCCAAACAACAGCCCGGCAACTGTTGTCACTCCGATCGTAAAGAGCAACACGGGAATACTGATCCTGATCTCTGCTTCAGACGGGATCATCGTGCCGACCGGCGGCATCACGAGCGTGATCGCGTCGATGATCGCGCGCGCGAGAAATACGCCGAGTGCTCCACCGAGCGTCGCCAGCACCAGGCTCTCTGTAAGAAACTGGGCGAACAGACGAGGTCTGGAAGCGCCCAATGCCGCTCTTACTGCAATCTCTTTTTGACGTGAGGCGCCGCGCGCCAGCAGCAGACTCGCCACGTTGACGCAACCAATCAACAGAAGAAAGCCGACCGCGCCGAGCAGCAACCAGAGATTGCGTCGCGTAGAGTCAGTAACGAAGTTGAGGTGCAATGGTTCGACGCTCACGCCGCGATTCGCATTGGTCCGGGGAAACTCCTGCTGAAGCTGCGCGGCGATGCCGTTCATTTCTGCCTGTGCCTGATCGATTGTGACGCCGTCTTTCAAGCGCGCCATTACGGGCATAAAGTTCGTGTCGTGAGCGATCTCCTCAGGCCTGAAAGACATTGGCACCCACACCTGCGAGCTGAGCCGATCGTGCATGCCGGGCGGAAGAACGCCGACGACTGTGTATTGCTCGCCGTTCA
>Ga0134121_10004117_pt1 | contig 11942 bp, 8 predicted proteins | sample KB301_FD_96463 | JGI IMG/M metagenome (GOLD analysis project Ga0134121, IMG submission 96463) | Terrestrial soil microbial communities without Nitrogen fertilizer from Kellogg Biological Station, Michigan, USA - KB3-0-1 | ecosystem: Environmental > Terrestrial > Soil > Unclassified ...
CATGGGTTTGATGCGCGAGCCGGAGAACGGATTTATTTCGCATGACCTCCGCACGGCGTTGATCGGACCGGACGGCCGGCTGGTTCACGTCTGGAAAAGCAATGTCTGGACGGCTTACGAAGTTCAACGGCTGGTCCGGGAAACACTCACGGGGAATCGGGACGTAGCGGTGAGGTAAGCGCCCGCACAGGACGTTCCTCCGTTGTCGAACGCTGCCACCGGTGTGAATGCGGACGGCGATTCGTCGGTCCATACTCTTTCACGCTCCCATCGAATCTGTTTTGCGTCGTCACAGGTGCGAGCTCACGACGCCGAGCACGATGCTGGCGCCCACCAAAGCAAGCAATGTAACAGCAATGATTCGAAACCTCCGCTGGAACTTCGGGATCTCTTCGGCGGAAGCCAATACGGAAGCCAATACCCGCGCGGGCCACAAGACCCACGACACAAAGCAAAACAAGCTGACGGCGACAACCAACAGGATCGACTTGGTGACAAGGCAGGCCCACTTCCCGGGCGATGGCGGTCCTGCAACCTGCAACAGGAGCAAACCCAGACCCGTAACGACAATGAACGCCGCGCTGCCCAATACCTTCCATCGCGCGCCCGCAGCGAGATACGCAATAAACTCCTCGAACTGCCGAGGGCTGCGAAAAAAGGACCGCGCACGGGGATGAAGAACCGCCAGGCTATAGAGCATCGCTCCAAACCATGCGGCCCCGGCGAGAACATGTGCTGCGGCAAGAATCCAACGGGCGAGTTGCATCGATGATATGCGAAGGGAAAGACGCTATTGGTCGTGAAAAAGACGACGGGAGTCGGTTTCAACTCCAGTGGGGGAATTGCGGTATATCTTTGCCATGATGCCTTAGCCGCAGAGCACGACCGTTTTTCCGAGCGCGGCCTTTACCGTGGTCTTATCAAAGCAGACTCCCGGATTGCTGTGAAGGCTGAACGTGACCGCGGTTGCGGACACTTCAGGATGTGTTGCGCGAATCGAGGAAACGTATTCAAGTGCTCTGGACGAGCGCGAGTTCGGCGACTTTGATCTGTCCACCCGAACCTCTATTACATCCTGCCTGATGGGTTCGCGCGCGCGCGACGTTCACGGCAAGGAATTGGAACTCGCGCTGCCGGATTCGGATTCCGGCATCTACATCCGGGGCGCGGCCAGACATCAGTGCAGTTCAAGAACATTTTAACCAAGGAACTGAAGCCTTGATCTCAACCCAACGCCGGACCGGCGATGGCAAACTGAAGGCGCGGATCGCCGACAACCGAGCGCGGCCCCAGCCGCATCCGCGTGAGCGGCCGAACCGGGCGGAAGCCGAAGCGTCGAGCGGCCGCGGCCGCGATTTCGTTTTCATCCGGGACATCCCAGAAGACGGTTCGATTTCCGGCGCGCTGCAACAACGCGCTCACCAACGGCGGCAAGGCGTCGGCGTTCGCGCACGTGATCGGGCCGAGATAGTCCGCTTTCATTCCTGAGCGCAACAACCCCAAGCCAACGGCGCGCCGCTGCGCTTCGCCGACGAGCGCGTGCCGGCTTCGCTCAGCCAGTCTGCGGAGCAAGCGCTCACGTGACACTCCGAAGCCTTCCGCATCGATTTGCGCGACGGCCGACCAGTCTTCCTCGCTTAGATCCCGCACTTTCACCGCGGCGATCTCCGCTGGAACCGGGCCGCTGCCAGCCGGCCGCTCGTGCCGCATCAGTGACCACTCACTTTCGAAGCCGAGTTTTTGGTAAATCGGCCGGCCAGCCGGCGTCGCGTCGAGTCGGACGCAGCGCACTCCGGAAGTTCGAAGATGTTCCAGCGCCTGATGCATCAGAAGTGTTCCGACGCCGCGCCGGCGATAATCAGGGTGCACCAGCATCATGCCGATCCAGGCGAGGGCCTTGCCATAGGTCGTGGTTGTGACCGTGCCGATCACGTCGCCACCGCGCACGGCGACAAAACAGCCTTCCGGCTCAAGCGACAACACGAGCCGCCAGTCTTCGAGGGTCTGGTTCCATCCGGCGAGCTCGCGCAACCGGTCGGCAGCCGGCAGATCATCCCCGGACATGCGGCGCACGAGAACGTTGTTCATGGAAGTCTCCTTGATCCGTCCTGCACGCGCGTCGGGTTTGCTTTTTGCGCAACCGACCGGCAGCGTAACGGTCCGGATCGGGCGGTTTTCCCTGCAAGTCGAGCGACGCGCTTCAGTTACGACACCTTCAACAATTCCCGCGCCTCCGCGACACCGGGTGCCGGGCGGCCAAATTCGCTGGCCGTGACGCGGGCAAGCGCGACCAGGTGCCGCCAGCGGAAAGCGGAACGGGTCGCAGCAAATTCCTCGCTGACGGTGCGGTAATACTTCTCCGCGTGCAGCGCGCCGTCTTCGCTCACGGCATACCGCAGGAGCAGATCGAACACCGGGCGCGGTGCGTGGCCGAGTTCGCCGTAGTGATGCACGACGGCCGCCGCCTGGGCCTGGAGATTCTGGCGGATGGCTTCTTCCGTTTCGCGAAGCAGAGCGTCGGCCTCGGTGGATTTGACTCTATCGAGCTGCCACTTCACCGGGAGCGGCGACCAGTTCAGAAAATCGCCACCGCGCGCAGTGCGGTCGAGCGCGACCTGATAGGCGCCGAGGATCAGGCAGGCAAAGGTGTTTCGCGCGTTGCTGACGCGGGCGAGGTTCCGCCACGCGCACGCGGAATCGCTGGCGTGCACGCCGATGCTGTCGCCGTGAACGCTGCCGATCGGTTTGCCCGGCACTTCGTCGCGGGGTGTGCGGCCCATGTCGCGCAGAATCAGTTGATTGGCCGCGAGCGAAATCGCTTCGCCGATCGCCGACGGCGAAAAGCCTTCGGCAAGCGCGGCGGCAGCGGCTTCGGCCGCCTGCTCGGGTGTGGACTTGAAAATGGTCTGGCTGAGCTCGTCCACCCAGTTGTTCTCGGCGGCCCGGGTGCCGGGCGGGCGGCCGAGCAGCTTGTGTTGTTCGAGCAGCTTCGGGAGGACTGCGCGCGATTCTTCGTGTTTCGCGGATGAAGGCCAGGACTCGGCCTTCACGCAGTAGCGGACGGATTGTCGGAGGAGGGTATGCGCCTGCTCCCTGCCGATAAGGTCAAGCAGGTCCCACGCGCGATACGGCAGGACGACGCGGTGGACTTCGGTGTTATCCTGCACGGCGTAGAGGAGGTCATTCAGGGCGTCATCGGGGCCGGATTGCGACAGCGCGGCAAAAGTGCGCTCGGCTTCGTTTACGTCCTTGCGATGCACCGCGTCACGGAGGAGTTCGCCGCCGGGCCGGCCTTCCGCGAGCGCCGCGGGTTTGACGGAGTGGAGGATTTCCTCTTTGCGCCCGCCTTTTTCCTGGATGCGATTGGTGTTCCGATAGAGAACTTTGAAAACGGGGAGCGGCTGAAGCGCCTCGGGCAGTTCGCGCGCCATGTGCAACGATGGGGCGAGCGCCATCATGGTGTGGAAGCCAACGTAATCTTCGCCGCCAAAGGTGCGCGCGTTGGCCAGCGCGGCGGCGGCGGTGAGGTGGCGCAGATCCGTGCCGGACCGGAGTTTGCCGGCGAGTAGCGGCAGCAGCCGGTTGACCGGCGTCTCCTGCATCAACTCCACGAGCGGCTCGAGCGGTCCGAAGTCGAGAGTGTCGCGCGCGTCCGAAGCGAAGGCGCGGGCAAGTCCGAGTTCGGACGCCACGCCGTAGCCGACCGTGGCGACGAGCATGCCGCGGCCAACATCGGCGAGAAATTCACGGCGGGTGCTGGATGTATTCATAATGTCCTCCATGCGTTGGGCGGTCTCTGGCTCATGATGTGGTGATAGGCCGATTGGCAGGGATCGTCAAGCATTCGCTGAACGTCGAAACGTTGCCGGCCACTCCCGATGCCTGAAACCTAATCCAGATCAGCCGTGCCGCGCAGCCGTTTTTTTTCAGAGTGCCGGGCCTTGTCGGCGAGCATGCGGTCCTTCGCCCGACGAGACCGCTTTCGCTTTTGGCGCCGGATCTTTTCGATGCTTGCGCGTTCCGCTTCCAGGCGGCCCTTCTGCATCCGCTCGATCTTGTCCAGCAACAGGCGCCGCGCCAGAAACCGGTTCAACGCCTGATGCCGCGTCGTCTGACATTTGACGCGCAAGCCGGTCGGCCGGTGCAACAGCATGACGCACGAGGAACTCTTGTTGACCTTCTGACCGCCGACGCCGCCCGAGCGGACGAACGTTTCCTCGATGTCGCTTTCCCGCACGCCGAGCGCGTTCATGCGCTGATCGAGCAGCGCCAGCTTGTCGGGCGGGTGAGGAGACACGTTCATGCGACAAGCCTGGAGTTTTTTCGGCGGGATTGCAAACCGGTCATCGCGTCCAGTTTTTCCACGATCGTTCTTGCAACGCACGCAAAAGATTTTCCGCTTTGAGTGTTGCTGTTATCCGTGTCGAGCATTAACCTGTGGGGAGAAATGGACTTCCAAGACGTGGCCCGCACCTTTTGGCGATTCCTCAGAAATGCAGCGCACAAATTATGATTAACGATCCGACATTGACCCATGGCGAACGCCAGGCAGGCACTGCGGGCTGGAAGGAAATTGTGGCCCGATACCAGAAACCCTCGGTCGGACGGGGCGTCTGGCAGATCGTCAACACGCTCGTTCCTTATGTTGCGCTCTGGTATCTGATGTATCTCTGCCTCGCGGTGTCGTACTGGCTGGTCCTGCCGCTGGCGGTGCTGGCCGGCGGATTCCTGGTGCGCGTGTTCATCATTTTCCACGATTGCGGGCACGGCTCGTTTTTCAAATCGCGGAAGGCGAATGACATCCTCGGCTTCATCACCGGCGTGTTGACTTTGGCGCCTTACCATCATTGGCGGTGGGAGCACGCGGCTCATCACGCGACGTCCGGCGATCTGGATCGGCGGGGCCTGGGCGACATCTGGACGTTGACCGTGCAGGAATACCTGGAGTCCTCGCGCTGGAAACGGTTCGCATACCGGCTGGCGCGAAACCCGGTCGTCCTGTTCGTGATTGCGCCGCTCTTTATTTTCGTGATCAAACAAAGATTTCCCAAGGATGAAGCAAACCGGCGTGAGCGCCATTCGGTGTATTGGACGAATCTGGCGATTTTCGGCCTGGCCGCGGGGCTCAGTTGGATTTTCGGCGTCAAAGCGTTTCTGGCGATTCAATTGACCGTGATGGCGGTGGGCGGATCGGCCGGGGTGTGGCTGTTCTATGTGCAGCACCAGTTCGAAGGAGTTTACTGGGAACGGGGCCACGAATGGGATTACACCATGGCCGCGCTCAAAGGGAGCTCGTTTTACAAATTGCCAAAAATCCTGCAATGGTTTTCAGGGAACATCGGATTCCATCACATCCATCATCTGAGCTCGCGGATTCCCAACTATCACCTTGAGAAATGCCACGAAGCCGAGCCGTTGTTTCGCAACGTGAAACCGGTCACGCTGCTCTCCAGTTTGAAATCGCTTACCTTCCGCCTTTGGGACGAGCAGCGGCGCAAGCTGGTGGGTTACGGACATCTCCGGACTCTTCGAAGACAGGAAGCGGAAACTTCACGACGCTGAACTGAGCGTTCGATCCCAGGATTTGAATTCTTCGCGGGCGGGCTTCTTTTCCGGCACGGAACCTTGCTGGAGGATCAGACAAAAAACAGAACGGCCGGACTTTCGTCCGGCCGCTCCATTAGCAATGAGAAACAAATCTTCTTAGAACTGCCTGCCATCGGGTGCGGCGCTGCAGATTGACGCCTTACTTCACACACGGAACCCTGCACTTCTGCATCCCAACGACGGGTGCACGATACCCTATACAGCGTCCCCAGCCAGTCACCAGAACTGGTGACAAGGTTGCATTATTCCAACCTCCATGATCTGAGTGGGTTACACGGTTGGCTGGCCGAACGGGATTGAATTCGAGGACGCGCTGAAGAAAACCACCGCCGAGTTCAACGACGGCTCAGAAATAATCAGCGGCGATCCAAGCTGCGTTCGTAGAATTGTTTCCTGTTCACGTAAATAATCATGTTCGTTATGGCTAAATTGCCATCAACACGAGCCTCCCAAGGAACGCAAAGCTGGCTAAACAAGACTGCCAGTCCCTGTTTATCCACGTCGTTTAATTGGTGATTGGAAATCACCAGAACTCCGTCTGTAGGTCTTTCAAAACCTGGCCATCTTATAGAAGCATTCGTGGATATTTTAAGTGGGGAACCTTGGATTGCAGCGGTTATCTCCTCCACGATATAAGAAGACGGCGGCGATAATCCTCCCAATAATACGTTCCTGGGATTTACCTGCTTCAGATAACTTTTCACCGTTCTCAACGAATTGCTATCCAGTTTACAATAGACTGGAGCAATCATTTGCGCGATGCGATTTGCCTCTTTGAGGGCCTCCAATTCCTTTTTTTGTTCCTCCAATAACTTTTGCGCAACCGGATCGGTGCTGGAAATTTCCAACCGACTTGTTCTGGCATTGCGCGCTTCTGCGAGTTGATCCCTTAAGCTTCGACCTTCTGTTTCTAATTTGCTTTTTTCTATTTGTAGATTTTCCACCTTATTGGACATGACTTTTATGTCTCTCCGTAAGGTGGATTGAACAAGCTTTTGTGATTCGAGATCACGATTTGCCTGAACTAATTCCAAGCTTTTTGAGGCATTCATTTTCAACGGCGAGACATAGAGAAAGTGTGCTAAGAATATAAACAGCCCGACAAAAAATAACCCCAATAGCCCAACCAAAGCTTCCTTCAATTGAATCTTCAGCGCCTCCCCTCCAAACCAGAACCGATTAAATATGATAGCGAGAATCGCTGCGATAATCGCGAAGAGGACCGTGAGGGGAGCGTTTCCGGTCGCCAGCGTAATGCAGTCGACAAATGCGCTACTAAAATCCTCTCCCCAATACGCAGACGGTCCAAAAATGAGGGGGACAAAAATGCAAAATGCCCCGGTGCCCAACGCGATAAGACATACCGGAAGAGGCTTTCTCCAAAACGGCTTAGGGTCCATACCTTTCTCCACTGTTGATGGTGTTGATAGTTCCCGTCAAGCGTTGGGTTTGTCATGGATATAACCCGGCCTTCCCGGGTCTGAAGAAATCGCAAGAACAGGCGAAGGGTTTCGGCTTACCGCCGAAGGAACTTCGCTACCGCTTCTGTCCGCGTGCGGACCTGGAGTTTTTCGTAGATGCGCCGGATGTAGGTGTGAACGGTTTCGTAACTGATGCCCAGCTTCTCGGCGATCTCCTTGTAGAGAAATCCCTGGCTCAGGCAATCCAGCACCTCCTGTTCGCGTTGTGAGAGGTTTCCGGCGGGGACGGAGGAGTCCCCGGTTTTCTGGAACGACTGCACGACTTTTCGGGCGATATGAGTCGTCATCGGGGAACCGCCCTTGTTCACGTCGCGGATGGCTTCGAGCAATTCGGCGCTTTGGGTCCGCTTGAGCAGATAGCCGGACGCCCCCGCCGCCAGCGCGTTGAAAATATTCTCGGTGTCTTCGTAAACCGTGAGCATGACCACCTGAATGTCCGGGGCGACTTGTTTCAAACGCCGGACACATTCCACGCCATTCATCCCGGGCAGATTGATGTCCATCAACACAACGTTCGGGCGCTCCCGGGGCAGGGCTTCAAGGGCGGCCTCGGCGTTTGCAAACTGGCTCAGGCACTGGAACCCATCGGCGCGGCTGATGACGCGCGCCAGAGTGCCGCGCAACTGATCGTTGTCTTCCACGATGGAAACGGTGATTGCCATGATTTTACCCGGCGTTACCCAGGGGCGCGGCGAGCCGGACGATCGTTCCGCCTTCAGGGCCCGGGCCGATGGAGAAGCCGCCGCCGATATCTTCCATGCGCTTGCGCATGTTCAGCAATCCATTTCGCCCGGTCGCCTGGTTCATTCCAGCCGGGCCACGCCCATCATCCTCGATCACCAGTTCAAAACGTCCGGGCTCCAGTTTCAGCCGGAGCCAGACCGAAGAAGCCTGCGCGTGCCGCGCCACATTGGTTACGGCTTCCTTGGAGGCGAGGAAGACATTATGCCTGACTTCCGGAGAAATGCGCGCCTCGGGCAACCGGGCGGGCACATCGAGCCGGAAACGCAGCCCCGCCACGGCGAGGTATTCCTGCGCATACTTGCACACGTAAGTTATCAAACCGTCCAGCGTGTCGTTCGAGGGATTGACGGTCCAGACAATCTCGTCGAGCGCTCGAGTGGTCTCCCGCGCCGTCTGGGAAATCTGCTGAGCGTGGGCCTCGACGTCCGGCGAGCCCTTGTCGCTTTGCACGAGTTCGCCCAGCAGGGAAACCTGCGTGAGGTTGGCGCCGAGTTGATCGTGGATATCCCGCGCGATGCGCGCCCGCTCCTTCTCGATCGCCTCCCGTTGACGCAGACTCTCGAGTTGCCGGTGCAGTTTCTGGGTGGAGAGGTAGCTGACGACGCCAATGAATGCCCCAAGAAGAAGCGTGGCGCTGGCGCAGAGAAACCACCACGTCCGCCAGAACGCCGTCTGCACGACGATGTCCAGGCCGGTGCCGGTCAAATTCCATACCCCGTCTTCGTTGCAGGCCGTCACCTCGAATCGGTAATGCCCCGGCGGCAGTCTGGGGTAACGCGCCACGCGGGTGTTGCCCGCTTCGACCCAATCGGTTTCATGCTCTTTCAGCCGATACTTGAAGCGAGCCCGGTCAGGGGCGACGAGATTCAGACTGGCAAAATGAATCTCCAGGTGCTCTTTCCGCGGCGGGACGATCACGGTTTGCGACGTTGAACGCAGGCGATTCGTGTTCTGCAACTGACCGTCAACCAGGACAGCCTCGATGGACACCGGCGGCGGATTGGTGTTCGGGTTGAGTTGCGCCGGGTTGACCGAGACCAATCCTTTGATGGTGGGGAACCAAAGCCTGCCGTCCGGAGTGCGCCAGGCTCCGGGCTGGGACCCCACAGAGCATTCACGCGTCGGCAGGCCGTCCGGTCGGCCGTAGGCGCGGCAAGGGATGAACGTGTTCGCCGCCTTGGCGAAGTCATTCAGCGCCCTCTTGGGCACGCGCATCAAACCGGCGTTTGATCCGATCCACAAATAGCCCTGGTCATCTTCAATCAGGTAGCCAAGGCTGTCGCTGACCAGGCCTTCTCGAGTCGTGTAACGGGTCCATTTGCTTCCGTCAAACCGGCCCAATCCTCCTCCGCGAGTGCCAACCCAAAGAATCCCCTCGCGATCGACGAACAGGGACGAGATGTCCTCGCCGGGAACGCCGTCCGCCTTGTGAAACGTAACGAACTTGCCATCGCGCAAGCGGTTCAATCCGCCACCCCGAGTCCCGATCCAGACGTTGCCATCCTGATCATCGGCGATGGCCTGCACTTCCTCCGTGGACAACCCGTCGCGAGCGGTCAGCACGCTCCACCCTCGTTCATTCCGGCGCGCCACACCTCCCTGGGTCCCGACCCACAACTCTCCGCCGCGATCTTCATGTATGGCCAGCACGCCCCGGTAAATGGTCTTGAGCGCGGTCACGCGCTGGAACCTGCCATTTTGCAACTCGAACAATCCCGCCAACGTTCCGGCCAAAACCCGCTGGTTCCGGTCCGCGTGGATCGCCAGGACCGATGAGTTCGTCAGTCCTTCGTTCGGACCGAATCGCCGCAGGTCGCCTTCTTTCAGGAACGCGGCGCCGCTGGCGTTTTCGCCGATGGCGTTGAAACCCAGCCATAACCCTCCACGCCCGTCGCCGCAGACCGATTGAACGACGAGGTTCCGGGTCTCTTCGACGACGTCGAAATACTGTTGCTTGACGCGATTCAGGCCGCCTCCATCCGTTCCGACCCAAAGAGTGCCCTCACGATCGACAAGCAGGGAGAGGATGTAATTGTTCGACAATCCTTCCTTTGAAGTGAGAGGCGTGGCCTTGCCACTGGAGTCATACCAGAACACTCCTGCGCCAAGGGTTCCGACCAAGAGATTTCCATCCTGATCCTCGCAGGCCGCAGAAACCGAGGCGCGGTTCCAGGGATACGAACCAAGGTCGCGTTCGGGGCGATCTGCCGTCCACTTCTGCACGTGCCCGTCCGCCAGCCGCCAATATCCTCCGCGAGGACTGCTGGCGAGAAAATCGAGTTTTCGCACGGGTACTTCCCGCGTCACGGGGAGATCCAACGATGCGTCGGCCGCCAGCGGTGCGATGGCGCATTGGCGTCGGTCGGTGCCTATCCAAACGGGACCGCCGGTCTCGGCGACGATCACGCGGCAGGCGCTCGGACCCTCCCAGCCGAAAAGGAAAGTTGCGAAGCGGCCGTTCCAATAGCGCCAGAGTTCCCCGTTTGCGCTGTAGAGCCACACCGCGCCGTTCGAGTCCTCACATGCCGCGGACAGACGTCGCTCCTGGCCTTGTCCGATTTGGGGGGCGCTTGTGACCCGGCCATCTTTGATCAATGCCACGCCGGCGTTCTCGGTGCCCACCCAGAGATCGCCGTGAGAATCCTCGAACAGCTTTACGATCCGGCTGCTGTTCAACTCCGGTGTGTTGTTCTGATCAAATACCGTGAATCGAAATCCATCGAAGCGAACAAGACCGTTGAGAGTCCCCAGCCACAGGTATCCGTCCCGCGTTTGAGTCATCGTGATCACCGAGTTTTGCGGCAACCCGTCGTCTGTCTCCCAGACGTCGATGGTGTAACGCGAGCCCGCCCGAAGAAAATTGTTTGGCGCGGCCGTGGCTTCGGTGGGAAAGCAACAGAGCGCGAGCCACGCGCTTGCGAGAGTCCAGTAGCGAATCGGCATACCCAGTCGTTACTTGCTGGCCGGCGCCCGTGCGAAGACAATTCGCGCAAGGGCGCCTGACCCAGCTTGACCGGATCGGCAAGTCGAAGCAAGGCGACTCCGCTCCTCTAGAGAATCGCACCTGCTACCACGGGCGCAGACTCAACCGCGCGGAATCCGCCAAGGGAACGAACGCCAAGACTCGGACGAATCAACTCGGCTTCCACGGGGCGCGGTAAGCGCGGCCCAGCAGTTTGCTCGCTCCGTCGTCGCCGACAATGACTTCCTTGTTCGCGTCCCACTTGATCTTGCGGCCGACGAGCATGGCGATGAGGCCCAGGTGCCCAGGAATGGCGGAATGATGCGCCACTTCGACCGGAGCAACGGGTGGCTGGCGTGACTTCACGGAGTCGAGGAAGTTGCGCCAGTGGCCGCCTTTCGTGAAAGGCAGTTTCACCTTGCGTTTGTCCTCGGGGAGATTGCGGGAATCCTCCCATTCCTTGTGGGAGGATTCGAATGCGTTGCCGCGATTCACCCAGACCCAGCCGTCCGTGCCGATCCATTTCGTGCCGCTGCGAATGTCGTCGTGACCGCCGGCGATGATCATCGTGATATCGTCCGGATACTTCGCGGTGATGCGGTATTTCGTGCAGGTATTCCAAAGGGCTTTGGGATCGGGAAATTCGCCCTGACCTTCGATTTCCAGCGGACCGATCCTGTCGTCGTTGCCCAGCCCCCAGTGGCCGATATCGCAGTGATGACCGATCCAGTCCAGCAACTGGCCACCGCCGGTGTTGTAGTTCCAGCGCCAGTTCATGTGCACACGAGCCTGGATGTAAGGCTCCATTTGGGACGGGCCAATCCAGGTTGGGAAATCGAGTTCGGGCGGCGGATCGCTCACGGCGAGTTCCCAGGCTTTGCTGCCCGGCAGGACCTTCGCCAGATTGTCCACTTTCTCCGGGAGTTGCGCCAGTTTTTGCAGCAGGGGCTTCGCCGTGCCGGGGAAATCGTTGTGGCCGCTGGGCAAACCGACTTCCACACGGGTGACTTTTCCAATCAGGCCGTTACGGACGATCTCCGCAGCGTAGTGGAAGTGCCGTTCCGAGCGCTGCCATGAACCGGTCTGCCACATGCGCTTGTTGGCCTGAACAGCTTTCACGATGGCTTGCTGCTCGGCGATGGTACGGG
>Ga0134121_10004119_pt1 | contig 11938 bp, 8 predicted proteins | sample KB301_FD_96463 | JGI IMG/M metagenome (GOLD analysis project Ga0134121, IMG submission 96463) | Terrestrial soil microbial communities without Nitrogen fertilizer from Kellogg Biological Station, Michigan, USA - KB3-0-1 | ecosystem: Environmental > Terrestrial > Soil > Unclassified ...
ATGATCGGCACGTTCACCACGCCGACCAGCGCGAGAATGGCGCCCGCTCGATCCGCGCGCACCGGGTCGGGAATTGCCTGCTTGAGGGCGATGAAGCCCAGATACAGGAACAGGAGCACGAGTTCCGAAGTGAGTCGCGCGTCCCAAACCCAGTAGGTACCCCAGGTAGGTTTGCCCCAGAGCGCGCCGGTCCACAGGGCCAGAAACGTGAACATGGCTCCGGTCGGCGCGAGCGCCGAGGACATCATGCCGGAGAGCCGCGTGTTCAGCGCCAGGCCGAGCCCGGCCCAGCCGGCCATGACGACGTAGATGAACATCGACATCCAGGCCGCCGGCACGTGGATGAAGATGATGCGGTACGACTCGCCCTGCGTTGCGTCGGTAGGGGCGACAAAGAACGCCACGTAAAGGCCCGCGATCGCGAGCAGGCCGGCAAGGATCGAAAACCACGGAATCAGCTTCCCGGCAATTGGGAAAAACGCCTGCGGAGCGGCGAAACGAAAAAGGTCGGAAGTCATCAATCCAGGGCGACACGCAGGGCCGCGCAGGCAGCCCAGGGGCCAACGAGCGAGGATACCGCAAGAAAAGCGCCGAGCAGGGACAGATGCGCCGCCGGATTGATCCCCGTCAAAGCGGCGGTGACCGCGCCGGCGCCGAATACGAGCACCGGAACGAACAACGGCAGCACCAGCAGGCCGAGGAGGGCGCCGCCGCCTCGCACGCCGAGGGTCAGCGCGGCGCCCGCGGCCCCGAGCAGGCTCAGCACCGGCGTGCCGATGAGCAGCGATGCAAGCAGCACGCAAAGCGCGTTTGCCGGGAGGTCGTATTGCAGGCCGATGAGCGGCGCGGCCAGCGCGAGCGGCAGGCCGGTGAGCAGCCAGTGCGCGGCGGTCTTCGCCAGCACGATCACCGCCAGCGGTTGAGGCGACACCAGCATCTGCTCCAGCGTGCCGTCGGCGTAATCCGCGGCGAACAGGCGCGGCAACGACAGCAGAGCAGCGAGCAATGCGGCAATCCACGCCACGCCCGCCGCCATCGCCCGCAGCTGGTTCGGCTCCGGCCCGACCCCGAGCGGAAAGAGGCTCGCAACGACCACGAAGAACACGAGAACGTTGAGCACGTCGCCCTTGCGGCGCAGGGCAAGGCGCAGTTCGCGGCGCACGATGAACGCAAAGGCCTGCACCATCGCGCTTCAGCCCCTCAGTTCGATCGCACGCGCATCCGGCGCCGCAATCGGGACGTCCTGGTGCGAGGTCAGGACCAGCATGCCGCCCGCTGCGAGGTGCGAGGCGCACAACGCGCTCAGTTGCGCGATCGCCTCGTCGTCCAGTGCGGCGAACGGTTCATCCAGCAGCCACAGGGGCACGCCTGACGAGAGCGCGAGGCGGGCGAGCGCCGCGCGCTTGCGTTGTCCCTGCGACAGGTAGCGCGCGGGCAGATCCGCGAGGCGCGCAATGCCGAGGCGCTCCAGCGCATCCTTGAAGCGCAGGTCGCCCACGCCCGAAAGCCGGGCGGAGAATTCCAGGTTCTCAAGGACCGTCAATTCGTCCTTGAGCGCGGCCGCGTGTCCCAGGAACAGGATTTCCCGGCGCGATTCACTGTCCAGCGCCTTGCCGCGCCACCGAACCTCACCCGCGGCCGGACGGGTGAGTCCGGCCAGCGTGCGCAACAGCGTGGTCTTGCCGCTGCCGTTGGCGCCGCGCACGCGCAGCAGTCCGCCGGCCTGCAGCGCTATCGCCACATCGGAGAACAGGCGCCATCCGCCGCGCTCGCAGGTGAGCGCCGTCGTCTCTAGCATGCCACTGATTTTACTTGCGAAACTGCCAGAGCCCGCAGCCGGCAAAAGGAGTATCGTTCAGGCGATGAAGAATCCCTGGCTGGTTCCGTTCCTGAACCTTGGGCACCTGCTCGACCACCTCGCCATGCTGGTCTTTCCCACCGCGGTGGTCGCGATCGGCCGCGAGTGGGGCCGGCCGTATTCCGAATTGCTGCCGCTTGCGCTGGGGAGTTTCATCGCCTTCGGCGTCTTTGCGATTCCGGCCGGCTGGCTGGCCGACCACTGGAGCCGCTACAAGGTGCTGGCGTTGTTCTTTGTAGGCATTGGAGCGTCGCTATTTGCCACCGGGTTCGCGCAGTCGCCTTGGCAGATCGCGCTCGGTTTGGGCGTGGTGGGGGCATTCGCGGCCATCTACCATCCGGTCGGCATCGCAATGCTCGTGGCCTCGCCGGAAAAGATGGGCAGCCTGCTCGGCTGGAACGGCCTTTGGGGAAACCTCGGCCTTGCCTCGGCTGCGCTGCTCACCGGTGCGCTGGTGGACTCGTTCGGCTGGCGCGCGGCGTTCCATGTGCCGGGGGTAATCTGCATCCTGGCGGGCATCGCCTTCGTCGTGCTGGTAAACGACCCTGGCAAGGTCAAGAAAACCTCGAAGTCGCTTGGGTTGCACGTGGACGCGCGCATGATGACGCGCATTTTCGCCATCATGCTGATCGCCACGGCCTGCGGCGGCATCATCTTCAACTCCACGACCATTTCCATGCCGAAGGTGTTCGATGAGCGGCTCTCGGCGCTGACGCAGACCAACTTCGGCATCGGCGCGCTGGTGGCGCTGGTCTACACCATGGCCGCGTTTGCGCAGGTGGTGATGGGCGCGTTGATCGACCGCATGGAATTGCGCCGCCTGATGATCGGCGTCGGGCTGGTGCAGATCCCGATGCTCTGGCTGGCGGCCAACCTGGAAGGCTGGGCGATGCTCGCGGTGGCGCTGTTCATGATGCTCGCGGTGTTCGGGCAGATTCCGCTGAACGACGCGATCGTCGGCCGCTATGTCGCCGACGAATTCCGCGCCCGCGTGCTGGCGGTGCGCTACGTCGTGTCGCTCGGCGTCGCCGCGGTCGCGGTGCCCATGATCGCGACACTGCACCGCACCGAGGGCGGCTTCAGCAACGTGTTCCTGGTGCTTGCCGTGCTAGCCGCCGGCGTCTTCGTCGCTTCATGGTTCTTTCCGTCGCGCGCCGAGTTGATGGCGCACAAGGAAAAGCTCGCCGCGCAGGCGGCCTAGCAGGCTACTGCGCGCCGCTTTCGGGCGGCTGCTCGTTGGTCACCAGCCAGTAGTTGATGATTTCCCCGAGCACGCGCAGGTAAGTCGGAAAATTCATCGGCCGCACGACGAAACTGTTGGCGCCGAGCCGGTAACTTTCGGCCACGTCGCTCGGCACACGCGACGAAGTCAGCATCACCACGGGCAGGTAGCGCGTCGCCGCATTGGCGCGCAGCTGGCGCAGCACTTCCAGCCCGCCCAGCTTCGGCAGCTTCAGGTCGAGGATCACGAGGCGCGGCAGGCGCTGGACCTTCGGCGAGAGCAGCATGGCGAGCGCGCGCTCGCCATCGCCGGCGATATCCACGCGCACGCTGTCCTTGGCGATCTCGCGCAGCGCGCGCAGCGTCAATTCGACGTAGCTCGGATTGTCTTCCACCAGCAGGATTTCGACGCCTTCGCTTTCGACCGCTACCGCGTCTTGTGGTTCTTCCTTCCGCATTTCTCAATTCTCCCATGAACTGGACGGGGGCGCCGCGCCGCGCCCGGTAGCCAGCACCGTGAACCAGAAGGTGGCGCCGCGGCCCGGCGCCGCGTCGGCCCAGATGGCGCCGCCATGCAGCCGGATGATTCGTTCCGCAATCGCGAGGCCGATGCCGCTGCCCTCGAACTCCGATTCCGCGTGCAACCGCTCGAATACGCCGAACAGCTTCCCGGCGTAGGCCATGTCAAAGCCGACGCCGTTGTCGCGCACGAAGTAGGCGCTGCGGGCCGCGTCCCAGCCGATGTCGACGCACGGCAAGTCGGCACCGCGCGAGTATTTGAGCGCGTTGCCCAGCAGGTTGGACCACACCTGGCTGAGCAGCGCCGCGTCGCCCTCGCACTCGGGCATCGACCCGGCGGTGACGCGGGCGCGCGCCGCCTCGTCCACGAAATCCAGCAGCGATTCTCCCGCCAGGCCGTTCATCGACACGCGCGTGCGGTGCAGGTCGCTGCGCCCGAGCCGCGAGAAGCGCAGCAGGCCCTCAATGAGGCGCGTCATGCGCTCCGCGTTGTGCTCGATGAAGCCGAGCAGGCGCAGGCCGTCCTCGCTCAGGCGGGGCGCCTCGGCGGTGCGCAGCAGGTGCGCGAACCCGCTCACCGCGCCGATCGGCGCGCGCAGGTCGTGCGACACCGAATAGGTGAACGCATCCAGTTCCTTCATGGCGGCACGCATCTCTGCGGTGCGCTGTTCGACGCGTTCCTCGAGTTCCACGTTCATGCTTTGCAGGCGGCCGCGTGCCGTCATCTCGTCCGTGATGTCGGTGATCACGGCAATGGCGTACAGAGTTTCGCCGGCCGCGTCGCGGACTGCTGACACCGTGGCGCGGCCCCAGGCAGTCGTCCCGTCCTTGCGCCGGTAAGGCCGGTCGCGCTCGTAGAAGCCGATTTCGCCGCTCATCAGCCGGTGATAGTACGAATCGCCCTCGGCGTCGTCCGGCGGGCGCAGGTCGCTGACGCGCAGCCTGCCGACCAGTTCCTCGGCCGAGTAGCCGAAAAAACGCGCAAAGGCGGCATTCACCGCCATGTAGAGACCGCTGGCGTCGGAAATGGCCATGCCTGCGTTAGAGCGCTCGAAAATCGCGCGAAACCGTGCTTCGCTTTCGGCCAGAGCGTCCAGGGCGCGCTTGCGGTCCTGGTCAGCGGCCTTGCGATAGGTGATGTTGCGGGTGAGCCCGCGATATCCGGTGAACTCACCGCGCGCGTCGAATACCGGCTCGCCGCTGACGGAGACCCAGACTGTTCCGCCGTCCGCAGTGGGGCGCCCGATTTCGAAGTCGTGGAACACTTCGTGGGCTTCGAGCTGTGCCCGGTGCGCGGCCCACTGCTCTTCGCTAACGCCGCACCACGGCAGCTCCCAGCGGGTCTTTCCGGCGCGCGCCGCCATGCCGACCGCGCCGCGGGCATCGGCGTCTTCCGTGATGTAGACGTAACGGAACTGCGCATCCTGCTCCCAGTACCAATCCGTGGACAGGGAGGTCAGGCTGCGGAACCGTGCTTCGCTTCTTGCCAGCGACTCGCGCGCGCGTCGCTCGCTCGTGACGTCGCGATGCACCGCTATCAAGCCGATGACGCAGCCTTCGCTGTCGACATCGGGTATGTAGCGTCCCTCGATCTCGAGCCGTTCGCCGTTCGAACGGTACTGGGTGCGTCCCGCGGATACCGGATTGCCGGACAGCGCGCTGTCCAGCGCAGGCTTGATCTGCGCGTAGGCCTCAGGCGTCACGACTTGCGCGACTTTCCGGCCGATGATGTTCTCGGGAGCGCGCTCCATGAACTCGCTGTACGCGCGGTTGACGAACAGGAAGCGTTCCTCCCGGTCGAGCCGCGTGATCATGACCGGCACGCTGTCGACCACCAGCTGCAGCTCGCGGTTGCGCTCCTGAAGCGCGGCCTCGGCGCGCTTGCGCTCGGTGATTTCGGTGCCGAAGCGGATCGTGCTGCCGTCCGGCAGCCGACGGTCGTCGATCGTGAACCAGCGCCCGCCACTGCGCTGGCGCTCCACCGGGCTGCCCGGATTGCGCCGTTCGGCCATGCGCGCGGCCAGCCACTCCTGCTCCCGGCCGACGGCGTCCGGATAGTTGCCCGCCGCCAGGCCCGCGCGGAGGTAGTCCTCGAATTTCTGCCCGGGCCGGATCGCATGCGCGACGTTGCGGTTGAGCTCGCGAAACGCCCGGTTGGCGATCACGAAACGGTCTTCGGGGTCGGTCAGGACAATCGATTCGCCCAGGTGCTCGAACGCCGCGAGCAGCCGTTCGGCCATCGGGCTGTCGTCGGCCGACACCGCACCATGGATCTGCTCCAATGGGCCCGCGCGCCGGCTTGGCTTGGACGAGTTTTTCACTGCCGGATGTTAAGCCCGCGGCGGCCCAGGCCACAGAGCGAATAGGGTGAACCCCGCGTAGGGAATTTGCCTACACAGCCCTACACCAGAACACATTTTTACCGCGCCGCGGTTTAGAGCACCAGGTCCGAGCCCTCGGCGGGCGCTTCACACTCGACGTTCGAGCCGATCTTTGCCAGTGCGGCGCGCGCTTCGGCCAGCTTGAGGTCGATGTCGTCGTCCGACTGGTCAGGATCGTGATGGAACAGGTGCAGCCTTTTCACCTGCGCGCGCGCCGCGAGTTCCGCCACTTCGCTGACGCAGGAATGGCCCCAGCCCACCTTGGCGGGGTATTCGTGGTCGCGATAGGTCGTGTCGGTGATCAGCACGTCCGCGCCGCGCACGAAATCGGCGAGCCGCTCCAGGTAGTGCTCGTCGCGGTGGGGATCGCCCCGCAGGAAGAGTTCGTTGTCCGTGATGTAGCAGACCTTGCGGCCGCGGCAGGTCAGGCGGTAGCCGAGGCAGTAGCCCGGATGGCTGAGCAGCATGGTGTCGATGCGCACCGGGCCGAAGTCGAGGCTCTCCTCGCGCAGGTCGCGGAACACCAGGTGCGCGCCGAATTCGCGGATCGTCACCGGGAAATAGACGCTCTCCATCTGCGCGCTTACCACCTGTTCGATCGACAGGTCGCCCTGGTAGGGACCGTGGATCTCGATCTGGTTTCCCGGGGTGTAGAGCGGCGCGAAGAAAGGGATCGTGTTGATATGGTCCCAGTGCGGGTGCGACAGGAAAATGCGCACGCTGATGCGCCGCTGCTGCAGCGCGAGCAGGCGGTCGGACAGCCCCTTGATGCCCGAGCCGCAGTCGAACACATAGAGCGGCTCGCCGCCCACCTCGACGCTGACGCAGGGCGTGTTGCCGCCGCGCCGCAGCGTGCGCACGCCCGGCACCGGCAGCGTGCCGTGCACGCCCCAGTAGGTGACGAGCACGTCCTCGGACACGATCTCCGCGACGGTCTGGACGAAGGTGGAGCGCTCGATCGGCTTGATGACGTAGCCGTCGGCGCCCAGTTCCTTCGCCCGGCGCCGGTCGAAATCGTAGGACTTGCTCGAGAGCACGATGATCTTGAGCGCGGCGAGCTCCGGGCGCCGCCGCAGCTCGCGTATCAGCTCGAAGCCGTCCATTTCCGGCATCATGATGTCGGTGATGACGCAATCGGGCTGCGCGCGCGGGATCTCGCGCAGCGCATCGCGGCTCGAGCCGCAGGTCGTGACCTCATGACCGGTGGCGCGCAGCACCTCGGCGACCAGCGCGAGCGTGATCGGATCGTCGTCGATCGCGAAAATCCTCATGGCGCGAGTGTAGCGGAATTACCTACACGACCGCGGCGCTTGTGCCTACGCAGCCGCGGTGCGCGGCGCATTGGAAAATACCTCGCGTGCGGCGAGAATAGCTCTTTCGGCGGCAATGTCTGCGTGCCGAGCGTAATGCGAGACCCACTATGGCACGTCCATCAAAGCACCAAAGCGCGGCGCCGCGGGCGAGGCAGGGCGACGCCGGCCCCATCGACCACAAGGTGCTCGACACGCTGCTGTGCGAGGACCAGGAGGCAGTCGGAGTAGTATTGCGGCAGTTCCGCGCCTCATGCCCGGGGGACGCGAGCGCGCTGGGAGTCGCGCTATCCGGGAACGACAGCAAGGGTGCTTTGCGGTGGGCGCATCGGCTTAAAGGCGCGTGCCAGATGGTCGGCGCGACGTCCCTTGCGGATGTTTGCGAGCGCATCGAGGTGGCGGTGCGGGCTGGTGACTCCCGGCCGATCGCGGTTGCGGTTTCTGACATTGACCGCGAAGTGCAACGCATTACGGGGTATCTTGACTCATGGTTGAGCACAAGACCCTGATTACTGGAATCTCGGAACAAGCTGAGCCGTGGAATCGATTGCCACCGTCCTTTATGCGCGTTTGCGCAACGTGCTTGCCATCTGCAACGGCATGGCGCCGGAGCGCGCCGCGGCGCTGGTGGGCCAGCTGCGCAGCATCCTCGAGGGGCCGGTCGCCAAGCAGAACGGCATCGTCGCGATGGTGCGCCACGATTCGATACTCGCCGTGTTCTCGAATGACGAGGAAACCGCGCCGGATCACGCGCGCCGCGCGCTGCACGCCGCGGTGCTGGCCGTCTACGAGACCATGGAGATGAGCAAGCAGCTCGCGATGCGCCCGGACACGGCGTCGGCGCCGCCGCTCGCGCTGGCGATTGGCGTGCACCTGGGCAGCGTCGAGGTCGGCATGGGGCGTCAGGGCAGCACCAGCGGCCTGATCCGCGCCACCGGCGAGGCGGTCGAGATCGCGCGCGCGCTGGAAAGCGCCGCCGCCGACGTGCGCTGGAGCATCGTCGCCTCGGGCGCCGCGCGCCGCGCCGCCGGCGCGCGCATCGAGTCGGGGCGCATCGGTTCGGTGGGTTTGCCCGACGGCGGTTTCATGGACGTGGTGGAGATCACCGGGCTTGCGCCGTTGCGCACCTCGAGGACGCCGGCCGAGGTCTATCAACTTATTCGCGACTCGGTGAGCCTCAACCAGAACCTCTACGAGCGGCCGCAGGACCTGCTCAACGCGGCGCAAAGCACGACGCGCGCGGCATCATCGCAGTTCACGATCGCGGGCTACCGCATCGTGCGCAAGATCGGCGCCGGCGGCATGGCCGAAATCTATCTTGCGGCGACAGACAAGCCCGACGAGCTGCAGGTGCTGAAGGTGATGCGCATGGGCGATTCGGGCCAGGGCGATACGCTGCAGCGCTTCATGCAGGAATTTGCGCTGCTCGCGCAGGTAAAGCATCCCAACATTGCCAAGATCCACCGCCAGGACTTTGCCGGGGGCTTCGCTTACATCGCGATGGAGCACCTGTCGCGCGGCGACCTGCGGGCGCGCATCGCCGAGGGCGTCAGCACCCAGGATGCGATCTCCTACGTCCGGCAGACCGCGGCGGCGCTCGGCGCGATCCATGGCGTCGGCATCGTGCACCGCGACCTCAAGCCCGACAATCTCATGCTGCGCGAGGATGGCAGTCTCGCGCTGACGGACTTCGGCGTCGCCAAGCATGTGGCGATCCTGATCACCGAAACGGCGCACGACGAAGTCGTCGGCACGCCCTACTACCTCAGTCCGGAGCAGGCAATGGGGCAGCAGGTGGACCAGCGTTGCGATCTGTACAGCCTGGGCGTCGTGTTCTACGAGCTGCTGACGGGCGCCAAGCCGTATCGTGCCAGCAACGTCGAGGAACTCCTCAACCTGCATGTCAACGGGCCGGTGCCGCTGCTCAAGCCGCCGCATGACCACCTGCAGCCGGTGCTCGACCGGCTCATGGCAAAGGACCGCGAGCAGCGCTACCCGAGCGCGCAGGCATTCCTCGACGACCTCGCGTCGCTCGAGCCCTGATCCGGGCAGCGCATGGCAGAGCGCAAGAAAATCCTCCTGATCGACGACGACGAGAGCATCCTGCTCGCCGTGTCGCGCGTCCTGACGGTGTCGGGCTTCGAGGTGGTCACGGCGCCGGGCGGCGTGCCAGGGCTCGAGATGACCACCTCCGCCAAGCCCGATGCCGTGGTCTGCGATGTGAACATGCCCGACATGGACGGATTCGAGGTCCTGCAGCGCGTGCGCGCGGATCCGGACACGGTGTCGCTGCCCTTCATCCTGCTCACCTCCGCGGATGAGCGCGAGAACGTGCGCAAGGCGATGCAGATGGGCGCCGACGATTTCATCTCCAAGCCGTTCAAGCGGCAGGAACTGATCGACGCGGTCAACCAGGTGTTCGAGAAGCGCGCGCGGCTGACGGAGATCTTCTCCAGCCACGTGCTGTCGCAGACCGGCGAGCTGCGCGACCGCTACAAAGGCCGCGCGGAGCGCGACCAGCTCAAGCAGCCCGACGAGGCGGCGTTCAAGAACCAGACCGGCCGCCTGATCATGCAGACGGTGCTGTTTACCGACATCCGGTCCTTCACCCGCATTTCCGAACGCCTCCCGGCAACCCAGGTGGCGGAGTTCCTCACCGCCTACCTGCGCGAGGCCTGCCAGCCGGTACTCGCCAATGGCGGGCGCGTGATGAAGTTCATGGGCGACGGCATGATGGCGGTGTTCGGCTACGACTCTCCCAATGAGGTCCAGGCGCATGCGGCGGCGGGGCTGCGCGCCGCGCTCGGCATCCTCAAGGTGGCGCGCGAATTCCGCGGCTGGCTCAATTCGCGCTTCGAGATGGCCGAGCTGCCGGAATTCAACGTCGGGGTGGGCGTGCACACCGGCGAGGTGATGTTCTTCCGGCTCGCGGTCGGCGGCGTGGGCGACCTTACGCCGGTCGGCGATACCGTAAACGTGGCCTCCCGCCTTGAAGCGAAGTGCAAGGAACTGCGCTGGCCGATCGTCGCGAGCAGCGCAACGCTCGAAGCCGCCGGACCCGGATTCGTGATCGCGGAGACGCGCGAGATCGATCTGGTGGGCCGCGAAGCGAGCATATCGGTGAGCCACGTGATCGGCGCCGCGGGCGACGACGAGGCGCCAAAGCCGGACATGGACATGACGCTGCCTGCCGGCGCGGGCGCGGTCCTCGTCGAGAACGCGCGCGCCACGGCCGAGGCGACCAAGGCGGCGCTCGACCAGGACCTGCACCTGATCGGCGACATGACCGCGACGCGCACGGCGGCGCCGGCCGGCGAAGAACTGCGCATCCGCGGCTACAAGGTGCTCGAGAAGATCGGCGAAGGCGGAATGTCGTCGGTGTTTCTTGCGGACGACGAAGTGCACGGGCGCAAGGCGGTGCTGAAGATCCTCAAGGTGCGCCGCAAGGAGGACGAGGAACTCTGGCAGCGCTTCTTCCAGGAATGCGCGATCCTCTCCGCCATCACGCACGAGCACGTGGTGCGCATCTACGACCAGGGCTTCGGCGACGAGATGGCGTATATCGCCATGGAGCACCTGGGCGGCGGCAGCCTGCGCGAAGTCATCGACCGCGGCTTGTCGCGGCGCCAGGCGCTGTCGCTGCTATCGCAGGCCGCCAGCGGCCTGGCCGCGATCCACTCGCGCGGCATCGTGCATCGCGACATCAAGCCCGCGAACCTGATGCTGCGCACCGAGGGCGTGCTGGTGCTGACGGATTTCGGCGTTGCCAAGCGCACGGAACACGCCAGCGGCCATACGATCCAGGGCGAAGTGCTCGGCACGCCGCACTACATTTCGCCCGAGCAGGCCCAGGCCGGTGAAGTCGGCCCGAGCGCCGACCTGTACAGCCTGGGTGTGATCTTCTACGAAATGCTCACCGGCAAGCGCGTTTTCACGGGGGAGACGATCCTCGAGATCCTGTCGCAGCACATCATCGCGCCGATCCCCAGGCTGCCGGAGGAACTCGCGGACTACCAGCCGTTGATCGACGGCCTGCTCGCCAAGCGGCCGAAGGACCGTTTTGCGGACGCTGACGATTTGCTTGCAGAGATTGACAGAATCTGGACCAGCCAGTCGATACAAAAGAAGCTTGGGGTACCATCATGAGCATGCGACGGCGGGCGGGGTTGATGAATGGCGAATGAGGAAAACAGCTACCTGGTGGACGTGATCGGTTTCAACGAGACCGAACGCCTGATGCTGTCGAGCATTTTCGGGCTGGCCGCGCGGCGCGACCCGAGCTTCCTGCAGCGCGAGCCGAGCTCGGCGCAGCGCACGGACCTTTACCTGGTGGACTCGGACAACGACGCCGCGATGGCGGAGTTTCTCGCGATCCGCGGCAGGGTGCCCGCGCCCGCGGTCCTGATCGGCGCGTCGGATGCCAATACCGGCCTGCCCCTGCTGTCGCGCCCGCTGCAGTGGGCGCGCGTGCTTCAGTCGTTCGACGATGCGCTCCAGGGCGGCGCGCCCGCCCCTTCGACGGAAAACGAAAAGACGATGCTGCTGCAGCGGACCTCGACCGGGATTGGCGCGCGCACGCCGCCGCCGGGTACGGCTGCGCGCACGAATCCGGGCGCCAAGGCGCCGGCCAGGCCGGCACCGGCAGCGGC
>Ga0134121_10004120_pt1 | contig 11936 bp, 10 predicted proteins | sample KB301_FD_96463 | JGI IMG/M metagenome (GOLD analysis project Ga0134121, IMG submission 96463) | Terrestrial soil microbial communities without Nitrogen fertilizer from Kellogg Biological Station, Michigan, USA - KB3-0-1 | ecosystem: Environmental > Terrestrial > Soil > Unclassified ...
AATATACCTCCGGGAAAATATTATTTGCTGGTAGACAGTACGAATGCCTATAGGTATAAATTGTCAAATAACGATGAGGCTTTCAACGAGCAATTGCCATTCTATGTTGTGAAGCCTTTATACACTTCGCTGGCTTATCTGGCATACAAAGCTGGTTTTTCTTTGCCAAGGGCTACATTGGTCCCTTCTTTTATTTCCTATTTATTGATCGGTCTTTTACTCTTCCATTGGCTGAGTGTGTACCTGCGTTTCTCAATTTCATTTTTTGTTTCGTTATTGATGATGATCTCTACCCCTTTGATCGAAGTAGCTAAGCTTTCGACACCAGATTGCTTGTCGGCTCTTTTATTGTTGGGTTCTTTTTATTTTATCATCGAAAAACCCTCGTTGTCGCTTGCCCTTGTATGCATGTGTTTGTCTGTTTTTGCAAGAATGGATAATATCATTAGCTGTTTCCTGGTAGTGACTGCCATCTATGTAAGCAAAAATTGGTACAGGCAGCTCGCTTTTAAAATCTTTTTGCTGATCATTATCCTTTTTATCTTTTGTTATATTATGGTAGGATTAATTGCCTGGCAATATGGCTGGAGTGTCGTTTTTTACAATGACTTCGCCCGTCATCTTCATCCAGTATATGGATCAAAAAAGCATTTTGCGATCGGAGATTATTTTAGACTAATGTATGAGCATATCATGAGTGCTATTAACCGTTCTTATGTTGCCATTTTCATGGCGTTGCATGCTTTAAATTTTGGTAAAAGTTTTTTGCAAAAAAAACCATCTTTTGATAAATTGTTTGTATTCCTCGTGCCTGTTATTTTATTTATACGGTTTATTTTATATCCCGATATTTCCGACAGGTTTTATATAGCTTATTATTTGCTTATTGTTGTGCTGTTGGTTAAGAAATTTAGCCCCCTTTTTCAATTGAATAATATTTCTCCCCAAAAAGATTCATGACCTGGTTGACGCACTCCCTGATCGGGTAGCGATGTGGCGAAAGATATTTGGTCATTGGATCTGTTAAAATTCTTAAGGTCTCCCCAGCCATTTCCTCTTTATTTTTTGCAATATACCAATGAGGAATATCCATGTTCATTGGTTTGCAAAAACTTACTACATGACTACCCGCACAAAGAGCTTCCATGCAAACACCAGAGAAACCTTCATAAGACGAAGGGTGTAAAAAGACCTTTGTCCGTTGCATTAGTTTCAGTACTTCACCGTATGGCAACTCACCTGTCATCGTTACGCTGCTCTCTAATTTAAATTTGCCGAGGAGTGATTGTAATTTCTCCTTCTCAGGTCCTTTGCCGACAAGCAACACCTTTATTCCCGGCATTTGTTTTTTTAGTTCAGAGACGATCTCTAAAAAAATGTCGTATTGTTTTAAAGGTATGAGTGAACCTACCCCGAGAAGATCAAGATCTTTCTCTTTGGGAATGCTGTCAAAAAGTGTTTCGTCAATGCCTGGCGGAACTACAAATTGCGGTCTTATTCCATGATTTCTTTCAAATTCATTTTGAATAAAGTCTGACAAGGCAATAAGTTCATTTGGGCGAGGCGGCAGAAGTTTGGGATACTCATTTCCCTTTCTTGCATCTTGCCCTAATATCCAGCAATAATGTTTGACACCGTATTTGTCGGCAAATCTTTTTCCGATGAATGCACATTCATTGTACCAGAAACTAAACAAACCGGCAATTTTATTTTCTTTATGTAATTTCTTTAGGGTTGAATTGATCTTATTTCTGAGTAATAATTTTTGCAGGCCACCTTTATTTCTTCCTCTGAATGGGATCACTTTTACTTCAAACCATTTATATTCTTTTTGATGATAAGGATATTGAAAGGTTAATACCACAATATCAAGCTCCGGAGACATTTCTTTTAAAGCTCTTACAAATTGTTGTTGCATGGGCAGGCAGGTAGAGTCAGCTTCAGATTCGGGAAAGCCCGGGCTAAGAATAATAAGGATTTCTTTATTGCTCATCGAGTGAAACGATTTTATTGCAATAGGACAGGCTTTGCTTATCGTGAGTGATCATGATGACCATTTTACCATTGGCTGCCAGATCCTTAAAATGTTTGAGTAGGGTGATCGCTGAAGCCTCATCCAGTTCATTAAAGGGTTCGTCCAGCAAAATGAGATCAGCATTTTTATAAACAGCTCTTGCGAGGGCGATACGCTGTTGCTGCCCTCCGCTTATATTTTTTCCATTTTCAGTAATTATTTTATCAAGTCTTTCCGGAAATTGGTCTATCATCCCCTTTGCGCCAGAGACCTCCAGGGCAATACCAAAATTGTTTTTATCCTGTCCTTCTTCTTCAAAAGTGATATTGCGCTGCGCGGTATCATGGATAAAAAACGACTGTTGCCTAACATAGGAAATGGCGGGCCAGTATTTTTTTATGTCTGGTGAGTTAACTTTCGCTCCATTTACAAAAATTTCCCCGTTGTCGGAGGTAAGAAACCCAAGCAATAAATTCAGGACAGTTGTTTTTCCTTTACCGGATTCACCTGTAATGCCGAGGAAATCTCCTTTTTCAAGAGAAAGACAGAAATTTTTAAGTACAGGCAGATCATTGTACTGAAAACCGATGTTCCTTAGTTGGATGGAGTGAATGGATACTCGTGGATCTTTCTCCGTACTTTTTTTTGTTTCTTTTTTTTCGATAAGGTCAGTGATCGAGTATTCGTAGGCTCTTATTTGTCCTGCAACATTGATCAGCTTTACAATACCGGGTATTATCTTGTAGGCTGCCGCCATAAATGCGCCAACGGTTATTAAAGCGGTACTGTCACCATTTCCCGACCATTTTGCAATGGCGATCAAAATGAATAAGCCAAGTACTGCAAATATTTCGATAATTCGATTAGGCATGCTTTGCAAAGCAAGGGAGTCAAATAAATACCTGCTGAATGTGCGTCGTTGTTTTATAAAGCGGTTCAAAAAGAAATCATTGCGATTGTAAATATTCGCTTCAACATACCCTTTTAACGCATCCAGTAAGTGTTGAAACGACTTTTCATTGGTCGTCCGTATCTGTATTTTGGCATGGGTGAGCCTTTTTTTAATGATATAGAACACAAGAATCACGGGTGGTAGTAATATCAATAATAACAATAGAAACAGCTTTGCGTTGAATAAGATGATAGCCACAACCGTTAAAATAATAAGAAATGACTGTGTAATGATCTGCTGGATCCCTGAAAGTATGAACTGGCAAAATTCAAAGGGCTGCAAAGAAATTTTGCGTATTTGGACAGAAGAATCTATGTTGACAAAGTCACTAAATTCACCTTGTTGATAATTTGACAGGTTAATTCCAGAGATCCTTACAGCAACACCAGCGATAAACTTATACTGCGCTTTCGTAATGAAAAAAGCTGCTATATTTTTTATTCCAAAAAGAAGGAAGAAGACAGCAATGAAGGAAACAGAATGCCTGTCGGCGAGCCAACCCGGCAAAAAATGGAAATTATTCTGCTCCGGCTGAATATAGAATTTAATGATCCATAAAAGCAACGCTAGTGAAAGTATGTCGACCACGCTGATCACAATATCAAGCACACTGAGAACAATAAACCGTTTCCTTTCTTCTTTCTCAAGAACAGACCAGGTATGTTTTAAGATATCTTTCAATTGGTTCCTTTACTTTTTGAGAGATAAAAAAATAATGAAAAAAACAAAAAGATAAAAAGGGAATATTGTGTTTCAAAGACGGATTCGCTAAAACTATAAATTAAAAGAAGAAGGGCTACAAAACTCAACTCTGCCGTTTTTCTTTCCCATATCATTTTCACCAGCGACCAGCAAATGAGTAAAAAAAGTAAACTCCCGATCAAACCTGTTTCGAGCAGGGACTCCAGGAACTGGTCGTGTGTGTTGTAACCGATAAAGCCTTTGTCACCTCTCTCCGCCGTACCGGTATACATGTTCCTGGAAATATATTGCTGATTTAAATAATTCTGCGCATCACCCGGGCTTACACCAATAAGCCAGGCTTTTTCTTCGTTTAAAATGCCGGGCACAAATTCCCATTGGAGAAGCCTGAATTGAAGCCCGTTAAAATAATCACCGGGGTTGAACTTTTCTCTTTTGATAAAATGAAAATCAGTTTGTATTATTTCTCTGAACCGGTTGCTTATACGGTTTTGCGTGGAAAAAATGAAAAGCGAGAAGACAGCGAGACTTGTGATCGAAATGACTATAAATTTTGCACTGATAGATTTAAACAAGAATGATTTTATCATTGTATACAGAAAATATGCAAGAAAAAACGCAATGACAAGTTTAGATGAAAGCAGAAAAAGAAATACCAGGAAGAAGGTTATTAAAAAAAGGTCAGCATATTTGGTAAAGACAATTGTCCTTTTGGTCAGCGCCTCAAATAAATGCAAGAGGGAAATGAAAACAAGTATTGAAAATTGAACGGCATGACCTGAATAAATTGAGACCAGGGGATGATAAAGTAGTACAGAGGAATTATGAGTAGCAGCGTAACGCCTGGATGCATAGTACAGCGCGTACAAACAGGCGCAGAAAAGAATAAGACAATACCATTTTAAAAGCTTTCGCCGGGTCGTTTCATTTATATAATTACAACAGCAAAGAGCCAGGGGGATTACAACAAGCGCAGACTTTAACCGGATATTTTTCCATCCCTGCTCCATGTCGTTCGTATATAATAAGGACACAAACTGGAGAAGAAAAAGCAAGCCACAAAAGAATACCAGGGGATTCATAAGGTTCCGATTAAAGAAACCTTTATGCTCGACCCTGTTTTTTAAAATGCCGGAGACGATCAATAATGCCACAGAAATACTGCTAACCGCTCTGAAAGCGAAAATCAGGCTTACAAAAAAGGCCAGGTAGAGCACAAACAAGAGATCATTAATTATCCTGGTATTATTATGTTCAGGCATTTGAAGATGCTCTTTTTTTCAATCGCTCCGATACCGAATTTATTATTGTAAAAATGAAAGCAATAAAAAGGCAAAAAAGAATTCCCAGGAGGATCATCACTTTTAAGCTAATACTTACTGGCGTGTTCAGGGAAACAAAACTTTGCAATACCTGGATGCCGCTACTGCTGAATTGCAATTCTTCACGATAACTGAGAAGTTTTTCATTCATGTCAATAAATTCTTTGTTGATCCCCGGTATATCAAGCATGAACGAAGTGGCGTTTTTTTCCCCGGAAGTAATGACTGTTTCTATGTTTTTTTTCAGAGAATCGAGTTTTTGAATTTCAGCCGTTACCTTTTCAATAAGAGTTTCGACATCTTTTTTTCTTAACAATAATCTTTGTTTTACATATTCCGTATTGTTTAATCCATATACGAGTGCTTTTTGCAATCCGGGTAATACGGCGTTGTCCTTTATTCTTGCATCGATATAAAAGCCATTTGGATTACTCGCAGAATAGTTTTTCAGTATTTCAGATCCTTCAATGCTTAGTACATCATGAAGCATGTTTTCATCGCAATTGAAAGATTGCGCCAGGGCAGTATATTCATTTCTTTTTAAGAGCTCATTCCAATAATTGATAATTTCTATTTCTTCGAGGTTGGTTAGAAATGAAGAGTGCAGAATAAGTCTTGATTTGTAAATTTTCCCGGAGGTATAATACCTGAGGCAACCTAACGCGATCCCGGCTACCGTGGCAATGATAAACGCTATGCGATATCTGCGGAAAAAGAGAAAAGCTCTTTCTGCTATATTAATGAGATCAATGTCGTCAGAAGCTATATTTTGTGCTTTTCCGTTCCTCATACTGTTACAGAAAATGACATTTATTGCCGAACTCTTATCGGCTTATGAGTACCTTTAGTTGCTTAATAATATTAAATGCTACAGGCAACCTTTCTGATTGATTTGTAGTTGGGAAAGTTGATTCCCCGGGTAATTTAATAAGGTCTATGAAGGTAAACAAATACTTTCCTTTCGCATTTATCTATTTTTTTGTCAACTCGGTGGCATTACCATTCGGAGTGACCTATACGGCCCTGCTTGCGCCCGTTTTTTATTCCTGGATCTTACTGAAGAGAAAAAAAGAGATCGTTTTTCCTTTTGTGATAATTCTGACACCGTTCATAATTATGCAGGTTCTGTATGTTGACGTCGTACGAAAAGTCTATTTCTATTCCTTATTAAATGTCATTTTTGTATATATTTTTTGCCAGGCGGTTTATACTTTTTTAAATGTTTGCCTTGATGTTGAAAAGATATTCAGAAGATTGCTCATTATCAACTTTATCCTTTGCCTGGTATCTATTATTCTATATTTCACGCCCTGGAGTGACATTGTCTGGATCCAGCAGGAGCTGACAGAAGGGGTAACGGATTTTCGCCGGTTGAAACTTTTTACTTACGAAGCTTCCTATTATGCGACCCTTTTTGTACCGCTATTTTGCTTTTATTTCCTTCAATATCTTTTTCGGAGGAATGAATTGAAAGGATGGTTGCTTCTGCTTATGATCTTCCTGCCATTTGCTTTATCTTTTTCTTTTGGGGTAATGGCAGCTCTTTTATTATCAGGCCTCCTGACATTTATTTTTTATTTCCGGCCTTTGGTGAAGAAGCGAAGGGTTTTTAATGGACTTATTTTTTTTAGTGGTTTTTCTATTGCTGTCGCCAGCATGATTTATTTCTTTTTCCGAAATAATTTCTTTGTTTTGAGGCTGGTTAATATTTTTTCCGGGCGGGATAGTTCAGGAAAAGGAAGAACATCCGATGCCTTTTTCTTAGCCAACAAGTTGCTGGAAAAGAAGGATGAGTATTGGGGAATAGGTTTTGGCCAGGTAAAGATCATTGGATCAGATGTGATCCGCCACTACTACATGTATGGCGAAAACTTTGTGGCGACCATACCCAATGCTGTAGCTGAAACATATACAATTCTTGGTTGGACCGGGCTGGTTCTTCGAATGCTCGTAGAGATCTTCTTTTTTTTTCAAACCAGGGTCTGGACAAATTACTACAGGCTTTGGCTTTTCCTATTCATATTTATATTTCAGTTTGCGGGAAGCTACATAACCAATGTTGCCGAATATGTGATCTGGATATTGGCATTTACAAATGTCTTTGATCAATTTGATGTAAGAAGAGAGAAGTTGATCGTTACACCGCCTTCGCTACCGGCGATTGGATGATCAATTTTGATTGGCCGCATAAACTGAGCATGAGATTTTCGTAGTCATCAATGATCTTTTCCTGGTTGTAGATCGTCCTGATCTTTTCTATATTTATTTTTTTCCATTGATTGATCGTTGAAGGGTCTTTCGGCGTATCGATGATCCTTGTAACGTCATTTTCACTGGGAAAATAATCAGTTTCATTTTGTAACACGGCCTTGTTAAATTGGTTATCATGTGCGGCTATTCGACACCCGCACGCCATGGCTTCAAGTAGTGAGGGATTTGTTCCCCCCACCGAATGACCATGAAAATAAAGTGAACAATGGTAACGAAGATTGTCCAGTTCAACCTGGTCATAGATGGCGTCTGAAAATTTTATGGCTGGATCTTTATAGGTCGTGGTAACGTGACGTCCAAATTGATTTGTAATATTACCAATAATGAATAAGGGATAAGGACGTTTTGATGCAAGATGTCCTTTGATGATCATTTCAATATTATTTTCGGGTTCCATCCGGGAGATCATCAGGAAATATTGATGGGGCCGAAGATCATATTTTTCCAGTATGGACACATTCGGTTTAGAAAAAATATCCGCGCCATAAGGAATGTATATAGGTCTTCTGCCGTAGGTATTTAACAGGTACGCCTGCATATCCGGTGAGTCAGCGATCATCGTGTGTGCATTTTCTGCAGCCAGGGATTCTGCCCATTTCAAGAAGCGCTGAGTGAGTTTATTGTATTTACTGCGTTTCCATTCCAAGCCGTCCATATTTACAATGTTGATCGTTTTTTCTGGCCACATCCGGTGCCAAATGGAATCGCTTGTATAGCCAAGATGCAAAAGAACATCAAAATCTCTTTTTCTTGCATCGCGAATGCAATTCAGATCATAAACGAATTGCCCTGCTGCACCTATTTTATTTTCCAGGTCCCGGCAATGAATGATCTTTACATTTTTCCAATCTTTCCCCTTGTAAGGATGAAGGCTTGAGTTGTAAACAAATACTTCGTGACCCCTTTGGAGCAAGCCAATGGAAAGATGCTCGGCAAATTGCTCAAACCCACCGTAGGCATTGGGGATCCCCCTTGTTCCAAGTATTCCGATTTTCATTTGAATTACATTTTTACCGCAGAGAGGACGCTTTGCATAATGCCCTCTGCTGTCCTTCTCCATGTAAATTGTCGCGACCATTCCAGCCCCTCTCTTTTTTTCTCTTCATAAAGAGTTTTATTTTTTAAAAGGCTGTTTATTTTTTCTGCTATATTTTTTGGATTACCCGGATCTACAAACAAAGCTGCATGATTGCATACCTCTGGCATTGAGGTAGTATTCGAGACTATTACCGGTATCCCGGAAGCCATCGCCTCTAATGGTGGTAAACCAAAACCTTCTGCAAAAGATGGAAAACAAAAAGCTTTCGCCATGGCATAGATGGCAGCTAGCTCATCGTCGGCAACAAACCCTGTAAATATTATTCGTTCTCTTATTTCTTTTTGGGATAGAAGGCCATTTATTTCAGGTGCCTTCCAATTTTCCTCTCCCACAATTACCAGCGAAATATTTTTGTCATCCAGGAACCGCAATGATTTTATCAATCCCCGGATATTTTTTCTTGCATTTAAGCGGCCGGCAAAAAGTAAGTAAGATCCAGGTAGTTTATATTTCTCTTTAACATAGTGTAAAAAAGTTGGATCATGCTGGTAATACGGTTTAAAAATGCTTGTTACTCCCGACGGCGCTATATCAATTGGTTGATGAGGTTTAGTGTATTGAAACCTGATCAATTCCTTTTTTACAAACTCCGTGGTTGTTATGACCCTGTCAGCGGAAGAAGTGATCCATTTTAGTGGTTTAAAATACAGCCTTTCTTTCCAGGTGAAAAACTGGGGATAGTTTTTGAATAAAATATCATGAATAAAAACAATGGACTTGAACGTTCCTTTCTTCATAAAAAAGGTCTGAAATAAAACGGCATCCAGTTTCAATCGTGTTGCATAGCCAGGAAGGATGAATAAGTTGGATACCATATTGAACTTAGCCCAGATATAGTGAATTTTTATATTGTCGTTTTTAAAGGGAAGCGTAAAGTCTTTATTTCTTTTATCGAGAAAAATATGCCATTCTATTTCAGGGTGCAAAGCAAATAATTCAGGCAGGATATTTTGGATGAACAGCTTTCCACTGATATGCCCGGCAAACAGCCATTTTGCGTCGATACCGATTTTCATGTTGTGTTTTTCCTTTATCAGAACGAGGGAGTACTTTGAAAAGATGCCTGACAAGTCAAAATTCCCGTTACAATCAGATATTTTAGTATTTATTTTGTATTAAACCACAAATTGTAGGCTAAATCCTGGCTGCATGCATTATCTAGTCACCGGTGGCGCCGGCTTTATCGGAAGCAATCTTATACATCATTTATTTACTGCTCAAAAGGAAGTCTTCATAACCTGCCTGGATGATTTTGACCCGTTTTATTCACGGGAGATCAAACAACTGAATATTTCAGGATTTAAGGACAATCCTGGTTTTTGTTTATTGAATGACGATATCTCAAAGATCTCGGCAAAACGACTTGCTGAAAAAATTTCATCCCCGGTTGACGTGATCGTCCACCTGGCTGCGAAAGCAGGGGTGAGGCCGAGCATTTTAGATCCTGTTTCCTATCAGCAGGCGAATGTGATCGGGTTGCAAAATCTTCTTGATTTTGCAAAAGAAACAAAATGCAAACAGTTTGTTTTTGCCTCCAGTAGTAGCGTATACGGTATTAACGATCATTTTCCCTGGAAGGAAGATGAACAACTAATGCCGATCAGTCCCTATGCGATGACCAAGCTGGCCGGTGAAATGCTTGGTCATGTTTATAGCAAATTGTTTGATATTCGGTTTATTGCCCTTCGGTTTTTTACAGTCTATGGACCCGGGCAACGGCCCGACCTGGCCATTCATAAATTCACAAAAGCGATCCTGGGTAATAAGCCTGTTGGCATGTACGGTGACGGAACTACAAGCCGGGATTATACATATGTCGATGATACCGTCCAGGGAATTATAAGCGCCATGAAATATGATAAAACCAATTTTGAGATCATCAATCTCGGCAACAGTTACTCAGTTTCGTTAAAAGAATTAATAAATTCAATTGAAAAGGTTACGGGAAAAAAAGCGATCATTGAGCGACTTCCGGACCAGCCCGGCGATGTTCCAAAGACCTTCGCCGACATTTCAAAGGCAAAAAAGTTATTGGGATATGCCCCAGCCACAACATTGCATGACGGACTGGAAAAATTTTACAAGTGGTTCTCTCGACATAAAGACGTTTTACTTAAATAAGGAACCACGATTTACAGGATTGAAGAATTCGGTGGAAAATTTCATCCGTTTAGATTGTCACACTTCGATCACAAATACTACTACAACAGGAACCGATTCACCGTTCACAACTCACCATTCACATTATACTGTGATCTCTAACGAAGGTTTCACTTCCTGTTTTGACAAATACACCTTTCGTACCGTGTAGGTTTTTTTATTCTGGGATTCAAAATAGGTGCGAACACTTATTTCGGCAAGAATACCAATGGTGATAAGCTGAATACCGCCGAGTAAGAAGATCAAACCAAGGATCAGTAAAGGTTTGCCCCAGATATCATGACCCATTATTTTTAACACGAGCAAGTATAAATTTATAATGATGCCAATGCCAAGGCTGATAAAGCCAATGGTTCCAAACAAATGCATCGGCTTCTGAATATAACGACGGAAGAAAAGCATTAAGACAAGGTCAGATAAAACCCTGAACGTACGACCGATCCCATACTTGCTTTTACCGAATTTGCGTGGATGATGTTTTACATCAACTTGTGTGATCCTGGCGCCCTGCATTTTTGCGATCACAGGAATGAACCGATGAAGCTCGCCATATAAATTCAGTTCTTCAGCGATCTCACGACGAAAAACTTTCAACGTGCATCCATAGTCTTTGATATATACACCTGTCATTCGACGAATAAGTGCATTTGCAATTTTGCTGGGGATCTTCCGGAGGAACATGCCGTCCTTCCTGTTCTTTCTGTTTCCTGCCACTACATCCCAATCCTCACGTTTCAGCAAATCAAGCATTCCCGGAATATCATTAGGATCGTTTTGAAGATCTCCATCGAGTAGCGCAATATATCTCCCTGTAGAATAATCGATCCCTGCTGTCATGGCCGTGCTCTGTCCGTAATTTTTCCTCAATTCAACAAGAACAGTCCTTTCGTCGGCGCTATTCAGTACCTGTTGTTTTGTTTTGTCTGTCGAGCCGTCATCTACCAGGATCACTTCATAGTCGATTCCCGTTAACGCCAATCGAATACTCTCCAGGAGGGGTTTAATGTTTTCCTCTTCATTCTTTACGGTTATTACAATTGATAATTCTCTCATAGAATATGAAAGGTCCTCTTCATAATTTATTCGTAAAGGTAAGCGAGGATTTGGATTTCGTGCCGACACTCCTGCATTGCTTTATCTTTATGTACTTTTATGCAGGTACGATCGCTGATAACGAGCAGGCCCCTCTTTATTGTACTTTTGCCCCTTTTTTTCGTTTTCCACGGATTTACGGAACATTACAATTTCATTTCTTTAAGAGATGCGTCTCTTTTATTGACTTTGTACATAGCAGGTATGCTGATCGTTACATCAGTTAATTGGCTTTTTTACCGCAATTTAATTAAGGCATCGGTTATTTCTTTTTGCCTGATGGCTATTTTCTTTTTTTTCGGAAGCATGCAGGATCTTTTGCGA
>Ga0134121_10004121_pt1 | contig 11935 bp, 10 predicted proteins | sample KB301_FD_96463 | JGI IMG/M metagenome (GOLD analysis project Ga0134121, IMG submission 96463) | Terrestrial soil microbial communities without Nitrogen fertilizer from Kellogg Biological Station, Michigan, USA - KB3-0-1 | ecosystem: Environmental > Terrestrial > Soil > Unclassified ...
CAACCCGCGCCAGCCCGAAGGGACGCACGAAGGAGCTCTGTACGGTCAGCGTCGACAGCGTTCCGTCGGTCGCGTTGACCCGGCGCAGGCGATCGTTGTCGAAATCAGAGATGGCCAGTGTCCCCGACGCTTCGATGACGACGCTGACCGGGTTGTTGAGCATCCCGACCCCCGCCGCGCCGTCCGTGTTGCCCGCCGACGCTCCGCCCGCCAGCGTCGAGACGGTGACGTTCGACAGGAACACCACGTTGTCAGGCATCGCACCTGGTACGCCGGCATCGCTCGGCGGAAGCGTGCAGGTGACGCCGCCGCCGGTGCCGCCGCCGCCGGTCCCGCCGCCGCCGGTGACGCCGCCGCCGGTGCCGCCGCCGCCGCTCAGGCCGCCTGCGCCTCCGACTCCGCCGGTGCCGCCCACGCCGCCTGTGCCGGAGGCCCCGCCCGTTCCGACAGCGCCGCCGACGCCGCCGGTCGGCGTGCCGCCGGAGCCGCCCGTCGCGCTGCCGCCGGAGCCACCCGTCGCGCTGCCGCCGGAGCCACCCGTCGCGCTGCCGCCGGAGCCACCCGTCGCACCGTTCCCCGCGGCTCCTGCGTTTCCGCCCGCGCCGCCGGTGCCCGCGCTGCCTCCCCGGCCGCCCACACCGGCGGATCCGCCGCCGCCACCCGTCCCGGAGACGCCACCGCGACCGGCGCTCCCCGACACGCCTGCCGCCCCGCCGCCGCTCCCGCCGCCTCGTCCCGATGCGCCCCCGCCGGCCCGTCCGGCCATGCTCGACGTTCCGCCCTTGCCACTTTGGTCGGCGTGCGAATCGTCACTGCATCCCGCCGCCGGTAGCAACAACAGGGCGCCGATCAGGGCGAGGCGCCGGACAGATTTCGCGTTGCGCATCCCTGCGGATCGTAACCCGTTCCGCGTAGAAAATGGAACTTTGTAAACAAATTTGCCGCCGAACGAGCGCGCGCGGGGAGCGCGCCGCGTCCAGTTCCCCGCACGGATCTCGGCCGTTCGCGGGCTACGATCGGTCCTCGACCCGTCGTATGCCTTCGCGGACGCCGACGCGGGGCTTCCAGCCGAGGAGCTCGGTGGCGCGGCGGCCGTCGAAGCGGCGGAGGGCCAGCGCCGACTGCAGGCGATAGCGGGCGACCGGGGATTGCTTCTTGATCAAGCCGAGGACCAGCTCCGAGGCTCCGCCCATCGCGAACACCGCGGCGCGCGGCAGCCGGATCACCTTGGCGTCCGGGCCGGCGACCTCGGCAAGCACCTGGTTCTGTGTCCACTGTTCGGGGTCGACGATCTGGATGATCTCGCCCTTCGACACGTTGCTCTTGGCCGCCAGCACCAGCGCGTCGACCACGTCGTCGATGTAGACGAGCGGAAGCTGTATCTCCCCGTCACCGAGGATCAAATGCCGGCCCCCGACCCGCCGCGCGACGGCCCCGGTCATCAAGGGGATCTTCCCGCCGAATATCTGGCCCGGCCTGATGATCACCGCAGGCAGGCCCGTGGCGGACTCGGCGGCGACGAGCTTCTCGGCCTCCAGCTTCGCGCGCGTGTAAGAGCCACGCTCCTCGGCGCGCGGCTCGAGCGGCGTGCTCTCGTCGACGGGGGTCATCGCCTCGGCGCCGGCCCAATCGATGACCGACAGCGAGCTGACGTGCACCAGCTTGCGGACGCCGTGCTTTCGGCACGCGGCGAGCACATTGCGGGTCCCCTCGATCGTGCCGCCCTGATGATCGAGCCAGCCGCCCTTCATCGCGGCGCCCACGTGGAAGACGATCTCCGCACCCTGCACCGCGCGATCGACCGCCACCGGATCGCCGAGGTCGCCGCGCGCGTACTCGAGGCCCTCGCGCGGAACGGTGGGCAGACTGCGCACCATGACGCGTACCTTGTGACCGTCGGCGAGCAGCCGCTCGACCAGCGCCGACCCGAGGCCACCCGAGGCGCCGGTCACCAGGTAGGGGATCCGGGGCGAGAGCGCGAACGACTTGGCGCTCGCCTCGTGGTCGCGGTCGGCGGCGCGCGCCACCTCCTCGGTGAACTTCACGGGCGAGATGGCGTCGTCGGCGGTGACCGGCGGTCGTCGTCCCTCGGCGAGCGCCTCGTAGAACGCGATCACCAGCTCCTGCACGCCGTGGTACTGGCGGATCCGCTTGCGCGCGAACGCGACGACGTTGCGGGGCACGTCGACCAGCGGCTGAATCGAGTCGGTCAGCGCGTTGACGATGCGCTCGGCCGGCTTGGGCAGCGGGGCGGGGCGGCGCCAGGCCTGGAACATCAGGAACAGGTCGAGGCGCAGCACGCCCTTCGTTCCCTGCAGGATGATTTGATGCTGGAGCGGCTTCGCCCCGAACGAGAGCTGGATCTGGCCGAGGCCGCGCTTGCAGGTGACGAGCGCGCGCCAGTCGTTGAACGCGAGGTTCGCGTCGCCCGCGCCGCGCCGCCAGGTCGCGGTCACCTTTTCGATCGGGCCGAGGAACGCCTCGATGACGTAGAGGCCGTGAATGCCGAGGTCGCGAAACGGGTAGCCGGCGGTGCGGTATTGCGGCGGCAGCGGCCCACCCGCGTAGGGCGGATAGACCGAGCCACGCAGGATGTCGACGGCCACGACCTCGCCGAGCGCGCCGCGCTTGACCGCCTCCAGCGCGGATCGGATCTGCGGGTCGAAGAGCAGGGAGTGCGAGACGCCGACCTCGCGTCCGAGCTCCCGGCCGAGGTCGCGCAGCTTCACGCAGTCGTCGGGGTCCGTCGCGAGCGGTTTCTCGACCAGGACGTGCGCGCCGCCGCGCAACGCCTCGGTCGCGACCGCCGCGTGTGTCGCCGGGGGCGTCAGCACGTGGATGACGTTGGCGCCGGCCTTCAGCAATTCCGCCAGCGAGCCGTAGACGGTCAGCTCGAACCGCCCGGCCAGCGCATCCGCCTTCGCCCGATCGAGATCAGTGATGCCGACGATGTCGACGAACGGGATACGCTTGAGCGCCTGGATGTGGAACTCGGAGATGTGTCCGGCGCCGACGATGCCGGCGCGCAGGCGGTTGCTGGGGCTGTGACCGTTGGTTCCACTGACTTTGCCGTTCGTGCTCACGATTTTCCTCTCTTGTCGGCGAGCTGCTTCTCTACCACGGCCATGACCCGCTGCAGATTCGCGTCCCAGGTCATGGTCGAGGCCAGCTCGGTTTGGCGCCTCGCCTGGTCAGCGGTGAGCCCGTTCGCCACCGCGCGATCCAGCGCCGCCAGGAATTCCTCTTTTGTCCGCGCCGTCGCCACGTAGTCCTTGAACTTGTCGATCTCCGGGATGCTGACCGCGACGATCGGCTTTCCCATCGCCAGGTATTCACGGAGCTTGATCGGGTTCGAGTTAATCACCTGCGGCGTCAGGTGGTACGGAATGATTGCGGCGGTGAACGCCTTGCCGTACGCGGGCAGCGTTTCGTAGGGACGGCGACCGATGAAGTGGAGGTTGGGCAGCTTGGGCACCTCGCTGTCGGGCACCGCCACGCGGCCGATCATCAGGAAGCTCCACTGCGGACGCTGAGCCGCCAGCCAGCCGACGAGGTCGAGCTCGATCCAGCGTTCGATCAACCCGAAGAAGCCGATCACAGGGCGGGGCAGGTGAGCGATATCGGCGGGCGTCTTCAGGGCTGGATCCTGGGCCCTGACGAAGTGATCGTAGTCGACGCCGTGCGGGCTGACGTGCGTGTTCGCGTTGAGCGCGCGCTTGCCCTCGAGCAGGGTTCCCGACGCGACGAACACCAGGTTCGCCTTGCGCGTCAACGTGTCGTCCATCAACCGGACCGCGGTCGGGTCCACGTCGGGCAGCGACGCGTAGTCGTCGATGCAGTAGTAGACCGAGAGCTCCTCGCCCAGAGCGCCGGCCACCGAGGCCAGGTGCGGCACCACGAACCAGGTGATCGGCTTCTCGATGCGGTGGGTACGCATCAAGAGCTTCAGCGTCGCGAGCATCAGATGGCGGTTGGCGGCGCGGACGATGGAGAAGCGGTGCAGCGGCACCTGCAGCAGCGTCTGTACCGACAGCCCCTCGGGTTGCGGGCGGGGCCCGCGCAGCGCGAGCGCAACCTTGTTGAAGAGCTTCTTCAGGTCGCGCCCCGTGCCCTTCGGCGCGCGCAGTCCCGGGCTCTCGACGTAGATCACCCGGTAGCGTCGTGCCAGCCAGCGCGCGACGTGGTGGCTGGAGGTGCGGTTCTCCGCCATCCAGTCGTTGCCGAAGTAGAGGATGGTCGGGCTGTCGGGCGGCGGCGTGATCGTCAAGGTCGTCGTTCTCGCGGGCTCGTCAGGCAGCGGCCACGGGCGGCGGCGGCAGGACGTGGTTGCGGAACGCGCCCGGATCGCCGTTCTTCCCGTCCATCGCCGCGATGGCGATGTTGAACATCTCGCGCGCGGTCACATAGTGCAGCTTCCAGCGCTCGCCGTCGTTGTATCGGGTGGTCAGCTCGGCGTGCAGCATCCGGCCCCCTTCGCCGAGCATCGCGGCAGCCTGTTTTTCGGGGGCGCCGTGGGTGTGCACCTTGACGAAGATCCATTCCGGCCGGCCCGCGACGTGGATCCCCTGGCGGACCCAGCTGCGCACGCGCGCCGGCGTGGGCGGGTCGTCAGCCGTGACGGCGGCATTCTCGATGCGCGGCGCGAGCAGCCGGCCCGGGCGCAGCGCGAACGCCAGCGGCCCCTCGATCATCAGGATGCGGTCGCGCCGGACCTCGCCGACGCGCGCAGGGACGCCCGCGTCCTGGGCGCGCCGCCTCCCGAGATCTCCGTCGGGCCAGTAGATCTGGTTGACGATCGGAGGCTGCGAGGGATCGGGCGCCGCCGGGAAGGTGAAGTCCGCATAACAACCGGTCTCGAACAACAGCGGCAGCTCACCGTCGACGCCGCACCACCGCCCGTCGGGGCGCGCGTTCGCGAGACACCAATTGCCGTGGATGAACGCATAGCGAAGCTTGCCGTCCGGCGTGCGCGTCATGTGGCCGTGGCCGTCGTAGAGCCGCAGGTAGTCGGCGATCTTGGCGCGCAGGCCGTCCGGCGTGTCGTCGTGGTGGTGGAGGTGCAACTCGACCTCGCCGAGGCCGCGCCGCGCGAGGCTGGCGAGCGCGTCGAGATACGCGGGCTGGTACTCCTCGCCCGGGAAGAAGAACGAATGCCGTGGCCGCAGGCCCTCGCTGTCGCGGAACGGATCGACGAGGGCCGGGTAGCCGTGCAGCCAGGCGCGCACCCGCTCGGTGCCGATCGCGACGTCGGTGTTCTTCCAGTGCGGCTCGTAGTGATCGCAGAACGCGAACAGCAGATGCCGGGGGCCGCCGTCGCGCTTCAACGCCGCGCGCGCCCGTGCCGCCGCGCTGCGCGCCAGCCAGCGCGCGTATCCGCCGGTCCAGACGTGCAGGTTCTTGCCGCGCGCGCGGGCGAGCGCCGCGGCCAGAGGGTTCGACGGAGCCATCGGGTCGCTCAGCCTACCAGGATTGCGCCCAGGAGCTTGCCGTCCTGAATGTGATCGACGACGGAGGTCAGCGTCCGCTGGCGTGTCCGGCGGGGGGGCACGACCAGCACCACCGCGCTCACCAGCCGGAGCGCGGACGGTGCCGCGTCGCGGTCGGCGTATCCCCCGAGGTTGACCAGCGTCGTCATCAAGCCGGGGGGACGGGCGGCCAGCGCGTTCTCCAGCGCCACCGACGCGGCGGAGGCATCGCCGCAGGGAACCGGCGCGATTTCCAGGATGCGCGGGCGCAGCCACCGGCTGCGGTGGGCGGCGGCCTGGCCCCAATCCACCGCCTCTCCCCACGGCCAGGTGCGCCAGGTGTCGATGATCGCCACGCTCTCCTCGGTGAAGTTGAGCAGCGCTTCCGCCAGGCGCAGCAACACCGGCGCCAGCCGGCCCTCCAGCGGCTGCTTCCCGTCGAGCGGCAGCAGCGCAACGACGGACGGGTGGGCCCGGGCGATGTGGCGCGCGATGCGAGTCGCGTCCGCCGTCAGCGCTGGTTCGGGGGGACCGGGCCACCCATACCGGTCGGCATCCGAGGGACCGACGTTGCTGGGCATCGGCCGGGCAGTGTATCAGGGCTCATGAGATGCGCTGGAACCGCTCTAGCCGTTCCGCGCCGTGACGCGGCAGTGGAGCCTCAGGTTCAGCCAGTAGTTCCACGCGGTGACCACCGCGATGGCCACCAGGTTCGCGACGTACCGGTTGATGTGGAACACGTTGAACTGCAGGTTCAACAGCAGCACGTTCAGCACCAGGCCGATGCCGCAGACAGCGTTGAACTTCAGCAGTCGCCGCAGCTTGTGCCGCAGACCCCGCTGATCGCCGACGAGATCGCGGAAGGTCCAGGCATCGTTCCACAAGAAGTTGTTGATGATCGCGAGCTCGGCGGCCACCACCTTGGAACGCGTCAGGCCGAATCCCAGCGCGCGCGGGTCGCTGAGCAGGAACAGGAACGCCATGTCGACGAGCACACCCGAAGCGCCGACCAGCGCGAACCGAATGAACCGTGTGGTCGACGGCGCCGACAAGCGCAGGCGAACCAGGTGCCGCAGGTAGTCCACGTACACGCGCCAGGTGACCTTGCTCTCGCCGACGCTTCGCTCGCGGAAAACGTAGCCGACCTCGGCGATCCAGCGCACCCGCCCGCGGCCGATGACCTCGACGAGGATCTTGTAGCCGAGCGGGTGCATCGCGGCCTCCGCGATCGCGGCGCGGCGGATCATGAAGTAGCCGCTCATCGGATCGCTCACGCGCCCGAGCACGCCCGGCAACAGGATCAGCCCCAGCAGCTGCGCGCCGCGCGAGAGCAGCCGCCGCAGGAGGCTCCAGTCGCTCACGCCGCCGCCCTCGATGTGGCGGCTTCCCACAGCCAGGTCGGCCCCCTTCGAGATCTCGCGCCACAGCGAGACGGTGACCTCCGGCGGATGCTGGAGATCGGCGTCGATCACCGCCAGCACCTCGCCGCGCGCAACCTGCCATCCGCGGATGACGGCGGTCGACAGCCCTCGCTCCGTCTCGCGGCGCATCACGCGCAGCTTCGGATACTTCGCGGTCAGCTCGGCGGCGGCCTCCCAGGTGCGGTCCGGGCTGTCATCGTCGACAACGATCAGCTCGTAGTCATCGGACAGCTCCGGATCGAGAAGGGCCGTCAGCTGCGCCACCAGCTCGGCGATGTTGCGGCGCTCATTGAACGTCGGAATCACCAGCGAAAGCCGCAGCGGGCTATCCGGCCCCGCCGGTTGCGATGGGACGATCAGTGGACCTGCGGGACAGGGGACCAGGCGGTTCCTCAGGTCACAAGTCGGAGGGGGGCAAAGTCTCGTCGGCGTCTTTTTCGGGCGCCGGCGTCGTGGCCTTCGAACGGGCCTTCGGCGCGGCCTTCGGGGCGACCTTCGCTTCGTCTTTCGGGGCGACCTTCGCCTCGTCTTTCGGGGCGGCCTTCGCCTCGTCTTTCGAGGCGGCCTTCGCTTCGTCTTTCGCGCCGTCCTCGTCGTCGGTCTTGGCTTGCTCGACGACCTTGGGCTCGCGCGGTTTGCGCGGCGTCCTGAGGGCCGCCGGCGTCGTGGGCGCTCGCAGCCGCTCCAGCGTCGGCGCGGCGACGGTCGGGATTGGAACCGGCGTCGGCGCAGGCGCGGCCGGGCGCGAAGACGTGGTGTGGACCGCCCCTTCGGTCGTCGCCGGGACCACGGGCGGTGGACCGGGGACCTGCGCCGGAGCGGGTAGGGCCTGCGGTGCCGGCGCGGGGAGCGCGCGCGGTGCCGGCGCGGGTAGCTCAGATGCTGACGGCGCCGCGGGTTCGTTGCCCGACAGCAGCCAGAGCGCAAGCGCCGCGGCGAGCGACAACATTCCGATCGCGAACATCAAGCGCGACGCGGTCGGGACGCGCGACGCCGGACGAGCCGGGGGCGCCTGGCGGATCGGGGCGGGGCGCTGCAGGCGCTCGGCCTCGCCGCTTCCGTAACGCGCCATCGGGAACCGGTCCGAGTCCGGTTGAGGCCACTGCGTCGGGCCCGGAACTGCCTCCTCCTGCCGGGTGACGGCCCCACGTCCGAGCCCGGGATCCGCGAGGACGAGCGCAGTGCTGCTGCTCGCCGCGGGCGCAGCCTCACCGCCGCTCGCCGGCGCGTCGAGATCGAAGCTGTGAACATCGTGGCCGTACATCGTCGCGCGCATCGGATCGGGCGCGATGGGCCGCTGGGCGGCCGCCGGCGGCGCTCCGGTGGCGTGACCGACGGCGGTCGGACGCGCGTACCCGCCGCCGAGGGTGCTGGCAGGTGACGCCACGGGATCGCGGGCAACTGCGGGCTCGGCCCCCGCGGGCTCGGCCTCGCCCTGATACCACTTGCGCAGCTGGCGCAGGCCTTCCGCGACCTTCTCGTCGTCGACGATCGTGGGCTGAGACCGATCCTGGGGATCGCCCGCGCCGGCGGGGCCTGATTCGGGATCATTCGGGTCCTTGAACCCGATCCCGAAGTAGGTCTTTCGCGACGCCATCGTCCGATAATAGCTTGCCCGCCGGGGGCTGCTGTCTTTTCCGGTCCCGCCCGGCGGTGATTTACACCGACGGGGCTCGGCTCAAGCCCCGACCTGCATGCCCAGCAGCGTCAGGTCGTCGCGGCCGTTCGCCGCCTCCTGGGCGGTCTGCATGATCCGCCGGTCGATCTCGACGATGTCGTGGGGAGCGCTGCTGACCAGCTCCGTGAGCTGGCACTGCCCCATCGTCGAGCACGGCCGTCGCGGCGCCGACAGCACCTCGAACACGCCGTCCGTGGCGAGGAGCAAAATGTCCTTGGAGGCCATCGAGACGACCTCTTCCTGATACTGCGCGTGCGCCATGATGCCGAGCGGCGGTCCCGACGAATAGGCGACGCGCGAGACCACGCCGGTGCTGCGGCGGAGCAGCGGCAGCACGTGCCCCGCGTTCGCGAACACCCAGCGCCGCTTGGGCAGGTCGAGGAGCACCGCCAGCGCCGTGACGAAGCGGTGGTCGGCCATCCGGGTGGTGACCGTGTTGTTGAGGCGCTCGAGGAACTCGGCGGGCCCGCTGATGTCGGCCGCGAACCGGCGGATGTCGGCGCTGACGCGCGCCATCGTGAGCGCGGCGGTGACGCCCTTGCCCGATACGTCGCCGATGACGCCGAAGACGCGCCCGTTGCCGAGGTCGACGAAGTCGTAGAAGTCACCGCCCACCGCGTGCGCGGGCAGATATTCGGTCACCACGCGGATGCCAGCCGAGTTCGTGGCCAGGGGCTCGGGCAGGAACGAGTGCTGCAAGTCGCGCGCGGCGGAGAGATCCTGATCGAGCCACGACGCCGGCACCGCCGACGCGCGCTCGCGCGCCGCGGGCAGGATGCCGCCCACGCCCTCGGCGAGAGCGGCGAACGCTTCCAGGTCCTTCGCCGTGAAGGGCGGCGCCGTCGGCGCGCGCTGCACGACGAGAAAACCTTCCAGCGACTTGCCCGAGAAGATCGGCGTCGACATCGTCGAGCCGCGCGAGGAACCCATGTCGCCCGGCAGCAGGCTCGGCGTCACCGGCATCAGCCCGCGCGCCGCCATCGGTCCCCACACGGAGTGCAGCGAAGCGAGCAGCTGCGCTCCGGCGCGCGCGTCGCGCACGCCGCGCAGCGGGCGTTCCTTCTCCGGCAGGAAGAGATCGCTGTCGGCGATGTCGGTCCAGAGCATCGCGACCGCGACGGCCAGCCGCTGCGCGAGCTCGGAGGGCGAGACGGGATCGCCGAGCGCCGCCAGCGCCTGGCCGATCGGGATTTCGCCGACGACGTTGTCCGACGACGTCGCGTAGTCGTAGATCACCACCGGCGACTCCACCTCGATCTCACCCGATACCATCTTCATGACGAATATCTCTCCCCTGACCTCGCAGAATGTGTCACCAAAAGTGCTCTAGGTAGGTAACGAATCAAAACAAACTACCTGAAACCACATTTTGAGTCCACCGAATAAGAGTGAGATGCGTGACGGTTTTGTAAACAGGGACTGCGCAGGATCCGCTAACGGCTTACCCGCGGGGTCGACCGCTTCTTGTCGTCGCGCAGCATGAATCGATCGAGCTGCAGCAGCTGAAAGATCGCGAGCGGCTGATCGCGGACGCCCTTGATGACGACGTCACCCCCTTGCGCGCGAATCCGCTTGTACAGCGAGACCAGCGCGCCGACACCGGAGCTGTCGATCATCCGCAGCTGGGACAGTTCGACCTCCACGGATTTGGGACGAGCGGCGACGATCTTGTCGAGCTCCGATCGAAGGTCCGACACGCTGACCGCGTCGAGTTGTCCCTCGATCGAGAGGTGCTGGACTCCGTCTTTCGCGACGATTTCAAAGTTCATGAAGAGCTTTCGTATCCGCCCTGACGCAGTGTGTTTCAGGAACTCGCCTCATGTAAAGCGCAAAGTCGGACGTTTGCCGGAGATATGAACGTCGCACGCGATCTTTATTCCAGGCAACGCATCCGAGACGTGCCAAAGGTGCGACATGTTAAAAAGCGGACCATGGACGCGCGCGTTTCGTGGGACCAGTACTTCATGAACATCGCCCAGGTGGTCGCCTCCCGATCGACCTGTCCGCGCAAGTTCGTCGGCGCCGTCATCGTCCGCGATCGGACGATTCTTTCGACCGGCTACAACGGATCGATCCGGGGCATGCCCCACTGCAGCGAAGCCGGGCACATGATGGAGAACGATCACTGCGTCGCGACGATCCACGCCGAGGCGAACGCGATCATTCAGGCCGCGAAGAACGGCGTGATGATCGACGGCGCGGCGGTCTACGTGACCGCGAGCCCGTGCTGGAACTGCTTCAAGCAGATCGCGAACTCCGGCATTCGCCGCATCGTCTACGGGGAGTTCTATCGCGACGAACGGATCTTCAGCGTCGCGGAACGTCTCGGCATGGAGCTGCTCCACATCCCGAGTCACGTCGCTCAGGCGACACCCTGAAGCGCGTCGAAAACGTCCGGCGGACACCTGGTGTGGCAATGTGCGACTGCGTCGCCCATGCAGAATGAGGTAGTGACGGAGGCGCTTTTTGGTTGACCGGAGAGGTCGAGGCGCGTCAGGCTCATCCTCTGATGTTGCGCCGAGCGGCATTGGGGGCGGCGTTCTTCCTCCTCTCGACGGCGGTCGTGCATCCAGCGCTGGCGGACGAGGGCGACGAGCCAGGCGCCGAGCCGAGCGCCGCGGATTCTTCGCCCGCCGCGTCGGCCGATTCGTCGGACGACGGCGCGAGCGCGAAGCGCGCGCGTAAGCGGCGCGGGAAGTCGCGGCGCGGCCACGGAGCGAAGTTCGCCGGTCGGGTGGTCGCCGAGAGCGATCTGCGATCGGAGCCGCTGCCGCGGCCGTCCGGCAACCTCGAGATCCAGAGCCTCGCGAACCCGAGCGACCGCGCGAAGGTAAACATCTACAACAAGGACGGCTCGTACAGCGTCGACGCGATCGAGGACCTGAACTTCGTGCTGCGCTGCCGGCGCACGGATGACGAGAAGGCGATCGACGTCCAGCTGCTGACCTGGATGTCGCACATCTACGATCACTTCGGCGGCAAGCCGCTGCAGATCGTCTCGGGCTACCGCAATCAGCGCAAGCAGAGCAGCAACCACTTCAAGGGCCGCGCGATGGACATCCGCATCGAGGGTGTTTCCCCGAAGCAGGTTCGCGCCTTCGCCCAGACGCTGGACCGGGGTGGGATGGGCATCGGTTTCTATCCGGTCAGCGGGTTCGTTCACATCGACGTGCGTTCGCCGCCGAGCTATCGCTGGGTGGACAAGTCGCCGCCGAATTCGAACGCGGCCGAGAAGCGCCCGCCCCGCGGCTGGAAGCGCAAGAAGCTCGAGAGCTAGTCGCTCCGCGCGGCTAGAGCACATCTCAAAAAGCCCCGGAGGGCTTTTTGAGAAGAGTGCTCTACTGTTTTTTCAGGTAGAACGCTCATCTCAA
>Ga0134121_10004127_pt1 | contig 11927 bp, 13 predicted proteins | sample KB301_FD_96463 | JGI IMG/M metagenome (GOLD analysis project Ga0134121, IMG submission 96463) | Terrestrial soil microbial communities without Nitrogen fertilizer from Kellogg Biological Station, Michigan, USA - KB3-0-1 | ecosystem: Environmental > Terrestrial > Soil > Unclassified ...
CTAAAGAACGCGAACGCGAGATTCGCGAAGTAGCTGAGATTCCCCATGAAGAAATGCGCGAAGTCGCCGAAGTCTTTCAGGCTTACGGTCTCAGCGAAGATGAAACGTGGCCCATCGTTCAGGCGCTGAAACGCCAGCCGCGCAACTGGGTCGACTTCATGATGCGCTTCGAGCTGGGTCTCGAGAAGCCCGATCCGCGCCGCGCGCTGGCCAGTGCGCTCACCATCGCGGGCGCGTACATCGCCGGCGGCCTCGTTCCGCTCGCCCCCTACTTCTTTGCACCCACGACCTCCACGGCTTTGCTGTATTCCGTCGCCTTCACGCTCATCGCCCTGCTGGTTTTCGGGTTTGTGAAAGGCCGGTTTACGGGAACGCGACCCGTGCGGAGCTCGCTGCAAACGGCTTTGATTGGCAGTCTCGCCGCCGGCGCCGCCTTCGCGATTGCGCGTCTAATTGGCGGGTAAATCGCGTTAACAGTATAATCTCCTGCTCATTATCCAACCGGGAGGAACCAGAATGGCTACCCAACTGCAACGTTCAGATTCGATAGACAAGATTGTTGAGCTGCTTGGTCCGAACGCGGACGAACTGCTCAAGCACACGTCGCAAACAATCTCGAAGGACGACTTGAATCTTCCCGGTCCCGACTTTATCGACCGCGTCTGGAGCATTTCCGATCGCTCACCGGCTGTCCTGCGCTCGCTGCAATCGCTTTTCGATAACGGCAGGCTGGCGGGCACGGGTTATGTTTCCATCCTTCCGGTTGACCAGGGAGTCGAGCACTCTGCCGGCGCTTCGTTCGCACCCAATCCGCAGTATTTCGACCCGGAAAACATCGTGAAGCTCGCGATCGAGGGCGGGTGCAACGCGGTTGCGTCAACGTTTGGCGTGCTTGGAACGGTCGCGCGGAAGTACGCACATAAGATCCCGTTCATCGTAAAGATCAATCACAACGAGCTGCTGACCCTCCCGAACAAGTTTGACCAGGTTTTGTTTGGAACCGTTAAAGAAGCGCACAACCTCGGCGCGGTCGCGGTCGGCGCGACGATCTACTTCGGTTCTGACGAGTCGACACGACAGATCACCGAGATTAGCGCCGCCTTTGCTCAGGCGCATGAGCTCGGCATGGCTTGTATTCTCTGGTGCTACCTGCGGAATCCGAAGTTCAAAACGCCGGAAGGTGATATGCACGCGGCCGCGGACCTGACAAGCCAGGCAAACCACCTCGGCGTCACGATCCAGGCCGATATCATCAAGCAAAAACTGCCGGAGCGAAACGGTGGTTACAAGGCCGTCGAAAAGGAGTTAGGCGGCTCGTACGGCAAGACGAACAAGCTCGTTTACGAGAAGCTCACGACTGACAACCCGATCGATCTCGTGCGTTACCAGGTGGCGAACTGTTACATGGGTCGCTGCGGTTTGATCAACTCCGGCGGTGAGTCGAAGGGCGCGAGCGACATGGCTGAGGCGGTTCGCACGGCGGTCATCAACAAGCGCGGCGGCGGCATGGGTCTCATCTCCGGCCGAAAGGCGTTCCAGCGCCCGATGAACGAAGGCGTGCAACTGCTAAACGCGATCCAGGACGTTTACCTGTCGGACGAGATCACCGTCGCTTAAGTAGGATTTCTCACGCAGCGGCGCAACGGCGCAGCGAAGAGCTGACAAAGATCTCTTCGTTGCGCCGTTGCGCCGCTGCGTGAGAAAACCAATTTCGGCCGCTGGCTCGTATATTTCCGCTTGCAACCTGAAGACGACGTTAAATTACTGAAAGCGATCGCCGCGCGGGATGAGGCGGCCCTCGCCCAACTCTACGATCGCTATCGTGTCATCCTCTTCGGGCTGCTGATGCGTATATTAAACAACCGCGAGGAAGCGGAAGACGTCCTTCAGGAAGTTTTTCTGCAGGTTTGGCGCAAGGCGGAGGACTTCGACGAGAATCGCGGTCGCCCGTTTACGTGGCTCGTGACCCTGGGACGCAGTCGCAGCATCGATCGACTGCGCACGCTCGCAGCTCGTGATCGTGTCGCCGAGGCAGGCGCGCGAGAAGCAGTGGAAGAGATCTCAGACGCCGCCACCGACGCGTTCAAGTCAGAACAGCGCGGCCTCGTCAGTAAAGCGCTCGCCCAACTCCCCGACGAGCAGAAGCGGCCAATCATGCTCGCCTATTTCGACGGCCTGACCCAATCTGAAATCGCGACGCGCTTGGGCGCGCCGCTGGGAACCGTGAAGACGCGCATGCGCACCGGTCTGATGAACCTGCGCGAGCAACTGGCGGGCAAAGGAGAGAGTTTCGGGTTTTAGCAGATGGTCCACGACGACTACAAGGAGATGATTCCGGCGCGCGCGCTTTCCGCGCTCGACGCGGCGGAAGAACGTGTTTTGAACGAGCATCTCGAAAACTGTGCTGAGTGTCGTAAAGAGCTTGAAGACTGGCAAGCGACCGCTGCCGCCCTCTCACTCGCGCCCGATCCGGCTGAGCCGTCGCCAAAGGTTCGTGAACGCATCCTGAGCGAAGTGCGAAAGGATTTGTCGAAACCGGAAGTGGTTCCTTTCAAATCGCGGCGAAACATCTGGAGCTCGTTCGGAACGCTCGGCGCGATCGCGGCGGTCGTGCTGTTTGCGGCACTGAGTATCGGACTGGCTGTTGTGTGGCGCCAGAATCAACGACTCAAGACGGCGAATCAGTTCGTCGAGCTCGTAAACACGCCGGGCGCGCGTGTGAGTGAGTTGAAAGGGACCGATCCGAGTCAAACCGCAACGGCCAAACTTGCTTACGATCGAACTGGTCGCGCGATATTGATGGCCAGCAAGCTTCCGCGTGTTCCGGAGGGCAAGGCTTATCAGTTGTGGTTCATCGTCGGGAACAAACCGCCGGTGCCGGGCAGGACGTTTGTGCCGGACAGCGCGGGCAATGCGGTGTTGAAAGAGGAGATGCCGGCAGAAGCGGTGGATGCGAATGTCTTCGCGATTACGGTCGAGCCTGAGAGCGGATCGACTGCTCCCACCAGCCCGATTTACCTGCGCTCATTCTAACTGCTACACTCACGCATCATGGACAAGGGGAAGAATCTACCACCAGTCGATAACTCTGTCTCGGACTCAACCGGGCAGTACGATCTCCGTTTTCTTTTGTGGCGTCAGTTCTGCGCGCAGTATCAAATTCCCGTCGACACGCTTCCGAGCCAGTTGGATGATGAGCAGAAGGAATTGTGGGAAGAGATGAAGGCGGAGCGTCTTAAATAAATCGATGTGTCAAGAACGGGTTGGTCAATCTCTCCTCACCAATCGTCGTTACCGGTCCATGTCCTGAATAAACTTTCACGTCATCATCGAGCGTCAGAAGTTTAGTCTTGATTGAACTGAGCAGTTGTTCTGTCGATCCGCCGGGAAGGTCCGTGCGTCCAATCGATCCCGCAAACAGCACGTCACCAACAAACACCACTCCTTCATTTCGCTCGTAGAGCACAACGTGACCGGGCGTGTGGCCCGGACAATGAAGCACTTCAAATTCGAGCTTGCCAACAGCGTATTTCTCACCATCAGTCCAATGATGATCGACCGCCGGCGGCTGCTCGAAAGTAAACCCGAGCGCCGCCCACTGCGAACGCGGAATACCAATCCACGCCGGTTGCTCCGGCAGCGCCTGATACATGAACTCGTCGCCTTCGTGCAGGTTGATCTGCGCCTTCGGTTGCAACTTCTTCAGCGCCGCGACGCCGCCGACGTGGTCAAGATGCGCGTGAGTCAGCGCGATTGCTTTCAGCTGAAGCCCTCGACGCTCGAGTGTCTCGACGATCCGTTCCGCTTCATCGCCGGGATCGATGCAGATCGCCTGTTTTGTCTCTTCGCAACCGACGATGCGCGTGTGTTGTTGAAATGCGGTGACGGTGATTTCTTCGATGATCATTGGCTTTGTATAATACTGCACAGAATGCCTGTAAGCACTCAATCAGCACCGCTCGCCGCCGTCCTCGATTCGATGACTGCGGAAGGTGCGCCCGAGTTGACTGAACATCTCGACGCGGGCGCGCTGAAGTGTTTTGCGTGCGGCCATCGCTGCCTAATCAAGCCCGGAAAACGCGGCATCTGCAAAGTTCGCTTCAACGAAGGAGGGCACCTGCGCGTGCCGGTCAATTACGTCGCCGCGCTCGCGTGCGATCCGACGGAGAAAAAGCCGTTCTTCCATGTTTTACCGGGTTCTGACACGTTGACGTTTGGCATGCTGGGCTGCGATCTGCATTGCGCGTATTGCCAAAACTGGCTGACGTCGCAGGCGCTGCGTGACGATGCGGCCGGCACGAAGCCAACGATTGTTTCAGCGGAGCGGCTCGTGTCGATGGCGAAAGCGTATGGCGCCGCGATGGTTGGCAGCAGTTATAACGAGCCGTTGATCACGGCTGAGTGGGCGGTCGATGTTTTCAAGCGCGCGCGGCCGGAGGGATTTCGCACGGCGTTCATCTCGAATGGAAATGCGACGCCGCAGGTGCTCGATTACCTGCGCCCGTGGACTGACTGTTACAAGATCGATTTGAAGTCGATGAACGATAAGAACTACCGGCAATTGGGAGGCGTTGTCGACAATATTCTCGATACGGTGAAGATGGTCCACGAGCGTGGTTTCTGGGAAGAGATCGTCACGCTCGTGATCCCGGGTTTCAACGATTCGGAAGATGAGATTCGTCGGGCGGCGGAGTTTATTGCGGCAGTGTCGCCCGATATTCCGTGGCACGTGACGGCGTTTCACCAGGACTACCGCATGACTGAAAACTCGAACACGACTGCGGCGCAGTTGATCCGGGCCTGTGAGATTGGTCGTGAGGCGGGACTCAACTATATCTACGCTGGAAACCTTCCGGGCAGAGTTGGACGTTGGGAGAATACTTACTGTCCGTTGTGTGACGAGTTGCTGGTGGAACGTTTTGGATATTTGATCCGGCAAGTCAACGTTACCGACGAAGGCCGCTGCCCCACCTGCTCAACACTCATCCCAGGCATCTGGAAGTAGCCACAAAAACCCATCCACAGATTACACAGAAAATTTATCTGTGAAATCTGTGGATGGTTTTGTGCCTTTTTGTGGCTGATTTATGGTTGCTGAAGGATCTTCGTGGTCTGTGATGCGACTACCTGCCACTTGCCGTCGCGTTTAGCGTAAACATCGAGGAATCGATACTCACCGCTGATATCGATCGGTTTCTTCTGACCCGGAACGACATTCTTTCCATTCTTGATAACACCGCGTCCCGTGATGAACGCTGAATCACCATCGATCACCGTCACTTTCGGATCGACTATCTCGAACGAGTCGGCTGTGATCGAGCCGGATTCAATCGACTTCACCTCGTCAGCCTTAGTTCCTGTCGAACCGTCGGCATAAACAATCACTGCGCTATCCGAGACGATGCGTTTGACGGCGTCGGAGCTGTGCGTCTTATTTGAGTCGGCCCACTCGCGTTCGAGTTTGATTATCTCCGCTTCAATCGCCGCGGCGTCATACTTCTCCTTCGCGGGAGCGGCAGTTGCGACTGCATTATTGCGATTGGTATCGACTGCGGGCTGGCATCCATTCATCACCGCGACAACGGCGACGATCAACAACGCGGGGGTTAGTCTGTTCATAAATTTATTACTACGATAAAGAACCGTTTTGAGTCAACTTTTCGGTGCCTCTGAGACATTGACAGCGCCCAATTCTTCGGATTATTGTTCGGCACATATAAGTGCGTTTCCTGCCTGTTTGTTAGTGAACACGTTAACTGTTGGAAAGGAGTAACCATGACTCGCGTTTTGAGATCCTCCAAATTTTGGTTACTAGGCCGTACCTTGCTTGTCGTAGTCGGTTTTTCAATTGCCGGAGTATCACAAGCTCAAACCACGCAGAAACGGTCGGCTCTAGCACCGGAAGAAGCCCCGGTCTTCCAGGAATATCGTGGAGTGAAGATCGGATGGGTTGCGGATGACGTCCGCAAAAAACTTGGCAGTCCCGCGAACAAGGGTGACGAACAGGACTTCTACGTCTTTGGTGAAAAAGAAACTGCCCAGGTTCTTTATGATAAGGGCCAGGTGTCAGCGATCTCCGTCGATTTCATGAACGGCGCGAAGGAAGTTATTACGCCGCAGCAGGTGTTTGGCTCCGATTTCGAAGCGAAGCCCGATGGCTCGAAGTACAAACTAGTGCGCTATCCGAAAGCTGGTTACTGGGTTTCGTATAGTCGCACAGCGGGCGACACTCCGATCATAACGGTGACAATCCAGAGACTTCCGGCGCAGTGATCCTGGCAGAGAACATCAAGCAAAGGGCTCTCTTCGCGGGATTCAACAAGGTCGGAATTGTTGGCGCCGAGTCGCTTGCAGACGAAGGGCGCCGGTTAAAAGAGTGGCTTGCGCGAGGCCATCATGGCGAGATGCGCTGGATGGCCCGCGACGTCCACAAACGCATCGATCCGCGTGAAATCTTTCCACCAGCGCGATCAGTTGTGGTGGTTGCGCTCAACTACTTCACGCCTCACCAGCACCAGCAAACTCCTGCCACCGGAAAAGTCTCGCGTTACGCGTGGGGCGATGATTATCACGACGTCGTCAAAGAGAAACTCGTATCCCTGCTTGCGTGGATCAAGGAGCAGGAGCCGGGTGCTGAGGGAAAGGTTTGTGTCGACATTCAGCCGGTGATGGACAAAGCGTGGGCCGTGCGTGCGGGCCTCGGTTGGCTGGGTAAGCATTCAAATGTGATTACGCCGGAGCATGGCTCGTGGATTTTCATCGGTGAGTTGTTGCTCAACCTCGATCTCGAGCACGACCGCGAGCGCATCGAGGACCACTGTGGCACATGTACGCTCTGCATCGATGCGTGTCCGACGGCGGCGATTACTGAGCCGTACGTAGTAGATTCAAACAAGTGCATTTCGTATGCGACGATTGAGCTGCGCGCGCCGGAATTGCCTGAAGAGATGGATCTGGCTGGATGGCTTTACGGTTGCGACGTCTGCCAGGATGTTTGCCCGTGGAACCGGTTTGAGCAGGCGACGAGTGAACCGCGATTTGCGCCGCGCGAAGAGAATGTTGATGTTGAATTGGAGGATGTTCTCGAGCTCACGCCTGAGAGTTATGCAGCGCGTTATCGCGGGAGTGCCATGAAGCGCGCAAAATTAGCTGGCCTGCAACGCAACGCGCGCTCTTTACAGAATTTACATGATTAACCCTTCCTTCGCCGACGAAATCAAGCAAAGCTTCGCTAGACAAACGATCATGGGCCTCATCGGCGCCGAATTAGTGCGCGTTGAGCCCGGAGTGATCGAAATCCGTTTGCCGTATCGCGCTGACCTCGCGCAGCAACACGGATACTTGCACGCCGGAATCGTGACGACGATTGCCGACTCAGCGTGCGGTTATGCGGCGTACAGCTTGATGCCGCCGAATTCCGAAGTTCTCAGCGTCGAGTTCAAAGTGAATCTGCTGCGACCGGCGAAAGGCGAAACGTTTTCAGCCGTCGCGGAAGTTGTTAAGTCCGGCAAGACGCTGACTGTCGTGCGCGCGGATGTGTTTGGGATTGAGGGAGAGCGGCGTGAGCTGGTGGCGACGATGCTCGGCACGATGATCTGTTTGAGTAGATGAGATGTGTTTGATCCATTCCATCGGCGGCGCGTTCACGAAACAACCTGAAGATCTGAATTCAGGGCTCAGCGTGAAAGCTTCCGATCTCGTCAAGCGCGCTTTCGACGATGTCGATTCGTCAAAGCTCGTCGATCATCACGTACATATTGCTGGTCTCGGCGTTGGTGGCACGAATGCGTTTGTCAATTCGAAGATGCTGACGTGGCGACACCCGTTTCATCGGTTGAAGTTGAAAGTTTATATGAGCTCGGCTGGTGTCGCGGATGAAGAGAAGGCCGATCCGCAAGCCGTGTCGCGATTGACGAGGTTAGTGGCGAGTATCAAGGATCACGGCAAGCACCGGCTGCTGGCGTTCGACAAGCATTACCGCCGCGATGGCTCGGTCAATCTCGAAAAGACAGAGTTTTATGTCCCGAACGAGTATGTGTTTGAGCTCGCGGAACGGCATCCTGAATTGTTCGTGCCGAATATCTCGGTCAACCCTTACCGGCCGGACGCGCTTGCCGAGCTCAAGAAGTGGGCCCGGCGTGGCGCGCGCGTGGTGAAATGGCTGCCGAATGCGATGGGAATCGATCCTTCCGATCCGCAGTGTGATCCGTTTTACGAGAAGATGAAGGCGCTTGATCTGATCTTGCTGAGTCATGGTGGTGAGGAGAAGGCGGTCGAGGCGGAAGAGGATCAGAAACTCGGAAATCCGTTGTTGTTACGGCGCGCGTTGGACCACGGCGTGAAAGTGATCCTCGCGCATTGTGCGGGCCTCGGCACGAACGAGGATCTCGACAGCAAGGATCAGAAGGTTGTCGACAATTTCGATTTGTTCATGCGTTTGATGGATGAGAAGCGTTATGAAGGGCTCGTGTTTGGCGAACTCTCGGCGATGACGCAGTTTAACCGTTCCGCAAAACTGCGGACGATGCTCGCGCGTGAGGATCTGCACGAAAGAATCGTGAACGGCAGCGATTATCCTTTGCCCGCTGTGAATCTCCTGATCCGTACGCGACCGCTCGTGAAGCAAGGCTACATCAATGCTGACGAAGCCGCTTCGCTGAAGGAGATTTACGATTACAATCCGCTGCTGTTTGATTTCGTTCTGAAACGCGCGCTCAGGCTACCAGGAACTTCCAAACGTTTTCCTGCTTCAGTCTTCATGACCAACCCTGCTCTGTCCGTGTGAAAATCCGCGGGGGAAGCGGTATTATTGCGCCGATGTCTTTGCGCGATTCATACAACCGCCCGATTCGCGACCTCCGCGTGTCGCTGACGGACCGGTGTAACTTTCGTTGTTTTTACTGCCTGCCGCACGGCGAGCCGCCCATCGCGCCCAAAGAGAAGATGCTCTCTTACGAAGAGATCGACTACGTTTGCGAGATTTTTGTCAGTCTCGGCATCGAGAAGCTTCGTCTAACAGGTGGCGAGCCGATGTTGCGCCGTGACATCGAAACCATTATTCAAAAGCTTTCGCGGCTGAAGTCTTCGGGTCTCCAGGATCTCGCGCTCACAACCAACGGTTACTACCTGCCGGACCGCGCACAGAGTCTGAAAGATGCGGGGCTGGATCGCGTGACGATCAGTCTCGACAGTCTGAAGCGCGACGTTTTCAAACGCATGACGGGCGTCGATGTTTTAGACAAAGTGCTGGCCGGAATCGCCGCCGCGAAAGCAGCCGGGCTCGAGCCGATAAAAATCAACGCCGTGATCGTGCGCGGGCACAACGAAGACGAGGTCGCTGATTTTGCCGGCTTCGCGCGCGAGCACGATGTGAAGATGCGCTACATCGAATTCATGCCGCTGGATTCCGGGCACGAATGGTCACGCGAAGACGTTGTTTCGGGAAAAGAGATTCGTGAGTTGATTAGCGAACGCTTTCCGCTGGTTCGCGTGGATGTTGCGAGAGGTTCTGACACGTCCGCGCGGTATGGCTTCGCTGATGGTGCGCCGGGCGAGATCGGAATCATCGCGCCGGTGACGGAGCCGTTTTGCGGCGCCTGCTCGCGGATTCGTTTGACGGCTGACGGTCAGATTCGCACGTGTTTGTTTTCGACAGTCGAACACTCACTGCGTGATGTCGTTCGCAGCGGCGCCTCGCGTAAAGAGATCAGCGAATACATTCACTCAGTGATAGAGAAAAAAGAACCCCGCCACTTCATCAACGACCCCGGTTTCATCGCTCCCTCACGGACCATGAGTTTCATCGGCGGTTGACAGAGCTCTCAGTAAGGAATAGTATGCGGCCCAGGATTTACAACACTCACAAAACACCTATGAGCACCAAAGTCGAAGCCACAATCGAAGATCTCTACAAAGTCGAGGGCAAGGCTGAGCTCGTCAACGGAGAAATTGTCGAAATGCCGCTTACCGGAGGCTTACCTCACCTTGTTGCCCTCCAGATAACACTTTCTTTAGCATCTTATGCGAAAGCCGCGAGAAAGGGACATGCCATTGGCGATAGCGCTGCCTTTGTAGTCAATTTACCCAATCGCAAATCGTTTAGTCCTGATGCAGCGTTTTATATAGGCGCCGTAACGATGAAGTTTTTTCAGGGCGCGCCCGTGTTTGCCGTTGAGGTTCGTAGTGAGAATGATTATGGGCGGTGGGCGGAGCGGCAAATGGCAAAAAAGCGCACGGATTACTTCGCGGCGGGGTCGCTAGTAGTGTGGGATGTCGATTTACTGAGCGACGACGTGGTTCGCGTTTACCGAGCAAATGATCCGGAAAACGCTACGATTTACCGGCGGGGTGAGATCGCGGAAGCTGAGCCGGCGGTGCCGGGTTGGACGATGCCCGTCGATGAGCTGTTTCCAGAGTCCTAAACCTTCACAAACTCATCAATCTCTTTCACCGCTCGCAAGCCCGTCGACAAAGCTCCCTGCATCCACGAAGGCCACTGCGACATATGCTCGCCCGCGAAATGAATCCGCCCCTCGCGCGCGCTGGCTGTAACAAGGTTACTAAAGCCAACAAACGCCCACGCACCGCGCGACCACTCATCCTCCATCCAGCACTTCGTCGCGCCGCGCTCAAAACTCTCGCGCAACCCGCCAAACATCTCATCCAATTGCTTCAACGTCGTGGCCACACGCTCGTTCTCTTTGAGCTTTGTGATTCTCTCTGCTTCGCCCGGTCTCGCGTAGGTCATCAGAATTCCGCGTGGTCCAGGCTGGCTCCACGACGGCTGCCAGATCTCGATCGCGCCGCTTGTAAACGCGAACCCGTTCAACCCTTTATCTTCCCAAACACGATTAAGAGTTTGCAGGTAAACACGCGCGACCGCGTCGTAGCGAGTTTTCTTGATCACCTCTCGCTTCTGCGACGACAGTGCCGGCAGTTCCACGTCGCGCAAAAGTGAAAACGGAATCGTGCAGAGCACGTTATCAGCCGCTATCGTTTCCTGACGTCCAGCCTTCAGAAAAACAACGCGCGTCTGTTTCTCATCCTGCTCGATCCTCACCACCGGCGAACCGTAGTGGATCTTGTTCCCAAGCCGGTCTGCAAATGCTTTCGGGAGCAGGTCAGTGCCACCCTTGATCTTCTGCCAGCGCTCCGGGTTTCCACCGAGGTCGTAGCCAAAATGCCCTTCCATCGCGGCAGTGAAACCATCGATCGGCACTTCTTCACGACTGCCACGATCAAACCGCAACGCGTGCAACCGGCTCGGATAAAACGGCTCGAGCGGAAGCCCAAACTCCTTCACATACTTGTGCGTGAGATCGTGATTGTCAGGAATACGCGCCGCGCCAGCTTCAGCAAACAGCCCATCCGAGAACGGCTCGCGCAACGTGTGCACACGCCCGCCCGGCCGCGTTCGAGCTTCAAGCACAGTCACATCATGACCGAGCTTCGTGAGCTCATAAGCAGCAACAAGCCCGGCCATTCCAGCGCCCAAAACGAGCACCTTCCTGGCCGGGCCACTCAGTACAACCGCTCTAACCGCGCTTTGATTCAGACCCGCAGCGGCAACTGCGAGTGCGCTTCGCCTTAAAAATTGACGGCGAGTTATTGCCAAATAATTATTGTCCTCTGCCTGATGACCGGTTCGCGCCTGAATCTGTACGCGTCGGACGCGGTGTCGGTTGCGGATTTTCCTCAGGCGGCTTCGGCGGCATCTCGCTCTTCGAGAAACGCGGCAACATATCATCGCGCATCGCTAGCTGGTAAACAGACCACGCCACGATCATCGCATCCTTTTTCACGTCGTCTTCGAGAATTCGCTCATAAGTATCGAGATTCGTATGCCACGTGTGCGTCTGGTACTCGATCGGATCCTGGCCCATGCCGATGCCGGGCAGACCAGCCTGACTGAACGACGTGTTGTCGGA
>Ga0134121_10004129_pt1 | contig 11925 bp, 10 predicted proteins | sample KB301_FD_96463 | JGI IMG/M metagenome (GOLD analysis project Ga0134121, IMG submission 96463) | Terrestrial soil microbial communities without Nitrogen fertilizer from Kellogg Biological Station, Michigan, USA - KB3-0-1 | ecosystem: Environmental > Terrestrial > Soil > Unclassified ...
GCGGCGGGGCCGCGCCTGCGCTCACAGACTACTGAACTGGGCTGAACTCGGGAAACGCGGGCCACACGTCCGGCGACCCGTCAGGCAGCACATTAGGCAGCCCATTAGGAAGCAATGCCCCGATGCTTCGTTCGGGACGGCTGATAACAGACAGCATCACATTGACTTCCTTGCGGTCCCGCACCACCACCACCGACACGGACCGGCCGCGCAAAGCTCGCAGGCGGGCGGTGATGTCCGCGGGCGTCGCCACCTTGGCGTCGTCCACACGCACGATGACGTCGCCGGCCCGGATACCGGCCTTATCCGCGGCAGAGCCTTTATTCACCGTGCGGACCAGCACGCCTTCCTTTACTCCGAAGAACTCGGCCAGTTGGCCATCGAGCGCTTCCGCCTCTATTCCCAGCGCCGCGCTGCGCCAGGTCATGCGGCTCTGCGGCATATCCGGAAAGCGGAATTCGAACGGCTCCCCGTTAGATGGATTGCCCGGAGACGGAACCAGTTGGGCGCTGATGCCCGGACGAGCCGCGAGCCTGGCCGTGATCGTCTGCGGGGCGCCGTTGCGGATGATCCCGATCTTCACGTCGCGCCCGGCCGGCGTTTCGCGCACCATGCGCGAGAATTGCTCCATCCCTTCCACGCGCTGGCCGTTGTATTGCGTTACCACGTCGCCGGTCTTGATACCGGCCTTCTCCGCGGGACTATCTGGAGCAATTCGGGTGACTTCCACTCCGGCTTCCTCGGATAATTTCAACTCCTTGGCGCGATTGCTGTCGATCTCCTGAATCCCCACGCCCAGGAAGCTGCCCGATACCGATCCCACCACGACGGGCGACACCGGAGGAATTGTTTGGCCCATCCCCAGACCCGCGGTCAGGCCCGCGACACAGGCCATCAGAAGAACTCTATTCCACATATCTGCACCCCTATTTGCGTCGTAGATAGATCACGCCGCTCGAAGCATTCAGACTCAGCACCGGACCCCCACCGTTGATCGCGCCCTGGCCCACCAGCGGAGACTGGAAGAACCGGGTCGGCGTCACCCGAATCTCGGGAAACTCGGATATGATCCGCGGCGCCCCGCCGGTGCTGTTTCTCGCCATCACTGAAACCGCCAGATTGGACGGAATCAGAACCGTAATGTCACCCGCGCCCGCTACCAGCGAGGAATCCTGCATCCGCGCTCCCGTCAGCAGCTCCGCCAGGATGCTGCCCGCCATGGTGGCCAGGTTCATGGGACCTGCGTCATTCTTGACGCGCACCATACCCGCCATCGATTCGGCCTGAACTCCGCGAGCCGAGCCGACCTGGATAAATCCGCCCTGCGTATCCGCGAACACCGCGCCGCCCGCCTGCCCCACCTCGATCATGCCTTGCGCCGAATGCGCCCGTACGTCGCCCGCGGCCTTGTCCACGCGGATGTTGCCGCCCATTTGATTGGAGAGCGCGACGGGGCCGCCGGCATCGCGAACGAGGATATTCCCGCCCACGGTGGTGCAATTAATCGCGCCGCCCGCTCTTTCGATCACCACTTGGCCGGCGCCCGAAAAACATTGCACCGATCCCCCGATCTTGCCCAGCTGGATTTCACCGCCGTTGGTGCTCAACTGCACCGCGCCGTCGAAATCGGCCACATCGATTGCGCCCAGGTCGGTTTGAATGATCACGGTGGATACCTGCGGCGGAACGCCGATCTCGATGTCGGTCTTGACGGTCCGGGCCGAAATGGGCTGGAGGTCCAGCACCACGCGCCCCCGCACCGAGCTCAATTGCTTGGCGCCGCCGCCCAACAAAGCGCGCGCCTGGTCCTCGCTCGCGGCCCTCACCCGCTGGCGGACGCGATAGGTGACCAGGTCGCCGGCGGCTCTGCGCACCACCACATTTCCGCGCGTATTCACCTGCAGGCGCGATTGTGCCCCAATCGGGAAGGAATCGCCGACGCTGCCCACCCAGTAGGCGCCTTCGCGCACCACGGGGGCATCCTGCGCGGCCGTAACCACGGCCGCCACCATCGCCAGGCTGGCGATACCGAACTTCATCAATACGTCTCCCGGGATGCGTTGACAAGCTGCAGCACGCGTTCGCCGCGCTGCCGCACGTAGGCGTTATTTTCGCGGTTCATCAGCTCCTGCAGGGTTCCAATAATATCGCGGCCCAGCACGTTACCCGTCGTATTGCCCGAGGATTCGCCGACGCCTTGCGTCAAAAGATCGATGGCCTGGGTGCGCATGCCCGGATTGCCGTCCGACAACAGAACCCCCGCCAGCGCCTTGCGAACCTCGGGCTGCTGCACGAAGGGTTTCAGCCCGTCCATAGCCTTCAGGCGCACGCCGGCGTTCTCATCGTGCTCCAGCGCGTAGATCAAGGTGTCCCGCACCTCGGCCGTCTGGGCCCGATTGTTAAGAATGCCGACGGTCTCATACCGCAAGCCCGGATCGGATGGATCCTTCGCCGCAGAAAGCAGCAACACCCGGATGTTCTGGTCATCTAAACCGCCTGATACGACCCGCTGGCGAGTTTCGTCCAGAACAATCTGAATCCCGCCATCGGCAGCCGGTTCGACCGAGCGCACGCGCTGCTCGCCGGGATCGGCGAGCGACATTCCCGTGACTCCCAATCCTAGACTCGGAAACATCCGCGCGCCGAAAAAGCCAATGCTCAAGAGCGCCAGAGCTCCCGCCGATTGCAACCATCTTGCGTTCAGGAACTGATCCCACCAACTCACCCGGGGCGATGACGGAGAGTGTTCCGCCGCGATCTGTCGCTGAAGACTCTGCCGGGATTCCCATAGCACTGACGCAGGCGGCTCGACCTCCAGTTGATCGAAAGCCGCGTGCAGCTCGCGCTCCCGCTCCAGCGCCGCGCGGCACTCCGCGCAGCCTTCCAGATGCTCGTCCACGGCCCCTTCTTCGTCAAACGACAATTCGCCGTACAGCAGCATGGAAAGCTGCGTCCGGATTTTTTCGCATGTATTCATATAGCGTCTTTCCCATTCACACAAAATCTACGAGCGCGGCTCGCATCTTCTGGGTGGCCCGAAACAGGCAATTCTTGGCGGCTTCCTCGCTGGTTCCGAGGATCTCGCCGATATTCCGCAGCTTCAGCCCCTGGTAATGCCGCAGCTCGAACACCATCCGCTCCCGCGCCGTCAGCTCGCCCAGCGCCTTCTGGATCCGCTGCCGCAGTTCCCCGCTAAACATGCTCCGCTGCGGATCGCCTTCCGCCCGCGCTTCCTGCAGCGTGTCCATCCGGTCCACCGGCCCGTCCGCTCCTTCAAACTGCGCCGACTCTTCCTTCCGTACCTTACGCTTCCGCATCTGGTCCAAACACAGATTCGTAACGATCCGGTACAGCCAGGTATGAAAACTGCAGTCGAACCGGAAACTGTTCAGGTTGCGGTACACACGCAAAAACGCTTCCTGGTAAACATCCTGTGCGTCCTCCGGAGACCGGAGCAGGTTCATCGCCAGCCGAAGCACACTTTGGTCGTAAGCGCGTACGAGTTGCCCAAAGGCGTCCTGATCGCCCGCTTGAGCAGCCCGTATGAGCGCCTTCTCGTCTGTCTGAAAGCCCGCTTTCTGGGCCAAAGAGGCGGCTCCGCGATTCACATGAGCACTACTCAAAATATCTCAGTAGATTGGACGGCGGGTGCTCGGAAAGGTAACGCCTACAGTGATAAGCGACACAATTTCAATGGCTTAGGGTTGCAGCTCCAGGTCGATACGCTTTTTCTCCGCGTCGATCTGGACAATCTTGAAGCTCCGGATCTGGCCCGCGCGAACGGCCTCGCCCGAGTCCGCCACTCCCCCGCCCGATTTCCATTTCTGGGCCAGCATGGCCGATAGCGATGAGAGATCCGCCTTTTGCGCCCCCGCGGAAGCCTCCTGGCGCTTCTCAGGCACCGGCGCGAACGCCGTGACACCCTCGCCCAGTTCCACTTTTATGCGATCGCCGGAAACGTTCACCACGCGCCCGCTGACCACCTCGCCCGGTTTGCGCTCGGCCAGGTATTCGTCGATGCTGGTGGGCTCCAGCTGCTTCATCCCCAGGCGGAAGCGGCGGCGTTCCCTGTCCGCCTCCAGCACCACGGCCTTGACCGTCTGCCCCTGCTTCAGCACCTCGTTGGGATGATTCAAGCGTTTTTCGGCGGTGATATCGGCGATGTGGATCATGCCTTCGACGCCGTCTCCCAGATCCACGAAGGCTCCGAACTTGGCCAAGCTGGTGACCGGCGCTTCCACGGCCGTTCCCACGGGATACTTCTTCAGGGCGTCTTCCCACGGATCGCCGAGCGCCTGCTTCAATCCCAGCGCGATGCGCTTGTCGGCCGGGTTGACGTTCAGCACCACGACTTCCACCGCTTCCCCGGGCTTGAGCACATCCACGGCGCGGACATTCTTCTTGCTCCAGGACATCTCCGAAACGTGGATCAGTCCCTCCACGCCCGGCTCCAGTTCGACGAAGGCGCCGAAATCCAGCACACGCGAAACTTTGCCGCGAATGCGGGAACCCTGGGTGTAATTCGAAACCGCCAGCATCCACGGATCGGGCGATAGCTGCTTGAGCCCCAGCGAGATCTTGCGTGTTTCGCGGCTGATTTTGAGAATCTTGACCTCAATCTCGTCGCCGGCCTTGACCACGTCCGCGGGCTTCACGCCGCGCGAGTAGCTCATGTCGGAGACGTGCAGCAGGCCGTCCACGCCGCCCAAGTCGACGAACGCGCCGAAATCGGTGAGTGAGCGCACCGTGCCTCGCACCACCGCGCCTTCCTCCAGCCGCCCGAAGGCTTCTTCCTTGGCCTGGCGCTCCAGTTCTTCCAGGATCACGCGCCGGTCCACGACTACGTCTTCTTCCGAAGCGTTGAGCTTGGTGATGCGGCACTCAATTTGCTGGCCCACCAGCTTTTCGAGGTCCGCGAGCTCCCGCACGCCGCTGCGGGAAGCCGGCATGAACGCGCGCACGCCCACGTCCACGCGCAAGCCGCCTTTGACGACTTCGAGCACCGTGCCGCCGATGGTGCGTTTTTCCGCGAACGCCGCTTCCAGGCCGCTCCAGTCGCGCGGCGTCTCGACCTTGATCGTGGAGAGGAGATAGGTGCCATGTTCGTCTCGTCCACGTATGGAAACCAGCACTTTGATACCGGGCTTCAAATCCGGAGAAGGCGGCAGGAGGCCGTCCATCTTGCGGCCGATGTCGACAAAGGCACCGTCGGGCGTCACCGACACCACCGTGCCTTCCACTCGTTCACCAGCGGCGTGGTGGGATTGCTCGAATTGCGTCAGGATGTCGCCGAAGGAGGTATCTGCCGGAGACGCCTCGGGCGAATCAGGTGCGTTGGGTTGGGGCATGCAAGAAAAACCGGGATCTCTGCTATTGTGTCACAGACTCGGCGCGTGGGTTGTGGGTCAGTTCGAACTTGCCGCCAGATCTCGACCAACTGATGGCTGCACACCCGGCGCCGGATGGACGGTCTTAGTCTCTGCTCGTCAACACGTCAAAGCGTGCACAAAAGCACAAGAAAACCTTGTTCCCGGAGCATTCGGGCCAGAGTCGTACAGTTAAGAGAGCCGGAGACCTCCGGCCCTTATAAAAAACATCGATTTGCACTGGGGGAGTTTTGTGCGCTTGAAATTGCTTCATCTTTGGGGACTGATGGCTTCCACCGCCATGGGGCTATATGCGATGCCACCGACCACCGGAGCACAGTATTGGTCGACCGATCCGAATTTGGATTGCTCGGCTTTCCATGCTCTGATTGGTGAAATTCCGCTCGCGTCGGGAGGAAAGGGCTATTCCTGCTTTGTTAGTGGTACGTTTGTGTGGCTGGCGGCCGGAGGATCTTGGAATACCTCGATCCGCATAGACGCGCCCGCGTCAGGCGCCATTGGCGTGGACTTAGGCTTCTTCCAGGATGGTCAGCGCTTTTCGATGGACACCGTTTCAGGCAATAGCAGCGTTCCAACATCGAGCAATCTGGTCAGCTTCGCGCTGAGTGCCAACCAGCCTCTGGAAATCCACCTGCTTGGGGCCAGCGGTGACGCTCCGCGGTACAGCACCACGCAGACCGGCCTGGTCTACGCGGTATTCCATTGTCCCGACGCAGTCACCTGCGCAACGGTGCTTCCGCAGCTTCTGTATTCCTTTGCGCCGATCAAGCCGTGGTCGTTGAGCGTCCCCCTCTCGTGGGACACTTCCTATTCTCCTTTCCAATCGACGGGGATCGGGCCGCGATGGTCTGCGACGGGCATCAACGACACTACCCACCTGATTTCTTTCGCGATCTGCAATCAATCCAGGGTCGAGACAACCTTCACCGTTCGGGTGTTCGACAGCAACGGATCCCTGGTCGGGCAAGCCACGACACCATCGATTCCGGTGGTAGGCACGCGGGGGTTTCTTCTGACCGATGTGATACGAACACCATTGCCGGCGGGCATTTTGAAAGTTACCGTGGATGGCGGGTCCAGTCTTTCCTCGGTTACGTTCCTGCAGTTTGATGGGGACTCGGCGACCAGTTTGCAGGTCGCCTATGACAGCCCGCCCAGTCGGTAGCGGGGCAGGTTTCCAACCTGCCCGCCGATTTGCAATCGGCGCCCGACGCCGGTCATCCTGGCGGCAGCATTTTGGCGATGTCGTTATATAGCACGAACACCACCACCATCATGAGGAACACGAATCCCACCCTCACGATGGCTTCCTTGATCCGCAGACTCAGGTCGCGCCGCAGCAGCATCTCCACCAACAGCATGAGCATGACGCCTCCGTCCAGGATCGGAATCGGCAGGAGGTTGAAAATTGCCAGGTTCAGGCTCACCGCGGCCATCAGTCCGATGTAAACGGTGGCGCCTTCGCGTGCGGCTTGCCCGGAAAGCTGGGCGATCCGAATCGGGCCTTCCAGCGACTTCGCCGACATGCGCCGTTCGATGATGCCCTGGATGAACGAGTAGATCAGCTTGGCGCTCTGCACGTTCTGGCGCCAGGATTCGGCCACGGCTTCACGGAACGGCAGCTTGACCAGTTCCACCGGGGTCTCCAGTTGGGCGCCGATGCGCCAGGCCTTGCTTCCCTGATAGTCGCTCCAAACCGGGATGACAGTGGTGTGATATTCCTTCCCGCCGCGTGAATACACCAGATCGACAGGCGAACCCTTGGCCTCGCCGATCACATCCAGCAACCGCATCGACGAGCGGATGGGTTTGCCGTTCAGGCTGACGAACGTATCGCCCTTCTGCAAACCCGCCTTCTGCGCGACGTCCACATTGCAGCAGAAGCCGCCCACCTGGACCTGGGTTGCCTGGGTCCAGCCGGCGTATCCGAGATGCTGCTTGTCGTCATACACCGGAGTCACCGTAAAGTTGAGTCGGTGGCCGTCGCGGTCCACCCACACATCCATGGGCCGCTTGGAGCTGGCGATCTCCTTCACCGCGATCGTTTCCCAGGTGGGATCCACAACTCCGTCGATCTGGACTACCTTGTCGCCTTCGCGAATCCCGGCTTTGGCCGCGGCGGCATCCGGAGCCACGTATCCCACGGTGGGCGACGGCGGCATGGGGATCTTCGGGTACTCCACCATGTACAGCCCGGTCAGCAACGCGACCGCCAGAACGAGATTCGTCGCTGGTCCGGCAAACGTGATGCACAGACGCTGCCAGCGAGGTTTGGAAGGCAGAGCGCGCGGATCGTTGGCCTGCTCGTCGCCGGGCTGTTCTCCTGCGAACTTCACATATCCGCCGAACAGGATCAGACAAACTTTGAAATCCGTCTCGCCGCGCCGGAATCCGAACAGGCGGGGACCGAAGCCGATACTGAACGCGTCGATCTTCACGTCGAAAAATCGCCCGACCAGATAGTGCCCCAGCTCGTGGAGCAGGATCATGACTCCGATCAGAACCAGGAACCACCAGAAGTCTTGTAAGAAAGAAAGCATTGCCCGCTACTCTACTTATAGTTTACGTTCGCGCCGCCACTCCGGTTGGGACTTTTTCACCCCAGCGCGACCCAATTACTTGCTGAGCCACCCGCCGCGACTCGCGATCCAGCTCCAATAATTCCGCTACGGAGGTCAGCGGCCGCACGGGAACCTGCTCCAGGCACTCGGCCACAGTTGCCGCGATGCCAGGAAACGGAATATTTCCCGCCAGGAAAGCCTCCACAGCGACCTCATCGGCAGCATTCAGAGTGGCCGTCGCCGACCCGCCGGCTGAAACGGCTTCGTAAGCCGTCCGCAGCAGCGGAAACTTTTGATAATCCGGGGGTTCAAAGCTCCACTGGGCGGCCTGGCTCCAGTCCAGACGCGGCACCGGGGCTGCGGCTCGTTCGGGGTACGTCAGCGCGTACTGGATCGGCATCCGCATATCGGTGGCGCACACCTGGGCAATGACGCTCCCATCCAAGTACTCCACCAAGGCGTGTACCTTGGATTCCGGATGCACCACAACCTCCACGTCTTTCGGCGGGAAATCGAACAGCCAGCAGGCCTCGATCACCTCGAAGCCCTTATTCATCAAGGTGGCTGAATCGATTGTGATCCGCTTCCCCATCTTCCATGTGGGATGATTCAGAGCCTGCTCCGGCGTTACACCGGCCAACTGTTCCCGAGATGTCCTTCGAAATGGCCCGCCCGAGGCGGTCAGAATCAACTTCGAAACTTCCTGGCGCAGCCCGGCGCGCAAGCATTGATGTGCGCCGTTGTGCTCGCTATCCACCGGAATGAGCTCGGCGCCGGATTCGCGGCGCGCGCGCATCACCAGTTCCCCCCCGGCAACCAGTACTTCTTTATTGGCGAGTCCGACGCGCTTCTTGCAGCGAACCGCCTCGTAGGTGGCCTCCAGGCCGTCCACGCCGACGATCGCCGACATCACGAAACCCGCTTCTGGCGCCGTCGCGGCGGCAATTCGCGCACGCGAGCCAGCCGCTAGTTCGGGAGCTGAAATCCCCTGCTCCCGCAGCGTGGTTCGCAATTGCGCCAGAGCGGTTTCGTCGGCGACGACGGCCACTTTTGGCTTGAATTCCGCGATTTGGCGGGCCAGCAGCTCGACGTTTTTACCGGCCACCAGCGCATAGACGCCGAAACGATCCGGCCACATCCGAACCACATCCAGAGTGCTAGTGCCGATGGATCCGGTGGATCCCAGAAGGGTCAGGAGAGTCACTCGCTCCGATGATAACATCCGGTCTCATTGGTTACCGCTTCCGGTGCGTTGCTACTTCTGTTTTTTTGGAGGAGTTTCTTTTTTGGAAGGGGCGCCGGGGAGGTTGCTTCAGGGGTCTTTATTTGAGGTTAGTCTCGCTTTGGTGGGAGTTACCCTCCCCGGCTTGATTCCAATATTAGTATAGTTCCCCTAGGAACGCAACAGTTTTTTGTATGGGCCCGAGGAAATGTTTGTAAACCATTGTTAACAAGAAGAGTATAGGTTAACGTGGGCCACAGCAAAGACTGCATTTTAAGACTTTCTGACCACGATCTTAGCCCAATCTTCCAAAACACGGATGGCGGAACAAAAATCGTCGTCACCCCAGCCCTTGGCGATGGTCGCCTGTAGCATCTGTTCGGTGACGGCGGTGACAGGCAGGGGTAAGTCTAGTGATTTTGCCAGTTCCAGGGCGAATCCCACGTCCTTATGCATCCACTTCGCTGAAAAGTTCGTGGTGAAATCCCGGCTGAGGATGAACGGAGCCTTGTACGAGGCCAGGCCGCTCTTGGCCGCGCTGTTTTCCAGAATGTCGATCATCAGCTCGGGGGCGATGCCCGCTTTGGTCGCCAGCACCAGGCCTTCGGCGAAGCATTGAAGAATGCTGGCGCCGACCAGGTTCTGCGTGACCTTGGCTTTCAAGCCTTGCCCCGCGGGACCGCAGTAGTAGAACAGCTTGCCCATGATTTCCATGAACGGCTTGGCGCGGTCGAAAACAGCCTTATCGCCGCCCACCATGAATGTCAGCGTAGCCTTCTCCGCCCCGCCCGTCGAACCGGTGACGGGAGAATCCAGGAAGTGTGCGCCCTTGGCCGTGAAAGCTTTGTTTAGCTCGATGCTGGCCGGAGGAGCGATCGAACTGCAATCGCAGATGATTGCGTCCTTACGCACGGCCTCGATCAAGCCGCCGGATCCGAGCGTGATCTGCCGCGCCATGGCGGTATCGCCCACGCAGTAGAAGATATAGTCGGCGCGTTCGGCCACTTCACGCGGCTCAGCGCAAGCCGTGCCTTTGCCAGCCTTGGCGAGCTGCTGCGCCTTGCTGCCGGTGTGCGACCACAGTGCGACGTCGTGACCAGCCTTGAGAAGATGGCCAGCCATGCGATACCCCATAATGCCGAGCCCGAGAAAACCAAGTTGTGCCAAGGAAACGCCTCCTGAAGGATTTCGAGGAAGCTATGATTCTAGCAATTGAGGCAAACCGCTGTTTACTGCGTGTCGGAGCCGGTCGGCATGCCGGTAAGCAGCCGAAGGATCAGCAGATCCGAGGGTTGGAAAGTGGTGACGGGGACGTTATTCAGGTCCTCGTCACGATCCACCACGTGGCTGCGAATCATGGTGCGAAGCTGTGCGACCGAAATACCCAGTTCCTCGGCCGCCTCCGCTTCGGAGTACTGCCCTTTGCCCGGTCTGCTGCTAACCTGCACGCTCATAATCGCATTGTAGGGGCGCGAGCCGGGGTACCCAATTAGCAATTGCGCTTATTTAGCCATAGGTATCGCCTGACGTACGAACGTACTAAGGGGTGCCCATGGAGACGGGGGAGCAGAATCCGACCCGGAGTTACACTTCAAAGTGATGGCAGAAGAAAAATCGGGCTTACGGTCTTCTACAGAAGTGCTGACGCGCGGATTCGATCCGCGTTTATCGGTCGGTTCCGCGCGGCCGGCCGTGTTTCGCAGCTCCACCTATGTATTCTCGAGCCCCGAGGCGGCCGAGCGCGCCTTTGACCTGGTGGCCGGACGAGTCAAGCCGCAACCAGGCGAGCAGCCCGATCTGATCTATTCCCGGTTCAATCATCCCAACGCGGAAATTTTCGAGAGCCAGATCGTGCCGCTCGAAAAGGGCGCGAGCGCGGCATTGGTGTTCAACTCCGGCATGGCCGCGATCACTACTGCCCTGTTCGCCTTTCTGCGGCCGGGCGAAACCATCCTGTACACCGTGCCGATCTACGGCGGCACTCAGTCGCTCATCGAGGGATTTCTGGATGCGTGGGGCATCTCCGGCGTCGCGGTCCAGGCCGGCGAGACCGCGGCCATTGAGGACGCCATCCGCACCGCTCCCAACCTGCGCGTGATCCTGATCGAAACCCCTGCCAATCCCACGCTGACCATGACCGATATCCGCCGCGCGGCGCATGCAGGTGCGGCCCGCTCCGGCGAGCCGCCGCTGGTCATGGTCGATAACACCCTGCTCGGTCCCACTTTTCAACATCCGCTCGAGCACGGTGCGCATTTGGTTTTATACTCCGCGACCAAGTATCTTTCCGGATTCAGCGATTTGATCGGCGGGGTCGCGCTGGCCAGCGATCCCGAACTGATCCGCAAGATGCGCTTGAAGCGCAATCTGCTCGGCAACATCCTGCAGCCGGACGAGTGCTGGATGCTGGCATCGCGGCTGCCCACGGTACGGCTGCGCATGAACCGCGCCAGCAAAAACGCGCAACGCATCGCCGAACGTCTGGCGTCTCACCCCAAGGTTCGCAAGATGTACTATCCCTCGCTGTTTGACGATGCCAACCAGATCCGCATTCGTCTCGAACAGTGCGACTTCCCCGGTGCGATGTTTTCACTCGACCTGCATGGAGGCAAGCCCGCCGCGTTCGATTTCCTGCGAAAACTCCGTTTGGCGTACAACGCGGTGTCATTGGGCGGAGTGGAGACACTGGTGTGCCATCCCAAGACCACCACTCATTCCGGTTTCACCGAGGCCCAGTCCGCCGAAGCCGGCGTGA
>Ga0134121_10004133_pt1 | contig 11917 bp, 16 predicted proteins | sample KB301_FD_96463 | JGI IMG/M metagenome (GOLD analysis project Ga0134121, IMG submission 96463) | Terrestrial soil microbial communities without Nitrogen fertilizer from Kellogg Biological Station, Michigan, USA - KB3-0-1 | ecosystem: Environmental > Terrestrial > Soil > Unclassified ...
CAGCCAGCCTCCACGCCTTTTGAGCTTTGTTGCGCGTCGTTGTTTTTGGTCCCGTGTTAGCCGACGGTAGCATTACGGGATACCCCTGCAAAGGAGACCTTGAACTCTCCTGGCATCTTGCTAGCTTCATCATATCTGAACATATGTCCACATTGCAAGGGGAAAATCAAAAGTTTTGAAAGTGGTGCACCAACGTCCAGCGAAAAAGGGAATTGCGTTGACGGCCAAAAAGGCGCGGTTATTATTCAACCGGTTGTTAGTGGCGTTTAAAGTGAAGAATCAGCATGGAATCTGTTTACCTGGAAACGTCGTTCATCAGCTACCTGGTCGCTCGCCCCAGCCGCGACGTGATTGTCGCGGGGCACCAGCAAACCACGCACGACTGGTGGGCGAATCGACGAAGCCAGTTTGCGTGTGTCGTTTCCCAGGCGGTAATCGATGAGGCGTCAGTCGGTGATGCCTCGGAAATCCAAAAGCGGCTGGCGATCATCGCCGGCCTGGCGACCGTCGACGTCACCGAGGAAACCGAAGCGTTGACACAGGCCATCATGAATGCGGGTATCCTGCCGCCGAAGGCGTTTGCTGATGCCGCACATGTCGGGGTGTGCGCAATTAACAAGGTGGACTATCTGTTGACCTGGAACTGCAAGCACTTGGTGGGCTACAAGATGCCCATCATTTGTACGCCCGAAGAACTCATGGGAGAATAGCGCCATGTGGGAAGACCCAATTGTCGCGGAAGTTCATCGCGCCCGCGAGAAGCTCGCCGCGGACTGCAACTACGACATCAAAGCGTTCTTTGCAGGCCTTCGCGAGCGTCAAGCTGCGAGGCTAGTCCAAGCAAAACGAACCGAACCAACGGCTGAAGCTGGCCGGGGCCGGTCATCTGTTCCTGCAGAGGGCACGACTTCCGAGGCGACCCCAGCAGCTTAGCTGAGCGTTCGGATCGATGGAGGTCAAAACTATGACGCTGTTAATGCCGACCCGAGAAGCACTGGCACGATATGTACATATGTCAAGGGAAAAACCAAAGAAGACCGGCAGGTTGCATTTCTCTAAAACGCTCGCCCACACTTTCTCGTCTTTTCGGGTGAACTAAGAATAAGCGACATCGAGCAGTAGGTTGCACCGACATGAGTGGGCGCCAGTTCGTCTGCGAGGCTTTCTCACCTGACGGGGGGTGGCACATTCAGGTATTCGGGCCGAGCGACTGCCACCACGCGCTCTACGGCGACGCCCGGCACGCCGAACATGGGGTCTGGGGCTTCCCACTCGGTCGGGAACCGGTTGGCGAGGACCGGATCAGCTTTCGGTGGGAACTGCCGAATGGGGCGTGGGGAGTGTTTATCGACGGTGAGTGCTGGGCGGTTTGTACTCACCGGCCGGCTCAGCGGATTAACCAGCGGCGCATCCTAAGCCGGAGCGGGCCGCACGCCCAGCCGTTCAACGCCGAGGAGATCCGGTTCGCATGCGCTAAGCGGCGCGGCCAGCGACCCGGTACGCGGGGCTTTGTCGTGGAGGAGTGAGCGGCTTTGTGGCACCCCTTGAAAGGGCGTGGGACGACTAAGTCTCTGCAATCTCTTCACGCCCTTACATTACAGGCCGTGCCATCCCGCCGTTCCTCTTCAGGAGGAGCATGCTTTCAGCCACAGAAATGATTGGCCTCTGGTCTTATTCTTTACCACACTCGCAATTCTTATTAGCCATGGAGTTGCGACAGTTACGGGTGCTCCGTTCCTTTTGGTATTGTTGATTTCAATTGGAGTGGTATTTGGAATTCAGATTTGCCTGGTGCAGATCGCTGACCGCTATAAGTCCAAAATGGCGGACCGGCTGATTGATTGGTACATCTTTGTTTGCAGTTGGGCGTTGATTATCTTGTTAGTTGTTAGCGCGCTCTTGATTGTGTGGCGCTTATTCAGGGCCGAACCAGACCCTGCAGCAGCCGGCGGGCCAATAAGGCTTTCCTAAATATGTCAATCAGCAGCCCCACCGCTGCTGAGTTTTGGTCGTTCCGTTTCAAAACGCGTCCTATTGCGTGATGTTTGCAAATGATGGTCACTGTATCTGAACTTGGCCTTTCACCCCGGGTTATCCTCGCCGATCGATTCGGCGATGGAACGATCTGGTGGTTGATGGAGGATGAGCAACAGAATCGAGCCCTCGTCTGCCTTGATGGTCGGAGAGGAAGTCCGACGCAGTTTCGGTTACTCGACGGAACGCGCCGTTCAACGGAGCCAGGCGGAAAGGTGCTTGAGTTGGGCTCATCGGAGGAAGGAATTGCCGTCTCATTGCTTTCGCAATGGCTGGACGAGCAGCACCCCAGGGATGTGGCTTCGGAGTATACGTTCGAAGTTATCCGTGCTGCTCTGCTGCGATTGGGCGACTCCGCCGAATCAGTTGCTGCAGCAGCCGGCGGCCGCGATGTTGGTTCTTGAAAGTTCACAGTCGCTCAGCAGCCACGCCGCTGCTAAGCATGAGCGTTCGGCGGCTTGTTTGTTGTCGCCAAAAGGTTGCATCAATGCCCCTCATCAGCAAGTTCGGCTGCGACCATTGCGATTTCGCCTTTCCTGTTGGATCGGGCGGGTATGGCTACGCCGTCGATAAGAACGGGAGAAGAAAAGGTGTCAGGAACCGTTTTCAATGCAGAAACGGTTGACACCTTTTCTTCACTCCTTGTGTGCAGATCCACGCCGCTCTAGTATGGATGTTGCTGGCGTCCCGTATGATACGCCAGAGTGACGACGAGGGAGACAGATTATGGTATCACCCGATGGAAAGTCGATCATCGATCGCGCCAAACGCATCTACGCCGACCGACTGCAATTGGACCTAGAACGCGATCATTTCAATCGATTTGTGTCGATCGAGCCGGAGTCGGGAGAGTTTTTCCTCGGCGACACACTCGACGAAGCGGTCCAGTCGGCCGTGAAGAAGTATCCGACGCGACGGTCGTTTACTATTCGAATTGGACATCGCGCCGCGCTTCATATCGGAGGCATGACGCAGTGGATGGAGCTGACCGGGGCTGCCATGCTGGTTTCGCAGGGCGTGAAGGTCTTTAAGGCGGCCTCGGCAGCGTAGCCGAGCGTTCGGCTTTGCGAGGTTGTATTGGTTTCTCCGGAATCGTACGATGAAACCATGAAACCTCGTGTCTACGTTGAGACGCCGATTCCCAGCTATTTGACTGCCTGGCCGAGTCGCGATCTGCTCCGGGCGGCGCAGCAGCAAATGACCCGGGAATGGTGGGACCTGCGGGCTGCTTTCGACCTGTTCATCTCCCCACTGGTCCTTGTCGAGTGCCAGGCGGGCGACCCCACGGCCGCCGCGGTTCGGCTGGCGGCGATTGCCGGACTGCCGTTGCTAGACCAAACCGACGCGGTGAGCGCTTTGGCCGAGGAGTTGACGAGGACCGTGCCGATCCCTCCGCGTGCGGCTGCCGATGCCGTCCATATCGCAACTGCGGCGGTGCACGGGATGCAGTACCTGCTGACATGGAACTGCACCCACCTCGCCAATGTCGTCCTTCGCCCCCGCATCGAGGCGGCATGCCGGGCGGTTGGATGCGAGCCCCCGTTGATCTGTACGCCGCCAGAGTTGCCATTATCCGAGGAAGCACCATGATCGAAGATGAAGTCGTGCGGGAGGTGCGAGCCGCTCGTGAGGCTTTTGCAGCGTCCCACGGATTTGACATCCGGAAAATGGTCGCGGCTCTGCACGACCTGGGCGTCGCCAGTGGCCGAGAGTTGGTCCGGTTCGCGCCGCGTCCGGCGCAGGCTGGCCCGAACCAGTCGCTGCAGCCCTCCGCAGCCGCCATTTCTATTTCTCAGGATTCAACGTCGCTGGGGGCGGCCGCGGCGCCTGAGCTTTAGCGTTCGGCCACGAAAGGAACACCCGTTGAAAGACCTGGGAAAGCCGACTCCTTAGGGATCAAAGCGTTTGCAATATACTCTGAAATCGCGGCAACGACCGCATCGGCTTCAAATCCGCATCATGTTCAATCCAGCCCTTGTGCGAAAAGCCATTCTTGATGGCGTCTTCCAAACAATTCAGAGCTTTGTTTTGCTGGTTCAAAAGCGAATAGACGCAAGCAACGTTGTAAAGCGCCAGTCCGTCCTTGGGATCCATTGCCAGCGCTCTGTCTGCCCACTCCAGGGCCTTTTCGGGCATGCCGAGCTTGCACCAGCAATTGGCGCCCAGGTAAAGCGCACGATTGTCATCGGGGTGCAAGGCGATGTGCCTGTCCACGGCCTCCGCAGCCGCTTTGAACTGCATCTGCGAATCGCCTTCCTTGCCCAGCCCCGAGCAAATACTGGCCAGATGCTGCACCGCCTGGTATTCTTCCGGCCGCAGTTGATGAGCCTTGGCGAACAACATGGCCGCGTCTTCGAGCATGCCTTCTGCCAGACAGGCCCGACCAAAGTAGTAATGTGCTTCGTAGAGCATCGGGTCCAGTCGGATGGCCGTCTCATACTCCTGACGAGCCTCCGCGAATTTCTTGCCGGTGGCCAGCGCCAAACCCCTGGCGAGATGGGCCTCGGCGAGGTCGGGGTCTAGCTCCAGGGCCTTGCGGCTGGCTTCGTCCGCCCGGTCCAGATGGCCGCGGGCGGGATCCCAGTAAGTGAACAGCATGCAATGACAATTCGAGATGCCGGCATGGGCACGTGCGTACTTCGGATCGGCGAGGATGGCCTGCGTGAACATCATCTCGGCAATTTCAAAGCCCTGGCGGCGGAATTGGTGCTGGAACTGCCTGCCGCGCAGGTAATACTCGTAGGCCTTGACATTGGTGACCGCCACCTTTTCGATGGCCTTCTTGGCTTTTTCACCAAGTATCACCTGCAAGGCATTGGCGATGCTGCTGGCGATTTCATCCTGAATGGCGAACACGTCGGCCAATTCGCGGTCGTAGGTTTGCGACCACATTTGAAAACCATTGGACACGCTGACGAGCTGGGCGCTGATGCGAAGGCGTTTGCCTGATTTGCGAACGCTGCCTTCCAGGATCGTGCCTACGTTGAGTTGCTCGCCAATCTTGCGGATGTCTTCGTTGCGATTTTTGAAGGCAAACGAACTCGTGCGGGCTGCCACGTGCAAGCCTTCCACTCGGGTCATGGCGTTGATCAACTCTTCCGCCAGGCCGTCGCTGAAGTATTCGTTTTCAGGATCGGAGCTGAGATTGCGGAAAGGCAACACTGCCACCGATGGCGGGTTTTGTTCGGTGGGCGCGGGAAAAATGGCCGTTTCGTTTTGGGCCTCCGCCTTGGAATCGCTGGGCAACCAGTCGCCCGCGACGGTTTTCAAAGCCTCCACAATTTCACGGGCGGATTGGTAGCGGCGTTCGGGTTGTTTCTCCAAACACTTGGCAATGATCGTTTCCAGAGTGCGCGGAATCGGCGTCCCCGCCACGCTCAGATGTGGCATCGGGGCATTCAAGATGGCTGCCATGGTGTCGGCGCTGGTTTCCTTTTGGAACGGGGAAAAACCTTGCAGCATTTCAAACAAGACACTGCCAAGGGCAAACAGATCGCTGCGTGCGTCCGCCGATTGGCCGCGCACTTGCTCCGGCGACATGTATAGCACCGTGCCCAGCAACATTCCCGGCTCGGTGTCCACGGACGGCGCGTTGTTGGTTGTGCCAACCGTCTGACCGGCAACAACGCGATCGGTCCGCACCAAACCGAAATCGAGAATCTTGAGACCGCCGTCTTTGGTCAGGAAAACGTTTTCGGGTTTGATGTCACGGTGAACGAGGCCTTTGCCGTGGGCTGCCGCCAGTCCTTCGGCAATTTCAGTTGCCCAGTTGACCGCTTCGCGCCAATCCATGCGACCCTGCCTGATGCGCTTGCCGAGTGTCTGCCCTTCAAGCAACTCCATCACGGCATAGATGCGGCCCTGATCGGAGTCGATGTCATAGACCGCCACGATATTGGCGTGCGACAGCTTGGCGACAGCCCTGACTTCACGGTGAAAACGGCCCAAAGCCACTTCGTCCTTCGCGAGCTTTTCCGGCAGAACCTTGATCGCCACATTGCGTTCCAAACGCGGATCGAAGGCGCGGTAGACCTCCCCCATCCCGCCAGCGCCAAGCTTGGCGAGAATCTCGTAAGGTCCAAGGTGAGAATGAGGCTCAAGAGCCATGCTGCAAGCCTTTTCGGCTGTTAAAGAACTATCATTGAGTAGTTGATTATAAGGCATGTAAGCCCGCGGTTGCACTTGAATTTACAGTGTAATGATTGCTTATACAGCAAAGACGACCGCCGGATGCGAAAAGTTGGCAGGATTTGCCTTTTTGAAATGACTCAAGAGGTTTGACCTCCCATTTTGACAGCGAAAACCTCAATTTTTGAAAAAACTCGGAAAACCTGTTGCTGGGAGCCAGCCGCCAATCTACAATGATCGAACAATTTGGTCGGTATCTTATCCAGAGTGGCAGAGGCATTAGGGCCGTTGAAGCCACAGCAACCGGTCGATCTCCCAGGTCGATGCTGGTGCTAACTCCTACCCGGTCCGGCCGGGAGAGATAAGAAAGATCGCGTCATTCGCACGCCTCTTCTTCTCTAATCACCGGAAGGGGCGTTTTTGTTGCGCCACTTCTTGGTTTCGACCCTGGACACAGATACCCGCATACTCTCGTTCCCAGGCTCTGCCTGCGAACGCACTGCCCGCGAGGCTGGGCCTCGCGCATTAGGAGGTTATCCGTGTCGAGCGAATTTGTCAAAGGTCTCAAGTGCCGGCTCTGTGGCAAGAATTATCCCAAGGAGCCGCTTAATTTCTGTACCGACGATTTCGGCCCACTGGAGGTCGATTACGATTACGACGCCATCGCGGAAGCAATGCCGCGCAGCAAAGTCGAGATGCGGCCGTTTAACATGTGGCGCTACCGCGAGTTGTTGCCGATTGACGGGGAACCCACGGTCGGTCCGCTGGTGGGCGGCACGCCACTGGTTCGCGCCAAACGACTGGCCGAGGAACTGGGCGTCGAGTCACTGTGGATCAAGAACGATGCGGTCAACTTTCCGACACTGTCGTTCAAAGATCGTGTGGTCTCGGTGGCTTTGTCGAAGGCCCGCGAGTTTGGCTTCACGACGGTCGGCTGCGCCTCAACTGGCAACCTGGCCAACAGCGTTGCCGCCAATGCCGCGGCCGCGGGCTTGACAAGTTACATCTTCGTTCCCGCCGATTTGGAGCCGACCAAAATCATCGGCACGAGCATCTATGGCGCCAACGTCATCGGCGTACACGGCACCTACGACCAGGTCAATCGGCTCTGCACGCAGGTTGCGTTCAAATACGGCTGGGGCTTCGTGAACATCAACCTGCGGCCATTTTACGCCGAAGGTTCCAAGACGATGGGCTTCGAAATCGCCGAGCAGCTGGGCTGGCGGGTGCCGCAACATGTCGTCGCTCCAATGGCGGGCGGCAGTTTGATCGGCAAGCTGCACAAGGCGTTTCAGGAGTTGTCGAGGGTGGGGCTGCTGGACGATCCGGAGTGCAAGATTCATGGTGCCCAAGCGACTGGCTGCAATCCGATCACCTCGGCCGTCAAAAACGGTTTGGAGAATCATAAGCCAGTTCGCAAACCCAACACAATTGCCAAGTCGCTGGCCATCGGCGATCCGGCGGACGGTTATTTTGCCAACAAATTGATTCGCTCGACCGGCGGCTGGGCCGAGGATGTGAGCGATGAGGAAATTGCCGAGGCGATGGTTTTGTTGGGCAAAACCGAAGGCATCTGGGCGGAAACCGCCGGCGGCGTGACCGTGGCGGTGACCCGCAAACTTATTGAACAAGGGCACATTGCGCGCGATGAGGAGATCGTGATGTGCATCACGGGCAACGGGCTGAAGACGCAAGACGCGGTGACGGGGTTGCTGGAGCGGCCTGTCGTGATCAAGCCGGCGCTGGAGGAGTTTGAGGGGGTAATGGAAGGCGCGCGGGAGGCGGTATTGGTATAAATGATTAGGCGGTTAGGCAATTAACTAACCGCTGACGCCAAGCTGCGTAATATGTTGGCCAACTATTGGTGCAGCCACATGGCCATTGAGATTCAATGCGACTGCGGAAAATCGCTGCAAGTCAAGGAGGAACTGGCCGGACGGAAGGTGCGTTGCCCTGCTTGCGCAAAGGTGTTGGCCGTTCCTGATTGCACCGAGATTGGCACGGCTGAGAACGAAGTATTCAACCTGCTTTCAGATTCGACCGACGTGCCAAACGGGGTGCGACCAAGTGCCCAAGAACCGCACCAGCAGGCGCTGTTGCCTGAATCGCTGTCGCCATCAGTGGCAAATGCGGTTAAACCATTAAAACGCGTCAAGCACCGCAAGCCCGTTATCGATGATCGCGATTGGAAATGGCACGCGCCGCTCCTTTACGGTAAGCGGGAGATCATCGTGGGCATATTTCTGATTCTGGCGGCACTTGTTTTTTTTGCCATCCAGTATGGATCGACGTCCTGGCGCTTTAGGGTTTATCCGATTGTGCTGCTGGTGATGGGCCTTGCGGCGTTGTATCGAGGGATTACGGGAAGGGAGTAGCCGAAATTACTCCAGGCAATGAAAGGGAGGTAACTAATGACTCCTGCTATCAAGACTTTGCCGCCTGCTGCACCCGGCGCCAAGGCGGTCCCGAGATTGGAAAATGGAGATCTATTGAGTCGCGAGGAATTTGAGCGTCGCTACAAAGCGGCACCACGTTGGCAAAAGGCTGAACTGATTGATGGAGTCGTCCATATGCCTTCACCTGTTCGCCATCGCCGCCATGGCAAGCCTCAGTCGCGTTTGAGCGGGTGGGTGGTCCACTATGAAACTGCAACACCCGGCATTGAATCAAGTGGCAACGGCACTTTGCGCCTTGATGACAGCAGTGAGCCGCAACCCGATGCGTTTCTCCTTATTTCGCCGGAATTCGGCGGTCAAGCTGTGATCGATGAAGATGACTACGTGGCAGGCGCGCCCGAATGGGTCGGTGAGATTGCGGCTAGCAGTGTCAGTTACGATCTACACGTGAAGTTACGGGCTTATCAACGCAATGGCGTCAAGGAATACGTCGTTTGGCGAGTGGAAGACGGTGCCGTCGATTGGTTTGTCCGCCGGGGAGACAAGTTTCAGCCATTGCCTTCAAGCGAGATTTACAAAAGCGAAGTCTTTCCGGGTCTTTGGCTCGACGCTAGTGCCATGATCGCTGGCGACTTGAAAAAAGTCTTTCAAGTGTTGGACCAAGGTCTGGCCACACCCGAACACTCCGCCTTCGTTCAACAACTTCAACAGCGACGCGACCAACTCGCCAAAAAAAGTGAAAAGGAGCAATAAATGTCCATCAAAATCCACATCCCCACCCCCATGCGGCCGCACACTGAAAACCTGGCCACCGTCGAGGTCGCCGGTAGTTCGGTAAAAACCGCGCTTGATTCGTTGGGCCAAAAGTACCCGGCAATCACTGCCAAGCTATTCGACAACGGCCAGGTGCGGCGGTTCGTCAATGTCTATCTCAATGATGAGGACATCCGCTATCTCGACAACATGGAGACGGCGGTCAAGGACGGCGACGAACTCAGCATCATTCCCGCCGTCGCGGGGGGCTAGTCATGTACGAGTCGGATGACGAAGGTGAGGGGGCCGAGGGAGCGGGAGTGTTTCCGCTAATTCCAGCGGAACTCGGTGTGAATCCGTTGCTGCTGGCGACTCTGCACGCGGTGGTGTTCATCGACGGCTCCACGGAAGAGATCGTTTGTCCAGAATCGGCGGGAGAGGCGATGAATTATCTGGCCACCTACTTGAATCGCTTGAAAGGGCCGGCGCTGGCGTCTATACAGGAAGACATGAAAACGCTGCTCGATTTTGGCAGGCGTGAAGGTTGGAACAAGGATCAGCTGGCGTTTCTCAAATCGTTTCTCACCGATAATGGCATCGGTGCCTAATGCCGCTTGCGGCTTAGCAGGAGCAGCTTTTCAATGGACCCCGCCCTCGAACGCTACAGTCGTCAGATGCGGTTTTATGGCATCGGCGAAGCCGGTCAGCGCAAGCTGCTGGAAAGCCATGTCACGCTCTGTGGCTGCGGTGCTTTGGGAACGGTGCTCGCCAACGTGTTGGTCCGCGCGGGTGTCGGCCATCTCCGGTTAGTTGACCGCGATTTCATCGAGACGCACAACCTTCAACGTCAGGTGTTGTTTGACGAACATGACGTGATGGAAAACCTGCCCAAGGCGGAAGCCGCCGCCCGTAAGCTGGGTGCCATCAATTCCACCGTTCACGTCGAGCCGGTCGTCACCGACATTGACCGCACCAACATCTTGGAGCTTTGCCAAGACGCCGACATTATCCTCGATGGCACTGACAATTTCGAAATTCGTTATCTCATTAATGATGTGGCGGTGAAGCTTGGCAAACCGTGGGTTTACGGCGGTTCCATTGGCAGTCACGGACAAACGATGACGATTCTGCCGGGCGAGACGCCTTGTTTGCGCTGCGTTTTCGAGGCGGCGCCGGCCCCCGGCGAAGCCGCGACATGTGAGACAGCAGGAGTATTGTCACCGATTGTCAATATCATCGCCAGTTATCAGGTGACGGAAGCAATCAAGCTGCTGACCGGGCACAAGGAACGCGTCAACCGCGAGTTGCTTTACTTCGATGTTTGGGAAAACACCCAGCGGCGCATCAAGATCGCTCCGCTTTTGGGTAAGGTTGATTGTCCGTGTTGCCAGCGGCGGCGATTTGAATGGCTGGACGGCGACATGGGTTCGCAAACGACAAGCTTGTGCGGCCGCAATGCCGTTCAGGTGTCGCACCGAACGCCATCACGGCTCAACTTTGAGGATATGTCCAAGCAATTGGAGACGTTGGGCGAGGTCAGCTACAACCGCTTCCTGCTGAAATTCATTGCCGAGGGGCATGAGTTCACCGTCTTCCCCGATGGGCGGGCGATTATCAAGGGGACAAGCGACGTGGACAAGGCGCGGACGCTGTATGCGAAGTATGTGGGGCATTGAGTAATTTACCTTGCTATAATGGAGCGTAGAAAGGAGGTTGACATGACGCAACTGATCTTAACTGATGAGCAAGCCAAACTCGCAGCCGGCGCATTGCGGCCATTCCCCGTTGTTGACGCAAAGGGCAATACAGTGGGCACATTCTCGCCTGTTTGGACTCAAGAAGATATTGCCGAAGCCAAGCAACGCCTGGCGTCGAAGCAGCCGCGCTTTACCACGGCTCAAGTGCTGGATTACCTGCAGTCCCTCAAAAAATCATGAAACAGTTCACCGTCACCTGGGTGGCGTCCGCCCAGAACTCCTTGGCTCAGCTTTATCTTGACGCGTCGAATCCGCAGGCCGTGACCGACGCGGCCAACACGATTGATTCCCTGCTGGCGAAAGATCCACTAAAAGCCGGAACGCACGTTCAAGAAGAGCTTTACAGTTTGGATGTAATTCCGCTACGCGTTTTGTATTCTGTAAGTGAACCCGACCGCCTCGTGGAAGTGGCCAGCGTCCGTCGTCTTGATCCACCGATTCGCAGCAATGGACAAGGTCAGCTTCTATGATCTACCTCGACAACGCCGCCACCAGTTTCCCCAAGCCCGAGGCCGTTTATCAGGCTCTCGACCGCTTCGCGCGCAATTCGCTGGCCAATCCCGGCCGGGCCGGGCACAAGATGGCGATGGAGGCCGAACGGGCGCTCGATGACTGTCGTCACTTGCTCAATCAATTTTTTCATGGCGAAGGCAAAGAGCGTTTTGTCTTCACGCTCAATTGCACCGACGCACTCAACATGGCCTTCAAGGGAATCCTGCAAGAAGGCGATCACGTCGTCACTACGGATTTGGAGCACAACAGCATCAGCCGGCCGCTTAGGGCGATGGAGCTTGCCGGCCACATTGGATTGACGCGCGTCAAAGCTGATAGCGGCGGCACGTTGGATCC
>Ga0134121_10004136_pt1 | contig 11914 bp, 13 predicted proteins | sample KB301_FD_96463 | JGI IMG/M metagenome (GOLD analysis project Ga0134121, IMG submission 96463) | Terrestrial soil microbial communities without Nitrogen fertilizer from Kellogg Biological Station, Michigan, USA - KB3-0-1 | ecosystem: Environmental > Terrestrial > Soil > Unclassified ...
CATCTCGGTACGCCGGGCGGGCCGCCCAACGAGTAAACTTCCCCTTGGACGGCCGGGGAACCGCTTCTTGCACGTTCTCCGGCCCGGACCACGACGCGGGGGGCTACCCCGGGAGGGAGGTTTGGCATGAAGCGCTTCTCGATCGCCCAAGGCTATTCGTCCGGCTTCGATACCCTGGCCTGGACCGACAACTCGCAGGGCGCGACCCTGGTCGTGCAGCCCCAGACCAAGACCGGAGGCCCGGACTTCAAGCATCCGGGCAGCGACCACTGGGTGTATGTGATCGCGGGCGCCGGGAGGGCGGTCGTCGCGGGCCGCGAGGCTCACCTGGACGCGGGCACCATCCTCCTCATCGAGATGGGCGAGCCGCACGAGATCTTCTGTCTCGGCGACGAGCCTCTCGTGATGTTCACGGTCTTCTCTCCGCCGATCCCGCACTGAGCACGCCAACAGCCCTGAAACTCGGCCGAACAGGTCAGCGCGCCCCGGAATTGACTCGCTTGCCGGACCAACAGGTCAGTTGGGCCGAGCAACAGACTTGTTCGCCGGACCAAAAAGTCAGTTGGGCCTTTGAGTGACTCACTCGCCGGTCGAACAGGTCTTTTCGGCGGTCCGGAGACTCACTTGGGACACCGAAAGGGCTGTTGCCCGAGGAAGCGGTATGATCCGCGGCCATGGACTATGCACGTCTCGGCCGGACCGGACTCGAGGTCTCCCGCATCTGCCTCGGCTGTATGAGCTACGGCGATCCTGCCTGGCGCGACTGGGTGCTCGGCGAGGAGGCGGCGCGGCCGTTCATCCGCCGGGCGCTGGAGCTCGGGATCAACTTCTTCGACACGGCGGACATGTACTCCCGCGGCGCCAGCGAGGAGGTCGTCGGCCGCGCGCTCAAGGAGTTCACCCGCCGCGACGAGGTGGTGCTCGCCACTAAGGTCTTCTTCCCCGTGAAGGACGGGCCGAACCAGCGCGGCCTGTCGCGTAAGCACATCCTCACCGCGATCGACGACTCGCTGCGCCGGCTGGGGACGGACTACGTCGACCTCTATCAGATCCATCGCTGGGACCACAACACGCCGGTCGAGGAGACGCTGGCGGCGCTCGACGCCGTGGTGCGCTCGGGGAAGGCCCGCTACATCGGAGCGTCGAGCATGTACGGCTGGCAGCTCGCCAAGGCGCTCTACACGGCGGATCTCCACGGCTGGACGCGGTTCGTCTCGATGCAGAACCACTACAACCTGATCTACCGGGAAGAAGAGCGGGAGATGCTGCCGCTCTGCCTGGAGGAGGGGCTCGGCGTCGTGCCCTGGAGCCCGCTCGCCCGCGGCTGGCTCACCGGGAGCCGGCGCCGCGGCGAGGAGGCGAGCACGGCCCGGGCGCGGAGCGACGAGTATGCCCAGATGTACGGTCCGCAGGACTTCGACGTGGTCGACCGGGTCCTGGCCGTCGCCGAGCGGCGGGGCGTCCAGCCGGCGCAGATCGCGCTCGCCTGGCTGCTCGCTCAGCCGGGGGTGACCGCGCCGATCGTGGGAGCGACCCGCATGGAGCACCTGGAGACCGCCGTGGCCGCCCTGGAGGTCCGTCTCGACGACGCCGAGCGGCGGGAGCTCGAAGAGCCCTACCAGCCGCACCGGGTGCTGGGGCACGAGTGAGCTACAGCTCGTGCGGCCGGCTGCCGAAGCGCGACGTGTCTTCCCCGGAGACGGGGGGAGTCCGGCGGCGCAGGCCGATGCGGCGGAGGTACCACCCTTCGCCGGCGCGGCCGAGGCAGGCCCGGAAGACGAGATCCACACCCAGGAACGCGATGCCGAGACCGGCGGGCAGGACGAGCCCAAAGAGGAGCCCGAACGAGAACCGTGAGACCTGGGTGTGGAGGAACGCCCAAAACGGGAGGTAGGTGATCCCCAAGCCGAAGGCGCAGCAGGCGAAACCGAGAGTCAGGGCGAGAGCGCGAGGGCGAGGCTCGGGAGACGCGGCAGGCTCGAGAGAAGGCTTGGCTTGACGGGCCTTCTCCTCCCGCCAACGGCGGATATCGATGACCTTTGCGAGACGGGGCTCTTCACGGCTCACTGCGAGCGCCTCTCCATTCCAGGGCCTTCCACTATAGCACCCGGCCCCTGCGTTAGACTGCTCTTGTGAGCACGCGCCGTCCGGACATCGACCGCGAGACGGGCCTGGCCGTCGAGGAACGGAAGAAAACCCGCCGTCCGCGGCGTTTCAAGGTACTGATCTACAATGACGATTTCACGACGATGGACTTCGTCGTGTACGTCCTGACCAAGCACTTCCGGAAGGCTCCCGCCGAAGCGATCCACATCATGCTCCAGGTCCATCACAAAGGAGTGGGGGTCGCGGGTATCTACCCGCGGGACGTGGCGGAGACCAAGGTCGCCGAGGTCACGGCCGAAGCGCAGGAGCACGGCATGCCCCTCCGCTTGGAGGCCCGGCCGGCCGAGGACGAAGACGACTGACCCGACCCATGAAAATCTCACGCGATCTGCAGATCTCTCTCGAAGTGGCGATGACCGAAGCCGGCCGCCTCGGACACGAGTACGCCGGGCTGGAGCACATCCTCTATGCCCTGACCTTCGACGAGGAGGCTGCCAGGGTCCTCCGCCATGCCGGAGCCGACCTCCAGCGGATCCAGGAGCGCCTCACCGAGTATCTCGACGAGGCGCTCGAGAGCTTCGAGGAGATCCAGCCCCGCCTCTCCCTGGGTGCCCAGCGGGCCCTCGCCCGCGCCGCCCTGCGCGTGGAATCGACCGGCCGCGACGAGATCCGCGGCTCGGACCTCCTCGTGGCGATCTATGAGGAGCCCGAGTCCTTCGCGCTCGACATGCTGGAGGCCGAGGGGGTGACCCGCCTCGACGTGGTGAGCTATCTGGCCCATGGCGTCTCGAAGCTGCAGCCCGCTCATGGAGCTCCCTTGCCGGCCAGCGAGGACGACGACGAGCCCGAGCGCACCCCGCGCGGTGACGACGCCCTCGCCGCCTTCGCCCAGGACCTGACCGAGCTGGCCGGCAAGGGCGCCATCGACCCGCTGATCGGCCGCGAGCCCGAGCTGCAGCGCACGCTCCACATCCTGCAGCGGCGGCGCAAGAACAACCCGATCTACGTGGGCGATCCCGGGGTGGGCAAGACCGCCCTGGTCGAGGGTCTCGCGCTGCGGATCGCTCAGGGCGAGGTCCCGGAGCCGTTCTTGAAGGCCCGGGTCTTCCGCCTCGATCTCGGAGCGCTCCTCGCCGGCACGCGCTACCGCGGCGACTTCGAAAACCGCCTCAAAGCTGTGCTCGCCGCCCTGGAGAACGAGGAGAGCCCGATCCTGTTCATCGACGAGATCCATACCGTGGTGGGCGCGGGCAGCGCCGGCCACGGCACGATGGATGCCTCGAACCTGCTCAAGCCGGCCCTCCAGGAAGGGCGCCTGCGCTGCATCGGCGCCACCACCTGGGAGGAGTTCCGCCAGACCTTCCAGCGCGACCAGGCTCTCGCCCGACGCTTCCAGAAGGTCGAGATCAACGAGACCAGCGAAGAGGACACGATCCGGATCTTCGAAGGGCTCCGCGAGCGCTACGAGGCCCACCACGGCGTGCGCTACACCCAGCCGGCGATCCGCGGTGCCGTGGAGATGGCCGCCCGCTATCTGCGCGACCGCCGCCTCCCCGACAAGGCGATCGACCTGCTCGACGAGGCGGGCGCCGCCGTGGCTTTGCGGCGGCAGAAGCGGGTGACTCTCCATGACGTGGAGACCGTGCTCGCGACCATGGCGCAGATCCCCGCCCGTCGGGTGAAGGGGAACGACCGCGAGCAGCTGCGCACCCTGGAGACCGATCTCAAGCAGGTCGTGTTCGGCCAGGACGAGGCCATCGAGCGCCTCGCGTCGGCCATCAAGGTGGCGCGCGCCGGCCTGCGCGATCCGCAGAAGCCGGTCGGCTGCTTCCTGCTCACCGGTCCCACCGGCGTGGGCAAGACCGAAGCAGCCAAGCAGCTCGCCGAGGTGCTGGGCATCACGTTCCTGCGCTTCGACATGAGCGAGTACATGGAGGCGCACAGCGTCTCGCGCCTGGTCGGCGCCCCTCCCGGTTACGTGGGGTACGACCGCGGCGGCCTGCTGACCGAGTCGATCAGCAAGAACCCGCACGCGGTGCTGCTCCTCGACGAGATCGAGAAAGCCCATCCGGACGTGTTCAACATCCTCCTCCAGATCATGGACCATGGGACGCTCACCGACACCAACGGCAAGCAGGCCGACTTCCGGCATGCGCTCCTCTTGATGACCTCGAACGTCGGCGCCCGCGAGATCGCCCAGCGCGCTCCCGGATTCGCCGAGGAGCCGGGCCAGACCCGGTCTCAGGACAGCGACCGCGCCGTGGAGCGCCTGTTCAGCCCGGAGTTCCGCAACCGCCTCGACGCCCGGATCCGCTTCAACGCCTTGAACCGGGACCTGATGGAGCGGATCGTCGAGAAGTTCGTCCGCCAGCTCGCCGACCAGCTCGCCGGCAAGAAGGTGCGGATCGAGCTGACGGAGCCCGCCCGCAAGTGGCTCGCCGGCAAGGGATACGACCCCGCGTTCGGCGCGCGCCCGCTGGCCCGGGTGATCGAGGAATCGATCAAGCGGCCGCTCACCGACGAGCTTCTGTTCGGGAAGCTGGAGTCCGGCGGCACTGTGGTCGTCGACCTCGACGAGGACCGGATCATCCTTCGCACGTGACAGCCGTGTGACAGCCAGGCCGCGGCGCTGGAATGTCGGGCGCCGCGATGTTGTTGCGATATCGTCTGGCCCGACGCTACGAAGGAAGATGAAGTCCATGGTTGACCAAGAGAATCGCGAGACAGACACGCACGAGAACGCCGCTCCCGAGGGAGCGATCGTCCATGACGCCGTGCCCGGTGCGACCGAATCCCTGGCAGACGAAGCCCCGGAGGCCGAGGGAGCGATCGTCCACGATGCCGTGCCAGTGGCGGATGCCGGGAATGGCGAGGCCCCTCCAGGCGACGTCCCTGTAGGGCTCCCCGCCGAAGAGCACCAGGCGGACGAGGTCCATGCCCTGGAGGAGGCCGGCGGGCATCCGTCCGAGCTTCAGGAGAGCACCGAGCCCGCCGCCGAGGTCGAGCAGGAGACCGCGGCCCAGGGCGAGGAGCGGGAACGGCAGCTCGCGGAGAACCTCCAGCGCAAGGAGGCTCTCATCGCGCGGGCCGAGGAGCTCAAGGACTCGACCGAATGGAAGGCCACGGCCGAGGCGATCAAGCGCCTGCAGGCCGAATGGAAGGCGATCGGTCCGGTGTCCAAGGAGATCTCGCAGGAGCTGTGGGACCGTTTCCGGGCTCCGGCGAACAGCTTCTTCGAGCGGCGCCAGGAGCACCTGGCCAAGCTGCGCGAGGAGCAGGAGGAGAACCTCCGCAAGAAGGAAGCCTTCTGCGTCCGCGCCGAAGAGCTCGCCGGCTCCGCGCAGTGGAAGTCCACGGCCGAGGCCCTGCAGGCCCTGCAGGCCGAGTGGAAGACGATCGGTCCGGTGCCTCGCGAGCATGGCGATGCGATCTGGAAGCGCTTCCGCAAGTCGCTCGACGAGTTCTTCGGCCGGCGCCAGGAGCACTACGCACGGCTGCGCAAGGAGCAGGAGGAGAACCTCCGCAAGAAGGAAGCTCTCTGTGTCCGCGCCGAGGAGCTGAGCCAGTCGACCCAGTGGAAAGCCACCTCCGAGGCGATCAAAGCCCTGCAGGCCGAATGGAAGTCCGTCGGTCCGGTGCCGCAGAAGAAGGCGGACGCCATCTGGCGGCGGTTCCGCGGTGCGATCGACGTCTTCTTCGATCGCCAGGCGGCGTATTTCGAGCAGCGCAACCAGCAGCGCGAGCAGCGCGATGCCGAGCGGCGCGACCAGATGCTGGACGCCCTGGAGCGCAAGCGCGAGCAGACGCATCGGCTCCGTGAATCGATGGCGCGGGACGAGGAGAACGTCCGCCGCTGGCAGGCAACCCTCACCGGTCTCCGCGAAGGAACAGGTGCCGAAGAGACTCGCACCAGCCTGGAGACCAAGATCGTCGACGTCGAGAGCCGGCTGAGCGAAAAGCGCACCCGTCTCGACGAGCTCGAGAAGTCGATCCAGGAGATCGCGGCCAAGCTGTCGGCGCCGCCGCCGAAAGCGGCCCCGGCGGCGGCTCCCCCGGCTCCTGTCCCGCAAGCGACCGAGTAGACCCTCACCCCCGGCCCCCTCTCCCGCGAGCGGGAGAGGGGTGAAAAGCCCCCCATACCGCGGTAGGCTTATGCCATGAGGCTGATCACCGCCGCCGACCTGATGAATCCCCGCGTCCTCACCGTCCGGGACGACCTGACGGTCCGGGAGCTGGCGAACGTCCTGGTCGACAACGAGATCTCCGGCGCCCCGGTCGAGGACCGCTCCGGGAAGCTCGTCGGCGTCGTATCGCTCACCGACGTCGCAGCGGCGCTCGCCGACGACGAGGATGAGGAGGGCGAGCGGGGTGACTTCTTCCTCTCCGAGTGGGAGGACGACGGGATGAGCCGGGAGGAGATCGAGGAGCTCGGCCTCGACGAGGCGGAGCTGACGGTCAGCGAGATCATGACGCCCGAGGTCTTCACCGTGCGGGAGGACACGCCGGTCTCGGAGATCGCCGAGGCCATGATCCAGAACCACGTCCACCGCATCCTCGTCACCCGCGAGGACCGCGTGGTGGGGATCATCTCCACCTCGGACCTGCTGGGGCTGCTGGTCGAGGAAAAGGAATAAGCCCCTACTGAAAATACCCCGTCACGTCGATCACCACGTGGGCCGTGCCGCTCGGCATGGACGCCGTGACCGCCAGGTCGCCGGCCGTGCCGAGGCGGTCGACCGCATTGTTCGAGCGGACCGCGCCGGCAGCGAAGTCGAGAGCGCTCGTGCCGGCGGCAGAGTCGTCTCCGCCCTCGATGCGGAGGAACCCGCCGGTCGAGGGGGAGACCACCGTGACGTTGAGCTCGACCGCGCTGGCCGTCGCGGGAACTCCGCACAGGCCCGCGACCTGGAACGTCCGCGTGCCCGTGGCGCCGGCAGCCAGCGCCGGCCCACCCTGCATCCCGGAGGCCGTTCGCGTGTCGACCACTCGGCAGGGTGAGGTCGTGTGGAAATCGAGCGGCCCGGCGGGCCTGGGGACCCGCCGGGAGATACGCCGCACCTGCCCACCCCCTGCATAGGTCGTATAGTAGAGCGCCTGGGTGGTCCCCCAGGGGCCGAAGTTCAGGTGGACCGCGCTGCTCCCTCCGAGACCCGTGGCGAAATCGGAGGCCGACCAGGTCCCGGCCTGCGTCAGCTTGAAGATCGCTCCGCAAATGAAGTCGCTGAACAGGTAGCTGCCGTCGAACCCAGGCCACAAGCCATTCGGCACGAAGGCGCCGCCGGTGATCGAGTTGCAGCTGCTGACGCTGGTGCCGGGCACGGTTGTGCCGTGCGCGTATTCGAAGATCGGGTCCACCATGCCCGGCGGAGTCGGTGAGCAGGGGCCGGTGGTGCTGTTGGTATGGGCGCCCTCGCGGCAATTCCAGCCGTAATCGGCGCCCGCCTGGGCCTCGTCGATCTCCTCCCAGGCGCCCTGCCCCACGTCATTGATGAAGAAGCGGGTGCCGCCCGCGTTGGGGTCCATGGCGAAGCGGAACGGGTTGCGGAACCCCCAGGCGAACGTCTCCTGGCACTTGTTCCCGGCGGTGGTCCCCCCGGTGACGTTGCAGCGCGCCGTGCCGGGTCCCTGGAACGGGTTGGTGGGCGGAATGTTCCCGTCCAGGGTGATGCGCAGGATCTTGCCGGTCAGCTCGTGCTGGTCGCGCGACGCGTCGTTGGCGCCGGCGCACCCGCTGTTGTTGGCGTAGTCGCAGCCGCCGTCGCCGATGCTGATGTACAGGTAGCCGTCCTTGCCGATATGGACGTCGCCCGCGTTGTGGTTGCCGGCCGGGGAAGGCATGTTGTCGACGAGGATCAGCTCGCTCGCCGGGTCGACCTGGTTCTCCTGTCCGGGAGTTGAGAAGAAGGTGAAGCGGGAGACCCGGTTGACACAGGTGTTGGCGGTGTAGAAGAGGTAGATCCGGCGGTTCGTTGCGAAGGACGGATCGACCGCGACGCCGAGAAGACCGCGCTCGGAGCCGGAGCAGATGGAGAGCGTCAGCGCCGGGGTGGGCAGCAGGGTCCCGGCCCACACCCGCAGAGTCCCTCCCTGCGTGGTGATCAGGATCCGTCCGTCGGGTGTGAAAGCGATCGCCGTGGGTAAGCCCACGTTGGTGATCAACGTATCCGAGAACCCGGCGGGCAGGGCCGCCCTCCCCTCCGCGGCCATTCCCGTCAGCATCACGCTCAGGAGCACCAGGTGTCGCAGCGTCCGTCCGGTCATGGTCGAGCCCTCCCTGCTCTGGTCACAGCCTAGCAAGTTATTGATGAAGACGAAAGTCCTTTCCAACTCTCCCGGGAACCTTTTCCTCCGCCCCTGCGTCCTGGCAAGATGAGAGGACACGAATGCTCGCACCGAACCCCAATCCCGACCTCTTCCTCGCCCGGCGGGCCGCCGCCGGCCAGGCGGAGGCGTGGGACGAGCTGATCGAGAAATACGGCCAGAGGCTGTACAACCTGGCCTACCACTTCGCCGGATCGGCCGAGGAGGCGGAGGACCTGACGCAGGAGATCTTCCTCCGCCTCTACCAGAACCTGCACCGCTACACCGGCGAGGCCCCGCTCGCCGCCTGGGCGCTCCGCCTGTCGCGCAACCTGTGCATCGACCACTACCGTCGCATCCGCCGCGACCGCCGCACCTCCGCGGTGCCGGACGAGATCCTGGCGCAGATGCCGGCGGCGGACGACGTCCAGGCAGAGGCGCAGCGGCGCGAGGAGGTCCAGGCCGTCTACGGCGCACTCTCCGAGCTTCCCGAGGAGAGCGCCGAGGTCGTGCTGCTGCGCGACCTCCAGGGCTGGACCATGGAGGAGATCGCGGCCTACCTCGGCGTCCCCCTGGGGACGATCAAGTCGCGCCTCCACCGCGCCCGTCTGGGCGTAGCGGAACGGCTGGCACCGCGCTTCCGCTCCCACTGGACCGCGGAGGCGGGACCGGCCCATGCCTCGGCGCATCGCCCGGAGGTATCGCCATGCTGACTCGTGAGTGCCGCCGGTTCCGCGAAAGGTTCACTCCCGGCGATCAGGATTCGCACCGGGAGACCTGCCCGAGCTGCGCCGCCTACGCCGCGGCCCTGGAGCGGGCGGCCTCGGCTCCGCAGCTCGCGATGCCCGAGCGCCTGCGCGGCGAGCTCAAGGGAGTGCTGCCGTTCGTGCGCCACGATGCGCCCCGCCTGCCCGTTCCCCAGGCGCCTCTCCCCGCCGGATTGAAGGACCGCCTGCGGGCCATCCCTAGGGAGCAGCGCCGGGAGCCGCCGGCCTGGGTCCGCAGCTCGCGGTGGACGGTGGCCGCCAGCTACTTCCTGACCGTGGTGATGCTGCAGGCCGTGGGCGATCCGGTCGCTCTCGGTCGCCGGGCCACGGACACCCTGGTCCGGACGTGGGGCCAGACCTGGACCGAGGTCCGCGACGAGCGCCTGCCGCGGATCGGGAGCGCGATCGTGGAGCGCTACGGCGCGACGGTCGGCTCCGTGGAGAGCTCGCTGAGCGAGCTCAAGTCCGAAGCTCGCGAGATGTCGGACAAAACCAGACTGTCGTTCAAAGAATGGATCGATCGATCCGATCGTTAAGGAGAAAACCATGAGCACCGCACCGAATCCGTGGACCCCGTCCGGCGAAGCGGCACCTCCGCCGGCGCCGACCCCTGCCCTCCCCGCGCCGCTGGCGATCAAGAAGCCGGCGCTGGCCGCGATCCTCTCGGTCTTCCCAGGCCTGGGGAACGTCTACAACGGCCTCTATCTGCGCGGGTTCATCTTCTTCCTGATCTTCTTCACGATGATGGGGATCATCATCACCAGCGATGGGAAAAACGCCTTCTTTTTCGGCCCGGCGATGGGCTTCTTCTGGCTCTTCGGGATGATCGACGCCTATCGCCAGGCGGTGCTGATCAACTATGGTTATCAGCAGGACCTCGGGATCCTCGACATTCCGAAGCGGCCGAGCCCGGGCCAGGGAGGCATCGCGGCGGGAGTCATCCTGGTCCTGATCGGCACCTACGCCCTGCTCGAACAGTACGTGACGATCGATCTCGACTGGTTGTTCGACCTCTGGCCGGTGGCCGCCATCGCGCTCGGCGGCTGGCTGATCTGGGGAACGATCCGCGACCGCAAGAAGAGGGAGTCGCTGTAGGACGTAAAAGGTTCGCAGGTCCCCCGCCGTCCTGACAGCACGAGCGGGGGGGCTGCCGCCGCGGTGCCGGGTACAGGCCTCGCCCTTCGAGGTACAGGCCTTTCCCTTCGAGGTACAGGCCTTTCCCTTCGAGGTACAGGCCTTTCCCTTCGAGGTACGGGCCTCTCCCTTCGAGGTACGGGCCTCTCCCTTCGAGGTACAGGCCTCTCCCTTCGAGGTACAGGCCTCTCCCTTCGAGGTACAGGCCTTTCCCTTCGAGGTACAGGCCTCTCCCTTCGAGGGGAACGCTTCCCCTCGTCATTTCGCCGTTGTACCCGGTTCCGGAATCGGTCCCCCCGATGCAGAGTCAACCGCGGAAGATCTGTCCGGGGGGCGGAGCGGCCCTACGCCAGCGCCCGTTCGAGGGCGATCCTCCCCGCATGATCGAGCGCCAGGCCGCCGGCCGCGTCGAGCACCCAGGCGAGGTCGCCGGAGACGGCAAATAGCCACTTGGGAATAGGCTCCGGGCGTGATATCGTTCCAGCGGGACGAAACACCATGCCCGACTCTCTGAACATCCGCCTGCCCGACGACTTGAGCCGGGCTCTCGACCAGGCTGCCGAGCAGATGCAGCGTGAACGGGCAGAGATCGTCCGCCTCGCGCTCTGCCAGTACCTGGAGAGGCTCTCCACGAAGAGCCACGAGGCTCCGGCCGAGCGAGTCCGGCACCTGATCGGCTCTTTGGACAGCGGCATTCCAGACCTGGCGGAAAACCACAGGACCTACCTGCAGGATTCGCTGACGCAAAAGCATGGCCGGTGAGCTCCTGCTCGATACCGGAGCCTTGGTTTCTCTTCTCGATCATCGTCAGACCTTCCATCGGCAGTGCGTCGAATTCTTCACGGCTTGGAGAGGGGGTGTCGTGAGCACGGAAGCCGTGCTCACCGAAGCGACCCATCTCCTGGCGAGGGTAAAGAGAGGCCGTGAAAAGTGCCTCGAGTTCTTCCTCGAAGGCGGCGCTACACTGGTTTTCCCGAGCTCCGCGACTCTCCGCCGCTGCCATCAGTTGATCGAGAAATACGCCGACGTGCCGATGGACTACGCCGACGCGACACTCGTGGCCTTCGCAGAGGAGCTCGACACGGACCTCGTGTTCACGACGGATGGGGACTTCCAGATCTACAGGATGAGAAGGAATCAACCACTCCGGATCGTACCCAGCCTCTGAAGGGCTCGTCATGCTGTGGCCCGAGGGGGGCAAGCCCCCCTAGTGTCGGCGGAACCGCCTTCCTGGCTGCCGAACCGCGCGCCGAGCCTGCCGCCGAGCTTTTTCAGGAGGGCCTTGGTATCAGCCCTTGCTCACGCCCTCCCGTACACCGCGTCCACCACCTCGCTCACCCGCACGCTGCGCTCGATCTGGGGATCGAAACGGTTGGAAGCGGCCAGGCGGTCGACCCAGTCGACGATGGCTTTGCCGAGCCAGTCGCGCGACTCCTTGACCTCGATCTCGGTCGAGCGCCCCGCGAAACGCGCCAGCTCGAAGTCGTAGAAGCTCCCGTCCACGTTGCGGAATTCGGCTCCGCCCTGGGTCCCCAGGAGCGTGGCCTTGATCACGCAATCGGCTCCGGCGTGGGCGTTCCAGCTCACGGCGAGCGTCAACACCGCCA
>Ga0134121_10004139_pt1 | contig 11911 bp, 10 predicted proteins | sample KB301_FD_96463 | JGI IMG/M metagenome (GOLD analysis project Ga0134121, IMG submission 96463) | Terrestrial soil microbial communities without Nitrogen fertilizer from Kellogg Biological Station, Michigan, USA - KB3-0-1 | ecosystem: Environmental > Terrestrial > Soil > Unclassified ...
AGCCGGTACTTGGGTTTGTTCGCGCTGATCATGATCTTCGGCGCCTTGACCGGATTCCTCGGCCAGGTCCTGACCGGTTACAAGGACGTTGCTCGCCGCACCGTCATCACCAACTTCATTGGCAGCCCGCTGACCATGGTACTGACGTTGGTGCTCGTCGGGACGGGTCTTGGCCTCTGGGGTTACATCTTCGCCCAGGTGGTGAGCGCGTTCGTAGTGATTCTCCTGCTCGTGGTCGCGGTATGGAAACTCACGCCAAATCCGGCGCGTGCATTCTCCGGCCGACTTGCGCCGATTGAAAACGAGGTGGTTTCCTTTTCCGCCATTGTTTTCGGCGTCAGTTTTCTCGAGTATCTGATGGCGCAGGCGGACAAAATCCTGATTGGCTTCTACCTCAATGCCCGCGAAGTTGGGATCTACGCTGTGGCCATGGCGTTGGTGGCGTTTGTCCCGATAATTTTGCAATCCGTGAACCAGATTTTTTCTCCCACCATTGCGGACCTCTACGCGCGCGGGCAGATCGAGCTGCTGGGCCGGATTTTCCAGACGCTTACGAAGTGGATTCTCGGACTTACCTTGCCCCTGGCGGCAGGGATGATCGTCTTTGCTCCTGCACTGATGCGCATTTTCGGGCGTGACTTTGAAGTAGGATGGGCCGTGCTGGCGATCGGTACCCTGGGCCAGCTGATAAACTGTGGCGTCGGCTCAGTCGGCTACCTGCTGCTTATGTCGGGAAACCAGCGCCGTCTGATCAGGATTCAGGCAGTGATGGCCTGCGGGATGCTAGCCCTGAACATCGTCCTGATTCCACGATGGGGAATTGTCGGCGCCGCGTTCGGGGCGGCCGTGACCAACTGCGTGACCAACATCTGGTATCTCGCGCAAGTCCGGCGCAGCTTGGGATTGCTCCCTTACAGCCGCAGCTATTGCCGGCTGCTGCTCCCGGTCTGCGGAAATCTCGCGGCCCTGCTGATCATAAGGACAACCTTGCAGGCAATACGGCCGGAATGGATCGTCATCGTGGTCGCGATATCGCTGGCCTATGTTGCCTTCATCGCTATCGCGATGGCGTTCGGGCTGGATGCCGACGACCGCCTCATCGCGAGCGCAGCCTGGTCGAAAGTACGCGGCATGTTCCAAGACGCGGAGGAAAGCGCTTAATGTCGAGCGAAGTGCGTGACATCCGTCTGCCCGCCGAGCTTTGCAACGATGCCGAGCGCTGCTTCGCTGCGCGCTTTGCCAGTGTGGAGGACCTTCTGGTTTTCGTTTTGCAAGAGCTGCTGCGCGACCAGGCGGCCCAGATGGATCAGGCCGAGCAACGCGTCATCGAACAGAGGCTTAAAGATCTGGGATATATTTGAACACCCCCGCTCTTCGGTCTAATTCTGAGTTTCCATGCCACTCCCAGACGCGGTGAAGGAGTTCCAGAAAGCAGGCAGGGAGCGACTGTATCCCTCGATCACCAACCCCAACTGGCTGGTCCTTAGGAAGCGCCGCGAATTGTTTGTTGCATGGTTGAAAAATATACCGTCCGATAGCTTGTCCGTTCTGGACGTGGGCGGAAGAATTCAGCCGTACCGGGAGCTATTAGGAAAACGATGCGCAAGCTATTTGGCGATTGACGTAAATCCCGCGCCGCTGGTAGACGTTGTCGGACAGGCGGAACGCCTGCCGTTCTCAGATCAACAATTTGATCTCATCTTTTGTACGCAGGTCCTGGAGTACATTCCCGAACCAGCGGTGGTGGTGGACGAAATCTACCGTACGCTAAAAAACGGCGGCTTGCTGCTGCTCAGCGCGCCGGCGGTCTTTCCCCGAGATTCGGAGAGTGAATACTGGCGCTTCCTGCCTTGCGCGCTGACCCGATTGCTGTCAAGCTTTTCCAGTGTTGAAGTGGTGCCGGAAGGAAACAGCGCGGTCGGCTTTATCCGGACGAGCAATGTGTGCCTTGTAGCATTCGTCCGGCCCGCACTGCTGGGCACGCTTCTGCGCTTTAGTGCGATTCCGATCCTCAATTTATTGGGCGCCGCCGCGCAACGGTTCATGCGCGGTACGAATGACCGGTTTTCCGCGAACTATAGTGTCCTCGCCCGGAAGTGAATGCCATGCCCCTGCAGAAGCGCACGGAGCTGAGTGACTTGGAACTAAGAGCCCTGGTCCTGCAATATCGCAGGCAGAACTGGCAGGGTATTCAGACGCCGCAGTGGCAAGAACGGATTGCCGAGGACATTCTCCGCGACGATGGAGAAAACGTTCTGCGGACCATCGCCGATTTCTGGACCGCGCCGCCGGGGGCCTGGGTGCTGGATGTCGGCTCCGGCCTGGGCAGCTTTGTGGTGGCCTGCCGGAAGCGAGGATTTCGGGCATTCGGCATAGAGCCGGATCGAATTGGACAAGGCGGCCGGATCAGTTCCATTCAGATTGCGCGGCGCCGGCTCGAAAGCCAAGTGTTCGCGGTCGGCATCGGCGAGCGCCTTCCGTTTGCCGATCGCAGTTTCGATCTGGTCACAATGAACCAGGTGATGGAGCATGTTTCAGAGCAACGTGCGGTCCTGCGCGAAGCATTGCGAGTGTTGAAGGATGGCGGCGCCATTTACATCGCAACTCCGAACTACCTTCGATTTTACGAACCGCACTACAAGGTCAAATGGTTTCCGCTGTTGCCGAAATTCCTGGGGCGCTGGTATTTGAAACTGCGGGGGCGCGACCCGGTTTTGCTCGATCAGCTGACATACACCACCAATGCGCGTCTCAAGGCGATTTTTCGGGGGCTGGGAGAAGAGTACGTGATTCTTGATTTACACCGCGAGGCGTTCCTCAGAAAATGCGAGCAGCTTTCATTCGTCAGCCCGGGGGCCCGCCTCGTGGCCTGGCTGATACGCATGCCGGGACTGGGTCCGTTGATACGCAGCCTCGTCCTTCAGTATTGGCGAATCACAGAAGGCGGGTGCGAGATGATGATCGTCCACCAGCCTAAGCAGGCGGCCGCGAAATGCTGAATGCCGTTCGCAAATTGTTGGGCAAGGAACTTGCGCCGCCGTCAAACCCTCTGCATTTCAGTCGCCCCCTGGTCCTCTTGCAGAGCGACGATTGGGGACGCGTAGGGGTGCGCGATCGCGAGGGCTACGAGCAGCTTCGCGCCAGCGGAGTTCACCTGGGTGAAAATCCCTACGACTATTACTCGCTCGAAACTGCCGAAGACCTGATGGCGCTTCGCGATCTGTTGAAGCGACACCGCGATTCAACCGGCCGTCCGGCGTGCCTGGTCATGAATTTTCTGCTCGCGAACCTGGCTTTCCAAAAGATCGCGGACACCGGATTCAAGGACATTCACTTGCGGTCTCTGGGCCAGGGTCTGCCCGGCGCCTGGAAGCGGCCGGGACTCTTCGAAGCCTATCGGCAAGGCATTTCCGACGATGTCTTCTATCCCGCGCTGCACGGGCTGACTCATTTTTGCAGGCTGGCCGTGGAGAGGGCGCTGGCACTGTCGAGCGATCGCAACAACCTGCTGCATACCTTGTGGAAAGCGGAAACGCCTTACATCTACTGGCGTATGCCATGGATCGGTTACGAGTACAGCAATCCCGAAAAGCCGCAGGCAGGCTTTCTGGATGCCGAGGCCCAAAAGAGCCTGATCGCCGAAGCGGCCCGAGAATTCCAGAAGCTTTTTGCCACCGCTCCCTTGTCGGCGGTTGCCCCGGGATATCGTGCGAACGATGATACGCACCGAGCCTGGTCACAGTGCGGCATCCGCGTAGCTCAGAATGGCAGCGGCGGTGCACTGCCCCCTCACATGGATGAGTGGGAGATGCTGAATCTGCATCGCACGATAGACGTTGAGCCTTTCGAGCGCGGACTTCCTCTGGAGAAATATATGCAGCTTGCCGAACGCTGCTTTGAACGCGGCATCCCGGCAATTCTGTCCGTACACTCCATCAATTTCCATTCTTCGCTGAGAGATTTTCGCGGCCCCGCCTTGCGTGTGCTGGATGAATTTCTCTCCGCCCTGGAAGCGAAGCATCCCGACTTGCTGTATGTACATGACATGAACTTGTACGAACTGGTGACGCGGGGAAAGTTCAAAGGTCCGCGGGGGCCGGTTTCGGTCATGGTCAAACAAGGTGGCAGCCAGTCGAGATCTGTGAAGCTGGGAGCCAGCTAGCATGAATTCGCCGCGATCGCTACTGTTGATCACTGTGGATTGTTTTCGGGCCGACCATGCCGGTTTTCTCGGCTACAGTCGGCCGACCACGCCGTTTCTCGACTCGCTGGCCAGGGAAAGCCTGGTATTTTCCAACGCGATCGTGGCCGGCGCTCCGACTTATTTTTCACTTCCTGCGGTGATGGCTTCGCGCTATCCGCTCGCCCTGGGCCGGGATGTGGTCGGTCTCGCGCCCGGAGAGCCCACGATCGCTTCCACGCTGAACGGGGCCGGTTATGCCACGGCGGCCTTTCTGGCGGCTAATCCTTATCTTTCGCCGCGCTTCGGGTATGACGCGGGCTTTAACATCTTCAAAGATTTTCTGGATCATGAGACCGATCCACTCCCGGAGGAATCTGGCGGCGACAACAATAGAAGAGTTCCGAGCCGGTGGAATCAGCGCCTGGCCAAGGCGTCTCATGCCCTCGGGCCGGTGGGCTCGCTCTATGACGAACTCTACTTTGAGTATTGCCAGCGCCTCGGATCTTCGCCGTCATTGTCGCTCGATCAACTCCGGCGCTTTCCCGCTGCCGACGTGATTTTTGACCATGCCCGCAACTGGCTGACGGGTATCGCCGGTCAGCCATTTTTCCTTTGGCTGCATTTGATGGATCCGCATGCGCCGTATTACCCGCGGCAAGAAGCGCTCGAATTGATGGGAGAGGATTCGCTCGACGCCACCCGGGCGCGATATCTGAATTCGTACTGGAACCGCGGCGATCTGGGAGCAGCGCGTTTGCGGCGACATCGCGAAGAGGTAGTCGCTCTCTACGACGCCGGTATTCGCTGGATGGATGCGCAGGTAGCTCGCCTGGTCGACACGCTTCGGGACCTGGGGCGGTGGGAGAATTGCGTCACGGCGCTGACGGCGGACCACGGCGAAGAGTTTCTCGATCACGGCGGGCGCTACCATCCTCCGTCTAGTGTCGCGGAGGAATTGGTGCGGGTTCCTCTACTGCTGCGCGCGCCGAGGCTGGATCAGACCGGGACCGCGACGGCACCGTTTAGTCTCTTGCATCTCGCTCCCACATTGCTGGACCTGGCTGAAGTCCCCATTCCTGGAAGCTTCCGGGGACGCAGCCACGCCGAACTGCTGCGGACCGGCAATGATTGGGCAAGTGACGCCGTCGTCGAATGCGTTGCCGGGTGTAGAAATCCCTTGGTGAAAGAAAACCGTTTGCAATCGCGCGTGCTGGCGATCCGCGAGGCGCGATACAAGCTGGTGTTCGACTTCAACTCAGCGACTGAGCGGTTATTTGAGCTGGATGCCGACCCGGGCGAACTCCGACCGCTTCCTCTTGATGCGGAGAAGCAAATACGCAAACGCCTGCTGGACCGGGCCCAGCAGCATCTATCGTGCTCTTTGCGCTCGCGGGATGCCGACAGACGTTTGGCGGCGCGTCTGCGCGATCTTCAGCTAGAATGGTCGAGCCCCGCTGTCCGGAAGTCCGCCTAGCATGACCGCATTGCGTCGCAAAAGACGCGGTCTCTGGTCAGGTTCCGTATGACCCCTGTGCGAATCCTCGTGGACAGCCTGGCTGACCAGGGCCTGACCAACGCCCAGATGAGCAATGCCCGCGAGATCATCCGGCGGCTGGATTCGGAGCGCTTTCATGTCAGCATTTTTTGCGGAAGTGTACCGGACTGCAACATCGCGCAGCGGCCCAACACCAGGCTGGTTCCTCTGCCGCAGCGGCGGCGCACCGTCAGAATCCTTCGCGAGTTTCTTTTGGGGCGCCATGACATTTTGTTCTATGTGAAGTCGTCGCCCGCCAGCCGGTTTTACCTGACGTGGCGAAGCGGGTGGAAAGACCGGCGCATCACGGTCGGGACCATCGAGTCGCAATCGGACGTACGCAACGAACCGACGATTACGCCGGAGGCCGTTGACCTCTGGGAGCGGACTGTGCTTCGCTGCGACTATCTGTTCAGCAATTCCCGGTCTGTGAAACAGAGTCTGCAACGGGAGTACAACTTGCCCAGCGAGATTGTGCCCACGGGCGTGAATACCAGTTTCTTCACGCCGGCATGGGGCCGCCCGGCCAACGCTCGCCCGCGAGTCCTTTTTGTGGGATCGTTGCGGCCGTTCAAACAGCCTCAACTGTTGCTGAATGCCGCAGCCCGCTTTCCCGAGGCGGATTTTTTTCTCGTTGGCGAAGGTCTGATGGCGGACGAATTGAAGGCGCGGATCGAGCGCGAGCAAATCAGGAACGCCACGCTTACCGGTTTGTTGGGGTCGGAGCAGTTAAAGGATCAATATCAGAAGGCCGATATTTTTCTGTTTCCCTCCGCATGGGAAGGGTCTCCGAAGGTCTTGCTGGAAGCCGCGGCATGCGGGCTACCGGTGATCGCGCGGCAGGATTATCTGCCGGAAACTGTAATTCACGGCGAAACTGGTTTTCTCGCAGGCTCGGACCGTGAAGTCTTTGCCCAGCTGCAAGAATTGCTCTCGCATCCCGAGCAGCGCCGGAAATTTGGAGAGGCGGGGCGCAAGCACAGCGAGCAGTTCGATTGGGATCCCATTACACGGCGCTGGGAAGAAGTGTTCCTCGACCTCATGTCAAAAAAGACGGCGCGCGCTGCATGACTGCCGAAGGGTCCACCATCCAGGAATTGTCTCCGCCACAGGAATCGCTGCACGTGCTGACCTTGACGCCATTTTATCCGGTGCCGGGAGACGACGCCCAGGGTTGTTTCGTGGCGGAGCCGCTATCCTGGCTGACGAAGCTGGGAGTGACCAACACAGTCCGCGCGGCGCGGCCATTCTACCGACGCGGCGCAGCGGCCGACAGCTCCGCCGTTTCTGACTCCAAGGTTCCGGCACGTTGGGTGCGTTACTTCTCGCTTCCCGGTGGTTTGGGTCTGTCCAGTTCAGGGGCGTTTCTGTTCGCCAGCCTCCTGCCCGAGATCCGACGCTTGCATGGTTTGCATCCAATGCACCTGATTCACGCGCACTCCGCACTGCCCTGTGGCCATGCCGCTTTGTTGCTCAGCCGCGAATTGAAAATACCCTTCGTGGTCACGGTCCACGGCCTGGATGCTTTCTCTACCCGGCAAGTTGGAGGCCACGCCGGGAAATGGTGCGCGCGCGTGTCGCGATCTGTGTATCACTCCGCGTGCTCGGTGATTTGTGTGAGCAAAAAAGTTCGCGATCAAGTGGTCGAGGGCGCGGACGCGCGGGTGAACACTACCGTTGTGAACAACGGGGTCGATCCTCAAATGTTTTCTCCTCCCGACACTGAACTCGACGTGCCCGTGATCCTGAGTGTTGGCAACCTCATATCGGTCAAAGGGCACGAGCTGCTGTTGCGAGGGTTCGCCGCCGTCCAAGATCAATTTCCGGGACTAACGCTAGAAATCGTCGGCGACGGGCCGGAGCGATCGCGCCTTCAGAAGCTGGCCGACGAACAGGGCATGGCGAGCAAAGTGCATTTTCGCGGACGCCAGAGCCGCCGTCAGGTCGCGGATGCGATGCGCCGCGCCACCGTTTTTGCCCTGCCCAGCCGATACGAAGGCCTGGGATGCGTGTACCTCGAGGCAATGTCGGCAGGCAAACCCGTCATTGCATGTCTCGGGCAGGGAATTGATGAAGTGATTGAACCGGGAGTCAACGGTTGTCTGATTAGACCTGACGATCTGCAGGAATTAACGGATACTCTCACTCGCCTCTTGCAGCACGCCGAACTTCGGCGAAAGATGGGGGACGCAGCGCGGCGCACCATCCTCCAGTACTACACGTTGGCGGAACAATCGGCACGGTTGTTCCGGTTTTATCGCGGGTGCCAGTCATGAAGCGGCGGCTGCTTATCCTGAGCGAAATTATCGCGCCCTACCGTATTCCGGTATTCAACGCGCTGGCCCGGCATGTGGGCATAGACCTGCACGTAATGTTTCTGGCGGAGAGTGATCCCGCCTTGCGCGACTGGCTGGTTTACAAGGATGAGATCCGCTTTTCGTACCAGGTCCTTCCATCCTGGCGGAAAAGATTCGCCGGGCACAACCTCCTGCTAAACCGCGGACTGAGAACAGCACTGCGGAAGGCGGCGCCCCACGTTATCCTGTGCGGGGGCTACAACTATTTGGCCTCCTGGTTAGCGATACGGTGGGCGGGCAGAAATCGGATCCCATTCATTTTATGGGTGGAAAGCACAGAACAGGATTTTCGCAGCCGGAACTGGGTGATCGAATTCCTGAAAACGAAATTCCTCAGGCGTTGCGGTGCTTTCGTCGTCCCCGGGAAATCATCTTTCGAATACGTCAAGCACTATGGCGCACGGGAAGAAGATATCTTCACCGCGCCCAATGCGGTTGACAAGGAACTATTTGGCCGGAGGGCGTCTGTCGTCCGTCAGGATGACAGGATGCATCGCCAGGCGCTGCAAGTGCCTCCGCGCTTTTTTCTGTTCGTGGGCAGGCTGGTTCGGGAAAAAGGAGTTTTTGACCTGCTCGAGGCCTATGGCAGACTGACTCCAGAGCTTCGCGCGGCGGTCGGTGTCGTTCTGGTGGGGGAAGGAACGGCTCGCGCCGAACTGGTGCGGCGGGCAAGTCTGATTGAGCCGGGACAGATTCAATTCACCGGCTTCGTCCAACGCGAACAGCTCGCCACCTACTACGCGTTAGCTGAAGTGTTCGTTTTCCCGTCGCATACGGATCCGTGGGGGCTGGTGGTGAATGAAGCCATGGCTTGCGGTCTTCCGGTGATCTCGAGCGATGCCGCGGGATGCACGGCGGATCTGGTCGAGGACCATGAGAATGGCCGCGTCGTTCGTCGCGGCGACGTGGCTCAGCTCTCGTCGGCCATGGAGGAGCTGGGCCAGGCCCCGGCGCTACGGATGCGGATGGGAAATCACAGCCAGGAGCGTATCCTGAGATATTCACCTGAAGCTTGTGCGGAAGGTATTGCGGGGGCGGCGCTATCACTCAGCGTGCGAGACCATGCATAGCCGATTTTCCAAACTTGTTGTTCCCGGCGCAATTCTGGCAGCAGGCCTGACGGCCGGTTACGTGGCGCTGTACAGTCCCGGATACTTGAGCAGCAGCAACTATCTGGGCGGACTGATTTTCCTGCAAGTTCTTCTCGCGATGGTCTGGAAATACGAGCAAAGATTCTTTCCTTTCCTGGTGGTGGTTTTTCTCTGGGCGGGCATGTCGGTTCCATTTAGCGGCGTATGGACTGCGGGACGTTGGGCGGTGCTGGCTGTAGGCGCAATTGCGGGCTTCGCTCTCTACATGCGCAGCCCGCACCCCCGGTTTTCCAGCTTCCACATGGTGGCAATGTTTGCTGTGTTGGCTGGGTTGGTCTCTGCCGCCGTCTCCTCATTTATCGAATTGTCCTTCATGAAAGCGTTAAGTTTGCTGTTGCTTTTTCTCTATACATCCACGGGCGCGCGGCTGGCGTTGAGCGGGCGCGAGGAGAAATTCTTTTCGCGACTATTGTTCTTCGTTGAGATTGTGGTGTACCTGTCCGCCGTCGCTTACCTGGTCTTGCATCTGCCCATTTATGGCAATCCAAATTCCATGGGAGCGATCATGGGTGTAGTCGCCGTTCCCCTGCTTTTCTGGGGAGTGCTGACCGCCGAAGGGAAGACGAGGTTCCGACGACTGCTCGTAGCACTCATGCTGAGCATTGGGCTGCTATTTTTTAGCCAGGCGCGGACTGGAATCCTGGCTGCCGCGGTCTCATGTTGTCTGACCTGCGTGGCTTTGCGGCGCTACCGCTTGCTGATTCAGGGCGCGGCAGCCTTTGTGGGCATGGCCACCCTCTTCCTGGTGTTGATTCCTTCCAAACAAAGGACTGACATGCCCACTCGCGGGGAAGCAACCTCGCTGGAGGATATCCTGCTTTATAAGGGGCACGAGAACGAAGGCGTGCTGGGCTCGCGCATCACTCCCTGGGATGAAACCGTAGCGGTCATCCAGGAGCATCCCTGGTTCGGAAGCGGATTTGGTACCAGCCTGACCACCGGGCAGGAAGATATCGGCCTTGGCCAGTACTCAACCGTCACCGCGGCTACCCACGAACATGGAAACAGTTACCTGGCGGCCCTGGAAGGCGTCGGACTGCTGGGTGTGGTCCCGTTTTTCGCCCTCGTCCTCATGCTGGCCTTGAAGGTAGGGCGCGTATTTGCCTGGCTGCGCCGGACCTCAAATCTTCATCATTACGCTGTCCCGGTCGCCATGGTGCTGGCCGCCGGGCTGGTGCATGCTGGCTTTGAAGACTGGCTCTTCGCGGTGGGTTACTACCTCTGCGTATTCTTCTGGGTGCTGGCGTTTGCCTTTCTGGACATGCTGCCTGCGGTCGCGCCTGCGGTCGCCTATCGCCCTATCACTGACTTCGGCTTCGGAACTCTGGGGCGAGACGCAAACCCGGCCGCGCCCGAGCGATGATCCACCTGTTCCTGAACGGACTGGCGGCCAGTGCGGGCGGCGGACTTACCTACCTGCGGAACGTTCTTCCCCATCTTTCGGCCCGGCCGGCAGTGCAGGTGACTGCCGCCGTCAATCCGCAGCTGCGGCGTGAATTCTCCGCTCTGCCCCGCGTCTCCCTTCCTGAAATCAATTTTCGGGCCGGTACGGTGAGCCGTTTCTGGCAGGAGCAAACCTCCCTGGCGGCGGCGATTCGGCGAAGTGGCGCCGATGTGCTGCTTTCAGTCGGCAATTTCGCCCTGCGAAAGTCTCCGGTGCCACAGATTCTGCTCTCGCGAAACGCCCTTTATACCTCCGCGGATTTCCTCCGCGATCTGCGCCACCGCCGGGAGTATGGTTTGTGGCTGGATACCCGGATCAAGGGCAGTCTGGCGCGGCGTTCCATATACTGGGCGGACCGCGCCGTCGCACCGACCGAGGCTTTCGCGCAGGAACTGCGGCGTTGGACCGGACGTGAGGTTGTGGCCATCCATCACGGATTTGACCAAGAGGCATTTTTTCGCGATCAGACCCCGCTACCGGAAGACATCCAGCAAAAGCTCGATCGGGAGGCGGAAAAAGACACCCTGCGCCTGCTCTATGTCAGCCATTACAACTACTACCGGAATTTTGAAACCCTGTTTCAGGCGCTGCCCCTGATGCGTGAGCGGCTGGGCGGCCGCAGGCTCCAGCTCTTTCTCACCTGCCGGCTGCGCTCGGAAGACAATCCCGGAAGTTATAACGCCGCGGCGGCCTCGGCCCTGGTCAGGCAAACGGGAATCGGAGACAGTGTGACGGAATTGGGATCGGTCCCCTATTCCTTGTTGCACCACGTATATCGCGCCTGCAGCGTTTACGTTACGCCGGCCTACGCAGAATCATTCGCGCACCCGGTGGTGGAAGCAATGGCCAGTGGGCTTCCAGTAGTCGCCTCCGGTCTGGCAGTGCATCGCGAGATCTGTGAAGACGCCGCGATCTACTTCGCGCCCTTGTCTCCGGAAGAGCTGGCCGAGAGAGTCTGCCAGATCGCGGCCTCGGACAGGCTCTCAAAGCAGCTATCGGATCGCGGACGGGAGCGCGTCCGCGTCTTCTCCTGGGACAAACACGTTACTGACCTGTTGGATTTGGCGGCGAACCTTCTTGCTACAATTGCCCCCGCCCGCAAGTCAGGAGCCGGGCAGCGCGAGTTCCCGGCCCGAGGTTGAGTTTGCTTGATCAACCCTACAAAGATTTTTATTTCCTTCTGATTGCCCAGGCGTCACGACTGGTTAAACGATAATTTTCCCCGCCATTTCGATTCTCTGG
>Ga0134121_10004141_pt1 | contig 11909 bp, 8 predicted proteins | sample KB301_FD_96463 | JGI IMG/M metagenome (GOLD analysis project Ga0134121, IMG submission 96463) | Terrestrial soil microbial communities without Nitrogen fertilizer from Kellogg Biological Station, Michigan, USA - KB3-0-1 | ecosystem: Environmental > Terrestrial > Soil > Unclassified ...
GCGGCGCCGGAGGCGATCGCGCCGCTGGCGCGGCGCGGGCGCCGGCTCGAGCTGCTCGGCCTGCCGCAGCTCTACGAGCCGGCTGACGTGCTCGCGGGCTCCGAGGCCGCGCTCGACGCGCTCGCCGAGCGACTCGTGCGCGAGCGGCTGCCGCTCGCGCTCGGCCGCATCCCGGCCGAGGCGCCGATCGTCGCCGCCCTGCGGCGCGCGCTCGGACGCCGCGGCGTGCTGCGCGTCGCCGAGGCCCCCGGCCATCCCGCGCTGACGCTGACGGAGGTCTGGCAGGAGCCGGGCGGGGGTCTCAGCTCCAGCCGCCGCTCCGCGCTGCGCCGCGCGCGGCGCAAGGCGGAGCAGGCTGGGGAGGTCACGATCGAGCTGCACGCCCCGACGCCGGAGCAGGTGGAGGCGCTCCTCGAGGAGGCGATCGACGTCGAAGGGCGCTCGTGGAAGGCGCGCACGGGCACCGCGCTGGCCGCCTCGCCGCAGCTCGCACGCTTCTATCGCGTCTACGGTGCCGAGGCCGCCGCGCGCGGACAGCTGCGCGTCGAGCTGCTGCGGATCGACGGCCGCGCGGTCGCGATGCAGCTGGGCGTCGAATGGCGGCAGCGCATCTGGCTGCTGAAGATCGGTTTCGACGAGGCCCATGCCGCGGCCTCGCCCGGGCAGGTGCTGCTCGGGGAGAGCATCGCCGACGCCGCGCGGCGCGGGCTGGAAGGCTACGAGCTGCTCGGCTCGGCCGCGCCGTGGACGGACGTGTGGGCACCGGAGCTGCGGACATGCGTGCGCGCGATCGCCTATCCCGCGGGCGCTGCCAGCGGGATCGCCTTGAGTGGCGCGGCCGCGCGCGCGGCGCGCGCCGCCGCAGCCGCGCAGGCGCGGGCGACGCTGCGGGCCGCCGAGCGCGGCGCCGCACGCCGCTATGTCGCGGGGCCGGCGCTCGCCGACGGGCTGCGCGAGCAGCGCCGCTATGCCGCAGCGGGCTACGACACCGTGCTCGGCTACTGGCCCGCGGGCGACACGCCGGTCGCCGACGCGCGCGCCGAGAACGTCGCCGCCGCCGACGCGCTGGCGGCGGGTGTCCAGCTCGCGATCAAGCCGCCCGCGATGGGGAACGACGCGAAGGCGATCGGCGAGCTGATGGCGCACGCCGCCGCGCGCGGCGTGCCGCTGCACTTCGACGCGCTCACGCCCGCGACGGCGGAGCCGGTCCTGCGGCTCGCCGCGCAGCTCGCGCCCGACGCCGACGGAACGCTCGGCTGCACGCTCCCCGGCCGCTGGCGGCGCAGCGTCGCCGACGCCGAGCTCGCGATCGAGCACGGCCTGCGCGTGCGGATCGTCAAGAGCGAGTGGGCGGACCCCGACGATCCCGCGCGCGACCCGCGCGCGGGCTACCTGGCGGTCGTCGATGCGCTCGCGGGCCGTGCCACGCGTGTGGAGGTCGCCACGCAGGACGCCGAGCTGGCCGGCGAGGCGCTGCGGCGCCTGCAGGCTGCCGGCACACCCTGCGAGCTGCAGGTGCTGCACGCGATGCGCTGCGGCGACGCGCTCGCCGCCGCACGGGCGCTCGGCGTCTCGGTCCGCGTCTACGTGCCCTACGGCAACGGCCGCCTTCCATACGAGATCGACGCGCCGCACCGCCACCCGCAGCGGCTCGCGCGCCTGCTGGCGGACGTGGCCGGCGTGCGCCCGGGCGCCGGGCCGCCGACCTGAGATCCCCCGGAGCCTAAGCCTGCGCCGCGGCGCGCAGCCGCAGCAGCGTGTCGCGCGCGAGCAGCCAGGTCAACGCGCCGTAGACGGCGACTGCGACCACAGCCCCGACGATCAGCGCAAGCCACGCCGACCCGACGTAGCGCTCGACGGGGTAGAGCGCCGCGCCCATCCCGAGCGCCGCGACGAACGGTGCCCACAGCACCCCGACCGCGCGCCGCAGCGGGACGCCGAGCCGCCGCGACGCGACGCGCCAGGTGATCCCGAGGAAGAGCGCCTGCATGCCGGCCATGCAGAGCGCCACGGCCACGATCCCGCGGTCGGCGAAGATGTAGAGCGCCGTGAACTGCGAGATCACGTAGGGCACCGTCAGCGCGAACAGCACCCACGCCTGCCCCGTCGCCTTCAGCACCGTGCCGCCGGGGATGTTCAGCGTCACGACGACCGCGTAGACGACGAGCACCTGCATCACCTCGATCGACGGCAGCCACTTCGGGCCGGAGCCGAAGAAGGCGATCGTCACGGGGTGCGCCATCACGCCGAGGCCGGCTGCCAGCGGGAAGACGATCATCGCGGTCGAGCGCAGCGAGAGCAGGAACGCGTCGCGCAAACGCTCGTGGTCGAGCAGCGCGTAGGCCGGGAAGAGCACGTTGCCCGCGACGACCGCGAGGTTGATGATCAGCAGCTCCGGCAGGCGGAAGCCGATCGTGTAGTACCCGAGCGCGGTGGCTCCGAGCACGCGTCCGGTGAACCAGTAGTCCATCTCGTGCGCGACCGCCGCGCCGATGTCGACCAGCGTGAGCGTCCCGCCGAACGACAGCAGGTTGCCGAGGTGCTCGCGCGAGAGCCGCAGGCGCGGCCGGAACGGGACGAGCCGCCACACCGTGATCGCCAGCGCCGAGCTGCCGACGAGGTAGCCGATCACGAGGCTCCAGGCGCCGAAGCCGGACAGCGCGAGCGCGATCCCGACGACCCCCCGCGTCATCACGTCGGACCACTCCGCGAACGTGCGCGTCCGGTAGTCGAGCTCCTTGCGCGCGAGCGCGTAGTGCGTCGCCCCGAGCGAGCGCACGAAGAAGTTCAGCCCCAGCACCGAGATCAGCGCCGCCAGCGCGGACCCTTCGTGGAAGAAGCGCGCCACGAACGGCGAGCCGAGCGCCGTCAGCGCGCTCAGCACGGCGCCCATCACGATCGTCCAGCCGAAGACCGTCTGCGCGCGCGACTCCAGCTCCTCCGGCTTGCCGACGATCAGGGCCTGCCCGAGGCCGAGGTCCTTGATCGTGTCGAGGAACGTCATGAACGTCAGCGCGATCGCGACGAGGCCGAAGTCCTTCACCGACAGCAGGCGCGCGAGGATCGACAGCGCGACGAGCCCCAGCAGGCGCCCGCCGACGTAGGAGCCGTAGGCCCAGAACATGCCGCGCAGCGTGCGGCGGCCGACGCTCTCGCCGCCGTCGTCCGCGATCCCGGGCGGATCGACGACGTCCTCCGGAGCGGGGAATGCCTGGCTCACGTCCGGCACGCTAGCGTCGCCCGGAGACTGCACGCTCGCTCAGCACCGCGTCGTAGACCGTGCGCAGACGCTGCGCCCACCGCTCGGCGGTGAAGTCGGCCTCGAAGCGTGCACGCGCCGCCGCGCCCAGCCGCGCGCGCAGCTCCGCGTCGGCGAGCAGCCGCTCGAGCGCGGGGGCGACGGCGTCCGCGCTCGGGGGCGCTGCGACGAGCAGGCCCGTCTCGCCGTCGCGCACGATCTCGGGGATCCCGCCGACGGCGGTCGCGAGCACCGGCAGGCCGACGGCGCCCGCCTCCAGCAGCACGGTCGGAAAGGCGTCCATGCTCGTCGGATGCAGCAGCACGTCGGAGGCGCCGAGCAGCTCGACGACGTCCGTGCGGTGACCGAGCAGCAGGGCGGCCTCGCCGAGCGGCTCGATGAGCCGGCGCACGTCGGGCAGGGCGGGTCCGTCGCCGGCGATCAGCAGCTGCAGCTGCGGGAAGCGCTCGCGCAGCCGGCGCACGACCTCGACCGCGACCTCGTGCCCCTTGCCGGGGCGCAGCACCGTGACCATCGTGGCGACGAGCGCGTCGGGCGCGAGCCCGAGCTGCGCGCGCAGCTCGGCGGGGCCCGTGCGCGGCGGCGCCACGGCGATCCCGTTGTGGACGGTGACGACGTGGCGGGGCGTGTCCCAGCCGGTCTCCAGGTAGGCGGCGCGGGCCGCGTCGGAGACGGCGATCACGCGCGCGCCTCCGCGCTGGCGCGCGAGTGCCATCAGGCGCTCCTTCACGCGCTCGCGCGGGGGCAGGCCGGCATCGCGACGCAGCACGAGGTGGATCGTCGAGACGGCCGGCAGGCCGAGCGAGCGCGCAGCGATCGTGCCGAGCAGGTCGGAGGAGCCGAGGTGCGTGTGCACGACGTGCGGCTGGGTGGCGCGCAGCTGGCGGCGCAGCCGCCGCAGCACCGTGAGGTCGCGCAGCCGCTGCACGCCGACGAGCTGGGGCTCCACTCCGCGCTCGCGCAGGCGCGGCGCCATCGGGCTGTCGTCGACGTCCTGCAGGTAGCCGACCGACAGCTCGATGTCGGCGGCGGGCGCGCCGACGGCGAGGTCGGCCAGCAGGCTCTCGGCGCCGCCCCAGGTGAGCGAGTCGATCAGCACGTGCACGCGCAGGGGAGCGGGGTGCGTGGTCACGAGCGGGTCCTGAGAGTCGTCGCGCGCGGTGCGTGGCGGCGCCCGACGGGCGTCACTCGCCGCCTGAGCGGGATCCCGGCAGCAGCGCCGGGACGGTCATCAGGGCGATCTTGAGATCGAGCCAGAGGCTCCAGTTCTCGATGTAGTAGTTGTCCCACTCGACGCGGTCCGTCAGCGACGTCTCGCCGCGCAGCCCCTGGACCTGCGACCAGCCGGTGATGCCGGACTTGACGCGGTGGCGGTCGCCGTAGCGGTAGATGCGGTCCTCGAACGTGCGCACGTAGCCGGTCCGCTCCGGACGCGGGCCGACGAGCGACATCTCCCCGCGCAGGACGTTCGCGAACTGCGGCAGCTCATCGAGCGAGAGCTTGCGCAGGATCCGGCCGACCTTCGTACGCCGATCCGGCGAGGACACCGGGGCCTCGGCGGATGCGGGAGCCGTCGCGCCGGTGGCCGATGCGGCCCAGGCGGCGTCGGCCTCCCCGTCCTTGGAGGCGTCGCCGCGCATCGTGCGGAACTTGAGCATGTCGAACTCGTGCCCGTCGAGGCCGACGCGCGGCTGGCGGAAGAGGATGGGACCGGGCGAGCTCAGCCTCACGGCGAGCGCGATCGCGAGCAGCAGCGGCGAGATCAGCACGAGCACGCCGGCGGCGATCACACGGTCGATCGCGTACTTGATCGAGAACTGCCACCCCTTCGGGTCGACGGTCGCGGCGCGCAGCAGCGGGATCCCGCCGAGGTGCTCGACCTCGACGCGGTTGCTGACCTCCTCGAACAGCCGCGGCACGATCACGACCTCGACGCCGAGCTCGCGGCAGCGGCGGATCATGTTCAGCAGCACGGCGTGCGGGGCGGTCGAGAACGTCACGACGACCTGCTCGACCTCATAGCGCTGCACGACGTCCTCGAGGTCCCAGCTGGCGCCGAGCACCGGCAGCGCGTCGTCCTCGCTGTCCTCGATCATCGGGTCCTTGTCGAGGAAGCCGATCGGCCGCAGGCCCAGCTCCGGGCGTTCGCGCAGGCGGTTGGCGATCACGTGCCCGATCGAGCCGGCGCCGACGATCAGCGCGTTGAAGCCGGTCTCGCCGCGGCGCAGCGCACGCCGGCGGTCGAGCGTTATGCCGAGCCGGCCGGCGCCGAGGAACACGAGCGTGAAGGCCCACAGGCGCAGCGTCTGCTCGGCGAGCAGAGGGTCGTCGGTGACGAGCGCGCGCGAGAACGTGAGCACCATCGCGCCGATCGACGTCGCGGCGAAGATGCGCGCGGTCGTGTCGAGCGGCGAGTCGTGGATGCGGACGTCGTAGAAGCCGCGGCTCTCGAGGATCACCAGGGCCAGCAGCGCGTATGCCGCGCCCCAGCCGAAGTTCGCGAGGCTCTTGGCGCCCGGCGCCGCGATCACGGCGACGACGGAGGCCGCCAGCAGCATCGCCGCGTCGGCGAAGCGGTACATGCGCAGCCGCTGCTGGCGCGCCAGCTTGCGCGAGTGAGCAGCGGTGTGCCCCGACCGCCGTTTTCCGGCGGTCTCGCTGAGCTGTTCGGTGAGGACGGAGGCCACGGCGCTCTCCACGACTCTTCGGCAGATCTCCCCCGAACGTTGAGCCGTGAGCCGGGCCCGGCTCATCCGCGAGCGCGGGGCCCGGCGGTGCTCGGTCGAGGTTGCGCGTCGACCGTTCACCGCCGGGTCCTCACGTCCCGCGTATCAGTGCAATCGCCGACGATCGGTCAGTTGAGCGGCCGGGCGTAGCGCCGCAGGCCCACGCCGACACCCACGAGCGCGCACCCTCCGAGCGCGAGCAGGCCGATGTCGAGGCCGGTGAACGGCAGCGAGCCGCTGCCGGCCGACTGGACCGAGGCCGGGGGTGAGCCGTTTCCGCCGCCTGTCGCGCCGAGCACACCGTTGCCGTTTCCGCCATACGCGTCGCCGGTGGCGCCCTGTCCATACGCCGGAACTGCTGCGGCCACGAGCGCGAGGGCGACTACCACCATCATCAAGGCGAGTCGCTTCATCGAACCAATCCCTTCCCATCCATGTATTGGTTTGGTCGAGCGCTGGGCGCTCCAAACCTGCTTATCACGTACGAAAGTGGCGAATTGCGCCTCAACGTAGCATCAAAACGGCCCTTCTACAACCATCGTCGGCTCTTCGTGCGAGGGCTTAAGCCGTTCCGTCAGGGTGCCTTTCGCGCAGGTCAGGGCCGACCGGTCACGCGTTGGACGTTGCGGCGCACCTGGCTGACCGCCTCCGCGAGCGTCAACGGGCGATCGCCGCCCGCGCGGGCGAGCGCCTGTGCGACCAGCGGCTCGCGGGGGTCGAGCAGCTTGGCACGCCTGAAGTCGGCGCGAGCGGCGGCGCGATCGCCCGCGGCAGATGCCGAGAGGCCCTGCACGAACACGATGAACCAGTTCCCGGATTCGCGCTGCAGCGCGACGTCGAGGCGGACGAGCGCGATGTCGGGCCGCTGCAGCTGCAGCGCGACCACGGCCGCGACGAGGTCGGGCTGGGCGCTCAGGGGGTTCAGGTCGCGCGCGCTGCTCAGCTGCGACAGCGCGCCGGCGGGATCGGTGCGCCAGCTGTGCGTCGCATGCGCGACGTCGCGCTCGGCGAGGTACGGAAGGGCGAGCGCGAACGCGCCAGCTAGCGCCACGGCGCCCAGGAGTCCCTCTGCGACGGCCACCACGGAGCGGCGCAGCGGCTTCGTCTCGGCCGGCGCCCGGGCCGGCGCGCGCATCACGGCTGTCGCGAGCCCGAGGAACGCGAACGCCGGCCCGCTCAGCGCCGGGAACTCCCAGAACCAGTCGAGCGAGCCGTGCACCAGCCAGACCACGAGTGGCAGCAGCGCGATCGCCGCCACTCCGGCGGCGAGCGCGTCGGCGCGCCGGCGCCCGCGCAGCGCGGCGAGCAGCGCGGCGACGAGGAACGCGCCGAACAGCAGCAGTCCGACGATCCCCGTGTGCGTGAGCAGCCGCAGCTCGACGCTGTGGGTCCAGCGCGGCTGCTCGTCGGTGCGGCGGTGGCGCAGGTAGTAGTCGCCGTAGTTGTCCTGACCCAGGCCGCCGAGCGGATGCGCGGCGAACGCCTTCAGCGCCACGCGCCAGAAGTCCGGCCGGTTCGTGCCGGCCTGCGCGAAGCGCGAGCTGCCGGCCGCCGCCGCGTGGTAGCCGTGCGAGCGGTCCCAGTAGTGCGCGATCGAGCGATCCGGCCGACCATGGCTCGCGGCGAGCCCGACCGCGATCCCCCCGAGCGCGGCGAGGATCGCAAGCCCGGCCGCGACGCGGTTCACGTTCCGCACGGTGCGCGCCGGCAACGCGATGCGCCGGTCGGCGAGCGCCAGCACGAGCCCGACCAGCCCGACGACCGCGCAGATCGGCAGCGCGACCGTGCTCGCGTGCGCCGCGGTGTCGAGCAGCGCCGTGCGCGCGGCGGCCGGCGTCGCCGTCGCGTCGACGCGCGTGAAGACGTCGAGCAGCGCCGAGAGCGCGAGCAGCGTGCCGGCGAGCGGGGGCAGCGCCCACAACACGAGCCGCACGCGACCCGGCACCAGCACGACCGCGAGCACGAGCACCACGGGCAGCGCGAACAGCCAGCCGCGGCTCTCCGACAGCACCGACACCTGGAACGCCGCCGTCCCGAGCGCGAGCAGCAGCGCGCGCAGCACGACCGGCAGCTCGCGCCGCGAGGCGAGCGCTATCGAGACGACCGTGCCGATCATGAACAGCGCCGCCGTGCCGTTGACGTAGCCGAGCGGATAGACGAGCCGGCCCTCGGTGAAGAGGTCGGGTGCCCCGCTGCCGTGGAGTCGTACGAGCGTGACGACGGCGAGCACGCCGATCCCGAGCGCGTAGACGCTCAGCGCGGCCAGCGCGCTCCAGGCGCTCCACGGCAGCATGGCGAAGAGCCCGAACAGCAGCAGGAACAGCAGCGCGCGGTTGCTGCCGTCGAGCGCGTCGCCGGGCGAGGCGGCCCATGCGATCGAGAGATAGGACCAGGCGACGTAGCCGGCGAGCGACGCGAGCGCGATCGCCGCCGGGCGCGCGAGCCGCACGCGCCGCGGGCCGATCCCGATCGTCGTGGCGACGAGCAGACCGAGCACGAGGAGCGCCGAGGGCTCCCACGTAGTCGGCGCGTAGCCGCCGCCGTGCGCGGCCCAGTAGACGAGCAGCGCGACCGCGAGCAGGGCGGGGACGAGGACGATGCCCTCCGATCGCAGGCGCTGGGGCACGGCGGAAACATACGCGCTGCGCAGGCCGGCTCGCCGGGCGGCGCGGGTAGACTGGTTCGTCCCGTGTCCGCCGGCCCGTCGCTCTACCGCCGCCACCGTCCCCGCACGTTCGACGAGGTGGTCGGACAGGCGCACGTCGTGCGCACGCTGCGCAACGCGGTCGAGCAGGAGAAGGTCCACCACGCCTACCTGTTCGTCGGCTCGCGCGGGACCGGCAAGACGAGCATGGCGAAGATCCTCGCCGCCTGCCTCAACTGCGAGCACGGCCCGACCGTCTCGCCGTGCGGCGTCTGCGACTCGTGCACGTCGATCGCGGCCGCGACGTCGCTCGACGTGATCGAGATGGACGCGGCGTCCAACAACTCCGTCGACGACATCCGCGAGCTGCGCGACAAGGTCGCCTACGCGCCCGTCTCCGGCCGCCACAAGGTCTACATCCTCGACGAGGCGCACATGCTCTCCTCGCAGGCGTGGAACGCATTCCTCAAGACGCTCGAGGAGCCGCCGCCGCACACGATCTTCGTGCTCGCGACGACGGAGGCGGGCAAGGTCCTGCCGACCGTCGTCGACCGCTGCCACCGCTTCGACTTCCAGCGCCCGACGGTGCAGGAGATCGGCGGCGTGCTGCGGCGCGTCGCCGACCAGGAGGGGATCCGCGTGCCGGACGCCGCGCTCGCGCTCGTGGCGCGTCATGCGACCGGCTCCTTCCGCGACGCGCTCGGGACGCTCGAGCAGCTGACGACCTACGGCGGCACGGGGGCGGACGGCGAGATCACCGTCGAGGAGGTGCTGACGGTGCTCGGCGTCGCGGACGCCGAGGCGCTCTTCGGTGCGGTCGACGCGGTCGCCGCGCACGACGCGCGCGCCGCGCTGCTCGCGGTCGCGCGGCTCGTCGAGTCGGGCCGCGACGCCGGCCAGCTCGTGCGCGAGCTCGAGGCGCACGCGCGCGAGCTGCTCGCGGTGCAGGTGCTCGGGGAGGTGCCGGCGGAGCTGCGGATGACGCCCGAGCGCGACGCACGGCTCGCCGCCCAGGCCGACCAGCTCGGGCGCCAGGACGTCGTGCGCCTGCTCGACCTGCTCGCCGACGCGCTCGAGGGGCTCGCGAACGGGGCGCAGGCGCGCATCCAGCTCGAGCTGGCGCTCGTGAAGGCGGCCGCCCCGGAGGTCGATCCCTCCACGCGCGCGCTGCTGGCGCGCATCGAGCGACTGGAGCAGCGGCTCGGCGGCGCCGCGCCGGAGCCGGCGCCCGCGTCCCCCGCCCCTGTTGCACCGCAGCCTGTCGCGCCGCCGCCCGCGGCCGCCGCGTCGGAGCCGACCGTCGCGCCGCCGGCGCCGCGTCGCGCGTCCGTGGCTCCGCCCGTCGCGCAGGCGTCGTCCCCGGAGCAGACGCCGCCGCCGGCCGCCGTGGCCGTCGTCGAGACGCCGCCTGCGCCCGTGCCGGCGCCCGAGGGGCCGCCCGACGTCGAGACGCTGCGCGTGCTGTGGCCCGCCGTCGTCGACGCGGTGCGCGCCGAGAACGCGATGCTCGCCGCCGCGCTCGCCGAAGCGCGCCCGATCGCGGTCGCTGCGGAGGAGGCGACGTTCGCCTTCCCCGCCGGGTCGGACTTCCTCAAGAAGAAGGCCGAGACCGAGGAGCACCGTCGCATCGTCGTGGAGGCGCTGCGCACCCTCGCCGGCGCCCCGCTGCGGCCGCGCTACGAACTGCGCGAGCCCGACGCGGAGGAGCCGCAGGCGGGCGAGTCGGGTGCTGCTACGCCCGCGTTGTCGGGCGAGGATCTGGTCGCGCGCTTCGTGGCAGAGTTCGATGCCGAGGAGCTGAACGACGACGAGGGAGGCACCTGATGCCCCAGCCGAACATGCAGCAGATGCTGAAGCAGGTCCAGAAGATGCAGGCGGACATGGTCGCGGCCCAGGAGCAGCTCAAGGACGAGCAGGTCGAGGCGTCGGCCGGCGGCGGGATGGTGACCGTCACGGTCAGCGGCGACCTCGAGGTCAAGGCGATCGCGATCGACCCGGAGGCGGTCGACCCCGAGGACGTCGAGCTGCTCCAGGACATGGTGCTCGCAGCGACGAACGAGGCGCTGCGCGCCGCCCAGGAGCTCGCCTCCAAGCGCCTCGGCGGGATCACCGGCGGCCTCGGCGGGCCGGGCGGGCTCGGCGGCCTCGGGATCCCGGGCCTCTAGAGCACCTCGGCCGTGTCCTCGTTCGCGCCGCCCGTCCAGCGACTCATCACCGAGCTCGGCAAGCTGCCGGGCATCGGCGGGCGCACCGCGCAGCGGCTCGCGTTCCACCTGCTGCGCGCGTCCGAGGAGGACGCGCTCGGGCTCGCGGAGGCGATCCGCGAGGTGAAGGAGCGGATCGGCCTGTGCGAGGTCTGCTTCAACCTCGCCGACGGCCCCCGCTGCCGCATCTGCACCGACGAGCGCCGTGACGCGGGCCTCGTGTGCGTGATCGAGGAGCCCTCCGACATCATCCCGATCGAGCGCACGCACGAGTACCAGGGCCGCTACCACGTGCTCGGCGGCGCGCTCTCGCCGATCGACGGGATCGATCCCGAGGACATCAAGATCGCCGAGCTGCTGACGCGCGTGGCGAATCCCGCGCCCGACGCCGTGCCGATCCGCGAGGTCGTGCTCGCGACGAACCCGACGACGACGGGCGAGGCGACCGCGCTGCACATCGCCGAGCAGCTGCGCGAGCGCGCCCCCTCCGTCACCGTCACGCGCCTCGCCAGCGGCCTCCCCGTCGGCGCCGACCTCGAGTACGCCGACGAGCTGACCCTCGGCCGCGCGATGTCCGGCCGCCGCACGCTGTCCTGAGCGCTCGCGGCAGCGCGCACGGCGACACGCGACTAACCTAGGCCGCCATGGTCGAGGGAACGGTCGTGATGAAGTTCGGCGGGACTTCGGTCGCCGACGCGGAGCGCATCAAGCGCGCGGCGCGGCGGATCGTGGCCGCGCGCGAACAGGGCAGCCGCGTCGTCGCGGTCCTCTCCGCGCGCGGGAAGACGACCGACGAGCTCGTCGCGGCGGCGCACGAGATCTCGACCGCGCCGGACCCGCGCGAGATGGACATGCTGCTCTCGACCGGCGAGCGGATCTCGTGCGCGCTGTGCGCGATGGCGATCCACGACCTCGGCCACCGCGCGATCTCGCTGACGGGCTCCCAGGCCGGCATCGTGACCGACACCTCGCACACGAAGGCGCGCATCCTCGACGTGCGCGCCGACCGCATCCGCACCGCGCTCGAAGAGGACCTGATCGTGCTCGTCGCCGGCTTCCAGGGCGTCTCGACGAAC
>Ga0134121_10004142_pt1 | contig 11909 bp, 9 predicted proteins | sample KB301_FD_96463 | JGI IMG/M metagenome (GOLD analysis project Ga0134121, IMG submission 96463) | Terrestrial soil microbial communities without Nitrogen fertilizer from Kellogg Biological Station, Michigan, USA - KB3-0-1 | ecosystem: Environmental > Terrestrial > Soil > Unclassified ...
GTTGCTGGCCCATGATAGGCAGTTGTCGAGAATGGATCTTTTCAATGCGCGCCGCGCACGCTTTGAATTCAGGAATCTTCGACACCGGATCAAGTGCCGGATTCGTGAGTTGATTGACGGCCAACTGCTCACCCCAATGATAAGGAATAAAGATCGTGTCCGGACGAATTGTCCGCACCACCAACACCGGAAACACGCCTTCACCGCGTCGCGAAACCACGCGCACGCGTTCGCCATCGTTGACTTTCAGCTTCGCCGCCGTTTCCGGATGAACTTCGACGTAAGGCTCCGGACATTGCTCCACCAGAAAACCAATACGCCGCGTCTGGTTGCCGGAAAGATACTGATAGACCACGCGTCCACTAGTCAGTATCAGCGGAAATTCTTCGTCAGGAGTTTCCTGCGGCGGGTGGTATTCAATCGCATGAAACTTCGCCTTACCGTCAGGATGATAGAAGCGCTCCTCAAACAATCGCGGCGTGCCCGGATGATCTTCAGTGGGACACGGCCAGAAGATGCCATTGTTCTTTTCGATCTTCTCCCATGTCATGCCGTAATAATCGGCCTTGCCGCCGCGCGAAGCCACACGAAGCTCTTCAAAAATTTCACGGGGTGAAGCAAAGTTGAAATACTTACCACGGTCCATGCGGCGCGCGATCTCCCGCACGATCCACCAATCAGCGCGAGCTTCGCCCGGTGGGGAGTTGGCTTTGTTGATCTTTACGACTCGTCCTTCGCTGTTGCAGGTAACGCCTTCATCTTCACTCCAGGCTGATCCGGGCAAGACGACGTCCGCGTAACGAGCTCCTTCAGACATGAAGAAGTCTATGCAGACGTAGAACTCGAGACCTTCGAGGGAACGGCGCACCTCGTTGATATCCGGCAGACTAACCATCACGTTGTTGCAGATCGAGAGCAGCCCGCGAATCTCGCCTGCGCGCATCTTCGTGAACATCTCGACGACCGAGACTCCGGCTTGCGGCAGCTCATCTTCCGGCAGTCCCCAAACTTCGCACACCTGTTTGCGATGTTCAGGATTGGAGATCAAGCGTTGTCCGGGAAGCTGGTCCGCTTTTTGACCATGCTCGCGTCCGCCCTGGCCATTACCCTGGCCGGTGATCGTTCCGTAACCGCTGCCGGGCGCGCCTATCTTCCCGGTAGCGAGTACGAGATTGATGTAAGACAGCACGTTGTTGACGCCGTTCGTGTGCTCGATGCCGCGCGCATGCATCACCATCGCTGTCCTGGCGCGTCCATACAGTCGCGCAGCGTCGACGATCTTTTCTGCCGGCACACCGCAAATCTGCGAGGCGACATCGGGTGAATATCGCGAGGACAGCTCGAGAGTGGCCTCCCAGTCGTTCGTGCGCGAGCAGATGAAAGCATGATCGATGAGATTCTCGGCGATGAGAACGTGGAGAATTCCATTAGCGAGCGCAACGTCGGTGCCTGGCTTGAGTTGAAGATGCAGATCTCCCTGGCGCGCGGTCGCGGTTTCGCGCGGATCGACGATGATCCAGCGTCCGCCGTTGTCGCGTTGTTGCCACAGAAACTTGTTCAGCACTGGAAAAGTCTCGGCGCAGTTCGCGCCGGCGATCAGTAAAACTTCTGCGAGGGGAATGTCGCTCCACGGATTCGCGGCCCGATCGATACCGAAGGCTTTGTTGTTGCCGGCAGCCGCCGACACCATGCAAAGACGTCCGTTGTAGTCGACGTAGCGAGTGCCCAGTCCGGCACGCGCAAACTTGCCCATCAGGTAAGTCTTCTCCGTCGTCAACGAAGAGCCTGAATAGACGCCGATGGAATCTTTTCCGTAGTTCTCCTGCAGTTCCTTGAACTTGCTGACGACTAAATCCAGCGCCTCGTCCCAGCTCGCCCGTTCAAAACGGCCATTACGCTTGATGAGCGGATAAAGCAGGCGATCCGGATGATGGACTTGCAGGTAAGCCGTCACTCCTTTCGGACAAAGCCGCCCTTCGTTAACCGGAAAGTCGTAACGTGGCTCAACGCCGACCACGTGATCGTGTTCGACGAGCAGGTTCATTCCGCATTGAACCGCGCAATACGGGCAGTGTGTGGGCACGACACGATCGATCACGCGATCCGCGCGCCAGCCATCGTGTGGAGAATCGTGAAGATGCGGTCCAAACTGCTCGATGATTTGATCCAGGTGTTCGACTTGATCTATCCGGTGGCGCCCAAAATTGAAACTTATCTCTGCGGTTCTCTGCGTACCTCTGCGATCTCTGCGTTAAAGGGCTATTTCAACGCAGAGATCGCAAAGATACGCAGAGAACCGCAGAGAAATACTCAAATTAGGTCACCAGTATCTATCCGTGAACCTTGAAACACTTTCTCAGTCGTTTCCGGCAAGTTGGCGTATGCGAGCCCGCGCATGACGCGTTTGCAGCGCGGGCAGTAATTGCGCCGCGATCCCGCAGCCGGCGATGAATTGCAATCGCGCAACCGGCGATTACCATCACGGCGGTGAAGTCGAGAGCGTGAAATGTTATCCAGGCAATCAGGCTGCGGCCCTGCATGACGTTCAACGGAAACCCGAAGACGTAGGCGCGATAGCCGAGCTCGCCCTCGAGTTTGAAATGGACCCAGCCAAACACGAGCGGAAACGTGATCAGCGCTGAGATAACGCAGCCCCACATGATCAGGAAGTGCATGGCCCATCGGGAGAATCCGCGTTTGAAAATGAAGCGCTGTCCGACAATGTTCGTGGCGATTGTTTTAGCTGCATTCGCGGTGTTCTGCGCAAACTTTTCTCTTTGCAGGTACAGTTTCCAGCCGCGTCGCCAATACACTCTCGTCGCCGGACGTTGCAACCAGATCGCATAGCGAAACACGATCGCGCCGAACGCGACGACGCTGGCATCGTGTAGCCGAAAAGCGCGGCGTCGTAATGTTCGAGATTGCGTGAGCCGATGATGATCAGAATGGTCAGCAGGAAAGAAGCCGCCAGCGCGAGCAAGACAGGTTTGCGCTTCGATGGGTGAGTCATAAACAGTTTGCCCAAGCCTCCTCCGAGAATCGTGGTGGGCGATTTTCGAGTTCAGCGTTTATGCGCGCGAGTAATTCCAACTGCTCGGGCTCAGTCAGAACGGTGCTTGACCATCGGTAGATCTTATTTTCTTCGATTTCGTTGTGAGTCGCCAGTCGTTTTTCGACTTCTCGAACTGTGTCAACAACGACATTCCATTTCGCCTCATCGCCTGGCTTACGAAGAACGCCGATCGCTCGCGCGAGCTCACGCATGAAGAAATCATGATCTGCACGCAGGCTTTCGACTATCGGTTGTGCTTCACTCAGACGGCTCGTCACCGCTGGAAACAGGTGCAAATGTTCCGCTCGAATGTGAACGGCAAGTCGCGCCCATAAAAGATCGAGCCTGGCGTAGCTCGTCTCTAAATCCTTATTATCTAACGCCGTCAGAAGTTGCTCCAGCACTTCACTCACCGCCTGGTGATCGTCAGACAAACGCAGTCGTGCTTCAGCCATTCAGCAGATTCTCCAGCTCGAGTGCTTTTGGAAAGAGGATGTTGTTTTCCAGATGAATATGCTGGTGCAGATCCTTTTCGAAATTCTCGAGGGCCTGATAGAGCGTCTGGTAACTGAGGCAGGCGTCTGCGGGAACGGTGTAATCAGCCGTCAAGGCGCGCAGCTCGCGCAGGATCTCTCCAGCGGTGTCATGTTCCCTCATCATCATGCGCACAGGATTGTTGACTGTTCCGAACGGAGCAAAAGGAACGGCCCGGTTTTGCTCGGCTGCTTCTACCATCGCGAGGATGTAGGGGAAGAGTACTTGCTCTTCCTTGAACATGTGTGGCTTGAGATCGGCGCAGAGTCGTGTCAGGAGCTCATCCAGATGAACGAGCTCAGGATGATTGCCATGCGCGGCTAGTACTTTGTCGGCAAGCAACTGCAGCCTGTCCATTTCCGATTTGGTGAATACGTGATGCGTGTTGAGTATGTGCGTGATTAGCCCGGTGAGCGAAAGGTTTTGAAAATCCAGTGTGGTTTTAACCGGTGAGGTCGCGGCCAACATCTCGATCACATTGTCGACATCGATGCCCGCCGATGCGCAGGCTTGAGCTAGTGGCTGGTTTCCTCCGCAACAGTAATCGATCTTGAGTGTTTCAAAGACCCTGGTTGACTGTGGTAACTGCAGCGCGACTTCTCTAACGGTCGTTTGTGAATTAATCATGGCATCCTCTCCCCCGAGTCTCACCTGTGCAATGCAGATGCCGCGCGGAAAACGCTGCGATCTCGCGGACGAGCGACGCTGGTTTGCGTATTTTTGAGTAAGGGTGCGGATAACTCCGCAGCTACTGTTTCGGATGGCACTCCACGCACTGAAACATCGAGATGTCTCCCAGGTTAATCGGGTGCCTGAATGGCTCGTTGGCCTTGTGACAGGTCTCGCATTTCCGATCTGCCAATGCGCCGAGATCCACCGGATGCTTGAAGTCGATTGACTGAGGACCTGCCGCGGGCCTCGCTGAGTCTGACAATACCGTGTGGCAGATGTTGCAATCGTTGCGAATCACTTTCCCTGTGTCGCTGACGTGCTCACCGTCGTGACAACGAAAACATCCTGATGAATAAAGGTGTCCGATGTTGTTTGGATGAGTTGACCAGTTCGTCTTCATCTCGGGGAAGAAGTAAGTTTTGAAGATGCGCTGCGTTTCGCTGATCGCCGTTTTGATGGTGTCGGTTTTTTGAGCGTGCAACTGGCTGTAGTTGGTGCGGTAGAACGCATCGAGACCTGAAGCGATCGCGGCGAGCGCCTCGCTCTCGGTTGAATACGGCTTGTTCAATAGCTCAACCGCCTGACGTTTTAGATAAGGCAACGCGGGATCGAACCGGCCCGCGGCGAATGACTGGTCCAGAGCGACATCCGGTGGCAGGTATGCATGCGCCGGACGGTTGTGGCAATCAATACAATCCATGCGCCGTTTCTCGCCTGACGCGATCTGTTCCGCACTTGGCCGGCGACCGCGATCGTAATACTCGGTCACGTTTCCATTGCGATCCTGCACGCGGATCCAGGGAATAACCTGCCGTTGCTTGTCGCTGGCGATGAACGTGATCTGATTACCGAGGTTCATGTGCCAGTGAATGCCGGCTACCGGCCCACTCGAAGGATCGCCGCCGCCCACATTAATCAACATGCGCGTCTGTCGCAGCGAGTTTTGTTCGTCGTAAGCGTAGTGATTGAAAGTCTTAAGTTGAGCGCCATGAAACTTCGAAGGCCAGTGACACTGTTCGCAAGTTTCATTCGCTGGACGCATGTTGTGAACGGGTGTCTCGATTGGTTTTGAGTAGCTGCTTGTGACAAGTGAAAAGAGCTGTCGTGCTCCCGAGAGTTTGGAGCGAGCATACGACTCGGCGCCATGGCCCACGTGACAATCAACACAGCGAATCCTGGCGTGCGACGTTGCATGGAAAGCAACAAACTCGGGCTTCATCACGCTATGGCACGCCTTCCCGCAAAACTCGACGGACTCCGTGTATTCATAAGCGCGATAGCTTCCGAAGGCGCTGGCGCAGATAAATATGAACGAGATGGCGAGGATCGCGATGGCCACGTGGCGCTGCCGCGCGTCGTTCAGATCGACTTTGGGATACGGCGCGATCTCGGAAGTTGGCGAACGCCTGCGCCTGCGTCGTTCCAGCCACATCCCAATGAGAATCACGACGATACCAAACACGAGAAACGCAGGCAGGATGACGTAGGTCACGATGCCGAGATAAGGGTTATCGGCTGTTTGCGATAGCTCGATGAGAAACAGCAGCAGGATACTCACGACGGCCGCGATTACGATCATGGCGCCGGCGAAGCTTATGTAGTTTCTAAATAGTGTTGGGGATTTTTGTTCGCTCATCGGGACACGCATACCTCCCGTGCCGTTGGTTGCCCAAACTGGCACGGGAGGTGGTGGGGGAAACGCTTGCCGAATTTTACTGGCTCGACCTCAGTTGTTTCATGTAATCCAGGAGTGCTTTCGCCTGATCCGCGGTGACACCCTTCTCACCGTACGCCGGCATGTTGGGTGGTTTCTCGGGTTTCTTGCCTTTCAAGATCGCGTCGATGTATTGCTCGTCGGTCAGAGATGGATCGAATTTCTTCTCGACCTTTGGGCCGTGGCACATCTGACATTTGGCTTTGTAATAAGCCGCGGGGTCAGAAGGTTGTGCTTCGCCTTGAGCGGGTGCGATGCTCAGAAAGCCCACGCTCATCAAGAAGATTGCCGCAATCGCGATTGTCAGGTTCTTTGCGAGTCTCATCATGCCTCCCTAAGTGCAACGAGTGTGCCCTGCGGAAAAACCCACAAAACTCGAAACGTTTGTTCTCAACGCGCGCTTTTCCGCAGACTCTTGCGAAACTTTCCGCAGAGATCAAAAACGCCATGCTGGGCCAGTGTGGCAACGGGTACAGACGGAGAAATCGTCGCCGCCGAATGTTCGTTGCCCGTTGTGACAGCTTGCGCAACTGAACGCACGTGCGGGCGCGTGATGATTGAGCGGTAACGGCGCTGAAACCGCGCGTCCTCTCACCTGATGACACGCCGCGCAATTCAACTTGTGGTTTGCATGACTAAACCCAACCCGGAACGCCGGCGCTCGCTCCGGAGTGCGGACCAACTGCCCGAGCTGATGACACGTGCTGCACGATGAGATGTTTTTCCCATTCGCATCCGCACCCGGCGTGTGACAGCTAAAACAAGTGACGTGTGCATTCAGTCGCGAGGGAATCGAGAGCCCGGCACCACGAAGATTGCGCCGGTGACAAGTAGCGCAAGCCGTACTGTCGTGCTTAGCGTGATCGAACCTCGCATCGAAACTGCGCAGCGGTGGAAACGCTTTGACCTTTCCGCTCTGCGCGTCCGTGTGACAGATCGTGCAGATCGTGTTCGCCGGATTTGCGAACTGCTGCGCGTGACAACCTGCGCAAGGCGCGTGTGCAGCTTTCCCCGGCAACGTTGGTTGCGGTGAATTGTTTTCACGTCGATGGCAAAGCAGGCAGGGAAGTCGCGCGTGATTGCGATTGTCGTGTTTGAACTGTGAAAAGTCAGACTGCTGCGGCAACACCGCATGCGCGAAGACTGCTTTGGCTGACTTATGACACGTATCGCAGTTTGCCGGCAGCGGCGCGAGCTCGCTCTCCGGGTTGTGACACACGAAGCACTTCGCATGAGTGAGCGAGCGCGGCTTGGTGTCTGGTTCTTTCGTCTCATGGCAGTCGGCGCAAGCAACATCGGCGTGCTTCTCGTGTTCGAAAGAAATTCGAAACTCCGAGACAAAGCCGGCCGGCTTCACGCCAAAGTTCGGAAAGGGATGGCGCGTCGTGTCTTTTGGCGTCCCCTTCACGTGGCAGTTCAAGCAAATCCCGGGAACCGGTCGCTCGCGTGCGAAGAATTGTTGTCGATGACAGTTCAGACACGAGGCGTGTTGCGGAAAATCGGTGACACCAACGTTGCTTTTGGGATCGACTTTGTGACACGAACCACACGCGAGTTTTTCTTTTCCGGCGTGAGTCGCATGAGAAAAGTTGGAGCTCGTGCGCGCTTGCGCTAACGTGAGACTTAACACCAGCAATGTTAGACACGATTTCAAGATCTATTCTTTGCGTCCGAAGTAGAAGCGTAGCGACGTGTAAGGCAGGTGCGCGTGATAATTCTGCGGTCGTGGTCCAACGATCGTGCTTTCGTTGTAGTTGTAATACTGGTAACCGACGTTCCAATCGAGCCGGTCGTGCAGCTTGATCGCCAGCCGCGCTTCGGGCGATTGATAACTCATCGGGTAAGAGGCGATCAGCGTCCCCGGATTGCCGGTCGGATCGGCCACGCGATTCCCCTGGCCGTTGTCCTTATTAATCCGATACGCCGCGAACAACGTCGCCCGGGGAGCGATTCGCGCGGTCGACTCTACGTAGAAGAAATTGTTCCTCATGATGTAGAGACTGTTGCCCAGTGGATGCCGCACGCTGTTGAAAAAATAGTCGACAATCGCTTTGCTGTTTATCCAGTGGTAGTTGTAACCGGCGCTGACCGAGAACCTCGAAGTCGTGGTCCAATCAAGTGACGAGGTAAAGATGCGCGATTTGATATTGACTCCAAAATCCTCGATCGAAACCCCCGCGATCTCGGAAGGATTCGAGTTGTCTTTCGTGATCACTGACACGTTGAAAGCGAGTCGCGAGCGGGGCTTGTACCTGCTTTTCGCGCGAACGTTGGTGTAGTTGTAATTGCCGATACGCGAAAAGACGTTGTCTGCCGTGCCGTGCTCGGCGTCGAAGTAGATGGTCCATTCACTCATTGGCCGCGCCTTGAAACCACCCAGCACCGCGTGGGTGTTGTTGTGCTCTGTGAAACTATCGGGCACGAGCGACGTCGGTTGGTTAGCGCCGAGATTGAAGCCGCTGATGACTTCTTCGACGCGGCGTTGTGCGTAGCGATAGCCGAGGTGGATCGAGTAGCGCGGATTGAACTGGTAATCACCTTCGATCGTGTTTTGGATCCTGCGATAGTCCGTGTTGGTGAACACGTTGTTATTGCTGAATCCGATCGTGTCGGTTCTTGTGCCGCGCGTGAGTGAAAAGAAATCGCTGAAGAGCGCTGAGCCGGTGATCTCGAACGTTTCCACTCGGAAGGTGTTTGAGATCCGGAGCTTGTCGGTGGGCATGTATGTCAGGCCCAGATCGCCGAGCCAGCTCGGCCGTTCCGAGTCGCCCGCCAGATTGTATAAGCCGAGATTGAGAATGTTTGGGGTCGCACCGGGCGGGCTGGGCGGGAATCCCGTGATGCGCGGGTTCCAGTTTCGACCAGTAAAACTCTCGGCAAACAAATAGTTCTGCTCGGCTTTGCTATAAATGATGCGACCGGTGACGTCGAGTTTCTTCGCGATCAGCGTTTGCAAACTGAAACGCGTGTAGTTAACGCTGCCGCGCGCCGGGTCGTTGCGATCGAAACTGGTTAAACTCGGTGCGGCCGGATTGAGATTTATTCCGGGCGTGGCTCCGAGATCGATCACGCTGTCGTCGCGAAAGCGCCGGAAGCCTTGCAGGAACGAGAAGTTCAATGGTCCCAGCTTGCCGTCAGCGCCGACGCGGAAATCGTTAGCGCGTGATCTGAGCTGCGAGAAAAGCATGAATTCGTTTCCGCCGGAGTGGTAGTTGGTGAAGGCTGGTCCACTGTACCGTTCGGGCGAGTAGCCGATGTTGAAACGAATGTGCTGATTCTTTGGCAGGAGCGTGAGATCGAAGTCTCCTAGTTTCACTCGCGTGTCGTAACCGTGCTCTCCGGTGACGAGCTTCGGTGGAACATTGAACTGTGCCGGGCTGAATACCCAGTTTGGATTGGCGAAGTTGTTGAGGAAGCGAAAGTATTTGAAGCGGCGATAGGTGGCGTCGAAGCGATACCACTTCGGCTCTTCGACGTTCACGCGCAGATTGCCTTGCGGATCGGCGCCCCAGCCGGTCGAGTTAACCAGAAACGTTTCGAACAGCGAGCCTTTGCCGTCACTCGAACGGAGCAGGAACGAACTGTCGAAGAGTCGCGGTCCGGCTTTGTAGTTGAGATCGCTTTGATACTTGTTGAGATCGCCGTCAACACTGAGTCCGCGGTATCCAAACTCGACACTGCCGATAGCCGTGTAGTCTCCGGCTTTTTCTCCCGCTTCGGCCGGCGTCGGCGAGGGCGCTGGTTGTTGCGCGACTATACTGACAGTCACGCTCAGGACCATCACCAATCCGATCAGATGTAGCTTCATGCTCATGGCCCAATCCTCTCGTCAGCGGAAAAAGACCGGGCTCGTGCGAGACCCGTGGATCTTAACGTGGCAATTCGTGCAATTAGCGTATTGCGCGTTCAGGTTGTGTTGCGGACCGGCGGGCTCATCCGCGCCGACACCGTGCGCGACGCTGTGGCAGGTCAGACAGAGTTGTGCGACGCGGCTCGTACTCAATAAGCGCGGGTTCGACGAACCGTGTGGCGTGTGACACGCGATGCAGCCTTCAGTCTTGACCGGAGCATGCTCGTAAACAAATGGACCTTGTTTGTCGGCGTGACACTTGATGCAGGCGGCATCGGCGCCGGTCGCCAGTCGCGTTTGTTTCAGCTCGAAGCCGCCGTGTGGGTTGTGGCAATCGCTGCACTTCATCGCGCCTTCGAGCACTTTGTGATGGAACGGCAGGTTGAACTGGTGCTTGGTTTCGCTGTGACAACCGAGGCAAAGCTGTGGCTCGCTCTTCTTGAGCAAACGGATGTCGGCAACGCCAGGCTTCTGTGCGTTTGCTGACGAGACGAAGACGTTCGAGGCGGCGAGTTGTCGTCCGGTTGGCGCAGAATGGGTTGAATGGCAGTCAGTGCAGCCGATGTCGTTGCGCCAGTGCTCGCCGCGCCGGAAGTTGTTGTGTTCCTCTCTGCCGGCGTGACAGCCTAAACACGTTTCGGAGATCTCTTTCGACGATTTGTTCTTGAATGAAATGATCTTCTTTGGATCGCCTTCTTCGCTGTGGGCCTTACCTGGACCATGGCACGATTCGCAACCCGTTACTTTCTCTTTCCAACTCGCCAGCTTCGTGAGCTGAGCATGGGACGTGTGTGAGAAGTTTTTAAACTGATCTTCGTGGCAGTCTTTGCACGCGTCGCTGCCGACGTAATCGTCAGACTTGGACTTCGGGAGTTCGGCCTGGCTGATCTGCGCAAGCGCGGCGAAAACAAAGCCACAGATCAGGAGTGCTTTAAAGATTCTACTCATCTTAGCCCCACCTTTGGTTTTCGCGATTGAACTGACTGACCCCGGGCTCGGTATTTTAGGTTTTCCGCCCTGCGTGAAGCTGTGACGAGCGTCACATTAGCCGGCCGCGATCGCCTGCAATGCCGCTCGATCGCAAATGACGATGCTGCCCGAGGTCACGCGAATGATCTGGCGCTTATCGAGATTTGCCAGGAGCCGCGTCACGGTCTCGCGCGAAGAGCAGATCATTTGTGCAAACTCTTCATGTGTAAAAACCTTTTCGATGCCGTTTTCTTTGCTCAACTCGAGCAGGAGTCTGGCCAGTCTGGCGCCGGCTGTTTGTGGTAAGACTAAAGACCTGGTCCGGTTCGTAAGTTCGGCCAGTTCGAGGCTCAATATTTTTATTACTGCCTGAGTGGCGGCCTGGCTGCTACGCATCAGTTCGATTAACTCGGCGTGTGAAATGAAGTCTGTGCGACATGGTTCGAGCGCCTTGACCGTCGTTTCGTAAGCAGCGTTCTGCAGGACGGAGTTCAACCCGAGCACGTCGCCGGCTTGCGCGAGACGCAGTATCACGACGCGTCCTTCACTCGACGAGATCGACACGGTTGCCCGGCCGGTTCGCAGTACGTGGACGCCACGCGCGGGCTCACCTTCGGCGAAGAGGATCTTTCCGCGCGGGTGCAGGAGACTCAGGTTGCTGACGTTTGTGGCGTGAATGGCTTGGAGGAACGAAGGGAAATCTGCTCCCGCCTTCGTCGCGAGTCCGGCTGGTTCCTCCATTTCTATTTTCTGCGCACTCGGCATGTGAGACTCCGGCTGAAGTATCAGCCCCCCTCATTGGGCAATGTGTATGCCAAGCGAGAAGTGGTGTATTGGAGAGTTTTTCAGTGAGGCGGCGGGTAATTATTCGCAGACGAGCATCATCATGCGCAAGATTCCGCTGTGTTAGAAGGGGATCTGAAATTTACCACCAACTGCCGTTGGTGGGATTTAGGTGGAGTGCGGGCCCTAGTTGTAGAAAGGATCTGAAATTTACCACCAACTGCCGTTGGTGGGTTTAGGTGTCGTACGGAGGTGGGAGGTAGAGAGGAATTGAAGGAACCACCAACTGCCGTTGGTGGGTTTAGGTGTCGTACGGAGGTGGGAGGTAGAGAGGA
>Ga0134121_10004143_pt1 | contig 11908 bp, 10 predicted proteins | sample KB301_FD_96463 | JGI IMG/M metagenome (GOLD analysis project Ga0134121, IMG submission 96463) | Terrestrial soil microbial communities without Nitrogen fertilizer from Kellogg Biological Station, Michigan, USA - KB3-0-1 | ecosystem: Environmental > Terrestrial > Soil > Unclassified ...
ACGACGCGGTTGCGATCGATCGCGAGGTCGAGCGCCTGGCGCACGAGCGGGTCGCGCAGCTCCGGGTGCTTTGCGCGCGGGCTCGAGTTGATCGTGAAGAACAGCTCGTTGAGGCTGTTCGGCGCCTCGACCGCGAGCCGGTCGCTGCTCAGCTTCTTCGCGCCGGAGGGCTGCACGCGTTCGGCCGCGTCGACCTCGCCGTGCGTGACTGCGCTCGAGAGCGCGTCCGGGTTGGAGTAGAAGGCGAAGCCGATCCGTGCGACGTGCGGCGCGGGACCGAAGTAGCCGGGGTTGCGGTCAAGCGTGAGCGCCTGGCCCTTGCGGTAGCTGCGGACGTAGAACGGGCCGCCGCCGACGATCGGGGCGGGATCGGTGAAGGTTTGCAGCTGCTTGCCGTCGCCCTTCGCGTACCGCTCCCAGACGTGGCGGGGGACGATCGGCAGCAGCGTCAGCTGGTCGAGCGCGTTCGCGGCCGGCGTCCTGAAGCGCACGGTCAAGTTGGTCGGGCCGGTGCTGGAGACGCCCGCGACGGAGGGCGCGTACGAGGAGATGTTGAGGGTCGGGATCCTCAGCACGGTCCGGATCGTCCAGAGCGCGTCGTCCGCCGTGAGCGGCTTGCCGTCGGACCACTTGCCGCCGGAGGCGAGCGTGAAGGTCGCCGACTTCCCGTCGGCGCTGATCTTCCACGAGCGCGCGAGTTCCGGCTTGATCTGCCCGGCGTTGTCGTACACGACGAGCGTCGGCAGCGTGAGGCTCGTGACCTCGGCCGCCTGGTTGCTGATCGCGACGAAGGGGTTGAGCGAGTCGATGTCGCCGAGCGTGCCGACGCGCAGGACGGCGGAGGTGTTGCCGCCGCTGCCGCCACAGGCGACGAAGGCGAGCGACGCCGCGAGGAGACAGAAGAGGGCGGCCAGGATGCGGCCGATGCGAACGGTCATGTGAGTCGTCCTTCTGACGCAGGGATTGGGAACCGGCTGCGAGGAGGGGATCCGTCATAACGTCGACGGTTCGGCCGATCATAGGTACGAGCAGCCGGTGTGTATTCATCGGCGGGTGAGGAATGTCCACCGCGCCCTTGTCGGGGGTTACAAGCGCCGACGCGCCGGAGAGTGGTGGGGCTCTCAGCGCACATCGGAGGCAGTGCGATCGTCATCGTCGACCCGCTCCATCCCGCAACGCGCCCGCGACGGCGCCGAGCGCCTGCTCGAACGCGTCGAGCGTGAAGCCGAGGACCGCGTCGTCGATCGCCGTCGAGAGCGCAACCTCGCCGCCGGAGCCGAAGTAGACGCCATGGTTCATCGCCGCGCAGTGGAGCAGCGCGAGCCGCTCGAAGTCGATCATGCCGTCGTCGTCGAGCACGTAGAGCCCCATCGACGAGCCCTCGTGGATCACCCGCAGCGGCACGCCGGCGCGGGTCGCGCGCTCCCGCAGGCCCTCGGCGAGCTCCCCGGCGGTGCGCTCCATCGCCGCGATCCGCTCGGCCGTGAGGTCACGCACGGCGACCGCGCCCGCCGCACAGCCCAGCACGTTGCCGTTGAACGAGCCGCCGTGGTAGAGCGGCGCGGCGCTGCCCGGGTCGAGGATTGAGAGCAGCTCCGCCGAGCCGGCGACCGCGCCGACCGGCAGGCCGCCGCCGATCCACTTGCCGAGGCAGGTGAGGTCGGGCGCGAGGCCGAAGCGCTCGGCCGAGCCCCCGACCGCGAGCCGGAACATGATGCAGTCGTCGAGGATCGCGAGCGCGCCCGCCTCCTTCGCGAGGCGCTCGACCGCCGGCAGGAAGCCAGGTGGCGGGGGGGTGTGGACGCCCGTGACCATCACCGGCTCGACGATCACCGCGGCGACCTGCTCGCCGTGCTCGGCGAGGACGCGTGCGAAGTCCTCGACGTCGCCGAAGGCGGCGAGCAGCGTGCGGCCCGGGATCTCCGGCGCGCCGAGCAGTCCCGCCTCGAGGTCGTCGTAGGAGCCGTGGTAGGCGTGGAGCGCCTTGAGCACCAACGGCCGGCCCGTGACGCGGCGCGCCAGCTTGACCGCGAGCATCGTCGCCTCGGTGCCGGTGTTGACGAAGCGCACGTGGTCCGCGGTGGCGACGCGGTCGCACAGCAGCTCCGCGAGCTCGAGCTGCGGCGCCGAGCTCCCGGGCCACGCGCTGCCGCGGGCGACCTGGTCCTGCACCGCGCGCACGACCGGGGCATAGGCATGGCCGTGGATCAGGCTCATGCCGTTGCCGACGAGGTCGACGTAGCGGTTCCCGTCGAGATCCCACATGTAGGGCCCGAGCGCACGCTCGAAGGCCGGCGGATGCGGACGCAGGAAGCCGAACGTGCGCGTGTTGCCACCGGGCATGCACGCGCGCGCCCGTGCCATCCGCTCGGCCGACGCGGGCGTCCGCTGCGCATACGTCGTCTCGATCACGGACCACGGAGGCGAGCCGCCGTCCCGCGGCGGGGCGCTTCGCTCGTCCGCGTGGTGAGTCCCGTTCGTCATCTCTCTCCCCGTCGTCCGGTGATGGTCTCGGGCCGCCGATCCGATCGGCCACCCGGCGCGGCGGGAGCATCATAGCGCCAATCTGTCGTCTGTCGACATTTTTCAGTCGACATTTTTCAGTCGACATTGTATGGTGCGATCCGTTGTTTGGATCTACCCGTCAGAAGGAGGAGCTACGGGTGAGCAGCCTCGTCACAACCCATCCCGTGCGGTCGCTCGCAGACGGGCGCACCGCGAACCTCGTGGCGCTCTCGCCGCCAGTTGGACAGGCGTCGATGACGCTCGAGGGCCTCTGCGCGACGCTCGGACCGCTCGCCGCGCTCGTGCTCGCGCCGCGCGGCCTCGACGTCGCCGTCACCGGGGGGCAGGTGTTCGACCGCTTCGCGACCGCGGTGGCCATGCCGAACGCGGTCGTGCTCGCCGCCGGCATCGAGACGCACACGCACGACCTGCTCGACCTGATCGCGACCGTCGGCCGCGCCGGCGGGGCGGCGGTCGTCTTCAAGGGCGTCTCCGCCCCGCCCGCCGTCGTGCTCGAAGCGGCCCAGCGGGCCCGCGTCGCGCTGCTGCAGGCACGCAACGACGTCGCCTGGGGCGACCTCTACGCGCTGATCGCCGCCTGCGTCTCGCAGCCGGAGCCCGACGCCGCCACCGAGGCGTTCGCCGACGCCCAGAGCGACCTCTACGCGCTCGCCGACGTGACCGCCGCGCTCGCCGGCGGCGCCGTCACGATCGAGGACGCCGGCATGCGACTGCTGGCGTACTCGCGCGGCGAGGCGACCGGCGACGACGGCCGCACCCAGGGCATCCTCGCGCGCAGCGCGCCGGAGAAGCTGCTCGAGCGACTGCGCGTCGGCGGCGGGCTCGCGCGCATCGCCGCCTCGGCCGCGGTCGTGCCGATCTCCGTCGAGGGCTTCCAGCCGCGGCGGGTCGTCTCCGTGCGCGCCGGCGGCGCGGTCGTCGGCTACGTCTGGCTCGTCGAGGAGACGCACGCGCCGGACGAGCACGCCGACGCCGCGCTGCAGGAGGCCGCGCGCATCGCCGCGCCGCTGCTCGCGCGCGAACGCATGACGACGCGCGTGAAGCGCAGCGTGCGCGGGGAGTGGCTCGCCCGCCTGCTCACCGGGGACGGTCCTCCGGCCGTGCTCGCGGCGCAGCTCGGCATCCCCGCAACGGCATGGTTCACCGTCGCCGCCTACGCCGCCCCACGTGCCAAGGTGGACGCTGAGCCGTGCGCCGTGCGCACGGCGGACCTGATCGCGCTGCACCTGCGCGCGCTCCACGACGACATCGCGGTCGTCGACCTCGACTCGATCGTCTACGCGCTGATGATCGACCTCGAGCAACCGGAGCGCGCGAGGATCCGTGGGACGGTCGGCGACTGCATGGCGCGCCTGCGCCGGACGCTCGGAGAGGGCGCCTGCGCCGGCCTCGGTGGGACGGTCGTGCACGTCGAGGAGGTCGCGGAGGCGCGCGCGTCCGCCGACCGAGCGCTCGCGATCAGCGCGGAGCTGCGCCCGGGCGAGCTCGTCGACGTCGAGGACGTCCGCGGCGAGGCCTTCGTGCTCGCGCTGCGCGAGTTCGCCGCGCGCGAGCTGTACCCGCTCTCGCACCAGCTCGCAGGGCTCTTCGAGTACGACGCGGCGAACACGACCGACTACGTGCCGACCCTGCGCGCGTACCTCGACGCGATGGGCGACGTCGTGCTCGCCGCGCAGCGGCTGCACGTGCACCCGAACACGCTGCGCTACCGGATGCGGCGCGTCGCCGCGCTGAGCGACCTCGACCTCGCGTCGGCGGACCAGCGCTTCGCGCTGGAGTGCCAGCTGCGACTGCTCGCACGATGACGCGCGGACAGTACATCGCACGCCGCATCGCGTTCGCGCTCGCGACTGTCTTGCTCGCGCTCGTCGTCAACTTCTTCATCTTTCGTGCAGCGCCGGGAGACCCGACCTCCCAGCTGCTCGCGCGCCCGGGCGTGAGCGCCGCCTACGTCCAGCACCTGCGCCACGTCTACGGCGTCGACCAACCGCTGTGGACGCAGTTCGCGAACTACATCGCGCAGCTCGCGCAGGGCAACTTCGGCGTCTCGACCTCGAACCACCAGCTCGTCTCGTCGAACCTCGAGACGGCGCTGCTGAACACGCTGCCGATGGTCGCGATCGGCACCCTGATCGCGATCCTGCTCGGGCTGCTCGCCGGCGTCCTGCTCGCATGGATGCGCGAGACGAAGCTCGAGGGGCCCGGGCTGCTCGGCGGGCTCGTGACCTACGCGCTCCCCAGCCAGTGGGTCGGGCTGGTGCTGCTCGCCGTCTTCGCCGGCGTGCTGCCCGCCGGCGGCCTCCGCGACGAGTTCCTGATCGACCCGTCGTTCCTCGCGCGCGCGACGGACGAGCTGCGCCACATGATCCTCCCCGCCGCGACGCTCGCGCTCGCGATCTTCGGCCAGTACACGTTCATCGTGCGCTCGGCGATGCTCGACGTGCTCGGCGCCGACTACATGCTCACGGCGCGGGCGAAGGGGCTCTCGACGCGCCGCATCCTCGTCCACCACGGGCTGCGCAACGCGCTGCTCCCGATCAGCAGCCTGACCGCGCTGCTGATCGGCGGGATCGTCGGCGGCGCCGTGCTCGTCGAGACGGTCTTCTCGTGGCCGGGGATCGGCCGTGCCACCGCGCAGGCCGTCGCTTCGCGCGACTATCCGACGCTGCAGGGCGCGTTCCTCGTGATTACTCTCTCGGTCGTGCTCTGCAACCTCTTCGTCGATCTGATCGCGGTTAAGCTCGACCCGCGCGTGACGCAATGACGACGATCGAGGCCGAGCTCTCGCTGCTCGACGCGCTCGAGCAGGCGCGCCTCGTGCGCGAGCGGGAGGCGACGCCGAGCGAGCTGGCGCAGGCCGCGCTGCACCGCATCGCCGCCACCGACGGCGAGCTCAACAGCGTCGTGATCGACATGGCCGAGGAGGCGCTGCGGCGTGCCGCCGGCCCACTGCCCAGCGGACCGCTGAGCGGCGTGCCGACGCTGCTGAAGGACCTCGGCGGCGCCTATGCCGGCGCGCCGCGCACCGAGGGCTCGGCGTTGCTCGCCGGGTACGTCGACGAGGCGGACTGCGAGCTCGTGCGCCGCTACAAGGCAGCCGGCCTCGTGATGCTCGGCCGCACGAACACGCCCGAGTTCGGGAACGCGGCGACGACCGAGCCGCGCCGCTACGGTCCCTGTCGCAACCCCTGGGACCCGGCCCGCTCGACCGGCGGTTCGAGCGGCGGCGCGGCCGCGGCGGTCGCGGCCGGGATCGTCCCGATCGCCCACGGCAGCGACGGCGGCGGCTCGATCCGCATCCCCGCGTCGTGCTGCGGCGTCGTCGGGCTCAAGCCGACGCGCGGGCGCGTCTCGCTCGCGCCCGACGACGACGAGATGCTCTGCGGCTTCGGCGTCGAGCACGTGCTCGCGCGCACGGTGCGCGACAGCGCGGCGGCGCTCGACGCCGAGGCCGGCCCGGCGCCCGGCGACCCGTACTTCCCCCCGCAGCCCGAGCACTCGTTCCTCAGCGAGGTCGGCGCGCCCCCCGGGCGCCTGCGCGTCGCGGTCGCGACGGAGACCTGGCACGGCGCGCCGTTGCACCCGGACTGCGCCGCCGCGGTGCAGGACGCGGCCGAGCTGCTCGAGACGCTCGGCCACCACGTCGTGGCCGCCGCGCCCGTGCTCGACGCCGAGGCGCTGCTCGGCGCCTTCGGCACCGTGTGGACCGCAGCGACCGCTTGGAACCTCGCGGCGTGGGAGGCAGCCCTCGGGCGCACGGCCGGCCCCGACGACGTCGAGGACGTCACGCGCATGCTCGCCGCGGAGGGACGGCGGATCTCGGCTACGGCCTACCTCGACGCGCGTGCGGCGCTGGGCGAGCAGACGCGGCGGATCGGGCGCTTCTTCACGCAGTGCGACGTCGCGCTGACCGCGACGCTGCATCGGCTCCCGGCCGATATCGGCGCTGGGCGAGCGCCGGCAAGCGCGGCGCAGTTCTTCGCCGACGACGCCGCCTACTGCGGCACCACCTACCTCGCCAACATGACCGGCCAGCCGGCGATCTCGCTCCCCCTGCACTGGAACGCCGACGGCCTGCCGATCGGCGTGCAGCTGACCGGTCGCTACGCCTGCGAGGCCGTCCTGCTGCGGCTCGCCGCGCAGCTCGAGGAGGCGCGCCCGTGGGCCAATTGCATCCCTCCGATCCACGCGTCGAGGGTGCGCGAGCTGAGTAGGGTGCGGGCGACATGAGCGGTCTGCGCAAGATCACCCCCATCTCGCTCGCCGACGACGCGCACGCGTCGATTCGCGACGCGATCGTGAGCGGAACGTTCGCGCCCGGTGAGAAGCTCGTCGAGACGCGCATCGCACGCGAGATCGGCGTCGGGCGCGCGACGGCGCGCGAGGCGCTGCGGCGCCTGCGCGAAGAGGGGCTCGTCGTCGGCACGCCGAACCGCGGGGTGTTCGTGCGCGAGCTCGCGCTCCAGGACATCATCGACATCTACAACATGCGCACCGGCGTGGAGACCGTCGCGATGCGCCTCGCGACACGTACGGGCGCGCCGACCGGCGAGCTGTGGAAATGCGTTGAGGAGATGCGGGAGTTCGCGCGTCGCAACGACCCGGTCAGCCTGAGCGACCGCGAGGTCGCCTTCCACGAGGAGATCTGCCGCGCCTCCGGCAACGAGTACATCTGCGCCGGGTTCCGCACGATCGCGGGCGTCGTGCGGCTCGCGTTCGCCTGCGAGTACACGTCCTACGCCGACCCGCGCCTCGTCCCTGAGGAGCACGCGCAGCTCGTCGAGGCGATCGAGTCCGGCGACGAGCACGCGAGCGTCGAGGCGCTCACCGCGCACCTCGACATCGGCAGGTCGATCGAGCTCGCGCGCCTGCAGTTCGAGGCGCCGCCCGATCATGCCGGCGAACGGCTCGTCTCGCAGCTCGGGGTCGCGAGCTGGCAGCCGACGGCGACGTCGGACGTCGCCGAGCGCTCGCCTAGTCCCGGGTGATCAAGCGGTCGGCCGAGCGCGACATCACCCGCCGCACGAGCCGCGGCGCCGCGATCCGCAGCATCGCGGCGATCCAGTAGGGCCGCGGGGTGTAGCGCTCGGCACGCCCGCCGGGGCCGGCGTCGAGGATCGCCTCGGCGACCGTCGCGGGCTTCGCCACGGCCCAGCCGGTGAGACGACGCTCGACGAGCATCCGCTGCGGGAAGCCCTCCGTCGCGACGAACCCCGGCAGCACCAGGCCGACGTGGACGCCGTGCGGCCGCTCCTCGAAGTGCAGCGAGTCGGTCCAGCCGGCGAGCGCGAACTTGCTCGCCGAGTAGGCGCCGCCGCCGGCGCGCCCGACGCGGCCCGCCGTGGAGGCGACGTTCACGATCGACGACGGGGCCGACGCGCGCAGCAGCGGCAGGAGCGCCTCTGTGAGCCGCAGCTGAGCGTCGAAGTTCAGCGCCATCGTGCGGCGCACGTTCTCCCAGCCGCCCTCGGCGAAGTCGGCGTTCCACGAGGAGCCGGCGTTGTTGACGAGCAGGTCGAGGCGGCCGCCGTGCTCGGCCTCGAGCGCGGCGCGCACGCGCGCAGGCGCGTCGTCGTCGGTCAGGTCGACCGCAACCACCGTCGCGCCGCCGCACTCCTCGGCCAACGCCTGCAGCCGCTCCTCGCGGCGCGCCACGAGCACGAGCCGCGCGCCCGGAATGCGCGCGATCCGCCGCGCCGTGGCCTCGCCAATGCCGCTCGAGGCGCCCGTGACGACGGCGATCATGCGAGCGCCCGCGCGATCACCGCGGCACCCTCGCGCGCAAGCCGCGAACGTGGAACGACCACGTCGCAGGCGTCCTCGGCGATGCGCTTGGCGTCGACATCGACGTGGGAGTAGAACGCAATCGTGCGCACCGCGTCGAGGTTCCCCGCAGCGCGCAGGCGCCCGAGCAGCTCGACGCGCCCGGGCACGTCATCGGTCAGGTCGACGACGAGCAGCGCGGGCGAACACGCGTGCAGCGACGCCCGCAGCGCCTGCTCGTCCCCGCACAGCTGCGCCTCGTGCCCGGCCGCGCGCAGCGTCCCCAGCACGTTGGAGCCGAACAGCAGGTCGGGCACGAACGCGACGACGCGCGCCATCGCGGGGCCGCCTACTGCGCCCGCAGCGCGCGGTGCTCGCGCCGGACCGACTCCGGCCGACCCCACATCTGCGTCACCTCGACGCGCCCGCTGCGCACCTCGCGCACGACGAGCTCGCCGGCGATCCCGGCCTGGTCGAGCAGCGACAGCGCGCTGTGGACCGCCGGCACCGCGGCGGCATGGCCGAAGCGGTGGGCGACGAGCAGCCGCCAGTGCCAATCGGCCCGCGAGTAGGGCTGGGCGTTGCACGTGACCATCGACACCGCGGCCTCGACGTAGCGCGACTCGTCGTGGATCCGCAGGTCCAGCTCCAGGTCGGTCCAGTCGTCGGGCAGCGCGTCGACGAGCTGCTGGAAGGTGTCGGCGAGCCCCATCGCCGGAAGCGTACTGCGGCTACCCGAAGAACGTCTGGTACAGCAGGAAGACGTTGAGCGCGATGATCGCGGCGGCGACCGCCCACGCCGCCACGCTCGTCGCGCGGCGGTTCACGAGCGTCCCCATCAGGTCGCGCCGGCTTGTCAGCCAGATCAGCGGCACGAGCGCGAACGGGATCCCGAACGACAGCACGACCTGGCTGATCACGAGCGCGCGCGTCGGGTTCAGGCCGATCGCGAGCACCAGCAGCGCCGGCGCCATCGTCACCAGCCGCCGCAGCGCGATCGGGATCGTGCGTGCGATGAAGCCCTGCATGATCACCTGGCCGGCGTAGGTGCCGACGCTCGAGCTCGCCAGGCCCGAGGCGAGCAGCGCGCAGGCGAACGCGAGCGCCGCCCCACCGCCAACGAGCGTCTTGAAGCCGGAGTAGGCGCCCTCGATCGTGTCGACGTCCGCCAGCGAGGAGCCGTGGAAGAGCGAGGCCGCCACCACGAGCATCAGCATGTTCACGACCCCCGCCAGCGCCATCGCGATCAGCACGTCGAGCCGCATGAACCGGAACAGGTGGTGGCGCTCGCCGTCGTCGGCCGGCTCGATCCGCTCCTGCGTCAACGCGGAGTGCAGGTAGATCACGTGCGGCATGACGGTCGCGCCGAGGATCCCGCACGCGAGCAGGATCGAGTCGCCGCCGTCGAAGCCCGGCACGAACCCGCGCGCCGCCGCGCCCCAGTCGGCGCCGACCTTCAGCGTCTCGTAGAGGAAGCCGAGCAGGATGATCCCGAGCATCGCCCCGATCGCCAGCTCGAAGCGACGGTAGCCGCGGCTCTGCAGCGCGAGGATCGCGAACGCGACCACGGCCGTCATCAGGCCGGCGGCGAACAACGGCACGCCGAACAGCAGGTTCAGCGCGATCGCCGCGCCGATGAACTCGGCGAGGTCGGTCGACATCGCGATCAGCTCCGCCTGCCCCCACAGCCCCCACGCGGCCGGGCGCGGCAGATGGTCGCGGCACAGCTCCGGCAGGTTGCGCGCGGTCGCGAGCCCGACCTTGGCCGAGAGCGTCTGGATCAGCATCCCCATCAGGTTCGCCGCGAGCACGACCCACAGCAGCAGGTAGCCGTGGCTGGCGCCCCCGGCGATGTTCGTCGCGAAGTTGCCGGGGTCGACGTAGGCGATCGCGGCGACGAACGCGGGGCCGAGCAGCGACAGCACGCCGCGCAGCCCGCGGCGCGCGCGGATCTGCGCCAGCGCGCTCGGCGCCGGCAGCGCGACGGCGCCCGCCTCGACGGGCGGCGGGGGCGGCGGGTTCACGCGCGCACCTCGACGCGCATCGCCGCGGCGAGCGCGCCGCCGAGCACGTGCACCTCGGAGCCGCCGCGCGCCGAGAAGCGCACGAACAGCGGCCCCTCGAACGGTTGCCGGTCGACGACCTCGAGCTCGTCGCCGGGGCGGATCCCGCGCTCGTCGAGGTAGCGCAGCATCTCGGGGTCCTGGTCGGAGATGCGCGTGAAGCGCCCGCGTGCGCCCGGTGCCAGCGCGGCGAGGCTCTCGCTCGGGCCCTCTTCGATCTCCAGCTCGCGCGTGGGGATCGGGTCGCCGTGCGGGTCGTGCGTCGGGTGGCCGAGCTTGGCGGCGATCAGCTCCTCGAGCTCCTCGGAGATGTGGTGCTCGAGCACCTCGGCCTCGGCGTGGACGCGATCCCACGGCAGCCCGAGGCTCTCGGCGAGGTAGAGCTCGAGCAGCCGGTGGTGGCGCAGCACCTCGAGCGCGACCTTGCGCCCGGGCTCGGTCAGCTCGACGCCCTTGTAGGGGACGTGCGTGACGAGGCCGAGCTCGTCGAGCTTGCGCACCATCCCGGAGGCCGAGCCGGCGGTGACGCCGAGGCGCTCCGCGAGCGCGTTCGTCGTGACCGCCCCGTCGCCGCGCGCCTGCAGCGCGTAGATCGCTTTCGCGTAGTCCTCCACCGCGGTCGAGCGACCGCTCGGGTGCGTTGTAGACGCTGCCATGAAAGATATTATGGCATACCTAAACTCTGAATGAGGCAGGATCTGGACAGCCTGGCGGGCTCGCTATCCTCGATCGCATGGCGAGCACCGACCAGCTGACCGCGGCCGCGCAGGCCGTCCGCACGGGCGTCGGCCTGCTCGACCGCTCCGAGCGCGGCAAGCTCGCGCTCACCGGCGCGGGCGCGAAGGCGCTGCTGCAGGGCCAGGTCACGAACGACGTCGAGGCGCTGGAGCCCGGCAGCGGCTGCTACGCCGCGCTGCTGACGCAGAAGGGCAAGATGCTCGGCGACCTGCGGATCCTCGACACCGGCGCCGAGGTCTGGCTCGACACCGAGCGTCCGACGCTGCAGGCGATCTTCAACGCCGTCCACCGCGCGCGCATCGGCTTCGAGGCGGAGCTGCACAAGCGCACGCTGGAGCGCGGGCTGCTGTCGCTGATCGGCCCGCGCGCGCGGGAGGTCGCCGGCGCCGTCGGGGAGGCCGAGCACGCCAACGCCCCCGGCGAGATCGCGGGAATCCCGGTCCTGCTCGTCGCGACCGACGTCGGCGTCGACCTGATCTGCGACGCCGGACAGACCGCTGCGCTGAGCGCCGCCCTGATCGCCCGCGGCGCCGTCGCGATCGACGAGGCCACGGCCGAGTGCGTGCGCGTCGAGCACGGCCGCCCGCGCTACGGCTTCGAGCTCGACGAGACGACGATCCCGCAGGAGGCCGGGCTCAACGCGCGCGCGGTCTCGTTCGAGAAGGGCTGCTACGTCGGGCAGGAGACGGTCGCGCGGCTGCACTGGCGCGGCAAGCCGAACCGCTACCTGCGCGGGCTGCGGCTCTCCGCCCCGGCGCCGGCAGGCACGGAGCTGCTGCTCGGGGAGAAGGTCGTCGGGAAGCTCGGCAGCGTCGCGA
>Ga0134121_10004144_pt1 | contig 11908 bp, 11 predicted proteins | sample KB301_FD_96463 | JGI IMG/M metagenome (GOLD analysis project Ga0134121, IMG submission 96463) | Terrestrial soil microbial communities without Nitrogen fertilizer from Kellogg Biological Station, Michigan, USA - KB3-0-1 | ecosystem: Environmental > Terrestrial > Soil > Unclassified ...
CCTCGGTGGAGGAGTTCTGCAACCGTCACTGGTTACGGCGTTGGTCATCATGCTGCTGGCAATGGCCATTTGCGCTGCGCTCGGTGTGCTCATAGAACGGCTCGCTTACCGGCCGGTCCGAAAATATTCCCGCCTGACCGCATTGATTACGGCGATTGGTGTTTCGCTGCTGCTCGAGAACGGGGGCCAGGTAGTCTTTGGCGCCGACCCGAAGTTCTTTCCGGAACTATTCCAGAAACGTAACATTGATCTTTTCGGAGGCGCGAGCGTCAATACGGCGGACATCGCGGTGCTGGTGATCGCTTTTGCGTTAATGATCTTTCTGCAGCTGATCGTCTATCGCACCAAGACCGGCCGGGCCATGCGCGCCGTGTCCTTCAATTTAAATTCGGCAAAGTTGATGGGCATTAACACGGACCGCATTATCGCTTTTACCTTCGCTTTGGGATCGGCCATGGCCGCGGCCGCCGGCGTGCTCGTCGCTATCCGCATTCCCCGTATCGATCCTCTGATGGGCATCCTGATTGGCTTGAAGGCATTTGTCGCCGCCGTATTGGGTGGCATCGGCAATATTCCGGGCGCAGTGCTCGGCGGTTTTCTCATCGGGATCACCGAAACCATGGTCGCCGGTTACTTGTCCTCGACGTATAAGGACGCGGTTGCTTTTGCGATTCTGATTTTGATCCTGCTGTTCCGGCCCTCCGGTTTGCTGGGATCGACCGTGCAGGAGAAAGTCTGAAAGACAGTATCAGAAGCCCGACCATAAGGGAGGGCTTGTGAGCATTCCAGGATGCCCTCCCTTACGGTCGGGCTTCTGACTTCTGACCTCTGACTTCTGGTTTTCTTGTTTTCTATGTCTCGCTACCTCCGTAATCTGATTATTGTCCTGGTCGTGCTTGCCGTGCTCTACGGCCTGAACTTTGTTTTTGCCGGCCGGATGGTGAGCCCGTACTTCAGCCGCATCCTGATGCTATGTGGCATTGCGATTACGATGGCGGTCTCGCTAAATCTTATTAATGGGTTCACTGGTCAATTTTCAATCGGACATGCGGGCTTCATGGCGGTTGGCGCCTATTCGTCGGCATATTTTTCGGTTAACTATGGTGTCCGCATCGCCGCGGCCCTCGGCGACGGCACTGTAGGTTGGGCTATAGCACTGCTGGCCGCTACTTTGATCGGCGCCGCCTGCGCCGCGTTGGCGGGTCTGATTGTCGGGGTTCCCTCGTTGCGTTTGAAGGGCGACTATCTGGCGATCGTGACCCTGGGCTTTGGCCAGATCATCGTGGTGTTCCTTAATAATATTGAAGCTATCGGCGGCGCCCGCGGGTATTCGGGGATCCCGATTGTCAAAAGCGTCTTCTGGATCTTTCTAATTGCGATTCTCACCATCGTGATCGTCTATAACATCGTTAATTCGGCATTCGGGCGGGCTTTGATTTCTATCCGCGAAGACGAGCTGGCCGCGGAAGCGATGGGCGTCAACACCACACGCTACAAAGTCATGGCGTTTGTGATCTCTTCGGCGATGGCCGGTGCGGGAGGGGTGCTGCTGGCTCACTTTGATGGTTATCTCAACCCAAAGTCGTTCGAGTTCATCAAGTCATTCGAAATTCTAATCATGATCATCCTGGGCGGACTCGGCTCGATCGTCGGTTCAATCCTGGGCGCGATCCTGCTCACCATCCTGCCTGAAGCGTTGCGCGGCTTTGCTCAATATCGGATGGTGATCTATTCCCTGCTGCTAATCATCCTGATGATCACGCGGCCGCAGGGTTTGCTGGGAAAGACTGATCTCTTTAAGAAGTGGCGCACGCGCCTGCGCGGCAAGCGAGAGGGCGAAACTCCGGTTGCCGAGGCGGCCGCGATCAAAAAGGAAAAAGTATGACGAGCGGGAACGGCGCAGCCACCACGACCGGCAAGGGCCGGGATGTCGTGCTCAAGACCGACAAGATCACGATCCGGTTTGGTGGCCTGACCGCGGTCAAAGAGCTCGACATGGCGGTCGCCCTCGGCGAAATCTATGGGCTGATTGGCCCCAATGGCGCGGGCAAGACGACCATCTTCAATTTGCTGACCGGCGTGTACGAACCTACGTCCGGCGAGATCTACTTTGAAGAACGCCGGATCGACGGCAAGCGGCCTTACGAGATTTCCCGCTGCGGCGTCTCGCGCACATTTCAGAACATCCGGCTGTTCCCGGGCATGTCGGTGCTGGAAAACGTCATGACTGCGTGTCACATTCATGCGCGCCAGAATCTTCTGGACGCAATTGTGCGTTCCCCGCGATTCGAACGCGACGAACGCGAGCACCGGAATTTTTCGCTCGAGCTGCTGGAGATTTTCGATCTCGCAGATTCCAGAGATGAAGGCGGAACGAGTCTGCCCTACGGTAAACAGCGGCGCCTGGAAATAGTTCGGGCCCTGGCGACGCGGCCCAAACTGCTGCTGCTGGATGAGCCTGCCGCGGGACTGAATCCGTCCGAGCAGGAAGACCTGATGCTACTGATCCAGCAGATCCGCGACCGCTTCGGGCTGACGATTCTGCTGGTCGAGCACAACATGAAAGTGGTCATGGGCGTATGCGAGCGGATTCAGGTGGTGGACTATGGCAAATCAATCGCCCTCGGCGTGCCCGATGAAATTAAGAATGATCCGAAGGTGATCGAAGCATATTTAGGTGACTAGTCAGTTAATAGTAGTCGAACAATCGTTATGTTAGTTCTCAACAATGTTTCAGTTAACTACGGCGCAATTGAAGCGCTGCGCGGCGTCTCAATGCGGGTCGAGCAGGGTGAAGTCGTCACCCTGATCGGCGCCAACGGCGCCGGCAAAACGACAACCCTGCGGACGATCACCTGCCTGTTGGAGCCACGTGAAGGCAGCGTTACTTTCGAAGGTGAAGAGATTGGCGGCACGGCCACGCATAAGCTGGTGGCGCGTGGTATTTCCATGTCACCAGAAGGCCGCGGCGTCTTCGCGAATCTGACCGTGCGCGAAAACCTGCAGATGGGAGCTTACCTGCAGAAGAACCGGGCCCAGATCGCTGCGGACATGGAGCGTTGCTTCAAAATGTTTCCGCGTTTGAAAGAGCGTGAGACGCAAAAGGCGGGCACACTCTCTGGCGGCGAACAGCAAATGCTGGCCATGGGCCGCGCGCTGATGTCGCGGCCGCGCCTGTTGTTGTTGGACGAGCCTTCGCTTGGTCTGGCACCCCTTGTCGTTCACACGATCTTCGAAGCCATCGACGAAATCCGTAGCAAAGGCACCACGATCCTTCTGGTCGAGCAAAACGCCCACGCCGCACTCAAACATTCTGATCGAGCTTATGTTTTGGAAACCGGCGGGATCACGATGGAAGGCCCTTCGAAAGATCTCGCCAACGATCCGCGGATCAAGGAAGCCTATCTGGGTGAGTAGGACGCGCTGTTCAACTTCCCCTCCCTCAGCGGAGGTTCGACATTCGATCCGCGAAGAACGATCCACGAAATCACACGAAACAAGAGTCTAATTCGTGACGCTTCGTGTGGTTTCGTGGATCGTTTTGTCCTTCGTCAGCGGTCTAGATTCTTCATCGCCAGAACTTCCCGCGCAGTCTGCCGGTTCCCGTTGCAACTGATCCGCCGGGGCGCGTCCAGAAACTTCAAATCACAGTTTCCCGAATTCTGAACACTCCTGCTGCAAGGGAAAATTCTCATCCATGTTATAGTTTTGTTTCGTTCCAAACCACATGGCGACACCTCAGAAATCGATTTCACTACCTTTGTTCGATGGTCCGGCAGAGAGGCTTAGGCCCCCACTAAAGTGGGCCGGCGGTAAGCGTTGGCAAGTGTCGCATATAGTCCCCTACTGGGAACCCAAACGCTACCGAAGGCTAGTAGAACCTTTTTGTGGGGGCTTGGCAGTCGCGTTAGGACTATCGCCCGAGTTGGCTCTATTGAATGACATTAACCCACACTTGATTAATTTTTACCGGCAATTGAAAAATGGTTTCGTGTCGAATCTAGAAGCTAAGAATGATGCGGAGTTTTTTTACGCCAAGCGCCACGAATTCAACAGCCTTCTGAAGCGTGGAAAAGGCGCGACGAGACAGGCTGCGGAGCTCTTCTATTATCTAAATCGGACAGGGTTCAACGGGCTTTGTCGTTTTAATAGCAGCGGCGAATTCAATGTTCCCTTCGGCAAATACAAAAAGATTAACTATAAAACGGATTTTCGCGAATACATCCACGCGTTTGCTAACTGGGAATTTACGAGTCTTCATTTCGATCAGATTAAGTTACATCCTCATGATTTTGTATATGCAGATCCTCCGTACGATGTCGACTTCAGGCACTATTCACAGGGAGGCTTTGGATGGAATGAACAAGAAAGAACCGCTGTTTGGCTAGCCAAACATCCAGGGCCAGTGATTCTCGTCAATCAAGCCACAAAGCGCATCATCGAGCTCTATCGCGACCTCAAGTACAATCTGCAGTTCCTAAGTGCTCCTCGCAGAATCAGCTGCAATGGCGATCGAACTCCTGCCAACGAAGTCTTAGCGATTCGTAACCTTGCGTAGTATGCTATCCACAAGTCTCAAGTCAATGGTACCAAGACCATCGTGAACCGTCTTTAAATAGCTTCTTTGTAGAACCCAAAGAGGAGGAGGGTGCGATCCTAAGATGGGTAAATACGATGCACAGCGAGCAGCCCACGAGTTTCTTCTCAAGCATCTACGGTCACAGGAGCCATTCACGTTGGCGGACTTTATAGCTGCGACTGGCTGGGACAAACCCGGTACCTATAAGCCACATCTTAGCAAACACTTTAAGGGCCTCATCGAGAACGTTGAGGGTGGGCGTTTCAAAATTTCGCACACGACTAGCTACAGGGTAACGGAAGCATTTAGGAGACTCGTTTCTTGGCGCAAGTTTAGGCAGCACGTCACGCAGGTCCGGCGGAACGTTACTAATTACGCTCCATCGGTCTTCGAGGTGCTGATATATGACTTTTTGATGCCCCTCACAAACGAAGGTCCGCTCCGAATAACCCTAGATACGTTGTTCTTCAAAGAGACCTTGGTATCGAAGCTGAAAACTATTCCACCAGCAGACCTTTCAAAAGTTTTCCCCTGCCCGGGAGGTCAATCGAAAGATCAGCATTTACAAGCGATATTGGGTTTCATCGAAGATCATTTTCTAGGCTATTCCATCAGTCACGTGGACGGACGGTTCCGATCTGGAAGCGTGCTAACTTATGATGAAGTAGCCCAGTTCCAGAGGGATGGTGAACGATATCTAATCGATGAAACGACCGCAGTAACTCGGTTTATTTTTCCCTATAGAACTCCCGACGAACTAGAAAAAATCCGTTTTCTTTTTCAAGCGTTGTTCGTTAGAAGCATCATTCAGCTGGTAAACGGTGAGGAGCAAATTTGGATGCTTGAAAGTGGCCCAGAGCGCACCGTACATATATGGCGAGCTCCCGACGATGATGACGAGGAGGCGGAAGAAGAAGACGAATAATGCGTTGTAAGGATTGGTTGCGCGCGGACTATGAAGACGTCGTTGAGCTCATCGATCAAGCTGAGGCCAAAATGCGCGCGCGTGGCAGCAAGCAGCGAAGGAACTGGTGGGAAGTCCTTGCGGGAGGATCAAACGGAAGGCCAGCAGTGAAAGAAGGGATCGAATTCCCAGTTCTAAGGTGCGCGCAGATTCATGAAGGCCGAAAGGTAACGCCCAACGCTATCTGCCGAAATCCGAACGAGGAGCCACCTCCTCCGCGTCAAACTGGACGTTGGCCCCGCAAAAGGAAAAAGTCCAAGTAGCCACATAACCCCTCTGTCGAGCCATCGGTCCTTCTCTAGCCGGGACCAAAATGCGTTCGCGACAGCTTCAGTCGCTGCCCTCATGGCGTGAGCGCATGCTTCACTTTCCTGCCTACTTTCTTTCCGGTGCGGCCGGTGCCTTTACCGACGCCTTTGCCAAAGCCACCCATGCCCTTGCCCAATTCTTTTCCACCTTTCACCGGCTTGCCGCGCGATATGTTCTTGCCAAAACGTTTGCCACCGCGTCCGGCGCTCTTGCCGCCCTGCTTGTACGCGTGACCGATGCCGCGGTGTTTCCGCCGGTCGATATTACGGATGCGGCGGCGCCGGCGGTTTTGATCCTGGTTTAGCTGATCTTGCACGCTCGCATTCGCTCGTAGAGAAGAGCCCGCAAATGCGAACGGAACGGCGAGCAGCATTACGAATAGAAACATTGACACTTTGCGCACTGAATTCGACTCCCTTGTTTGGATTTTTTCAGAGCCAGCATCGCATAGTAAGAGCCGGGTAGTCCAACTTGATTGAGTTTCGGAACGATGCCGCCGGCGAACATTCCTGGATTAACGGCGACAAGAAAAACCAGTTAACTCTTGGCTACGTTTGGGACATCGATGATGCTACTCAAGCAAAACTTGGAAAACCTGCTAATTCTGGCGAGCAGATGCGACCAGTCCGTCAAAATAATGATCGGGACGGCAACCTGAGTTGGGCGACGTCAATTACTTCCTGATACTATTGAATCACTGAAAACGTGTTCGCCGAAATCAGTTGAGCGGAATGCTATCTACAGAATTAAATTCTTATCGGGATCACGAAACACTGAGAGGAGTTACGAGCGGGACATTCATTATGCGACAACCATTAATGCTGAATCGAACGACGCGCCGCAAACAACAACTGATGGCAATACTTCTGATATTGGCAGCCGGCGGCGCCCTAGCTGCACAGTCTAATTATTCTCCCACGCCGTTCAGATCAAACCCGAACAAAGGCGCGGGCGCCGGCAAGGAGGCGGTTTGGCAAACACGCTCTGATGGACCGAATCGTAGTCTTTCTGATCTCGTGATAGATCGCTACGAAATAACAAATTCTTCCAGGGGAGAAGTGAAGATCGTCGTGGTGAACAAGGGAAGCGGCAGTTCCGGACCGTCCACGCTTCGTTTGATAGTCTTGAAGGCAGGAAGGCTGGGGCAGAAGGCAACGGCGACCGTCTTTGCTACGGTGCCGGCTCTCTCTGCGGGCCAGACTACTTTCATATTTGTGAAGACCGGCGTGCAGATCGGTAAGCGGAAGCACGCGATCTCAATAGACATCAGCGAGGATTCGAAGTAGACGACTTCCGAGGTTAAGTAAAAAGGGCAACAGTTCAGAAAGGCGAATTGAAGATCGAAGCAACGAATGCTTGAAAAAGTCAGAGAGGCATTTTAGTTTAGCAGTGAGAATGATTGTTCGCGCAGGGCGTTGAATCCGTCCCGCGATTTGCGCGCCGCGTTAGTCTCAGCCTCGTTATGGCCTGCCTCGTGTGAGGTATTGAAGGCCGCGACGATGGCCGTTCCGGTCAGTGGGTTAAATGCAAAGAAGGCACGGAAGCCGGCCTGACTCCCGGTGTGGCCGATGAAAGTGATTGGGCCTGACGACACAGTCCGTGGATCAAGGAAAAACGAAATCCCCATAGATTCCGGCCGGTCCGAAGATGCGTTCATTGCCACTAAGGGACGCCACATCTCCCCCAGCGTGGCGCGTGACAGAATCGGACGCGTAGCCGGCGAATTCCTGTCCGTCAGGAATGCTACCCAACGCACCAGATCGCCGAGCGGCGCATTGAGCCCGCCGTTTGGAGTAGTTATCCCGGTATCAAACTCGCGCCCATTTGCTTTAATAGTTTCTTTCCCACTGACATCGACAAAGACCGAGTAGTTGTTCGAGCGATCCTTCGCCAGGGAAGACGGCGTCAGATTGAAGTATGTATGCGTCATACCCAATGGCGTGAGAATGTTTCGCTGAATATAGGTTTGATATGACAGGCCTGTCACCTTCTCGATCACGCGCGCCAGGTAAATGAATGCCGGATTCGAATAGCTGAATTTGCTACCCGGTTTGAAGGCCAATTCCTGGTAAGGCATCATCGCGACGAGCTGAGCCCACTCGGTCGGTTCAAACGGTTGCCAGGGCTTGTCGTCGTCGCGGTAAGGCCAGGTTGGGTCCTGGAAACCGGCACTGTGCGACAAGAGTTGCTTCAAAGTAACTTGTGACACTGGCCCATAATCGCTGTGAATGCGATTCAGCTCCGGCACATATTTCGTGATTGAGTCGTCAAGGGAGATCCTGTGGCGATCTCTGAGTTGCATCACTGCGACCGCGGTGAGTGTTTTAGTAATCGAGGCCCAATGAAAGATCGTGTTTTGGTCGACTGGCTGATTCACTTCTCGATCAGCCATACCGACTGAATGCCATTCCCGCGCTTGCCCGTCTTTCACCAACACGTAAGCCGCACCAACGATTGAATCGTCATGCACATACTTGTCAAAAGCGACTGCAAACTCCTGACCCTCCGTTGTCCGGCTTATTGAAGGGTCTTTTGCAGAACCGCCGTTGAGTTGGCCTGGACACGTGAGCGCTATGACCACAATCAGCAGCATTGCCACGCGCCGCGGAGCTTTTATTGGTGTGTGTTTCCTGCTCATTTCTCAGACCGAAGCTACTTGATCAAGGGCCACCCTAACGGTGAGATGAGGGGGCTGTCAATTGAATTCCTAATGGCAAGACGCGTCGAAGACGAGAGTCCTTAAAGACAGTCATTAGGGTCAGAGCGTTGACCTGGATGCAGTGAAATACTTGTTTAATCCAAACGCCTGAGGCGTTCGCAATTTCCAGCTCAGGGCAACGTCCTCCGGTAGCGGCGTTGATTGACAAATGCGAACTCTGAAGGAGTTCGCAAAAACCAATCGCGGTGGAAACAAGAACCTCGGCAACCCTTTCTTACCACTTCTAAAACCATCTGTCTTCACGAAGTTTTCTTGCGCTTGACAATCCACGGGAACGGGCATAATTTGGCGCTTACCCCCTTTTAATTTAACGAACCCTCAGGAGCGTACGATTTTGACGTCCGCACTTGAGGTGCCTCCGACGAAGATGTCTCCCCAGGCGTCCGCCTGAACGCTTACCACTGTCAATTGAAAGATAGCTCGAAAGGAGAGCCGAAATGAGCCATAGATCGAAGTTCATCGTCGTCGTCGCCACTCTATCACTTGCCTTCACTGCTTTCATTTTCGCCAATCGAGAACCACGAGTGACGGCTTCGTCTGAAATAACAGTCAAAACCGGAATTAACACTCCTGGAACCTCACAATTCTATGCCCAGCACAACCTCGTATCAGATGTTGACGGAGTAGCCGACCACACAGACTCCAACGTGGTTAACGCGTGGGGGCTGGACGCCGGCCCCACGACGCCGTGGTGGTTTTCGGACAATGGCAAAGGTAAGACCACGCTTTACAACGTGAGTACTGGAAGTATTGTTACGAGCTTTACGGTTCCCGGAGCAGGTGGCGCGCAAGGCAATCCTACTGGACTGGTATTCAACGGCGGCCCTGGCTTTGTAATCAATAATGGTGCTGGTACGAGTGCCGCACGATTCATCTTTTCGAGCGAGGACGGCACGATCTCAGCCTTTAGAGGAAACCCAATAATTACGGTTGTCCCAAATGCCAATGCGCCGGCCCACGGTGCTATCTACAAAGGTCTGGCCATTGACAGTCGTACCGCTGGAACGCACTTATATGCGACCGATTTTCATAACGGCAAAATCGATGTGTTCGATAGCTCGTTTCAACTTATCACGTTAGCGGGGACCTTCACCGATCCAAATCTTCCCGCCGGGTTTGCCCCGTTCGGGATTCAAAACATCGGCGGCACTCTTTACGTAACTTACGCACTTCAGGACGAAGACGCAGAAGACGACGTGCCGGGACCGGGGAACGGTTTCGTCGATGCCTACGACCTGTCCGGGAATTTGATTGGGCGCGTCGCGTCAGCGGGTGATCTCAATTCACCCTGGGGCCTGGCACTGGCTCCGGCAGGCTTTGGCAGGTTCAGCGGCGATCTGCTCGTGGGCAATTTCGGCGACGGTCGGATTCACGCCTTTGATCCGACGACGCTCACCTCGACTGGTGAGTTCGAAGCAGTTGGCCTGCTCCATTCAGCGGCGGGAAAGCCCATCATAATCGATGGTCTTTGGGCGCTTCAGTTCGGGCATGGAACAAATTCAAGTAGCGCCAACGGACTGACTACTACACTCTTCTTTACGGCGGGACCGGATGGCGAAGACCACGGACTGTTTGGCACGATTGTCTTGACTGAGCCGCCCGGCCGGCAATGATCATTAGTAGCGATGCCGAACCGCTCTGAATCCGGCATTAAAGGAGCGGTTCGGGTTTTCACTACATATCTTTAGCAAGCCTCGTAAGATCCGAGCCAAATGGAGGCGTGGTCAACTCGCCAGGTGATCTGTACGTGCAGACGTTGAGTGATGAAGATACGCGTTCAGTTTGGTGCCGGAGGTCGGACTCGAACCGACATGAGGAGTGAACCTCGCCAGATTTTGAGCCTGGTGCGTATACCAATTTCGCCACTCCGGCACAGCCAAGCGTAAACGGGACAGGCCATATTAGAGGCAGCATCCCGCCAGCGTCAACTTCGATCGCGCCCTCAGCCTTAGCCTTATTTAACCCAATTCCACCGAAAAGGCCCAGCAAATGCCCTTGGGCGCGAATGCAAAAGAATGTTTGCCAATCGCTGGTTCATGTTATACAATCCCTTAGCCAGCATCCGGACTGGCCCTGCACCTTGTACTCGATCCCCCTTCCGGGCGAACTAACCTCCAAGCAGACACTACTGTTAGCGCTAACTATTTATGGCTGAAACAATCTGCAAGCCCCGTCTCTTAATCGTCGATGACGAAGTAGAAGTCCGCGGCGTACTCCACGATCTCCTGGGCGACACTTATGAGTGCGCCGAGGCCGCGTCAGCGGAAGACGCACTGGCGCAGCTGCGGGAGACGAAGTACGAGCTGGTGATTAGCGACATCACGATGAGCGGGATGACCGGCCTGGAAATGATTCCGCATGTGAAGGTCGCGTCTCCCGACACGGTGATCGTGATGATTAGCGGAATGCAAACTATTGAGAGCGCCATCAACGCGCTCCGTTTGGGCGCGTTCGACTATCTGATGAAGCCCTTCGATCTCCGCCAGGCGGAAGCCGCAGTCGAGCGCGCACTGCAGCATCACGAGCTGTTAGTCGCCAAGCAGCGCTATGAAAATCATCTCGAAGAATTGGTGGAACAGCGCACGGCCGAATTGGATCGAGCACTTGATTCGCTCGAGAACGCCTATCGCTCAACACTGGGGGCCTTGACCGCCGCGCTTGAGGCGCGCGATGCCGAGACCCACGGACACTCGGAACGCGTGGTGACTTTCAGCTTGAGACTTGGACGCGAGTACGGGCTGACCACGGCGCAAATGAAAGCGTTGGAGTTCGGCTCTTTGCTTCACGATATCGGAAAGATTGGCGTACCCGACGCGATCTTACGCAAGCCTGCGAAACTGACGGATGAAGAATGGATCCGGATGCGCGAACATCCGATGCATGGCCAACAGATTCTGCGAGGCATTAAGTTCCTTGAGGGCGCTGCTCGAGTGGTCGCTCAGCATCATGAAAAATGGGATGGCTCAGGTTATCCGCTCGGATTAAGAGCTGAAGAGATCGACATCTGCGCCCGCATCTTTTCGGTAGCCGACGCGTTTGACGCCATTACCAGTGATCGCGTCTACCGGAAGGGCCGGCCGTACGAGGCTGCGGCGCAGGAGTTGAACGAATGGGTCGACCGTCAATTTGATCCGAAGGTGGTCGAGGCATTCCATCGCGTTCCCCAGGAAGACTGGGACGAATTGCGCCGCCGGTCCCTGATGCGGAAACCGGCCGAGAATGCATGGCAGCCGCCCGCACCGGCTATAGAATCACAGTTGAATGCCCCTATTAGCTAAGCAGCTAACCATAGTTTAGAGTTCAGCCTTCACACTGCTGCCCTCACACTGCTAATTAA
>Ga0134121_10004146_pt1 | contig 11907 bp, 15 predicted proteins | sample KB301_FD_96463 | JGI IMG/M metagenome (GOLD analysis project Ga0134121, IMG submission 96463) | Terrestrial soil microbial communities without Nitrogen fertilizer from Kellogg Biological Station, Michigan, USA - KB3-0-1 | ecosystem: Environmental > Terrestrial > Soil > Unclassified ...
TCGCGCCGCACCTGCTCGTCGTCCAGGCTCTTGCCGAGCTGCCACGCCAGGTGCTCCAGCTCGACCGCTTCCTCCCCCCGGATCTCGGCGCGGCGGGCGCCGTCGATCAGCTCCAGGGCATGCCGCTCGTCCCCTTCTTTCAACGCCAGGCGGGCCGCCTGGAGATAGGCATGGGCGCGCAGGGGCGATTTCGGAGCGTCGGTGATCAGCCGGGCGAGCGCGCTGGCGGCGTCCTCGTCGTGCCCGTCCTTCTGCGCGCTCTCAGCCAAGAGGAAGAGGCGCCAGTCTTCGAGCTCGCCGCCCGGGATCGAAACGCGCTCGAGGAGCTGTTCCGCCAGAGCGGAGTCGCCCGCCTCGTACGCTTAGAGCCCCTCGACCAGGCGCGCGCGGACCGCCTCGTCGGAGTGCTTGCGGGCTACTTCGGCGAGAATCTGGCGCGCGGCTTGCAAATCATTTTCGCGCAGGGCCTGGGCGGCCTGGGAATACCGGGAGGTGAAGGAGCCAGGCTCGGGGGTGGAGAGCTGGATGGGACGCTTGGGGGCCGCCGCCTGAACCCTGTTGGGAGTGCTCAGCAGAACGTAAGCGAGCGCCAGGAGAGCGGAGCAGAGGACGGCTGCGACGAGGCGAAAGCGGGAAGTTTTCACCACACCTCCGGTGCGAGCAACGTTGGACTGTACGTCGGGCGCGGAATCCCCTTCCTGCGCCCGACGGGTGCGTGGTTCACTTGATCCCAACAGAGGGGAGACAACTCTTCATTCCCGGTTCACTGATTTTGTAGAAATTTCCCACTTCGCCGCCTGATACGATCGCCGCGAGGAGGGGAAACGTCCATGTCGATCCTGGAATGGCTGGGGCTGAAGCGCGATCACGATGCGACGGGGGATACGGAGACGGTCCGCCGGATCGCCGGCGAGCTGCGCGCTCTGCCGCCGGAGCAGGCGCGCTATGTGGCGGCTTTCGCCTTCATCCTGGCCCGGGTGGCGCACGCGGACCTGGTGATCAGCGAGGAAGAGACCCGCAAGATGGAGCGCCTCGTCCGCGACCTGGGCCATCTGCCGGCGGCCCAGGCGGTCCTCGTGGTAGAGATTGCCAAGCGGCAGAGCGAGCTCGCCGGCGGGACCGAGAACTTCCTGGTGACCCGCGAGCTCAAAGAGGTCGCCACCCGCGAGCAGTGCCGCGAGTTGCTCGACTGCCTGTTCGCGGTGTCGGCGGCGGACGATTCCATTTCCGGCGCCGAGGAGGCGCAGATCCGGCAGGTCGCGAGCGAGCTCGGCTTCTCCCTGAGCGAGCTGGTCGAGATCCGCTCCGCCTGGAATGACAAGCGCGAGATCCTGCGCCGTCCACCCGGACGGGAGCGGGAGGAGGTTTCCTGAAGCGATGCGTGAACGTCGAGATCGCGGCCGCGCCGCGGGTTGTTTTCTCCGCACTCTCCTGGTGCTTGCACTCCTGGTGGTGGTCGTGGCGCTGGTGGCGACCTTTTACACGGGAGCCTCGCCGAAAGTCGCTTTCAAGTCCCAGCCCAAGGGGATCGGCCGGCGGACGCCGATCCAGATCCGCATCGAAGACCCGCAGCGGGTCTCCAAGGTGACGGTCGAAGTGGTCCAGGGCGCGGACGTCAAACAGGTGGCGGAGCGCGAGCTCCAGCCGAGATCCGCCTGGTCCTTCGGCGGCGCACCGCCGCTCGAGATGACGGTCGACGTCGGGCGCGAGACGGTCCAGGGGCTGCGCACCGGCACCGCCAAAGTCCGGGTCACGGCCGAGCGCGCGGGGACCTGGCTGCGCCGGCCGTCCCCGGCCGTCGCTGAGGTCGAGTTGCCGGTCCGCCTGGCGCCTCCCACCCTGCAGATCCAGTCGACCTTCCACTACCTGCGGCAGGGTGGCTGCGAGGCCGTGGTCTACCGGGTCGGCGAAGGGGCGGTCCGCGACGGCGTGCAGTCGGGCGCGTGGTGGTTCCCCGGCTTTCCCATGCCCGGCAGCAACGACAAGCAGCAGCGCTTCGCCCTCTTCGCCGTGCCCTGGGACACGGGCGACCCGTCAGGCGTCCGCCTGGTCGCCTTCGACGACGTGGGCAACCGGGCCGAAGCCGGGTTCATCGACAAGTTCACCCCGGTCCCGCCGCACACCGACACGATCCAGCTCACCGACCAGTTCATGAACAAGGTCGTGCCCGAGATCATGTCGCAGTCCTCCGAGGTGGCAGACCAGGGGAACCTGCTGGCCAACTACCTGGAGATCAACCGCAACCTGCGGAAGAAGAACGCGCAGACGCTCGTCGACCTGGGACGGAAGTCTGCCCGGCAGTTCCTGTGGAACGAGCCCTTCCTGCCGATGATGAACGCCGCCATCAAAGCGCACTTCGCCGATCAGCGGACCTATATCTACAACGGCAAGCCGGTGGACCAGCAGGTCCATCTCGGGTTCGACATGGCCTCGGTCGAGCGCGACGCCATCCACGCCTCGAACAGCGGACGGGTGGTCCTGGCCCGCTTCTTCGGGATCTACGGCAACGCGGTGGTGATCGATCACGGGTACGGTCTCCAGAGCCTCTACGGCCACATGTCGTCCATCGCCGTGAAGGAAGGGGACATGGTCGAGCGCGACCAGGAGCTGGGCCGGACCGGCCAGACCGGCCTCGCCGGAGGCGACCACCTCCACTTCACCATGCTCCTCCAGGGCCTCGCGATCAACCCGGTCGAGTGGTGGGACCCCCACTGGATCCAGGACCGCATCAAGCGCAAGCTGGGGAACGCGATGCCCTACGGGGAGGCCCATACCCCCTGACGCGCGAAGTCCTGCACCCACAGTACTTTGTAGCGGTGGTCGTAGCTCCCGAGCGCCATGCCGATCCCGATGTGGGTGAGCCGGGCATCGAGGAGGTTCCGGCGGTGATCGGTGCTGTGCATCCAGGCGCCCAGGACGTCGTCCACCGAGGTCTGGCCGGCGGCGATGTTCTCGGCCACCACGTCCGCGAAAAAGCCGGCCGCCTGCACCCGCCGGCGCGGCGTCGTCCCCTCCGGGCTGAGGTGGTTGTAATACGTGCGCGCGAGCATGTCCTGCGCGTGCGCCTGCGCCGCCGTGGTGAGCCGCGGATCGAGCTCTAAAGGCTGAAGGCCGATCCCCTGGCGGATCTTGTTGATCCGCGCGAGCATCTCCTGCCGCACGGCGCTCACGTCGGCGAGCCCGGCGGTCTCGCGAGCGAAGAACTCGCTCCGGGGCCAAGCGAAGAGGAAGACGTAGAGGGGCGATCCGCCGAGCTCGGCGACCCCTACCCCTACGTGCTGATAGTCCACATCCATGGCCTGGGCATAGGTCGGGTCCTCCCGCTTCCACGCGGCGACCGCGGCCTCCAGGCCTGCCGGCGCCGTGGTGATGCACTCGGCCCAGCCGTGGGCGAGATAGCCGGCTTTCGCGAGCTTCGCCTGGACCCGCGGGAAGAGAGCCATCGCCTCGGCCTCGTCCGGCAGGCCACCGTGCGCCTGGATCTCCTCGGCCCGCGCCTGGGCGACCTGGTGGAGGGGGACGGACGGCGCCACGAGCGGCGCGCCGGCGAGCTCGCGCTCACGGTTCAAGAGGATGGTCAGGTCGCGGCGGACCGTCTCCGGGTCCTGCGGTTGCGGGATCGGAGGGCTCGTCGCCGCGAGCAGGAAGACGCTCGCCGCGAAGAGAAGGGGAAGCGTTCGGCGTTTCTCGAGCATCGAAGGTGTCCCGGAATGCGGACAACGATACACAACCGAGAGAAGAGTGGCTATAATCCGACCAGCGATTCGACTCGGATGATTATGAGCAGGCAGACACCCCGCGAGAGGTTCGCGGCGATCGCCCATCTCGCCGAACGTCAGATCGACCTCGGCGAGGCGGCGTTGGTGATCGCCGCGGAAGAGCAACCCGGTCTCAACCCCGATCCATGGCTGGACCGCCTGGACGACCTCGGAGAGCGGCTGCGCCCGCGGCTGCACCGGTCCCGCAACGACCTCGACCGGCTCGCGGCCCTCCTCGACATGCTGTTCGGCGAGGAAGGGCTCCGCGGCAACGCCGACGACTACTACGACCCCCGCAACAGCTATCTCAACGAGGTGCTCGACCGCCGGTTGGGCATCCCGATCACGCTCGCCATCGTCTGTCTGGAGGTGGGGAGGCGCGTCGGGGTACCGCTGGAAGGGGTGGGGTTCCCGGGTCATTTCCTGCTGCGCCTCGGCAACCATCCGCACGTGCTGGTCGATCCGTTCGATGCCGGCCGGCTGATGACGCAGCGGGACTGCGAAGAGCTGCTGGCGCGCCTGACCAACGGCGAGATGCAGTTCAGTCCGCGGCTGCTGCGCACCGCCGGACCGCGGCAGATCATCCACCGCATCCTCAACAACCTGCGTGGCGTCTATTTGAGCCGCGGGGAGCACGACCGGCTGCTGCCGGTGCTCGACCGGATGCTCCTCCTCGATCCGGAAGACCCCGCGCCCCTGCGCGAAAGGGGAGCCCTCCACATCCGCTGCGGCGATCCGACCCTGGGAGTCCAGGACCTGGAGACCTATCTGGAGGTCGACCCCGCCGCTCACGACCAGGACGAGGTCGGCGTGCTGCTGGTGGAGGGGCGGCGGCTGACGCTGGTGAATTAGAAAAGGACACACGGACGAGCACGGACCCACCGACGAGCACGGACGTCTCCGTCGGTCCGTGTTTGTCTGTGTACGTCCGTGTTTGTCCGTGTCGGGCGGGCGGGGGTCATTGCGCCCCGAAGTTCTGCACCCAGAGCACCCGGTACTCGCCGTTGCGCGCCTTGCCCACGACCAGGCCGATATTCCTGGTAGGATCTGCCTGCTTTGCTCGCGCCCACGCCGACATCTCAACCCTCGCGTCTCAGCGACCACCAGCGTCCCACCGGGGCGCATCTGCGGGTCCTCGCTCTCGCCTGGGGAGCGTGGTGCACCGGCTTCTACTCGCTGATGATCCTGTCCTTCCTCCTGCAGCCGATCCAGGACGCGCTCGGGCTCTCCGAGTCCCAGCTCGCCCGGCTCACGGCCGTGGGCGTCGGCATGACCGGCGTCGGCGGTCTCCTCTTCGGCTGGATGAGCGACCGGATGGGGCGGCGCGCCTCGCTGGCGGTGTCGATCGCGTCCTTTTCTCTCGGGAACGTGATCTGCGCCCTCGCCCCGGGCGCTGCCGGGCTGATCGCCGGACGCGCCCTCGCCGGCTTAGGGATCGGCGGCACCTGGGGAGCCGGCCAGGCCATGCTCGGCGAGACCTTCCCGCCGGCCCTGCGCGGCCGCTACGGCGCGGTGGCCCAGAGCGGCGCGCCCGCGGGGCTCGGCGCCGCGGCCATCGTCGGATCGTTCCTGGCGCCCTCGATCGGCTGGCGCAACGTCTTCCTCCTGTCGGTCGCGCCGGCCCTGATCCTCCTCGCCTGGAGATACCTGCCGGAGTCGGACGTCTGGCTGGAGCACCGGCGGCGCCTGCATACCGGCGAGCTCGACGGCCACGAGCTCACGCAGGCCCGGCGGCCCATCCTTGCCCAGCTGCTCTCCGGGGACATGCTCGGCCTCTTCCTGCGCGCCTTTCTGCTCACCGCCTTCAACATGTCGGCCTACTGGTTCGCGGTGGTCTGGCTGCCGCGCTACCTGCAGCAGCAGCGCGGCCTCACCATCTTCGGCTCCGGCTGGTGGACCCTCACCTTCGTCGCCGGATCGCTCGCCGGCTACCTGAGCTTCGGACGGATGTCGGACGCCATCGGCCGGCGGCCCGCCTTCGCGCTCTACTGCGGGATCACCGCCGTGGGCCTCGCCCTGGTGACCGTGTTCTGGGACGCCTTCGCTGCCGACCCGGCGGTGGGGCTCGCCTGCATGTTCGTGGCCGGCGTGGGGACGGGGACCTGGTCGTGCTACGGCCCGTACTTCTCGGAGCTCTTCCCGACCCGGGTGCGGGGCACGGCCATGTCGTTGATCATGAACGTCACGCGCGGCGCCCAGTTCGTGACGCCGCTGATCCTCGCCGCGGTGGCGAAGCAATGGGGTCTGGCCAGCGGCATCGCGCTCGCCGCGGTCTTCGCGGCCCTGGCCGGCGCCTGGGTCTGGACGCTCCCCGAAACGGTCGGCGCGCGCATCGAGGTATGAGCCATGGCTGAGCCTCCCGTCCTTCCGGCCGAATCCGAGAGTCCCGGCTTCCGGCGCGTCGTCTCCCGCTGGGAGATCGTGGCCTTCTCGGTCAACGACGTGATCGGCAGCGGCGTCTACCTGTTGCCCGCCGCGGCGGCGCTGGTCCTCGGCGTGGCGAGCATCGGTGCCGTGGTCGCCGCCGGCTTCGCCGTCCTCCTTCTGGTGCTCTGCTTCGCCGAGGCCTCCAGCTACTTCGACCGCCCGGGCGGCGCCTACCTTTATACAAGGACCGCCTTCGGCGAGCTGATCGGGTTCGAGGTGGGGTGGATGACCTGGATCGCGCGCGTCACCTCGGTCGCGTCCCTCTCGGTCGGCTTTGCCCAGGCGCTCTCCTACATCTGGCCCGAGACCGACACCGGAACGTGGAGGATGCTCGCGATCGCGGTCCCGGTCCTGGCCCTCACGCTGATCAACGTGATCGGCGTCAAGGGAGGCGTGCGGACGGCGGTGTTCCTGGCGGTCTCGAAGACGGTGCCGCTGCTCATCTACATCGCCGCCGGCCTGTTCGCCCTGTCGCGCACGGCGTTGGAGGCCAATGGAGCAGCGCCCCGCACGGGAACGCTGGGGCAGGCGGCCCTCCTCCTCCTCTTCGCCTACGCCGGTTTCGAGAACACGCCTGCGCCCGCCGGCGAGTTCAAGAACCCGAAGCGGGACGTCCCCTTCGCCCTGGTGGCGCAGATCATCATCGTGACCCTGATCTACTCGGCGGTGCAGTGGGTGGCCTTGAGCACGCTCCCCGGCGTGGCGCATTCGCAGACGCCGCTGGCGGATTCCGCGCGTCTGTTCCTGGGCGGCTGGGCCGGCCTGCTGCTGACCTTCGGCGGAGCGGTCTCGATCCTGGGGACGAACAGCAACACGGTGCTCTCCGGGCCGCGCTATCTCTACGCGCTGGCCGCGGACGGCTTCGGCCCGCGCTCCCTGGCCTACCTGCACCCGCGGTTCCGTACGCCGGTGGTGGCGATTCTGCTGCAGACCGCCATCGCGCTCCCCCTCGCCCTGACCGGCTCGTTCGCCGGGCTGGCCGCGCTCTCGGTGGTGGCGCGCCTCGCCACCTACCTGGGGACGGCGGCGGCGGTGCCGGTCCTGCGCCGCAAGTTCCCCGACACGCCCGGAGCGGTGCGCATCCCCGGAGGTCCGGTGATCCCGATCCTGGCGGCGCTGATCTGCGTGATCCTCGCCGCGAGCGCCACGCTCTGGAACCTGCTCGCCGGGGCGATCGCCATCGTGATCGGCCTCGTCCTCTGGATGATGCGCCGGCCGGCGTAACCAGCGCTGTAACGTTCTCCTCCCTCGCGACTCTGTACAGGCGAAAGGAGGCGTTTATGCCGACGCAACCGAGCCTGCAACTGGAATCGCTCTACAAGCCCTTGTGGCTGACCTATGGACTGGTCCCGCTCCTCGCGGGTCTCGATAAGTTCTTCAACCTTCTCACCGACTGGCCGAAGTACCTGAGCCCCTGGATCGCCGGCCTGCTGCCGGTCTCGGCGCAGAGCTTCATGTACATCGTCGGGGTCATCGAGATCGTGGTCGGTCTGCTGGTCCTGACCCGCTGGACGCGGATCGGGGCGTGGATCGCGGCCGCCTGGCTGGTCCTCATCGCGGTGAATCTCGCGACGCTGGGACTGTTCGACATCGCGGTCCGCGACCTGGCGATGGCGGTCGGCGCCTATACCCTCGCCCGGCTCGCCGAGCTGCGGCAGGACGCGCCCGCGGCGGTGCCCGCCTCAACCCTGCGGGAACGCCGGGTGTAGATCTTGCGTTGAGCTGAGACGATGAGCCAGCCAGCCCTCCAACCCGCTGCCGCGCCCACGGCCGTCTCCGACGAGGAGGTCGTGGCGCGCGTGCTGGCGGGGGACACCCTGCCCTTCGAGATCCTGATGCGGCGCTACAACCAGAGGCTCTTCCGCGTCGCCCGCGGCATCCTCGCGGACGACGCGGAGGCCGAGGACGTCATGCAGGAGGCGTACGTGCGGGCCTTCCGTGAGCTCGCCACCTTCCGCGGCGAAGCCCGCTTCTCCACCTGGCTCACCCGCATCGCCTGCCACGAGGCGCTGGCCCGCGCCCGCAAGCGGCGGCGGCTGGTCCGGATCGGCGACGGCGAGCCGCCCGACCCGCCCACCGAAGCGGCCGGACCCGACCGGGAGATGGAGAACCGCGAGCTGCACACCGTCCTCCGCGAGGCCGTGGAGGTCCTCCCCGATCCTCTGCGAGCCGTCTTCTGCCTCCGCGAGGTCGAAGGCCTCTCGACCGAGCAGACCGCCGACGCGCTCGGCCTCACCGCGGAGAACGTCAGGGTGCGGCTGCACCGGGCCAAACGGAGCCTGCGGCAGAGGCTCGACGACCGGATCGGCCGCGAGGTCCGCCGGCTCTACCTCTTCGACGGCCTCCGCTGCGACCGGGTCGTCGAAGGAGTCTTCTCCCGCCTCCTCGACGCCCGTTGAGATGGTCCGGCCCTCCGGCGGGACCACCCCTTTTTCAACCCAGGCGGCTCAGTTCGCGAGCTGGACGATCCAGACTTCGGTCCGGACGGTTCAGCCTTTGAGCCGAGCCACTCAGACTTCGAGCCGAACGGTTCGGACTCAAATCTGAACCGTCCAGACTTCGGGCTGAACGGTTCAGACTCCGGACCGAACCATCCAGACTCAGAGCCGAGCGGTTCAGACTTCAAGCTGGAAAGTTCAGACTTCGAGCTGGACGGTTCAGACTTCGGGCCGAATCATCCAGACTTCGAGCCGAGTGATTCAGACTTGGAACCGAACCATCCAGCCTTTGAGCTGAACGATCCAGACTTCAAGCCGAATGACCCAGCCTTCGAGCCAAGTCATTCAGCCTCTGAGCTGGATGACTCAGCCTCCGAGCCAGATGACTCAGCCTCTGAGCCGAATGACTCAGCTTCCGGGCCGGACGACTCAGCCTCTAGAATGGGCGTCTTGGGAGATTTCGTAGAAGGGTGCGGAGTTCCGTGGAGAGGCATCCAAAGGTTTGACATTCCGTCCCAAGGCGCGCCGCGGCGAGCCGGTGACCGAAGCGGATGCTTCCGGCCCTGGCATCTGGAGCCGCACCCGCAAGATGGGCCGGTTGGGCGGTTCTGCGGCAGGGCGAGAGCTTACCCTTGGCCCTCCTTCTCCTCGCGTCATCGGATAGCTATTCCTGGATCACCCTCTTGCGCAGGCTCAAACAATTGTCTATACTTAATAAGCTGGAGGTGTAAATCTCGCTGTTCCCCCGCGCTCACGGGGTCACAAGATGCGGTACCCGAGAAAGGCATCAAGCCTTTACTCGTTTCCGAAAGGGAGAGTCACCTATGAAGAAGCTATGGCTGCTCGCATTCACACTCTGTCTCCTGGTGGGAAGCATAGGGTTCGCCGGCACTAAAGAGCCCAGTGCTGGCCCGGAGGCTTTCTTGACGATGGCTGAGCCGGGCGATTACACAACTTGCATGAACTACTGTATGAATGACGGTCACGACCATGACTTCGAGTACTGCCACGGGATCTGCAAATCGGTGGCCGGCTCGAGCTAGGCATCATGAGAGAGGGTTAAAAGCAGCAACCGACTAGGCGAATGGCTGGTCAGCTGCGGGGTATGGGTGTTGAGCAAACCCCGGAAGGCATCAAAGCCTTCCTCCGACATGGAGAGTCATCATGAGAAAACTGTCGATGCTCGCGTTCGCTCTGTGCCTCCTCCTGGGGAGTGTAGGGATTGCACGTGCTCAGGCGAGTAGCACTGGGCCGGAGGATTTCTCACAGGTGGCCGCGGCAACTGGCGACTACACGACGTGCATGAACTACTGCATGAACGACGGACACGGGCATAGTTTTGAGTTCTGTCATCTTGCCTGCGAGGAACTTGCCAACAACAGCTAACAGCAAGCTGACTGCCCGGGCAATTGTCCCGGGCAGTCAACCAGAACCCAGAACGGCTTCTTGAGGTACCCCCCTTCGCCCGGTCGTGCCCATGGCGAGTACATCTTTCTAGCAACGGATAACCTTCTGGCGCCGGCCGAGGACGTCCAGAGCCATGCCGCGGCGCAGGCGGCCGAGGGCTCGGTATTCGGTGCTCTCCGGTCGAGGTGGCTGGAACCTGAGCCCTCACTTCACTTCCGCGCACCTACCTCCGCTTCCTCCCTCCGAGACTTCAGGTGCTTCTCGATATACTCTCGCTCTTCCTCGAAGCTCATCCCCTGAATTGCGCGACCGATCTCATCCCGGATCTCTCTCATGGTCTTGACGGCATCAAACGGTTTCTCAGTCTTCATCGGCTATCACCTCCCGGGGACTACTTCGCCGCCTGCATCGCCGGATCCCGGAACGGCTTCTTGAGATATCCCTTCGCCCGGTCACGCGCCTGGTCATGGCCCATGGCGAGCACATCCCTATAGCAGCGGATCGCCTCCTGGCGGCGGCCGAGGACGTCTAACGCCATGCCGCGACGCAGGCGGCCAAGGGCTCGGTATTCGGTGCTCACTGGACGCCGGGCCATCAGTCCTTCGAGAAGGTCCATGAACCTACGCCGCCGGACGCGAGGTGATCAGGTAGCCGCGTTCGGCGGGCAAGCCGTAATCAGAGGCCTCATTAAACGGCGTTCGGCCGTGTTCCACCGAGCGTGCCGAGGTGATCGCTCGCACACTGGCATCATCGGAATCGAGAAGAACAATGCGGGAAACGCGCACTATTTCGGGCGGAGGAAGCCGCTTCTTCATCTCCGCAGCCAATAGCTTCATAGCCTGCTCATTATTTTGGTCAACCCAAGGTGCGGCGACGAGGACGTCCCAGCGATTGGGGATGTCCTGGCGCTCGAAGACTGCGAAGAGCGTGAATGGACCCTTCTGCTGGGAGAGTTCGCGCTCGATCTCTTCAAGGGCAGTAACGAGGTCGCTCATAGAACCTCCAAGAGTTTCGCCGCGGAGTCAATCATTGACTGCGCTTCGGCTTGGGTGACCATGCCGAGTGCCTTGTACCGGGACTCAGGCTCCCAACTCGACACTGCCGACCATTCGACAAGGAAGTGGGTCTTCACGTTCTGCTCTTGAGCGGTAAATCTCAAGAGTACTTCCAGGCTGTGGGTCTTGAGGCTTTGGTAGGCACGGAATTCGTTGGGTTTATCAGGGAATTCCGCCCAGCCTAAAGTGTCGCAGATCCTTGCCTTCAAGGCGAGCTCGATTGCGTAGCCGCATAGGTACACGGCACCATCGAAGCGGCTAGCCTGAAGCAGCTGGAGGGCATCGTCCAGCCGCCCTGTTGCAATGGCACGAAGCGTTGCAGCTGAGATCACCGCCGGCAATCCATTGGGTTGGTCTGTGTCTCTCCCAACATCTCTCCATCGTACCAAACCTGGGCGCCCAATCCTACTTCGCCGCCTGAATCGCCGGATCCCGGAACGGCTTCTTGAGATATCCCTTCGCCCGGTCGCGCGCTTGGTCGTGGCCCATGGCCAGCACGTCCTTGTAGCAGCGGATCGCCTCCTGGCGGCGGCCGAGGACGTCTAAAGCCATGCCGCGGCGGAGGCGGCCCAAGGCTCGGTATTCGGTGCTCACGGGACGCCGGGCCATCAGGCCTTCGAGACTCTCCAGGTGAGCGAGGGCCTGCGGGTACAGACGATTCTCCATCTCGACGCGGGAGAGCACATAGAGGGCCTGCTCGGCGACCGCGTCCGTATAGCCGGTCTGCCCCTTCTCGTGACGGTCCGCGATCTCCTGGAAGACGCGGGTGGCCTCGCCCAGGTGTCCCGTCCTCTCGAGCGCCCTCCCTTCATAGAGATGGAA
>Ga0134121_10004147_pt1 | contig 11906 bp, 8 predicted proteins | sample KB301_FD_96463 | JGI IMG/M metagenome (GOLD analysis project Ga0134121, IMG submission 96463) | Terrestrial soil microbial communities without Nitrogen fertilizer from Kellogg Biological Station, Michigan, USA - KB3-0-1 | ecosystem: Environmental > Terrestrial > Soil > Unclassified ...
CTCAGCGGCGCCGGCGTCGCGCCGCGGCACCTGAACAAGCACATCGATTACTCGACCTGCTGCGCGCCGATCCCCAACCCGGAGAACGCGAGGAGCCTGGCCACCCCTGTGGACATGGCGGTCACGAGCAACGGCAAGACGCTCTATGTCGCCGCGCTCGGCTCGAGCAAGATCGGCGTCTTCGATACGTCAAAGCTCGAGGACGACACCTTCGTCCCCAGCACCGCGAACCAGATCCATGTGAGCGGCGGCGGGCCGACCGGGCTCGCGCTCGACGAGGCCAGAGGCCGGCTCTACGTGCTGACTCGGTTCGACAACGCGATCTCGGTGATCAACACGCAGACGCGCGCGGAGACGGCACACCTGCCCATGCATAACCCCGAGCCGCCCAGCATCACCCGCGGACGCCGCCTGCTCTACGACGCGAGCTTCACCTCCAGCCATGGAGACTCGTCGTGCGCGAACTGCCACGTGTTCGGCGACCTCGACAGCCTGGCGTGGGATCTCGGCAGCCCCGACGGCACCACGCTGAACAATCCTGGACCCTTCAACTTCATCGCACCTCCTGATCCGCCGGACACGAGGTTCAAGCCGCTCAAGGGCCCGATGACGACCCAGAGCCTGCGCGGGATGGCCAACCACGGGCCGATGCACTGGCGCGGCGACCGTACCGGCGGCAACGACACGCCGAGCGCCCAGCCGGACAACGGATCGTTCGACGAGCGCGCGGCGTTCAAGAAGTTCCAGGTGGGGTTCACCGACCTCCTCGGTCGGAGTGGGCCGATCCCGAATGCCGACATGGAGGCGTTCACGGATTTCATCCTCCAGATCATGTATCCGCCGAACCCGATCCGGGCCCTGGACAACACGCTCAATGTGGATCAGCAGGTCGGGCGAGATCACATGTTCCTCCCGAGGAGCGGCGGCTTCGAGCCATGCGAGGGCTGCCACGTGCTCGATCCCACCGCCAACGCCTCGTTCGGCGTGCCCTTCCCCGGCTTGTTCGGCACCGACGGACGCAGCGTCGGCCAGGAGATCGGCCAGAGCATGAAGATCCCGCACTTCCGCAACCTCTACCAAAAGGTCGGGATGTTTGGCATGGGGGAGGTCGCAACCATCCACGCGGGGAACAACGGGTTCCAGGGCGATCAGGTCCGCGGCTTCGGCTATACGAACGACGGCAGCCACGACACGGTCTTCCGCTTCACCAAGACCATCGGCTTCGAGAAGAACCCGTTCACCCTCGACGGCTTCAACGACGATCCCGGCGGAGACGGTGACGTCGTACGGAGGCAGGTGGAGCAGTTCCTGCTCGCGTTCGACTCGAACCTCGCGCCGATCGTCGGTCAGCAGATCACGCTCACCGCGCACAACGGGCTCATGGCGGGTTCGCGCATCGATCTTTTGAAGGCCCGCGCCGACGCCGGCGAGTGCGAGCTCATCGCCAAGACCCGCTTCCTCCAGGAAGAACGCGGCTTCCTCTACGTCGGTAGGGGCCAGTTCAAGACCGACCGGCAGGCGCTACCGGCCGTGCCCGACCTCGCACTCCGGGCCATCGCCCAGTTCGGGGGCCAGGAGGTGACGTACACCTGCACGCCGCCCGGGGCCGGCGTGCGGCTCGGCATCGATCGCGACGGAGACGGTGTCCTGGACGGCGACGAGCGCGACGCCCGCACCGACCCCGCGCATCCAGCCAATCACTGATGACTTGTGTATTCGACCAACAATGGCGAAGAACCTCGAGTTCGGCGAGCCGGATCCGACCAACTCCCAGTTCGCTGCCTATCGCGCGATGTGGGACTACTTCAATGTCACGCTGTTTGGCAGCGCTCTGCGGAAGGTTTTTCTCAACTTCTCATGTCGCTCAGCTGCGCCAGCTTGCGCGCGGTCGCAAAGATCGCGACTGCGCCGCCCTTGTAACGCGCGATGCGGCGAAACGAAGCCCGCAGGGCGGTCTTGCTGCGCTTACCAACGCCGTATTAGGGCGAGCCCCCCATCCCGAGAGCCTGCACGTCTGTAGCGAGGTAGATGATGAACCTGCCGGTTTCGTCCCGCTTGCTGGCCCCCGAACCCATCACGTTCGCCAGGTGAAAGCGAAAGCTGTCCCGGATCACGGCAAGATCCGCACCATCACGAGGCGTGACCTCGATACGGCACAGCGAGGACCGACACTCGACCTTCTCGACGCTGGACTGCTCCAGCGACTGCGCACGGAGTTGTTCGTTGATGAGAGCGGTCATCGCCGTGGACCAGGCTGCATCAACTGGTTGTGTCGCGAAGCGCTGACCGATCTGACCGAAAATCCGAGCTTCCTCCTCGTCTCTCTGCTCGGGCGTCTGGACCGCGGTTAACTGTGATGACCTGCCCGGCGCGTCTTGATCACTAGCCTCTGCGTTACCGTGTACCGACCTCGCCTCATGGTCGCTCCTCAGCGCCGTGAGATCAGACTCCAGCGCGGCGACCTTGCTTTGAAGCAGCGCCATTCGTTCCCGCTCTTGGAGCTGTTCACCGGTGGCCTGTTCACCGGTACGCTGCGTCAGCGCCGCACTGTTCCCGCCCGTACTGGAGACACCGACCGCGACCTCCCGTTTCATCGCAATGTACGCGCCGGTGAGGAGGACGGCACACAGGACCAGTACCGAGCGAAATCGGGTAGACGTTGGACCTTGCACGCGTAGCCCTCTCACGTGATGTCACGACTCCGCGAGGAAATACCCGTTTACCTTGCTCCCTGCCGGCAACGAACAGTTGAGCGTGAGCGGTTGCCATTGCAGCGTCGTTGAGAGCGTAGGAAAGACCATACGCGACACCCCAGAGACGCTCGTCCAGACGCCCAAGCCGCCGGTATCGATGCTAAAGTTATCCAAGAAGCACGTCTTGGTCTTTCCATCGTTAACGAAATATATCACGGCAGATACTGAGTTGGTTCCACCGTCTTTCACACGAGTGAGCGGACAGGAGATGGATATCCCGCTACTGCTCGAATTGGTCGCGCCGAAGTCCGAGTATGACAGCGACACTCCCGCCGAACTCGAGTTGCAGGACTGTCCCGCGTAGGTAGTGGCGCTCGACTCGGAAGCGAACAGCATGGATCCCAAAGAAAGCAGGCAAACCGACCAAACTGAAGTCTTCATCTGACGCTCCTTGTGTAATATTATCAACTAAACATCAAACTCTGACATGACGTCTGTAGCGATACGATGCTCTTGGAGATGTCCATTCGAAGCATCAACGCCCCTAATCTTTAGGGACACCACAGAGCGATGTCAAGTACGCCTGGAGCGATACCGCATTATAATCTGTACCGACAGTTACACACAACCATTCAACTCCCGAGCACCACTCCCGAGCACCACTGTCGCGTTTCGCTGCATCGTCGCAATCGCCGGGTCGGCTCTGTGGGTTGACGTACGATGGCTTCCTATCCATGTCACGGAGAGTGCCATCGCTAATCTTGTTGCCGAGGTTCACCTGATTGAACATCCACATGTCGGAATGTCACCACCGGCCTCGAAGGGGACCATTTCCACCTGGATCACCAGGGACCAGGGGCTCCCCCTCCCTGAAGCAATCCGGATCGGGTATCTCTGTAGAATTGTGCCTCCGTTGGTGGTCGGGAGGGTTGCCTGCTCGTGTTCCGGAGAGACCCATCACTCACCAAGGTACAAGCGCCCGGGGGATAGTGCCTGGCTTTAGGCCGTGCCCGACATCCTTGCGAGGAGGACGACGAAGCTCGCGCTCGCGGGTTCGCCTTTCCGCTCTCCAAATAATCAAACATAAATCTCCAAAGGAGAGTTCGTTCGAGGATTCGGCCTGTGGAGCTTGTGAATTGCGCAGCAATTCAAGCGAGCGCCAGTGAGCGTTAAATCCCTGCTTAGCGCTTGGTTAGGGCCTAGTTGCGGCCGTCGCGATCGCCGTGGCTGCCTGGCTGTGGTGGCTCCGGTGATTCAGCGCAGCTCGGGGTCGGCCGATGAAAGCGCTCGATCTAGTCGGCCGGGTGTTCGGGCGCCTGCAGGTCGTGCGGCTGCCTGCGCGCTGAGCGGGCACGCGTGTCGATCCTCCGTGGCGCGGGGCCAGCGCCGAAGCCGCCAGCCGCGAGCGATGGGGCCGTTCCGTCCGTGAGATCGACATCGCAGCGACAGCGCCCGAACTCGCGCCATCGGGCGCCTGCGAGCCTGGAAGCCGATGCGGCGAGGTAGCAGGGCAGAGCGGCGAGTACCGCCGCGCCCCGCCTCCCGATCTCGCCGGCGACCAGGTCGTCGGCGGCGCGTGCGTGCGTGCGCGGTAGGGTGCTACTTCGCCACGCGGCCGCCGGCGCCGCGCTACTCGCCGCCGAGCGCGGCGTCGAAGCGGTCGCCCGGCTCGACATCGCGACGCCAACGGCCCGGCGTCGGTGACGTCCAGCTCCCGCTCAGTTGATGTTGAAACGGAATGCAGCGTCGAACCTATCGCCGGAGCCGACGTTGTGGACTTCGCAGCGCAGATCATCGTTGAACGTGCCGCTGTCGAATGATACCGACGTTGTGGCCCCGTCGGACCCGGCGAACAAGTCGCGGCTCCAGATCTCGGCGCCCTCCTCGAGCAGGTGGAACGACACCGCGCCGGTGTCCACCGACACTGTACACCGCGCGGTGTCGGTGCTGCTGTACTCCCAGAAGTAGCCCGTCGTGCGGTCGACCACACAGTGGATGATGTTCCACGAGCCCACGCAATACGTGTTTTCGAAGGTGGTATTGTTGGCGAGGTTGGCGATTGGCTTCTCGAGCTCAGCGGTGGTGGGCTTCGCCGTGTGTGGAGGCTTGCTCGCGCGCGCGAGGTTCACCCGCTGCTGTGCCTCGGCGAGTACCGGCGGCACGTCCCGGCCCGGCGCGAGCTGCTGGTAGAGCGCGATCGCCGATAGCCCCGTGTTCGTGACGTCCGGGGCGCCGGTGGGCGCGCTCTGCATGATCTGGATCGCGCCGGGCTTGGCCTCAAAGAACTGCACGACGCCGCCATTGTCGAGCGCAACTTCTGCGATCGGCTCGCGACGCGCCGCCCCAGGCTCGTCCTGTCCCGCGCACGCCGTCACCATCGCGAGCCCCGCGATCACTGCCCCATAGCCACTCATCAACTGACCGATTTTCTGCATCTGAGATCTCCTCCCGAGGCGGCGCGACCCGACGCGGACCGCTGTCCTCGCCCCGTGCGAAGCACTCGTGCAGCGACCATGCCAGCGCCAACTCTGCGAGCTCGCGCGGTGTATTGCGCGATCCGGCGTGATTGCTTGGTTACGGCCTTGCTCAGGGTGTCCTGCGTATCGCACCTCGCGTAGACAAGCCTCACTGCGATGAGTGCACAAGATCTGATCGAGTAATATCGAAGAAGGATGGTATGTTATTCCAGGATTATATGTCACACGTGCATAATAGTTGAGGCGGTCGTGAGCGTGCCGTCATCGTGTGTTCGAGTGGAAGGTACTGGTGCAGGGAGCCACACCAGCACGGTCTGGTCGAACCAGCGGTCGTAGACGACGGTGGAGAACCCGGTTGAGTCGACCGCGAACTGGCCGTCCTCGATCGCTCGCGGCACGGCCGAGGTCTCGATCAGCGACTCCAGAAGCGGCCTCGTCGAAGGCTCGCGGAGGAACAACTGGGAGAAGTTGAAGTCCCCCACAGTGCCCAGGTAGCCGCGCTCGGCGCACGCGTGGAGGTCAGGCTGGGCGCGGCGGCTCGACAGCGTCATGTAGACCTGACGACGTTACGAGGAATACAACGTGTCGACCCAAACAGCCGGTGCCATCACCGTGCCGTGGCTGCTGGTCATCTCCTCGGTGGTTCGACCGCCATACTTTCACCACCTGCGGTGACTTGCTGACAGCGCATCCAACACTGCAGCAAATCGCTGCTCGGTGTGAATGCAAGGAGGTGTACGTGCACGCTGTGTCATGCGTCGGCTGCGGCAAGGGTGCACGCCGACAGCAAGCCGAACACCGGCGCACCCGACGTCGGCGGCTTCCCCCAGCAGCGCAGCCTAGCCGCATCAGCGACGAGCCAGGTGGCACAGGCCAGTCGGTCGCGTCGGGTACGGCGGCCCACGGCGCCGGCAGTGCAATCCGACGCGGTTTACTCCAGCCGCGGTGCACGAAAACGGCAGGCGGTCGTCAGATCCGGGACACCGTGAGGGGGCGCCCTGCGGACGTCGTGGGCACGGACGATTACAGCGTGAGTGAACCGCTGCCGTGCAGGGCGCATCGCCAGATCGGTAGAGAGCGCACCGACATCGCTACCACGACCCACGGTGGCAGGTTCCGGTCGATGACGGCGAGGTCGCTGGCGATCGGGTGCAGTGGCCGCACAGGTCGTAGCCTGAAGTCAAACGTTGCGCCGTGCGAGGACGCGCGGTCGGCAAGGTCCGGACGCTCAGGGTGCGCCGTAGCCGAGCCAGTCGACGAGCATCCGGCGCTCCTCGGCGGACGGCCACCGCCCGGCGGCCTCGAGCTGTCCTGGCCCGGGGGCGGGCCAGCTCGAGGCATCCCCGGGCCGCGCAGAAACCCCGCTTGTTCTCCTACACGCAGGTGATATCAGTTGTGGCATTGCGTGCGCAGGCGCACGCCGACGCCATCATGTGAGACGCCGCGCGAATCCGGAAGATTTCCGATGACGTCAGTATAAGGCGATATGCACGATCGGCGGAGCTCTACTCACGCCTCGACTGCCGAGGATCCGCAACACGCGCGCGCGACGCTTGGCCCTGGAAAGGCCACGCTTACTGCCCGGCCCACTACACACGAGCGGGTACCCGGCGGCGCGCTCAACGTCGACGTCAATCAGCTCAACAACGCGCACCACGGTACCGACACCGCGCGACTCGGCGAGTCCGCCGAGCTCGCGCACCTCGAGCGCGAGCGCAAGCATGCGCACAAGCCGGAGGACAAGAAGAAGCTCGACAAGCAGATCGCGTGCATCATCAAGCACGATCACCTCAGCTACGAGACCACGCACAAGACTCACTTCTATGACATCGCTGGCCGCCCGATCCAGGAGGTGCCCGCGTACACGCCGGTGCAGATCAACGCTGGCACGCTGACCAAGCTCAAGCTCAACCCGACCGCAACACCGGTTTCTCCCGTCGATGGGCCGCAGGCCAGCGCGCAGGCCGTCGAGTGCGTGTTCGTGTTTCAGACCATCCACCCCGACGGCTCGTTCGGCACCGACGGCTGGATGCCGGCCAAGGATCTGCCCAAGGCGGTCGACAAGAACCAGCGCGCACTCGTCATGCAGATCAGCCACGAACGCGACGACCGCCACCGCCACTTCGCCGCGACGCCCATCAAGGTGCTCACGCGCGACGAGGGAATGGCCAATCCACCGGACATCACCGATATGTTCACGTACCCGCCGCCCAAGCAGGTCGTGAAGAACAAACGCGAGAACCAGGCCAAGGACTATCTGTCGAATCTGTCTCTCAATATCCCGAATTCCAATCCCCCGCACTCGGACGGCAAGCGGTTCGGTATCGAGACCACCCGGCTACCGATCCAGACCAACGATCAGAAGCTTGGCTCGAGCATGACCTCCGCTCGATGGGTACCGCGAGTTCTACCCCGAGACCTCGGCCCCGCCGGTCGACATCGATCTCTACCGGATCGATCTCTACCGGCTCGGCGAGTCGACGCCGTCGGGCGTGAGGATGACATTCATCTACGGCTGCGTGCTGACGAGCGCCAACGCAAAGGTGTACGGCTGGATCAACAAGAAGATGCTGAAGCCGTGAGCCGCGCCTCCGCGCGCTTTCGTCGCGGCGCCTCCGCCCCTACATCTTCACCTCCCGCGACGGCGTTCGCCCATCGGTCGCCATCTCGCCGCACGGCAGCTTGTCGCCGGTCTCGCGCACGAACGGACACATGCGGACCTTGGCGATCGCCGCGTGGACGTGGCGCACCCCACTGAACCGAAGCTTTTGGATCGCTGTTAACATAAGCCCGGCTCTGCGATCGTTATGTTATTAGAACTACTAGGAATAGTTATTACCGCATGGTGCGCACATGAGCAGCGATCTGCGGTGATCCGCTCACGATTCGCTGGCTGCCACAATAGACTGCAGATCGTAGCTTGTTCGCATGAGGGTTGATGCGCACTCTTATGAGATGGCAACCACGAGGCGAACGATTTCTCGAGCGACCCCAAGAAGCCCGGTTCCGGTTTTGATGATGACGGACCACGTGCAAGTCATCTATTTGTCGCGCGTGCCATGTGTTGGCGAGATGATCTTCCTAAACTCGGGCGGAGCTGATGGCGGTAGCGAGTGGACTGTCAAAGAGGTGCATCACATGCCCCCAATGAAGTTCAAGGACAACGGCGAACTCGTCGCGGAGAATGAAGCGGTTGCAGAAATCCGCTGCGTCAAACACACAGGTCTATAGACGCGCTCGACCTAGACGCTGGCGCCGCCGCATCACCGCACGTGCGCAGCTCTCGGCCCTGGGACCGAAGCGTGCACCGCCCTCACAACCTACGCGACGCTGCGGGTGCTGGCAAGCCGGCCCGGCGCTGACGCGAGCGTCGCCGAGCTCCGGCCGCGCGGGCGATCAGCGGCGCCAAGTCGGCCCGGCGAGGGCCGGCCGGTGTCGGCCGACGTCACGGCTTAACGCGCATCGGCAATTTGCGCCGCCCGATTCAGCGCGACAGGGAGACTGGGCCCATCCCGAGCCGTGCCGCTGCGGCGCTGAGGTTGCGCGACTCGCGGATCGCAACGAGCCGGAGCGTGGCCTTCTCGATGTCGGGCAAGGACGACGCGGAGTGCATCTGTACCCATGCGTGATTGGCCGGCAGGAAGCCTGTGCACCCCTCGGTGAAGCGCTGACAGGGCTCTGAGGCAGCGACGACAAGCAACGGTCGTCAAGCAACGGTCGGCTATAAGTAGCGAGGGGGATACCGGTTCGAACCGGCGGCCTCTAGGATCTGCACGTGAAGTACGCGGTGTGGATGATCACGGTCGTGCTCGGTTGCCATTCGAAACCTACGCTGGCGCAGGTCCTGAAAGCGATCGAGCGCGGGGATGACGCCGAGTTGGAGTGCCTCCTCGATCGCGGCACCGATCCGGATGCGGTTGGCGAGATCACGATGCCCGGTCAGGGCACGTTCGCCCGTACCGCGCTCGGTGCGGCGATCTCCCTGCGCCATGATCACGCCGTCGAGCTGCTGCTCGCGCATCACGCGCGTGCCAACCAGCGAGGGCCGGGCCTGATGGGCTCGCCTGGAAGGCTGCCGCTGGAGATCGCCGCGATGAGCAACGACGTCGCCGCGATTCGCGCGTTGCTTGCGGCCGGCGCGAGCCCCGACGGCGACAGCGCGGGCAACGAGTCGCCCGCCGCACTCGCCGCGAACTTTGGCCAGCTCGACGCGCTCGACGCGCTGCTCGTGGCCGGTGCGAAGGTCGACGGAACCGGCGCCGACGGTACGGGGTATCCACCGCTTGCGCTGGCGGCCGAACACCTCTGCGTCCCGTGCGTGAAGCGCTTGCTGGCTGCCGGCGCGCAGGTCGATCGGCGCGACGTGCTCGGCATGACCGCGCTCAACCATGTCGTTGCGAAGGAGAACATCGAGCTCGTCGATATCCTGCTCGCCGCGAAGGCCGACCCGATGGTCGCGAGTCGAGCGGGCTGGACGCCAGCATTCACCGCGCAGTACCACGGCGAAGCGCAAGTGATGGACCGATTCCGCAAGCTCGGTGTCACCGATTTCGGGATGCAGCCGCCACCTCCGCTGCCACCGTCGGGGATGGGGACGATCCGCGTGCCCGTCGTCGAGGTCAAGGCAGCGGGCCAGTGATGGGGCAGCGAACGAACCGTGATGAGCATCGTCCTCACCCAGAACTCGAAGCTCTGCGCCGACCGGCTCGCGCGACCGCGCAGGGCGCGATCTGGTGCGCCCGCGCTCTTGAGGAGCGCGCCCCCCTGGCGATGGCCGCTAGGGTCTGGTATCGGCGAATGCTATGGGGCAGTCGGAGCAGCTCGCCCAACAAACGTTTGCCGAGGAGACGGAGCGCACGACGGACGGCGCGGCCGGGTGGCGAGATCCGCCCGAGATTCGGCTCGACAAGGTGCAGCCCGACGGTTTCCTCGTGATCCACCGGCCGCACGGCCTGGCGCATCTGCCCGCGCCGTGGCCGCTGGCGCAGCCGCATGACGAAGTGATGATCGAGCTCAAGCTTGCCGGCAACCACCTCGATCGGAAGGAGATCGCACGCGCCGTGCTCCGACGGCAGGCTCGGGAGCTCCAGCGGATCGAGGAAGAGGATGCGTCGTGGCGAGGACATGAGCCGCTCTGGCTCATCGCCCCGCACCGCCCCGGCTGGCTGGACGAGGTGTACGCGCCCGAGTTGGTTGCGCCGGGCTGCTACTGGATCGAACGGCAATGGCAGAAGTTCCTGTGGATCGCGGCGAACGAGCTCCCGCTCCTCGACGAGCTGGTCCCGTTCCTCTTGGCCCGGTCCGGTCAGGCGCTGGATGACTTCGGCCGCTGGGTGGCGCTGCGCCGACCGTCCGAGTGGGTGCTGCTCATGCTAGAATGCCTTCCGATGTCGATGCCGACGCAAGAGGAGCTGCTCCGGAGGTTCAGCCAGGTCGATGATCCCGAGCTCGAGGCCCGGCGGCAGCACATCCTCAAGGTCTTGCTGGAGCAAGACCCCAGGATGCGGCAGCAGCTGCAGCAGGAAGGTCGGCGGGAAGGTCGACTGGAAGGACAGCTGACCGCGACACGCGCCTTCCTGCGCCGGGTGCTCACGGGCCGGCGGCTCACGCCGAGCCAGGACGACGACGCGCGCATCGACGCGTGCACTGACCTCGCGACCTTGGAGCGCTGGCTCGACCGAGCCAGCACCGCGGCCAGTGTCGCGGACGTGCTGAGGTAGCCTACGCCGGGCGCGCCATCGGCGAGCACGCCAGCGCTATCAGCTTCCGCGGGGGACGTACTGGAAGCCAGAGCCTACGGTTGCTTCAGTGCTGTGAGCCCGCGAGCGCGTGCGCGGCCCGCCTGTGACGGAGAGGCAGCCCAAGTCGGATCAGGAGATTACCGATCCGGATGGACAATCCGGATGTTTGGGATTCCCGATCTGACCGTTCCTGGAATTCAGTGGTTTTTTGATGAAGCTGTAGCGGCCGGTGCACCGAATTCCTGAACAATTCTCTTCCGGATTTCTCGAGATCGGTTCATTTTCAGACACGGGTTGGACATCTTGGGTCCGAAGCAGCGGCTTTTCTGCGAAGACACCTGGATTGCCGTCTGGCAGCAGGTCGATAGCAACAGTGCACGGTAGGCGAGGCGTTGGTCATGGGAATTATTGAGTCGCCATCGGCGACACGTCAGTCGGGGTTGCCCCTCTCCGTCAAGTTGATCCTGACCACGACGATCCTGCTGGTGGTCGCGGTGGGGGCAGCGAGCTATTCGGGCCTGCGGACGATCAACGCGCTCGCCGAGCAGGAAGCGGCGGCTCGTCGCACGTCCGGTGAGGCCGCGATGGAGCGCCAATCGGAGCTGATGGCGCGCAACGCCGCCAACTCGGCAGCGCTCCCGCTCGCCGAGGGCAACTTCACGTATCTGGACTCGCTGGTGGTCGCCACGGTGAAGGAGGATCCCCGTATCACCTGGATGCTGATCGCCGACGCCGGCTCGAACCGCATCGTCGCCCGTAGTCCCGGCGCGCCCGCGGGAACGATGCTCGCCGACGACCTCAACGCGACCGTGCTCGCCGCGCCGCCGACCAAGGCGGTGTCCCGGCGCGATCCCACGGACCCGACCCGCTTCACCTTCGGCATCAAGATCGCGGTGGGCGAGCGAGTGGTGGGGCAGCTGCGCCTCGGCGTCAGTACGTCCGAGCTGGAAGGCGAGCTGGCCCGGTCGATCGCCGCCGCGCGTGCGCGGGCCCGC
>Ga0134121_10004149_pt1 | contig 11898 bp, 12 predicted proteins | sample KB301_FD_96463 | JGI IMG/M metagenome (GOLD analysis project Ga0134121, IMG submission 96463) | Terrestrial soil microbial communities without Nitrogen fertilizer from Kellogg Biological Station, Michigan, USA - KB3-0-1 | ecosystem: Environmental > Terrestrial > Soil > Unclassified ...
TCCGCACCTCCTCCGGAGCGGGCCGGCGGGAACCGTAGATCAAGGCGTCGAGCCGGCGGATGGGGGCGGCGAGGTCCTCCCTTCCACCCCGAATCAACAGGTCGCGACTCGTCCAGTCGGGCAGCACCCGGCTGCCGGCAAGCGAGCGGGCCAGCCACCACCAGGCCGCCTCCAGGGCCTCAGCCGAGTGTCCAGCGGCTAAGCGGCGTTCAAGCTCGGCCCGCCAGCCCGCGGCGTCGAGATCAAGCCCCAGCCTGGGCGTCGCCTCCACGACCAGCGTTCCCGGCGACGAGGAGCGTCTCCCCAGGCGGAGGCGAGGCAGCAGAGTGCGCAACACAAGGAGAAAAGCCAGCACCACCAGCACCAGAACCGCGGCGATCAGGGTTTGCCGTGACAGGTGCATCATGCTGGCCCCTCGTCCTACTGCCTTGAACATGGCATCCAAAACCGCACGAGCCAGCTCGCCGAAATACGAGCTCTCCGGCGGCACTGGCGTCCGCTCCACGCCGCTCCCGTTCAGGACCCGCTGGAGAACGCCGCGGTCCGCGGGCACGATGCGCTCCACGGCGAGCGCGGCCGTCAGGGCCAGGGCGCCTCCGGGGGCGCCAAGGACGGCGGCGCGGGGAAAAGCGCCTCGATCTCGGGGCGCAGATCGATTCCCTCCTTACGGCTGCGGACGTCGGCATAGAGCAACGCCATGCCGAACGCGGTGTAGATGTAGATCGCCGTCGTGGTGAGAGAGGAGAGGAACTGGGCAGGAATCTGCAACCAGACCCAGCGGGCCACGACGCTTGTCACGTCCTGGTCGCCCGCCAAGCCCTTGCGTAAGAGGTCGATGAACATCGGCAGCTGGAACGGCAGCGCCACCAGCAGTCCGGCCAGATAGCTGATCAAGGTGCTCACCACCATGAGCAGGAGGACCTTGACGATCGGATGCTCCGCCAACCGCCGCGATGGATTGAAGAGCGCCAGCTCGGCGCTGCGGGAAAAAGAGCGGAGACCGAACCGGCCCTCCTCCACCATGACCGGGATCGCGAACGCGAGCAGGGGAGCCACGACGAACACCGGCAGGACGCAGAATAGAAAGGAGATGAGAATGACCAGCAACGACAGCAGCAGCGTCCCCCAAACGGAGGGGCGAAGGGCAAACCTCCAGGCTCGCACCATGTTCAGGGGCCGCCCTGCCAGCGCATCCAGGGCCGCGACCTGGCCGGCCAGGTAGGCCACCACGGAAAGGAGGACCAGGAGGCCGGACGCAATGAGGACCTGGGGCGTCCAGAACATGAAGGGCGAAGGCGTCCTGCCCTTGAAGCTTCCCTGCAGGTCGATCGCCTGCACGATCCCGGCGAGCGTCGAGATCACCGCCACGGGCAGGGCCACGGCGGGAAAAATGGCGCGGATATGGGCGCGCGTCAGGCGAAGACCCTCGTCGAGGAGCAGCAGGATGGGCATGGGGCCCGGGTGGGGAGAGACCGGCTCGCTCATGGCGTTGACTCCGTCGACGTCGTCACCTCGAGCCGGACGGGGCGCAGAGCCAGGGCCAGGAAAGCCCCCTCCAGCGCGAGGCCCAGGACCAGCTTGACGCTGGCCGGCACCTCGGTCGAGGGCGAAACGAAAACCTCCACCACGGCGAGGACGACGAACCACGGCACGCAGCCCAGCAGGACGGTCAGCGAGTCGCGGCTCGCCTCCCTCAGCGCCTGAGCGCGAGGGCGGTCGCCGGCCGCCACCATCGCTTTCCCCAGCGCCATGCCGGCGGCGGCCGAAACCATGATCAAGGTCAGCTCGAGGAGGCCGTGGGCGGAGATGAACTCCAACAGCTCGGCCGCCAAGGAGTAGTGCATCGTCACCCCCACGATCGCTCCCAGCATCAAGCCGTTGAGCAGGACGACGTACAGCGGCACCAGTCCGGCCAGGACGCCGCCGGTCCAAGCCGTCAACGCTACCGAAATGTTGTTGGTGGCGATCCGCGAGGAGGAGACGGCGGGAGGCACCGTGGTCACCAACGAACTCGTCCACAAGCGCCCCTCTTCCAATCCACGGACCGCGTCGGGGCCGAGCAGGGCGAGCCCCACCGCAGGCCGGAGTGCCGCCACGGTAAGTCCCCATACAGCGGCAAGGAGGAACAGCGCCACAGTGATTCCCAACAGGCCGAGCTGGCGCTGGAAAGCGAGGGGAAAGGTGCGGCTGAAGAAGACCCGCGGCCCGGCCGGCCGCTGCCGCCCCTCGCCGGTGAGCCGCCGGGTGCCTTCGAGAGCCAGCGACTGGAGCCGGCGCGCCGCGGCGGTCCCGGGAAAACGGGCAGTCGCCAGCGCGTGGTCGTGGAGCACCTGGCGGTAGCGCAGGGCCATGTCCTCCAGGGTCCCGTAACTGGCTTTCCGCAGGCTGCCGCGGGTGGCGGCGAGCTCGGCCTCGAAGGCCTCCCAGACCGGCCGCCGCAAACGCACGAAGCGTGAATAGTCCACTGGCGGATCAGCCCTCTTCCGCCTGCAACGCCTGGCGGAGGATCGCGACGGGATCGGCGGCGGGGTCCAGGCCGGCGAGAAGCTCGGGAGCGTCCCCGCGAATGCGCGTCAGGATGCGCTCGGCCATCTCGCCCGCTACCGCGGGATCGCCCAGCGTGCGGGCGCGAGCGAGGAAGGCTTCCACCACCGCCAGCTCACGGGCTCCCCAACCGGGCGGCACCCGGCCGAGAACCGGCGACCTCTCCCGCTCCCGGTCGTGAACCACCAGGGTGCCGGCGAGGCGATCGCCCAGCCGCCGGGAGAGAGGATCGATGGCCATCAGCAGGGGCCCGCAAAGCAGATCCAGGCTGCGCACCAGGTTGCGGATCAGTAGCGAGCCTACCGCGGGGGTACCGCCCTCAGCCGTCACCACCCGGAGCTTGAGCAGGCGCTTCCCGAGAGTGCGGCCGCCGCCGAGGATCTCCTGAAGGGCGAAATAGCCCCAATCGATCACGAAAAGGCCGGCGACGACGAGGACGACCGTCCATCCGATCGCCACCATTTGCGCCAGGACGAGAGAGCCCACGATCCAGGCGGCGGCCACGATGCCGAGACCGATGTAGTCGAGAAACGCCGCCAGCGACCGGCTTCCCAGTCCTGCCACGGGAAGGTCGAGACGGATGTTGTCCAGCCCCAGAATGCTCTCTCGCCGTGTCTCGGCCACTTGGCTCCACTCCCCATTGCGCGAGCCCCAAGCGTACGTGCACCCCGCCGGGGCGTCAATGCGAAGACACGTCAGCCCCATCGGGATCGCTCCCGTCAATCCAAAATCTAAAATCCAAAATCTAAAATCGCTACTTCTGCTGCGCCTCGCCCGTCATCGGCACGAAAAGCACCGGCATCACCCGGGTCGTATCGACGCCACCGTCGGCCCGCTTGGTGAGCACGAGCAGGTCCTGGAGAGTGTCGCCCACCGGGATGACCATTTTGCTGCCGGGCTTGAGCTGAGAAAGGAGCGGCTCGGGAATGCGTGGCGGCGCCGCGGTGACGATGACGGCGTCGAAGGGAGCGGCGTCGGGCCAACCTTGATAGCCGTCGCCAAGCCGGATCTGGATGTTGTGGTAGCCGAGCGTCTCCAAGGTGGAGCGGGCTCGCTTGCCGAGCGACGCGACGATCTCGATCGAGTACACCTCGCGGACGAGGCGCGAGAGGACTGCCGCCTGGTAGCCCGAGCCGGTGCCGACCTCGAGGACCCGCTGGCCGGGCTGGACGCCGAGCAGCGAGGTCATGAGGGCCACGATGTAGGGCTGCGAGATGGTCTGGCCCTCGCCGATGGCAAGCGGATGGTCCTCGTAGGCCTGCCGCCGCTCCCCCGCGGGCACGAAAAGATGGCGGGGAACCGCCTGCATGGCGGCGAGAACCTGCGGATCGGTAACGCCGCGGGCAAGAATCTGCTCCTCCACCATCCGTTTGCGGGACACGGCGAATGCGTCCTCCCGAGGATCAGCAGGCGCAGCCCAGACGATCGCCAAGGCCGCAAAAACGAGACCACTCGTCAGCAACAAGCTTCTACTGGCCCTTTGACCCGCCATCTTCTAACCGCCATCCTGAACTTTTCCCTTCATCGGCGACAGGCGAACGGGGATCACCGTTCGTTTCTCGATGCCGTCCGCCGCCTTGGTGATCACCAGCAGGTCCTGGAAAAAACCGCCCACCGGCACCACCATTTTCCCCCCGACCCGCAGCTGGTCGATCAGCAATCTGGGGATCCTGGGCGTCCCCGCCGACAGCAGAATGGCGTCGAAGGGCGCATTCTCGGGCCAGCCCCGATAGCCGTCACCCACCCGGACCAAGACGTTGTGGTAGCCCAGCACGTAGAGGCGCTTGCTCGCCTGGCTGGCGACGGTCTCCACGATCTCCACCGAATAGACCTCGCGGGCGATGCGGGAGAGCACGGCGGCGTGGTATCCCGAGCCAGTGCCGATCTCCAACACCTTGTCGCCTTTCTTGAGCTCGAGCAGCGAGGTCATCAGCGCCACCACGTAGGGCTGGTAGACCGTACGTCCCGGGCCCAGCACCAGCGGCCGGTCGCTATAAGCCTCGGCGCGCAGCGAGTCCGGCACGAAGAGGTGGCGCGGCACCTGCTCCATGGCCGCCAGCACCTCGGGTTTGGTGATCCCCCGCTGCTTCACCTGCTCCTGCACCATGGCGTGGCGCAAGCCGTCGAGGTTGTCTCCCGCCCGCACCGGGCCGGCGAGAGACAAAACCACGGCGAGCCCCAGGATGAGGCGCCGCGAAAACCCGATTCTGCCGCCCCGGAGGGCGTGCAACTTCACCGGCTACTCCTCCTCTCATAGACCACCCTGCCCTCGACCACGGTGTAGTCGATCCCCGCCTTGGGAATCTCGAGCTCGGGGAGGGTCATCGGATTGCCGCCGAAAACGACGAGATCCGCCCGCTTGCCCACCGCCATAGAGCCGATTTCCTTGTCGAGGAACAGGGACCAGGCGGCATCGAGGGTGAAGCCGCGGAGGGCCTCCTCGCGGGTCAGACGTTCGCCCGGCAGCCAGCCCCCCGGCGGATTGCCCTGGAGGTCCTGGCGGGTCACGGCGGCGTAGAGCCCGAGACGCGGATCCGGGGACTCCACCGGAAAATCGCTCCCTAGGGCCAGCCGGCCGCCGGCGTCGAGCACCTTGCGCCAGGCGTAGGCTCCCGCCAGCCGCGCCGGACCCAGGCGGTCGCCGGCCCACGGCATGTCGGAGGTGGCATGGGTGGGCTGCATCGAGGCGATGATTCCCAACCGGGCCATGCGCTGGATGTCCTGCACCCGCAGCACCTGCGAGTGCTCCAGGCGGAAGCGAGCCTCGGGCCGCGGACCGCCCAGCGCTTTCTCCAGAGCGTCGAGGGCCACCAGGCCGCCGCGGTCGCCGATGGCATGAATGGCCACCTGGAACCCGGCGCCGAGCGCCCGGCGGGCGACGTCCTCCAGATGAGCGCCGGTCGACACCATGAGACCGAGATTGTTGGGATCGTCGCTGTAAGGCTCGATGAGAGCGGCGCCGCGGCTGCCGAGAGCGCCGTCGCTGTAGAGCTTGACGCCGCGCACGGTGAGCCGGGCCTGCGGATCGATCTCCGGCCCGCGCTGGAACCAGCGCGAGAGAAGGGCCTGGTCATCGCCGAGAAAGACTGCCGCCCGCAGGGGCAGGTCCCCCGCTCGGCGCAACTCGTCGTAGGCGCGGTAGTCGGCGTCGCCGATCCCCATGTCCGTCACCGTCGTCAGTCCCAGCTCCACGCAGTGGCGGGCGGCGAGGCGCAGGGCGCGCTTGCGGTCCTCCACCGCGGCTTCCGGCAAGCGGCGCTCCATCTCGCCTTTGGCGTTGTCGACCATCACGCCCGTGGGCAGCCCCGCCGCGTCGCGCAGGAAGCGGCCGCCCGACGGGTCCTTGGTGGCCGCGTCGAGCTTCAGGATCGCCATCGCCCGGGCGTTGACCAGGGCCGCGTGTCCATCCACCCGGGATAGCCACACGGGGTGGTCCGGCACCGCGGCCGAGAGCGCCTCATGGGTGGGAAACCGCTTGTCGGGCCAGCGGTTCTGGTCCCAGCCGTGGCCGCGGATCCAGGCTCCCGCCGGCGCCCGGCCCGCCGCGTCACGCACCCGTTTCACCACTTCGTCGAAAGTGGCGGCGCCCGTCAGGTCCACCTCCTGCAGCGCCTCGCCGAGCCCCCTGAAATGGGAGTGGGCGTCGATCAGACCCGGAGTGACGGCCCGCCCGGCGAGATCGATCGTCCGGGTCTGCGCCCCGCGCAGCTTCTCCACACCGGCGTCGTCGCCGAGGTAGACGATCCGGCCGCCGCGGACCGCCAGGCTCCCCTCCACCCGCCCTGGCGGCTCCACTGGATAGAAGACCCCGTGCCTCAGGATGAGGTCGGCACCGTCCTCTGCAAGGGAGGGTCGGGCGGCAGCGAGCGCAGTGCCGCACAAGAGCAGCATTCCCAATAAAACAGTAAGCCTCGGCGTCATGGCGTTCATCTCCCGGCCTCATGCGCCGGATCGGCGGAGGCCATAAATTGCAAAGTCCAAGCCACGGGGAAACCCCTGTAAATGCTGCATTTTCGAGATGATGGCGCCAATCGCGTCTCCGGCGCCAATCGATGTAGACTCAATCCCGTGTTTCCCGACGGTCCAGTCCCCCTCACCGAGATCGTGCCGCGTCTCGAACAGCTGCTCGACGGCTCGCCGGCCGACGAGACGGAAATCTCCTGGCTGGAGGTGCGCCGCGGCCAGGAGAGCAACGGCAAACGACGGCGCGACACCTACGAGCTGCACGAGCGGACGGTGCTCTTCCGCGTCCGCGAATCGGGCCGCACCGGCCTGCACCGCACCAGCGTCTCCACCCTTTCGGACCTGGAGAACGCCTTGCGCGACGCCCTGGCCCAGGCGCGCCTGGCAGCCCCCAGCCCCGGTCTGTTGCCCATTCCCGGCGGCGACCTGGTGGTGGACGTCCGCGGCACCAGCGATCCGGAGATGGCGCGAATGTCGCCCAGCAAGGCCCGGGATCTTCTCCAGCGCCAGGCCGGCAAGGGCGAGACGGCCCGCATCGGCTGGTCCGAGGGGCGCATCGCCGTGGCCAACAGCCGCGGCCTGCGGCGTGCCGCCGACGTCACTTCCGGCTGGATGGAAGTAATCTGCGCCCGCCAGCCCGGCGCCGGCCGTGCCGCCGCCGCCTCGCGGTCGCTGGCCGGGCTCGATCCCCAGAAGGTCTTCGCACGGGCGCGCCGGCGCACCGGCCCGCCCGAGGTGGTGCGCCCGCCGGAGGGTCCGGCCCCCCTGGTGCTGTCGCAGGAGGCGACTGCCGCGCTCCTCGAGGTCCTCAACCGGCAGGCGTTCACCTCCGAGTCGTTCCACTCCGGCGTCTCCTTCCTTCGCGAGAGCCTGGGACAGCCGGTGTTCCACTCCGCCGTCAACCTGCGGGACGATGCCGCCGATCCGCGCGGCCTCCCCTTCCCCTTCGATCTGCTGGGGGCCGCCTGCCGCCCCCTCGAGCTGGTGACGCGCGGCGTCGCGGTCAACCTCGCGATCGACGATCGCCTCTCCCGCGCCCTCGACCTGCCCCCAACCGCCCAGCGCGTGGCTCCGGACGAGGCCGTGCCCGCCCACCTCTTCCTGCTTCCCGGCGAGTCCTCCGAGCAGGACCTGCTGGGCGCCGCCGACGGCGGAGTCTGGGTGGCGGCCCTCGAACCGCTGGAGGCCTTCGATCCTCATGCCCTGCGCTTCCGGGCCGTGGCCCGCGGCGTCCGCCAGATCGATGGCGGCGCGCTCGGCCGTTCGCTGCCCGACCTGATCTGGGAAGACGATCTCAAACGTGTCCTTTCGCAGGTGCTGGCCGTCGGCTCGGACCTGGTCCCCATCGCCACCGGCGCCGGACTCTTCCGCGCCACCACGGCGCCCATGCTGGCGGTGGCGAACGTCGACGGCTTGCGGTTCGCGCTCGATTGACCTACTCCCAGATCTTGACCTCGAACCGGCCGGCCGAATCGACGGCCCCGCGGTACATTCCCTCGGAGTTGAAGACCAGGACGATGGAGCCATCGCGGCCGACGCCGATCACTCCGCCATCTCCCGGCTTGAGCTTCTGGTGGATCACCCGGTCCGCCGCCTGCTGGAGCGTCAGTCCGCCGTACTCGACCAGCGCCGAGATGTCGTGGGCCACGGTGTGCTTGATGAACTCCTCGCCGATGCCCGTGGCTGACAGGGCAGCCGTCCGGTTGTTGGCATAAGTGCCGGCGCCGATCACCGGCACGTCCCCCAACCGCCCGAAGCGCTTGTTGGTCAGCCCGCCGGTGGAGGTGGCCGCGGCCAGGTTGCCGTGGGTGTCCAGCGCCACGGCCCCCACGGTGTCCTTGTCCTTCTTCCCCGGCTTGCTCTTCTGCTCCTCCTGCAGCGCCTCCTGGAGCTGCTGATAGCGAACGGGAGTGTCGAACCAGTCGTTCTTCACCCGCTCCACCTTCATCTCGGTGGCGAAGGCTTCAGCCCCCTCCCCCACCAGGAAGACGTGGGGCGACTTCTCCTTCACCAGCCGCGCCAGGGAGATGGGATGCCGCACCGTCTTCAGGCTGGCGACCGAGCCGCACGAGAGATCGCGGCCGTCCATGATGGCGGCATCCAGCTCGTGCGTACCCTCGTGGGTGTAGACGGCTCCCTTGCCGGCGTTGAACAGCGGATCGTCTTCCAAGAAGCGCACCACCTTCTCCACCGCGTCGAGGCTGGTGCCGCCGCTCTTCAGCACGTCGCGGCCGATCTCCAGCGCGCTGGTCAGCGATTTGAGGTATCGCTGCTTTTGCTCTTCGGGCAGGTTCTTGGGGATCGTCCCCGCCCCGCCGTGGATGGCCAGCGCCCATTTTTGAGGAGCGGCGGCCGGCTGAGCGAGCGCCATGAAAGGAAAGAGGAACACGGACAGCGAGAGAACGAGGCCCCGCGCGGGTTGGATCATGGCGGGGATTGTAGCGCGGGAGACCCTCATCACCCCGGCCCTCTTCTCCCGCCCCCTCCCAACCCCCCACACCGGGAGAAGAGGGAGACAAGCAAGGAGATGATTTGCACTGTATTTCCCCTCTCCCGGTGTGGGGGGTTGGGAGGGGGCGGGAGAGGGGGTAGGGGGTGAGGGTCCGGCCGGAAGGCCGGTGACAGCAGCGCGGGGCCGCTCACCCGTCTCGCCGTGCCAGCACCACGGTCTGGTCATCCCCCTGCGGCAGCCCTTGGGAGTGCTCGCCCACCACCTGGGGAATGATCGCCATCAGCTCGCTCAAGGGGCGGTGCCGCTCGCGGCGGAGGAGATCGATCAGCCGGCCCATGCCGAACTCCTCCTCGGCGAGGGATTCGGCCTCCGTGATGCCGTCGCTGTAAATGCAGAGCAGGTCACCGGGCTCGAGAGTCAAGGCGCGGGACTGGAAGCGGGCGTCGGCCATGAGCCCCAGGGGGAGGCCGCCAGCTCCCAGCGGGTCCACCGAGCCGTCGCGATGCAGAAGGATCCCCGGATTGTGGCCGGCGTTCATGTAGTGGAGCACGCCGGTGTGGGGATCGAGCTCGGCCAGCAGCATGGTGATGAACTTGTTGGAAGCGGAGGATTCCACGATGTGCCGGTTCAAACGCTCCAACAGCACCGGGCCGAACTCCAGGTGATCGAAGAGCAGGCGCAGAGCGGAATGGAGCGTCGAGACCATGAGGGCGGCCGGCATGCCCTTGCCCGAGACGTCGCCGACCACCAGACCGATCCGGCCGCCCCGAACCTGAAAGAGATCATAGTAGTCGCCGCCCACCTGCCGCGCAGGACGGTACCAGCCCATGAGGTCGTAGCCCGGCACGAGAGGTGCCCCTTTGGGCAGGATCTGGCGCTGGATCTCGGACGCCAGGTGCATTTCCCGCTCCAGCCGCTCTTTCTCCAGGGCCTGAAGGTGGAGACGGGCGTTCTCCAGGGCGAGCGCCGCCTGCGTAGCGAACAACGACAGAGTGCGGCGGTCCGATCCCAGGAACGGGCCAACGCCGCGCCGGCTCTCTTTGTCTCCCACCACCAGCAGCCCCCGCCGGCCGCTCTCCACCTCGATGGGCACGCCCAACTGGTAGCGGGCGCCAGGGAGGAGGTGGGCGGGCGCCTCGCCGGCCTCGGCCAGGAAGGCATGCAGCTCGGGATCGTCGGCCGTCAGCCAGTCCGCGGCCTCGCCGCCGAAGATGCGGTCGAGACGATAGCGCCCATCCTCCAGAAGGTAGAGGGCGCCCCGGCGGGCATCGAGGAGCGACACGGCGCGAAGCAGGATCTCCTCCGACAACCGGTCCAGGTCCAAGGTTGAGGCCACGGCCAGGCCCACGTCGTACAGGGCCTCCAGCTCCACCACGCGGTAGTTGACCTGGAACTGCTGCTCTTTGAGCTCCTGCTTCAGCCGGCAGTTCCTGAGCGACGAAGCCAGAAGCAGGGTGAGGGGATCTTTCGCCGCCCGGTCCGTGTTCGCGGGGAGCGCGCCGGGAAAGGAATAGAGCAGCCGGCCACCGGGGAAACTCAGACTGGCGAGGCCGTCCGACGCTCCCGCCTCCACAACCTGGGGAAGGCCATCGCCCGCCGCCGCCTCCCGCTCCAGCGCTCCCGCGTGCTCGAGATAGAGGCCGGCGGCCGTAGCGCCATGCTCCCGCCGCCAGAGATCGAGGAGCCGCTCCAGAAGCTGGCGCTCGCCCGCCTCGTCGCGGGAGAGGGCCAGAAGCTCGTCCCAGGCCGGAGGAACCGGGCCGCCCGGTGCGGTGCCCTCCATGAATGTCTCCTACTTTGGGGAGTCTGGTCAGGCCCGGATCTGGGCCACGGCCGACGCCTCGTCGCTGTAGATCGGAGCGTACTGCGCGAGGCCCATGATATGGAAGGTCTTCTCGATGGTCGGAGTGAGGCAGCAGAAGCCGAGCTTGCCATCAATCTCCAGCATTTTCTCGATGATTTCGATGAGAATGGAGATGCCAATCGAGTTGACGATCTTGGTGCCGGCAAGGTTGAGGAGGAGGATCTTGTAGCCCTCGTCGAGCAGCTTGTAGGCCACCTTGGCGATCTCCTCGCCCCCTTGGTTGTTGATATATCCCTCCGTGTAAATCACCGCCAGCCCCTCGCGGCGATCCACGGTCACGCTGAGCGTCTCGGTCATCGGCTCGCCCCCGCTTTCATCGCATCTTACTCATCACGACAGTCGTTCCGTCAGCGCCGGAGTGGATCTCCACCTCGTCCATGAGCCCGCGGATGATCTTGAGACCCCAGCCGCGCTTGCGCACCGCCTTGATCTTACCCTCCATCGTGGGCTCCTCCTGCACTTCCGGGGAAAAGCCGATGCCATGGTCCTTGACCATGATACGCAGCTTCTCCGGTTCCGGGTCCCCCAGCACCTGGAAAGTCACGAAGACCTCCTGGTCGGAGGAGTGGCTGTGCTCCAAGGCGTTGATACACGCCTCGACCACCGCCATCCGGACCTCGTCAATTCTATCCGGACTCATCCGGATCGACTTGGCGATCGCCGTCGCAGTTTGGCTCGCCTCGATCTCCATCTCTGGGACCATGGGGAGCGCCAGCTCGACCTCCCTCAAGACGCCTTCACTCATGTCCGTGTCCGTGCGCGTGGGCCGCCCAGGCCGGAGGTCAGAAGGAGAGAAAGAGTTGCAGAGCGTAGATCACGATGGGGTGGACCAAGTCGTGTGACAGCAACCAGCCGAAGCTGACCAGCGATCCCACGGACAACAGCACCTTGACGGGTACATCAGGAACGACGACGTGCTTCCGAATGGAGTCTAGCATGGCATTCCTCCTCATCCGCCACTCCCCTATCGCAAGCCCGTTGCCAACTTGCCTTACAAGCGTTACATTTCCCCTAAGTCATTGATTTTGAAGCGCTTGCCGAATGCTCTCCCGGCGCCGCCCCAATTCGTCCCACA
>Ga0134121_10004150_pt1 | contig 11896 bp, 10 predicted proteins | sample KB301_FD_96463 | JGI IMG/M metagenome (GOLD analysis project Ga0134121, IMG submission 96463) | Terrestrial soil microbial communities without Nitrogen fertilizer from Kellogg Biological Station, Michigan, USA - KB3-0-1 | ecosystem: Environmental > Terrestrial > Soil > Unclassified ...
GCAACACGTCCCGCACGCCCGCAGGCGCTGCCGCGCGAACCGTTCGCTCGAGCGCGTCGGCGGTTGCGGCCGCGGCTTCAACTGCGTCGAGCCAGCCCAGCCACCGTTCTTCCCCGGATGACGTCCAGAGTGATGCATCCTTCGCCCACACGCGCTCCGTGCAGCGCCCTTCCTCCCACGACGTCATTGCTGCGCCCAGGAGCTTCGTCAGGTTGTCGTCAGCGCGAATCGGCGTCGTCATGCACGAGTGGTTGATTGCCGTGTAGTATGTGGTGACCAAAGCGGAATATGAAACCAGTCCGGCACCAGGGAGAGTCCGTCATGCAGATCAGCCGCCTCGTCTGTACCCTCGCGCTCATCGTTGGTCCCGCCGTTCGCGTCGCGGCGCAACAGGCTCCCGACTGGAAAGCGGTCGATGCCGCGATGGGTCGCGCCGGAGCGCTGCAGCCCGATGGCACCTATCGCTTTGCCTTCCCGCGCAGCGACATGCACGTCACCGTCGACGGCCTTGCGATCAAGCCGGCGCTCGCGCTCGGCGGGTGGATCGCGTTCAAGGCCATGCCGGGAGGCACACTGGCCATGGGGGACCTCGTCCTGGCGGACACAGAAGTCACTCCCGTCATCAAGAAGCTCCAAGCCGGGAACGTCGAGCAGACTGCCATTCATCACCATCTCATTCGCGAATCGCCGCGCGTGCTGTATGTGCACGTTCACGCACACGGAGACGCGGTCGCCATCGCGACAACGATCAGGAATGCGCTCGCAACCACGCGCGTGCCCGCGGCGGCACCGGCCGCCCCGCCCGCGGCCATCGATCTCGACACGGCGCTCGTCGCCAAGACTCTCGGGGCGTCAGGCAAAGTGAACGGCGGTGTGTACCAGGTCTCAGTGCCACGCGCGGCGCCGATCCGCGACAACGGAATGGAGGTGCCGCCGTCGATGGGCATCTCGACCGCGATCAACTTTCAGCCGACGGGAAACGGCAAGGCCGCGATCACCGGTGATTTCGTGATGACCGCGGCCGAGGTGAACAGCGTGATCAAGGTGCTGCAGGACAACGGGATTGAGACGACGTCGCTGCACAGTCATCTGCTCATGGAAGAGCCGCGGCTCTTCTTCATGCACTTCTGGGCGAACGATGACGCAGTCAAACTCGCCCGCGGTCTCCGAGCGGCGCTCGACAAGACGGCTTCTAAACGATAAAACCGAAATTGAAATTGAAGTTGAAGAACCAAGGTGAAGATTCAAATTTCAATTTGAAGCTTCACCTTGCATTTCAATTTCCATTTCGGTTTTCGCTCTATTTCGGTTTTGCGAGTACCTCAGCTCTCACGGTGAGAATCACCGCGCGCCGCGCTCCCGTCCCCGCACCGCTGCCGAGGACGACGGTCTGACCGAGCGGAAGTGTGAGACCGGTGGAGAGCAGTGTGTTGTACTGCGTCATCGGAATCGTTCCGCCGGCGCTCTGCTCCATGGGTCCGCTCATCAAAACCTCCATTCTCACGCCGGAACCCGAGAGTGGAGGAGCAGCCTCGCCTCGCGCAGGCGCTGAACCCCGTCCTTCTCCCCGGCCGTTGGCGCTCCCGCGTCCCTCGCCGCGCGCCGCTCCCCACAGCGTTCCACGGATCGTGTATGGCAAGTTCCCGCCGCCCAGCGTCACCGAGAACGCACCGGATTCGACGGTAGCCGTCGCCTGACCAAGCAAGCGGTAGCCATTGAAGCGGAACAGGTCACGCAACGTGGCGTCGATATCGTTCGGGATTCCCGGATCCCGGCCGGCCGAGTCGACTGCGGCGATCAGCTGGAAATGGAAGACGAGCGTCGTCGGTCCGCGATCGTTCGCCTTGAGCAGACTGTCGACGAATCGGAGGATATCGCGCGGCGCCTTGACCGTTATTCCGCGCACGGCGGCGCCGGCCTCATAGACGCCGCACACCGACTTGGTCACCGAGGCGGTTCCCGGACTGCCGATGGCGAAGCTGCCATAACAGCCTTCGACATTCACGAATGGACTTACGAGCGTCGCCGCGTCGGTGTTGCTCAGGAATGTGAGCGGAAAGAGTCGCACCTCGACCTCAGGAACAGTTCCGCGCTGCGCCCCAACCATGGGCGCCACGACGCAGCTCGCCACCAGCGCCATCAATCCAGAAGTCATTCGCATCGTATTTCCTTTGTCAGTTTCGTCCGTAGAACCACACCACCGTCACTCCGGGACGCTGCATCACCACAAACCGCTGTCCGGGCGGTGGATCCACTCGTACGATGGGTCCGCCGTCGGCCGCTGACGCCATCGCAGCCGTGCTCATCGCTCCGCTCGCCGAATCGGCCGGCGCCACAGGCGGGTACGCGGCCGGCGCGACCGGCACCGCGGCCGCAAACCGGACCGGCTGATACATGAACGGCGTCGCGCTATTCCGGGCGGGCTCATGCGCGGCGGGCGGACGCATTGCGATGTCCATCACTGAGTCCCTGCGCGACCGGCTCGACGGATCGTGCGGCGGCGGAGCGCCCGGCGCGCGACCGCCAGGCCCCACTCCGCTCACGACCTGACCGGCACGCATACGTGCACGCACGGACAGCCCTGCAGCCAGGAAGATCACGGTACACGCCGCGAGCGAAATCATGCCCGCCGCAAGCACGTGCCGCGCGCGCGGGCGCTGGGCGCGAAGCACCGAGAGGTCCACGAGCCGGCGGCGCTCCAGCCGTGCGGCGAGCGCGTGCGTGTCGCCAAGGAGCCGCCGCGCCACAGCGGCGCACGTCGCGCATTCCTGCACATGCGCGGCGACGGCCGACGTTCCCCGGCCCGCCAGCTCCTCGAGATCCGCCTCGAGGAGGAGCGGCAGCACCGTGTCGCAGTTCATGGCGAATAGTCCCGCAACAATTCCGGATGCGCTTCCAGCATGCGAAGCCGCATTCTGCGTCTGGCTTTCATGAGCAAACCGCGCGCGGTGGACGGCGTGATGCCGAGCCGCTCGGCGATCTCCGTCGAGTTGAGACCGCGCAGATCACCGAGCTCGAAGACTTCGCGCTGGCGCTCGGGAAGCTCGTCAAGACAGCTCGCGACGAGCGACGTGACGTCCGGCGCATCGGGCGGCGAGTCCGCGTCATGGGCGTCATGTCCGTCGGCGACGAGCTGCGGAGCGCGGCGCTCCAGCAGCACTTCGCGCCGCCGTTCACGCTGCATGCGGCTGAACGCGAGGTTTCTGGTGATTCGGTAGAGCCACGTCGTGAACCGGCTGCGCTCCTCAAACCGCTCGATATGTGCATGAAGCCGGAGCAGAACGAGTTGTGCGACATCGTCGGCCTCATCGTGGTCGTGAGTAACTCCGCGCGCCCACCGGCGGACGCGGTCGTCGATGCGCCGGACGAGTGTCCGGAACGATTCGTCGTTCCCGGCACGCGCCTGACGCGCAAGCGCCGTCAGTTCGTCGTCACCGCTCGGGTTATCGACCGATAGCTCCATCAGGCGCACGTCCATAGACCGCGCGAGGCCGGGAAGTGTTTACGGTCAGGTCACGCTGGAAGGCTCGGCGCGCTCGAACGACCGCCCCAGGAGCGCAATGATCCCGTACGCTTCGGCGGCCAGGATCGCTGCGCCGGCAATCATGGTCCCCGCGATGGCAACGAGGCCCGTCGGCTCGAGGAACGAAAAGATCGCCGCCACACCAGCGACCGGAGCGACGAGCAACAACAAGACGCAGATCAGCACGCCGAACATGGACATCATCGCCTGTCCCATGAGCTCGATGCCGCCGCCCCCCGTCGGGCCAAGCTTGATCCACGCCGGGAAGAGCACGGCGGTGCCGTTGAGGAGCGCGAACACGGCACCGTTGAACGCGAGCAGCACGAACGGCGCCGACACGAGCAACGCGCCACGGAACGTTGCGGAGACGACCACCGGACTGGCGCTCATGCTGAGTGCAATGGCCGCAATGCCAACCAGCACGAGCTGCAGTGCGGTGAGCGGGAGCGCCCCCGATGCGACTTCGGCGAGCACGATCTCCCTGCCCCGCAGCGGCACCGTCTTGAGGAACGGCAGGTGGAGCATGTCGCTGCGGAGGTCGTTCCGGACCACGAGCGCGCCGGTGATCGCGAGCATGAGCGTAAAGAACAGCACGCCGACCGCGACAGACTGCGCGGTATCGCCCACTCCACGGCGCGCACTCGTCGAGACGACGATCGACATCACGACGGGCATGAGCAGCTGGTTCAGTTGGAGCATCCTGCCAAGCGCGAGCGTGTTCTTCCAGACGATCGCGAGCGCCGGATTGCCCGAGCTGGCGAGCGCGATCGTCCGTACCGCTTCGGTCGGTACTTCGCGCACGTTGCCGCGACGTGAACGCATCTGCTCGATCCGTTTTGCACGGCGCTCCGACGCCTCGGCCGCGGCCTCCTCGAATGCCGCGTCGGCGTTCATGACCCACACGAGGTGGAGGAGCATGATGAGGAGCGCCGGGCCGAAGGCCTTCACCCAGTCGCCAACCGAGACGGCGAATGCGGGCGCCACCACCATACGAAACGGTGTCAGGATGGCGTGTGGCACCGGGCGATCGAGATACGCCGCGACGTTCGCGAGGAACCCGAACGGACCGGCGTCGGAAGGGTGTCCCCCGGTCATCACGGGCCCCATGATCGCGAACATGATCATCATCGACACCACGAGCGCGAGCATGCGCGCGGTGCGCCGCAACCCCGGACTCGTGCGGGAGCGCTCATCCGAACGCGCGCGCACCAGCGCAGCCCCGACCCCATGCATGTTGATGGTCGAGAGCATGGTCCAGTAGCCGAGTCCCGCGAGGACATGCGGAATCGTCGAGCTCCCGCGGCCGAGAAAAAACACCATCAGCATGGCGCTGACGAGAATGGCGATCTGCGCGCGCACCAGCTTGTAGATGATGAGTCCGCGCCGGGTGACCGGTGCCGTGAAGAGCATCGACACTTCAGCCTGCGTGAACGCAAGCGCGGACGCGTCGGCGCTCAGCAACCACGAGGACACCACCATCACCACGATGAAGAGCGGCGCGAGAGCCGTCCCCGACGTTCCGTACGTGACGCCACGCGAACGGCCCAGCGAACGGCCGAAAATGACGAACGCGAAATACGCCGCCCCGACCAGGAACGCGATGGCGTAGCGCGGATTCCGTATGCGTTTGAGTTGTCCGCGCAGCCGGTTGCGCGTGCTGGTGCCGATCAGGTACCCGAACGCGCCGATCACGCGACGGGTTCCGCGCCCGGCTCGCCGGTAAGCGCGAGGAAAACATCCTCGAGCGAACGACCCACGAGCTCGGGGCGTCCGGCAATGATGGTGTCGAGCGTGCCGAACGCCACACACTCACCCCGCCTCATGACGAGGAGTTTCGTGCAGAGCTCTTCGACGAGATGCAGGAGGTGTGAGCTCAGCACGACGGCCGCACCGGCTCGGGCGCGGTTCGCGATCGTTGCGCGCATTTTCCGCATGCCACCCGGGTCGAGCCCGGTGAGGGGCTCGTCGAGAATGAGCACCTGCGGCTCGTGCAGCAGTCCGCAGGCGATCGCGAGCTTTTGACGCATGCCGCGCGACAGCTCTCCCGGAAGCGTGCGCGTCTTCTCCGTCAGCTCGAGCTCGGCGAGGAGCCCGGGGATGCGGGCATCCGCGTCCGCCACGCCGTACAGCCGCGCTATGAAGCGCAGGTGTTCGTCGACGCTGAGGTAATCGAAGAGGTGCGGCTCGTCCGGAATGAAAGCGAGCGCCTGTTTCGCCGGGACCGGATTCCGCTGGATGTCATGCCCCGCGACGGTCACCTCGCCCCGCGTCGGCGCAATGATACCGGACAGGCAGCGGAGCGTGGTCGTCTTGCCCGCGCCATTGGGGCCGACGAGGCCGAGCACCTCGCCGGGCCCGACGTCGAAGGAAAGGCTGTGCACGGCGGTGAACTGGCCGTACAGCTTGGTCAGGTTGTTGACGTGAATCATTGCGCGGGAGGGGTCACTGCAACGTAGGGACGCGTCCCGGGGCGTGCCAGCGCAGTCGCGAACGTGGTGTCCGCGCCGCCCGCGTGCGATGTTATGCCCACCATGAGGCCACGATGACCGCTCCCGACGATCCATTGGGCCGACGAGTGCTCCCGCGCGGTGAGCACCGGACGCGGCGCCTGATCCTGTGGTCCGTGCTCGCCTTCATCGTCCTCCTGATTGCGGTGCCATGGCTGGCGACGTTCGCCACCGATTGGCTGTGGTTCCGGGAGGTCGGATACCAGTCGGTCTTTACGACGTCCCTCACGTGGCGGGTGGTACTGTTTGCGGTCAGCGGGGCCGTCGCGTTCGGGATGCTCTACGGAAATGGGCGCCACGCGATTCGCGGCGCCGGCGTGCCGATGGTCATCACGAACGCCAGGACTGGCCAGCCCGTTGACCTCTCGCGCTTTGTCCCGCGGATCGTCCTGGTGATCGCGGCGTTCGTCGCGCTCAACATGGCGGGCGCCGCGTCGACACGCTGGATGACGATCCTGCAGTGGCTCCACGCCGTTCCCGCGGGCGTCACCGATTCGCTCTTCGGCCGCGACGTCAGCTACTACCTGTTCAAACTTCCCGCGCTTTCGCTGCTCGTGGGCGGCGCCGTGGCGCTCACGGTGCTCGCGCTGATCGGGGTGTCGATCATCTATCTCCTTCGCGGGAGGGTTCGCGTCCATGTGCAGCGCATCGGCGTTCCCGATGGCGAGCCACGCATCCACATCGAATCCGACGCGGCGCGCCATGTCGCCGTGCTGCTTGCGCTCCTGTTCGTGCTGTTGGCGCTGCGCCTGTGGTTCATTCGCAGTGCGGCACTCCTCCAGTCGACGACCGGCCCATTCGTGGGCGCAAGCTATGCCGACGTGCACGCGATGCTGCCCGCCATCCGCGTCTCCGCGGTGGCCGGGCTCGTCGCGGCCGCGCTCGTTCTCGCGGGCGCGTTTCGCAACGCGTTCCCCCGCTATGCGCTCTACGCGATCGCCGGGTATATGGCGATCGGCATCGTTGGACGCGGGGTCTTTCCCGCTCTCGTCCAGCGCCTGAGCGTCGTCCCCAATGAGCTCGCGCGGGAAACGCCGTACCTGCAGCGCCATCTCGAGGCCACGCGCGCGGCCTGGGGGCTCGACAGCGTCACCACTCGCGATCTCGCGGGTGACGCCCAGCTCAGCATGGCCGACATTCGCAACAACGCGCCGACGATCGAGAATGTCCGGCTCTGGGAGCGCGATCTCGTTCAGCAGACGTTCGGGCAGCTGCAGGAAATCCGGACGTATTATGACTTCGTGTCGGTGGCCGACGACCGCTATACGGTCGACGGCCGCTACCGGCAGGTGCATCTGTCAGCGCGCGAGCTCAACTCGGCGTCCCTCCCGACGCGCGGCTTCATCAACGAGCGGTTGACCTTCACGCACGGCATGGGCATCACGATGGCGCCCGTGAACCAGGTGACGAGCGAAGGCCTGCCCGTGCTGTTCGTGAAGGACCTGCCGCCGGTCTCGACGACATCGCTCAAGCTCACCAGGCCGCAGATCTACTACGGCCAGCTCACGAACAGCTATGTGTTCGTGGGAACGAAACAGCAGGAATTCGACTATCCCGCCGGCGACGCCAACATCCAGACGACGTATTCCGGGCGTGGCGGCGTCGCGATCGGCTCCGTCGCGCGGCGAATGCTCTTTGCGTTCCAGCTGGGCTCGCTCAAGATCCTGCTGTCGAACGACATCAGCGGTCCCGCGCGCATTCTCTACCATCGCGAAATCACGGATCGCGCGCAGACGGCCCTCCCGTTTCTCACGTTCGACAGCGAGCCGTACCTGATCGTGACGGATGCGGGAGAGCTCAAGTGGATGCTCGACGCATACACCGAGAGCACGCATTTCCCGTACGCGCAGCGAGTATCGAACGGCGTGAACTACATGCGGAACAGCGTCAAGGTCGTGATCGATGCCTATGACGGCACGATCGACGCGTACGTGACGGATGCCAGGGACCCCGTGATTCGCACGTACGAGGCGGTGTTCCCGTCCATCTTCAAGCCGCTTTCCGCGATGCCCGCGGACATCCGCCGGCACATCCGTTTTCCCGGCGATCTCTTTCGCGTACAGGTGACGCTGCAGGCCACGTACCACATGCGTGAGCCCGCGACGTTCTATCACCGGGAAGATCAGTGGCAGATTCCGGAGAACGGTGCGCGCGAAGAACGCGTCAATCCGTACATGCGGCACATCATTCTGCGACTCCCGGGTGAGAAGACGCCCGAGTTCATCTACATGACGCCGTTCACACCGCGCGGAAAAGACAACCTGGCCGCGTGGATGGTGGCACGCATGGATGGCGACCATTACGGCGAAATGGTCGTCTACCGGTTCCCCAAACAGAGTCTCGTCTACGGACCGACGCAGGTCGCGAACCGGATCAACCAGGACACGGACATTTCCCGTGAGCTCACGCTATGGGATCAGCGTGGGTCGCAGGTGATCCGCGGCGAGCTGCTCGTCATTCCGATCGAAGAGTCGCTCATCTACGTGCAGCCAATTTTTCTGCGCGCGGAGGGCGGCACGATCCCCGAGCTCAAGCGCGTCGTGGTGGCGCACGGGAACCGTGTGGTCATGAGCGAAACGCTCGAGGGAAGCCTCGCCCAGATGTTCGGCGGCAACGCGGCCAACGTCGTCGCGAGCGCGCCGTCGCCAGCCGGGCAGCCCGCCGGCGCTGAGTCGGCGGCGAACGCCGATCTCATCCGCCAGGCGCGCGAGCATTACGACCGCGCGATCGCGGCCCAGCGCGCCGGGAACTGGAGCGATTACGGTCGCGAGATCGAGGCGCTGGGCGCGGTGCTGAAACAGCTCAGGCGTTGAGTCGCTTCCATCACGTCAGGAGTCGGCGTGGGCGAGTCGTTCCTCGAGCTGCGCCAGACGTAACTGGATCTCGTTGAGGCTTGCCGTGCGCAAGCGCAGGAACATCCCGATGGTGCTCACGATGGCAACGAGCACGCTCAGAATCCCCAGCACGATCACGAACGGCATCGACACGCCGGCCACGGCCATCCACGGCACCGTGCCCGCCATGGCACCGCGCGCGAGCTCGAATACCTGCACTCCCGTGAGCACACCGAGCAGCAGCATGAGCACGACCGTAATCGTCCACCCGGCGACCGCCACGCGCCGCAGCAGGAAATCGCGGTGTCGTTCGTGCTTGATGGCTTCCCACGCTTTGTCGCTGGCAGATGAATTGGACTGCGTCATACCTCACCTCGTTGCGCGTTGAGTAGTTCCCTGAGTTTTCGCTTCGCGTGGTGCAGCCTCGTGCGAACCGTGCCAATTGGACATCCCACCACGACCGCGATGTCCGCGTAACTGAGATCGTCGCGGTAATGCAGCAGAATGACTTCCCTCTGCGGGGGCGGGATCTGCATGAGCACCGCGTCGACGTCGGCCGTGTCAAACTCCGCTGGGTCACCGGCATCTTCGGCGGCGTCGACCGTTTCGAATTCCACATCGGCAAACACTTCCCCTTCCCGCTTTCGTTTGCGCAGCTGATCCAGCGCGCAATGGCGGGTGGTTTGGAACAGCCAGGTTCGGAACGCACCCGGATTCGCGAGCGACGCAATGTGCCGATAGACGCCAAGCCAGAGCTCCTGGTGCACATCGTCCGCGTCGTCGCCGACGAGACCGCGGAGATATGCCAGCGTGCGTTCACTGAACATGTCCACGAGCCGGGCGAACGCGCGGTCGCTTCCCGACTGGCACTGAAGCACCAGCAGGGCCAGCGATGCATCGTGCGACCGCGCGCCCGGCACCGTCACGCGCGTTCAGCGCTTGTCGGGTGTGCCCTTGTCCCGCGCGGCGAACAGTTCTGCCGCGATCGCATCGAGGTCACCCTGCTCCAGTTCTTTCCGCGTCAGCGTTCGCGACGCCCAAACCTGCGTCTTGCCACGCATCTTGCCGACGCGAATCTCGCGCGTCGAGAAATCGGCCTGGATCTGGCCGACCGCACTTTCGTTGTGCGTGCGGTACTCGCCGAGCACGGCGAGGTACAGCATTGCCCACCGGCGCGCGAGCGCCTGGTCCACCTGCACTGTAGCCGCGGAGTCCTGCGCGCACAGCGTCGCAGCCGTCAACGACAGCGCAGATGCCAGGGCCGCCCCGTAGGCCGCCTTCCGTAACACCGTCATCAGTTCCCCCGGTTGTGTGACCTAGGGACGTATGGGCTGTCTGGAAAGTTCAATCAGCGTTCAGTAATGCCAACTTCGGACGTCGGCACCCGCCGGGGCATTGGCGCGCAGCTGGGCGTTCATCTTGCCAATGAGATCCGGCAGCGGCGGGCCCCAGCAGTGCGGCGCCATCGGCTGGAACACGATCTCGCCCGTCCACTTCGGATTCTGCGCCGTCTTGAGGAAGTTCTCGAGCATGTGGACGCCCATGTTGAGGTAGTACGAGTCGGCGTCGCCCACATACACGTTGATCTTGTTCGCAACCTTCGGCCCGAGCGTTGCCCAATTCGTCTCGAGAATGTTTCGGAGGTCGTAGTGCTGCTTCCAATACGCGGACACGTTCTTGTCGATCACGCCGGTGGTCTTGTCCCAGATGCGCTTCGGATACCCATCGGGGCCCACCGGGCCGTAGGTCGCTTCCCAGATGTCCCACTGACCGCCCGAGCGTGAGTGATCGCCCTGCACGAGCTCGAACCAGTTTTCGTCCTTCATCATCGCCGCGATGTTGCCGTCGGGACTCCGGCGCGTGGGGCGCTCGACTTTCATCCAGCCCTTGTCGAACCAGTACGCGTTCGAATCGCTGTAGATGTTCACGATCTGGTGGTAGCGGAAATCCACGCCGTCGGGACAGAGCGACCACGTGCCACCATAGAAATCGGGATAGAGCACTTGATGCGCCAGTGAAATCCAGCCGCCGGTTGATCCGCCCGTGAGCAAGCGCGCCCACGGTTGCGCAATTGCACGAAATTTCGACTCGACCGCGGGGATCAACTCTTTCGTAATTGCGTCGCCGTATGGGCCATTGTTCTCGGAATTCACGCCGTACGAGTCGTCGTAATAGGGCGACGGATGCTGAAGCGTCACGAGCAGCACGCGCGGCGCGGAATCCGACATCCAGTAGTCCGTGAAGGTCGTGCCACCGCGTCCGCCGCGCCCCGCGCGGCCGAAGCCCCCCGGCGCGCCGAGTCCGAAATGTCCTTCGTCGTAGATGACCGGGTATTTGACGTCAGGATGCTTCTCGAAGTCCTTCGGCAGGAGCACCGTGGCGCCGAGGTAGATGGGCGCCCCCCACCACTTGCTCAGAATGTCGCTCTGAAACCGGATCCGTTTCACGTGCTCGTCGTCCGCCGGCAGCGCGAGCGGCGGGTTGACCTTGTCGGCGACGAGCGTGATCCGTGTGCCGCCAGTTCCGCCGATCGTCACGCGCGCCGGCGCGCTGTACAGGTTGCCCGGTGAACGCTTCCAATTCTGCCCTTCCCATTGGTCGTTGTGCAGCCACACCGTGTGCCCGTCGGCGCGCGCGAACTTCGTGTAGACGTTCACGAAGGCCTGCGCGAAGTACTCGCCGGGAGGAATGTCCCACGTGCTGCGCAGCGGAAACCCGAACGCAGCCGAGTCGATCACGACCGGTGCGCCCGGCGCGAGATTCTCGACGTTCACCGCGAACAGCGGGACACCCGTTTCGTCGGTCTGGTCGATTGGGCCGCGGCCCTGATTGGTACGGCTGATGGCGACGTACACCCGGCCAGTGATGGCGCCGGCGTGCGCCGCCGCGGGGAACGTGATCTCGAAGCGCGTGCTCGCGGACGGCGTGCGCGCGTTGTCCCGTCGCGCGGCGCCAAGCGCGACCACCGAGAGAGCGGCGACTGCGATTGCCGCGGTGGCGGCGTTGGGCGCACCAAACCGGCGATGACGGAC
>Ga0134121_10004153_pt1 | contig 11888 bp, 7 predicted proteins | sample KB301_FD_96463 | JGI IMG/M metagenome (GOLD analysis project Ga0134121, IMG submission 96463) | Terrestrial soil microbial communities without Nitrogen fertilizer from Kellogg Biological Station, Michigan, USA - KB3-0-1 | ecosystem: Environmental > Terrestrial > Soil > Unclassified ...
AGAAACTCGCCGACCGGGTCGTAAATGACGATCGCCTCAAACTGCTTGCGGCTCGCAATCTCGTCGATCAGTTGGTGCATGATCTGGCTTTTGCCAGTGCCGGGATCGCCAAGTAATAGCAGCCCTTCGTTCTCTTCTTCGCGGGGCACCGTCAGGGTGTAGGAGCGCTGCTTGAAACCGAAAAAGTCTTGCACTCGGGTGCGCAGATTCATCTCCTGCGGATAAACCATGAGGGCGTAGCCGGTGTGTTTCCGGTGCTCTCGGCGGTATTGTCTGGGTGAGAGCTCGCGCGTGCCGCGCAGGGGCTGGCCCGCGACGTAGCGGCGTTGCGCAAACAGGTAAAGCCCGGTCAAGCCGCCAGTGCCGGAGAGAAAGATTACGATGGCGCCCAGCCAGGCGGGACGCCACAGATCAATGAGGCTTAGGTCCTCGTAGATGAGGCGACGAAACCACCCGTAAGCGGTCGCATCAATCAGGAATTCGTTAGTCCAGGCAAACTCTTTTACCTCGGCGTCGGGTTGCAGATAAAAGACCGGATAGCCGTTCTTGACCTTGATGCGACCTTCGTCGTCAAAGTCCGCTTTGACTAAGCCGTCGTGCATCATGATGCGAACGTCGCGGCCGTTGCTCGGGTCGCGCACTACGCCGGTCAGGAAGGTGTAACGCGAGCGCGAGCGAGGCATGTAGCTCTTGAACGTGCTCCGCACGTACTGCCGCAGATAAATGCGCTGCAGGGGCGTAAGATTTGATTTGACCCAGTAGAAATGGAGCGCGACACCAGCGAGTCCCGCGACCAGAAACATGAAAGCGGCAAACAGTCTGACTCGCTGAAACGTATTCCTGGCGCGGGTGTGACCTTCTTCGGTAAGAAATCGTAATTTGGTCTTCAAAGCGTAGTTCTCCATTCCCCTCGCAAGAGGTGTTGGTCCAAGTCTTCGGTTGTGTCGAACGCGCTGGGCTGAACGGATGGGCAAACGCTAAAGCCCGGCGTGGTCTATGACGGAATCATTGCTGGGGAGAGTGATTTCGTTTTTCTGTTCTATATAGACGGGAGTTTTAGGCCCAACTTCCAGCCGCACTCAAAAATATTTCGCTTTTTAAGTTGCACGCGCCTAATCGATGGTAAACTCTTCGTTGGACCATGGTCATTTCTGGATCACTTTTCAACCAGCGTTAACTGCCTCCGTGTGTTCGCAGGTAACAGTGAGCGTCAGTGCATACCCTATGCCACACAGATGCGCACATCCTTTGCGGTGCGCTCCGTATTTGCGAAAGCAATCAGAATGAATATGAACGTGAGCAAATGCCGATCAGTTTGAAGAATGATGGCGGGGCTAAGAGTCGTAAGGATTACCTGGAAAATCGAGTGCGATACCCTGTTGCAAGTTACACACAGGTGTTGTGTTCTGAATAGAAATTGAGGCGCGAAAGTTCAGCTCCGGATCACAAGCGATGGCGTCAACTCCGGCAACTGATTTACGTTCTCGTCGCCGCCAGGCGTGAGCCAGGTGCCGGGAAATCAAGCAGTCGTTGCCCGGAATCCCGGCACTCGAGTTACTTCCGACGCGACAATAACTCCTGCACGATCTCATCAGACTTTTGATCGGCCTGCATCGTCAGCTTGGTCCAGGCAGAAGCTTCGGCTGTATTGCGACTGAAGAGCAGCTTGAATCCATGCCCGATCAGAAAGCGCACGATGGCAAGCTCTGTATAGATGAGACGTCCGGTCTTCCCAAACAGCGGGCCTTCGCGAGCTGCCGTGATCGCAAGCTGCCGGCACCAGTTGTTGACCTCTTCGCCGGCGGCTAGGGCAGCTCTCTCCACTTGTGTGTGTTCCTCATCCGTAAGCCTGAAACTGACGGATCTGGTCCGCTTTGCATCACTCATTTTCTTCTTCCTTTCGCGTGCACAGTGTGCACACTCCCGCATACGGCAGTGTGGCTTTGTATACGTGCAAATTACTGCAAAGGTTGGACCAAGCCGATGTATACACGCTCCGTAGACACCACCGCCACGCGAGCGGGGGTGTCGTGTCCCTCTTTAATCAGGTGCGTAGCACCTAGTGTATTTTTTCGTTCGCAGTAAGAAGCGTGTAGAAATATGGAGCTTACGATCAGTGCGGGAGATTGTTGAAGTTCAACGGCAGCATGCAAATCTCCTCTGCTACGAAGCTTGGCGAGCAATGGAAACTATGAAACCATTGAAGGCACGATATGAAAGTGTGCCGGACCTCTTGTGAATACGGGACGGCGAGATTAGATTTAACTCAACTCCCGCTGTTTAGTGTCTTGGCTCAGGTACCTAGCAATTGAACTTTCGGCAGTACGTCGTTTTATTCCGAACATTAATAACACTAAAGTACCTAAGAACCTCAGCACGCCTTTTATCAACTTAACTCGGTCAGGCACTACTCCAACAAGTATTAAGAGAACCATCAGTAGGCTCGCCAGGATAAGTTGGACGATATATAATCGGGGTTCCATCTGAGTCCAACGTTCAACGATGATCGGACTGAGAAAGCTATAGAATTTGATAAAAACGTAGATGGCTGCTCCGCCTACAGCCAGTCTCACGTACATATCAATCCTTCTTATGATTGCGGAAAGTTGTTGTGCAAAAGCGATGGCATCGCGTCGGTATTGAGTCGCTGGCTGATGGTCTAATAAGCGTAAGTACGCAGTATTTAGAATGTAAACGTCTGTTAGGTCTTCCGCAGTTTGGATCGCCGATACCATCAGTGGCTTGTCAGATAAATCAAGACTACCCGTGACTAGTTTTAAGGCAATCTGGTCAATCTCTGTGATTGGACTGGGAGGATAGTCGAGGACGTCAGGAAACATTCCAGTTAGAACGAAAAAATCCTTAGTAGAGTGGTTCTTAACGTAAGTCTTAATATTACCAGTTTCGTCATCTAAGCTGAGACTGGCAAAGGCTGCGAGGTCAATAAGATTGTTTGAGTAATGCAACCCTTTGATCGGCTTCGTACCCCTAATTTTTTGGGCCAATGGCTTACACTCTGGGCTGCCTATGCAGAAAGCGGCGAGCACAACCTGTTCCTGTTCCGATAGTTCACTGCCGTGGGGGTAATCGAGGGGAGTTCTGCATAGGTACTTATAAAAAGCACGCTCCTTGAAGCTGGCGATAGCTTCGACCCTTTCTCGGAGAGATCGCAACTCATCAGCCAACAACATACTTTAGATAAACCACAGCTTGTCGCTCATCTTATTGAGGACATCAATATCCCAGTCGGGCACCTGCTTTAATTCCGTTACGAGCTTAGCCATACGGTTAGGATAGGTTACTGTCACTGGTTTGTTGGGCGGCTTGAATGATCTGTGTGAAAGATGAGAAAAGAACAGAACTTGTTTTGTGATCGCGTAAATGTCTTTATAGGAAGAACGTTTATCGAGCCTGATTAAAACGGGCACCGGCGAGTTACCACCTAAATGTAACAGCGCTTGGTAAGTTGCGATCTGAATGAAAGTCCCACGTTTGGGTGTGTCATTTCCATTTCTTAAAAATACCCCATAATTGTGGTTGTAGCTCAAATTCACGAGAGCATACTTAATCGAATACTCGGTAAACTCTGCTAGTGCGAGTTCGATCGCCTTAATCTCGAACTCCTCGCCAGCGGCTTTGAAGATGTGAAACACGAGGCGGACGGACTCACCCTTGGCGATATTCTTCATTTGCAAGGCAGTTTTCAGTTGACTGATCAGGTAGGTAGTGAGCTGTTTGGTGTAATTGGCCTTAGTGGTGATTTGACTGCAGTCCCCCAGCAAATACGCTCCGTTGTAGTCGAAAATATTTGCGAAGCCAATTATTAAACTTCGTCGCTCATCTATCGTCGAGCCAATTCCGATAATAAACTCGGAGGCGTTCTTTTCGATCTTTTCAATAGTCCAAGCGGTGCCCCCCAGTTTCGAATAGATGTTCAGGGCGATGTTGTTATCAGCCCATTTATTAGCTTTGCGAATGACTTCTATCGTTACGTCTTGAGTGGGCAACCGTTGGTTTAGAAGTTTAGCTTTCAGCGTGTAGTACGGTGATTGTGGAATAGGTATTTTCTTTTGCTGTTCTGATACGACTACAATCGCAAGATCGAAATTCAAAGGGTCAAATTCTGAGAGGACGCTAACGTAAGGCTGCCTTGCTTGTACAGTGAAGACACTGAACTCTATTTTCCGTAGATGAATCGTTCTTTCCAGGATTTGGCGGAGCTTTACAAGATACTCATCAACTGTGCCTTCATTAGCTTCCGGCGTGACGACTACGATCCTAACTATCCGATTTGCGAAGAGATCATAGCTGTATGGTCTTAACTCCGATAAAATTTTATCGTAGTAATCGCCAACCTTCGTTTTTTCATTTTGAAAATAATACTGCGGCTTAGCTATCGTTGACGCTTCAAACGAGGAATTAGGCAGATTAACGAATCTAAACTGAGCGACTTTCAGAGGCGCAGGCAAGAAGAGTTTAGAACAAATTTCAGCGAAGCTCTTTAATGAAGATTTCAAGAAATCAAATTCACGTGTCGGCTTCTCGGCAGACTTTAAAAAGTTTGTGTACTGGTCTGCTTGGTTAGTGCCCTCAAGATACAAGCGACGATTCCTTGATGACGCTGAAATTTCATCTTTTGCATTTCGATCCCAGTCTCTTGTGTCGATATGCCTTCGATTCAGTTCAGCCTCGTCGCTGGTAAATTTAGGGATATACCGCTTACTGATCGCTAATCCAATGATCTGTCTTTCGCTCTTAGTTGAAAATAGATTCGTCACAGAAAATACCATCGTCGGAAGTAGCGAAAGATCACGGAAGACTTCCGCCCGCTCTTTTTTCAGGGTGACTTCCCAATTTGATGAGTACTTGACGCTGTAGACTCTGTAATCATGGTGTCGAAAGTATTCCACGATCGACTGCTCGACGATTTTCCTAATTACCGGAGCGTGCTCGTTCAATGAAACCGTTTCTTGTTGAAATCCGGATGGTAGTATTTGCGTAGTTTCCCTACGTTCCCAAGCATAAAGTGTCTTGTCGAAGCGATAGAAAAAGAAATCGGTTAAGTGGTCGTTAGCCCTCAATGAGTCGAAAACTCCATCTGAATAGGGAATGCCCCAGAGTGGTAGATGGTCTTGGTTTAATTCAACCTCATACACATTGAGCGAGATACCTGTCTGTTCTGAGGTTAGGAAGGAACGAGCGTCCGATTTAGTCCAAGTTGAAGATGTCATAATGAGGGCACAAGCAGAAGTTTGGGATTACACTCCAATATTATAGCACAATCCAACCCTAATCTCACGTGCGCATCCGCGTTGCGTAGATGGGACTCAGCCAACGCTCTATGGATTAAGGATGAGTTCCAAGGTAACCGAACGCCTAAATGCCACTGTGACTTACCTCAGTGTCCGACTACTCGCTGGCGAAATATAAAACAAGCGTAAATACCACTCACGATTGACTAGAACTCTATTTGCGAATACTCTCACTTATCTCGCAGAACGCTCCTCTTAATCCCATTTGTGAACTTAAGTTCTAAATGGATATACTACTCCTTTTCGGAAGAGGCTCACTGAGTCGAGTGTGACCTTTTCCGATTTTTGATTCTTGTTGGGTCTCCTCAAATGACGGTAAACAAAGTTATAAACCCACCAAAAACGACAGGTTCGCGACTCGTAGAACTGTATGAAGGTCGCTTAAGAGATTGGGCAAACGAACTCCAATCAACACCCGGGTTAGTTGTCGCGATTTCTAGAAAAGGTCCTCGCCTGATTGAATTGTTGATTCGCGAGGGATTGTTACCTCCAGGCTTCATGTCAAGGGTAATAAGCGAATATGCCCTGCCATTTGTCAGGCGGTGCCCGGGTAGCTTGGTTATAGCTGATGATGCTATGACCTATGGTTCGACGTTCTCCAAGACCATTGCTCTAGCGAGGGAGGTCGGGAGTCAATGCCAACCGCGTCCGGAGGTCGTTGGGCTCCCCTTTGCAATTAGCGATGAAGCAGCTGACGAGTATAAATCCTTAGCGTCTAAGTATTATCTACGCCTACGGATTGGAGAGGCGGCAGCATTTGTACGAAATGAAGTGACGGCGTTTCGCTTACTCGGAAAACCGTTTGATATCGATCATCCAATCCTAACTCTTTCTGGTGATTTTGAAAATCATTACCGCCTGGAGGGTATCCTCAGCGAAGTCGCATCACGTCTGGGAGGAACATTAATTCCGCTGGATACCAACGTCCCGATTGCTTCGGGCAAGATCACCGTCAGAGCCTGGACAGTGTTGCTCGACCCCTGCCCCAACAAGGCTTCCGGAACGCCAGGCATTTGTAAGTTACGTATTTATCTCGCAGCAAACGCCAAACTAAGAGTGGCCGCAATGAGCCCGTTCACTGTCAATCGGGCCGAGTTGGATCATTACGAATCCTCAGTGTCAATGCAATTAAACCAAATGTGGGAGGATTTGGTCGCTTGTGGAGGCGCTGGGTCGGATTTGTTTAAAAATGCCTATCAGCGAAGCTTAGCGACATGGGCGAGTTTTCTGGCATCAACTTCGTTATTGCGACTTTCGAAAGAAGCCTTCATAGAAGAGTTTGGTTCTCAAAAGTTGGCTGTAAGCTGGGTCGGTCCGAGACAAGATGATCTTAGGCTTTTAGTTGGACCAGACTTCTGTGAAATCGCAGAACGTGAATTGATGGCGTCGTTAGAATGCTCCTCGGCGTCTGTCACCGACGTTGAGGTAACTCAGCCCTCCATCAACGACTTGGAAAAAGAATTGATACCAAGTGAGTATTTCGATGCCTACAATGCCTCGTTATGTGATTTCTTGAGCCGTTCGTCCGATGTTGATGACGCTCTTAAGTCCGTATTTTATGCGCAGCACACCGCAATTGAATTACCGTCGCGCAAGGATCGAAAGAATGGTAACAAGCGTCTCCAATTCGGTTTGGCCTATGGACGTTTAAGGTCACTGATACAGCAAACCGTTGGGTCAAGAGATGATGCTGTATTTCATCAGTGTCTTGACAAGCTTATAGACGACGGATGTGTTGTTCCCATCTTAGTAAACACCGGAGAGGGAGACAATCAAGAATGGATCCATGTATTCCGGGTTGGCGAGGGGCCGATTCCAACAACCGTTCATACGCTTCGATTGCTTTTTGAAGCGTTAATAAAGGACTCCGGCACTGATGAAGTACCTAGGTTGCTATTCGAAAAATTTTGTGTATTGGCACTCTCAGTAGCAAGCGACAATAAAGATCTTACTTCTCTTCAGAGAGTTGAATTAAAGAAGGGCTTTCATTTGTACGGTGCTCGGATAATGTTAGACACGGGGGAAAGACAGGAATTTTTACTGGATTGGGCAGTTAACCACGAGGTGTTGTCGCGCAAGGGTAGTGGTGACTCCATCGAATCTTCGGGAAGTTATCGGTTGGATCAAAACATTGAAAGGATCTTCCCTAGTAGCGAATCTCCGTGGGACGCTGATGTCAAGGACGCCGTGGACGATTTAGCATTCTTGGTGCGCGCAGTAAACGGCGCCTCCGGCTTGAAGGGTCCAGCATTAATTGCCTTGACTAGCGTGGCTAGTAATCAAGAACTGCATACTGCCATAGAAGCTGAACTCAATCTGTGGCTTCATGACGATAGGTTTTCAGTTTATGACGGTTTGCGACAACTTTCCGCTTTAGCATCCGTCGCGTCTTCGAGGAAAACCCTTCCTAAGGCAGAGCTTGAAAAAGTTTCGGTCGTGCTTTCGAATGTTGCGAACTTTACTGCTCAAGTTAATGAAAAAAAACTACTAGCTGAGCGTCGAAACGAAATCTATACCGCTATCGACGCGTTGGCCGCGTCCGACACGCGAATGCAAAGAACTTGGCGAAAATTGCGTTTGACGTTGGACGGACGTTTAAGATCTGAAGCAAATTCATCTGGATACAGTGAGATTCTGTCTGCTCTTAGAATAGCGTATGGAACCAATCGTCTGCTTCGTGACCTCCTGACTTTAGCCGGCTATGCTGATCCACTCGGCAAGAGCCAGCCACTCGAGAGATCTGTTGACGCATTACGTGCTACGCTGGATGACAGAACGCAAGTAGATCAGCCAACTAGAACTATGTTCGCAGCAAAGGATGGTCGGCCTGATGTTAGTAACATGCTCGCTCAAATATTGCCGGAACTTCCATGCTCGTTTGCGAAGGCACTGGAACTGTTGAGAGCCCCGATTTTGGAGATTGCTTATAGATGTGAAGACGTCCTACGTGCTTTTTCCTCAACTGATCACAATGAATTAAAGGAACCGCTGGAACCTCCGAAGTACCTTCTCATGTGGGACACAAGAGGTTCAACCGAAGCCCCCAGCCGTGAACCATTAGAGCGGTTGATAGGAAAGGCGAATGCACGGGTAACCGCAACTTTAGGTAATCGAGCGATTGATTTCAAACCCGATCGGGATGACGGGAATGGGTTAATTTGCGATGGGTTTTCGGATGTTGTAACAGTCTTCCAGATCCTACTAGAAGTCTATGCAGGAATTCCTTTCCGCGCTGGATGCGACGTAAACCTACAAGGAAGATTGGATTACTATAAAACCACGAGGGAGTTGGGAGGACGAGCTTTCGAATTTGCGGCGCGAGTCACGTCAATGTTCAAGGAACTAGGCTCCGATCCGAACCGCTGGGCAGGCGGAACGCCACCAGCGGAACCTGATGTGAGCTATTTGATTGTAAGTGAATTTGCTCGTCGATTTGCAGAGAAGGAAAACCAATGGCCGCCGGAGCAGTTAAAAGTATATGAGCCGCAAGGTAGATATACTGCGCGCGTTCGCACCGGACTTCCTGTTTCAGTAAGCATTCTTCTTTCTGACGTATAGAGAATTAAGGTATTGCTTACTCACGAGTAGTTCTTTCTGGCGATTTCGCTGTGGCAGAATTGTGGCAGGAATCTATAGAAGTCTGCTGTCACCGAATGGACGAGCATGTCAACAGATGTCAAAACCTCTGATTTTGCTCGTGGCTGCATCTCGATTCAAAATCAATCACTTACGTTTACGCATCCCGCGTGATTCATAACCCCTCGGCGGTTAGCTCAAACAGTCCATTAATTAACTGTGAAGATTGTCCCCTGCCAGCGCGAAATTTTCCTTGCGGTTAGAAGTTCGCTGATCTTACTATCTTGTTGAGCTTTCCTTCGCCGGAAGCTGTTCATATCGTGCTCACTCGCGACGCCTACTTGCGGTTAATACCTATTTACCCTTTGTTTTAAGGATGCGTCCAGATTGGGCGAAATTGTATTCATTTGATTCTCTGTTGACTATTTCAACGCAATTACTACGGAGAAGACCATGGACCGACTTGAAGTGATAAAACAGAAGCTAATTGATCCGACTTTGGATACTCCTGACATTCATGCATTGGAGAAGGCGAGCGCCATAGTCGCCGAGGCAGAAAAGATTGAGTCCGAAATTGCTGCCTCAATTCGCGCCGCGCGTTCTGAATCTCTACGCTTCTGGATTCCTATCCTGGCACCTGTTATTAGTGCCCTTGCTTTAATCGGCACACTTCTCTTTCAAATTCAGCAGCATAACGAAAACCTTAAATCACAGAGGGCGGCAGATGAAAAGAACGCTAACGCGCAAAGGCTGGCCAACGAAGATGCCCAATGGCGAGAAGTGCTTACACTCGCGCAGGGTACGGAAGGACCAGCAGGAGCATATGCGTTGACGCTCATGCAATCGTTTTTTGACTCGGATAGGTATAAAAAGCAAGCACGTGAGGTTACTGTGGTCCTGCTCGCGCAGACAGCAGAACCAAATGTTTTTAGTGATAATTTTGCGGCATTATTAGAGAGAACCGATTGGGATAGTTTTAGGTACCTTAAGAACATCTCAAGAGCCCAGTTAGCGTACTTCTATCAACACAAGGAAGATGCTGAGCGTTTTGATAAGCAGCAAAAACGAATAACAACAGGGGGGTTATTCAGCGTGATCCGGCCTTCATGGTAAACGCCACTGGGAAGAATGTGGTAACTACTTCTAAGGGGTTAGTGCGATTTCTTCGGAACTCACTGAACTCGCGCCCGCCAAATATCGAGCTTGATCTGAACGGTTGTGCAATTTGGGAGCAGGATGTTTCTAACATGGATTTCGGTAGTGCAAACTTAGAGATGGTGGATGTGGAAAGTTCCGATCTTAGGGGTGTTAATTTTAGCGGGGCAAACTTATTTAGGGCATATATTGATTATTCCAATCTCACCGGCACTGATTTCAGTAATGCCAATGTTAAGGATGCTAGTTTCGTTGGTTTGCAGGCTAGTAATAGCAAGTGGGAAAGAACAGCGTGGTGGCGTGCCAAGAGAATTAGTCCGGACCTGCTTAAGTACTTGCAGGACAATTATAAATTTTCCCCAAGCGTGTCATATCGCGATGACATGACAAAAGATTTTTCTGAGTATCATCAAGAGGTTGAACGCCTTACCAAGTTTAATAGCTCCACGTCTGGCAAACCCGGTTCAAATTAAAACACGGGCGATAAGATCGTTAAAACAACGTCTCTCCCGCACGGTTAGCGTGATCTCGCCGAAAGGATTTCGCCTCGGATAAAGTTGACGGAGCGAACGCGTGTGGGAAAACTGTGTCGGTCTTGAAATGGAAAGAGGCGCTTATAGGTGTAAACTGATGCATTGGTAATGGGCCGCGATCCGCGAAAAATGTTAGTAAATGTGGTCACAACGTAACCGGCGCACTGTCAGGTTGCCGGTTTCGGGACCGTGAGGTCGAATCATCTCGCGGGTTTTACGATGAGGCGAACTCAGGACTCAGGACAATATTGGGATTCGGCAAAGTCAGAGTTTTTTGTGTAGCGAGTCGCTATTGACAGTATTAGCTAAGCGATGTAACAGTTGTACATCATTAATGAGCTGTGCCCTCGGTGCCCATAAGTCTCATGCTCAATAGCCTATTGAATTACCTCGCAGTTAGCAAATCCGCACCCCTAAGGTACTCATTCGCCGGGCATTGGCCGCTCGGTATTGAATCGATCTCAACCATTGCGCAGAAAGCTGATTAGTGAACAGTTAGACCGACATAGAAGATGAAGAGGGATTTTTTCGAAACAGTGGAGTACGGCGTGCTTCGGGTCGCGTCGTTAGCGTTACTGATTCTCGTCGTCCTAAAGCTCTTTTTTTCAGAAGCAACTCCGCTAGTGAGATCTATCCTCGACTACATTTCGGCGCTTGCTAAATGATTTCTGAACCGAACTCCAAAGATTCTCTTAATAGTGCGCTTGACGGTCAATTCCCCATCAAGCCTTCGAATGCATTCTGGTGGGGGTTGTTTGGATCGATGCTTCCTGAGGTTCTTCGACTTTACAAAATAGCGGTCGCCGGACAGAGCCAGCCAACATTTCATGCGTACTACATAATAATTTCGGTAATCTTTGTAGTCTGCGCCGGTTTTTTTTCGGTTGCATGGAAACCTGAAAGCTCGTTCAAGGCCATATGGGTTGGTGCTTCTTTTCCAATTCTTGTTTCAACCTTGGTGCACAATGCTCCGGCACTCTCAATTCCATGAACCTGCAGCCCAACAACTCGTTGGACGCAAGCTTCTTTAGCGCAATTTTGGACCATGCAAGTTTGATTAACATCGCCGTGATTGGACTGAACCCCTAGATTGAGACACTTGAAGTTGGCACACTTAGCACGGAAAGGAGTTGCAAGTGGCCAAGAGACGAGTGGGACGCTATTCAAACGAGTTCCGGCGTGCATGCGTCGAGAGGATGAAGCAATGCGACGATATTTCGGCGCTGTCTAGGGAGTTGAACATCGATCGTCGGTTGTTGTACCGCTGGCGCGATCAACTTGACCCATCGGATAAGAGCGAGTGGCCCCTCCA
>Ga0134121_10004155_pt1 | contig 11884 bp, 8 predicted proteins | sample KB301_FD_96463 | JGI IMG/M metagenome (GOLD analysis project Ga0134121, IMG submission 96463) | Terrestrial soil microbial communities without Nitrogen fertilizer from Kellogg Biological Station, Michigan, USA - KB3-0-1 | ecosystem: Environmental > Terrestrial > Soil > Unclassified ...
ACATGCCGGGGTGCGCCGTCTCGTAGGTCGCCTGGTAGACGCCGCGCTCGCCCGCGACCGGCGGCAGCTATTTCACCGTCGCCGACATCGGCAAGCTCCCCGAGGCGGTGAAGTTCTCCGACGCCGGCACGGTCGAGCGCCAGGTCCTCGACCTCTGGAGCATGCCGATCATCTTCCTCGGTCTCCTGATCCTGAAGTCCGCCGAGTGGCTGTTGCGCCTCTACTGGGGCCGGCTGTGACCTCACGCGCGCCCGTGTTGCGGCCGTTGTGCCAGATTCCGGCGGCGCGCCCGCTGAAGGGTGCCTCCCGGGGGACGCCAAGACGCCATCCCTGGGGCTCGGCGGCGCACATCCCTGTGCGCCGACGCCCCCGGGAAGCACCCTTCATCGGTCGCGCCGCCGGAATCAGCCGGCGTTTGCGCAGGGCGCTCGTGCTCACGGTCGGCCTGCTCGCGCTGCCTTTGGTGGCTCGGGCGGACCTCTATTACGTGATCGTCGGGGGGCTTGGAGGTGAGCCGAAGTATCAGGAGGCGTTCGATAAAGAGGTGCAGCAGCTCGCGGCGGTCGCGCGCCGCACCACCGGCGACGCGCGCGTCGCAGTGCTCAGCGGTGAGCACGCGACCAAGGCCGCGGTGGAGAAGCTGCTCGGCTCGGAGCGCTCGAAGGTCAAGGCGAGTGACACGTTCGCGCTGATCCTCGTCGGCCATGGCAGCTTCGACGGCGAGCAATACAAAGTGAATCTGCCCGGACCCGATATCGACGGCGACGAGCTCCTGAAGCTGCTCGCCGCGATTCCGGCGCGCTCGCAGCTGATCGTCAACACGACGAGCGCGAGCGGCGCGACGCTCGAGAAGTGGGCCGGCAACGGCCGCATGTTGATCACCGCGACGCGCAGCGGCTTCGAGCGCAACGCGACGCATTTCGCGGAGCATTGGGCCAAGGCGCTCGCCGACGGCTCGGCCGACGTCGACAAGAACGGCGTGATCACGGCGCAGGAGGCGTTCGACTACGCGTCGCGCGAAGTCGCCGACAGCTTAAGCAAAGCCGGCACGCTCGCGACCGAGCATCCGCAGTTGAAGGGCGACGGCGCCGCGCGCTTCGTGGTCGCGAGGCTGCAATCGGCGCCGCTGCCCTCGACGCCCGAGCTCGCCGCGCTCGATCGGCAGAAGACCGCGCTCGAGGACAAGATCGCCGACCTCCGGCAACGCCGCGAATCGATTGCGCCTGACGCGTATCACAACGAGCTGCAAGGTTTGCTCGTGCAGCTCGCCGATGTGCAGGGGAAGATCGACGAGGCGCAGAAGGCGCACAAGGAATAGCGCGTGTCCCGGCGCCTGTTGCTCGCTTTGCTCGCGCTGCCGTCGCTCGGCGCGGCGCCGAGCGCGTTCGGCGTCACGATCGAGTACGCGCTCGACCGCAACCCCGAGCTCGTCGCATGCGACCGGGCCGCCTACCGCGGCGCACGCGCCGAGGCGCAACAGTGCTTCGTCGCGTTGCTCGCGAAGACCAGCGACTCACGGATCAAGGCGGACGCCGCGCGTGCCAGCGGCGACGTGCGCGCCGCGAACTCCTTCTTCCAGCAGGCGATCAAGGAATACCCGATGGACGCGGCCGTGCGCGCGCGTTGGGGGGATCTGTTCCTCGAGACGCACCAGAACGACGAGGCTGCGAAGCTGTTCCAAGAGAGCCTGATGCTCGACGAGCACTACGCGCCCGCGATGCTCGGTCTCGCGAGCGTCGCGGCCGGCCGGTTCGAGGAGAAGGGCCGAGATCTCGCGAACCAAGTGATCGAGAAGTCGCCGGACTCGAGCATCGAGGCCTACCTGCTTCTCGCGCGCGCGGCCCTCGAGGATGGCGCGCTCGCTGAAGCCGACGCGAAGCTCGACAAAGCGCGCTCGATTGCACAGAAGCAGAAGCTGCCCGAGCTCGAGATCGACGCGCTCAAGGCTTCGGCCGACCTCTTGCGCGGCAAGACGGACAGCGAGTGGACGGCGCGCGCGCTCAAGGCGAACCCGGGCTACGGAGACGCGTACGCGATCCCGGCCTATTTCTACGTGATCACGCGCCGCTATCGCGAGGCGATCGAGCTCTATCGGAAAGCCGTCGAGATCGAGCCCGGGCTGTATTCGGCGCACGCCGAGCTAGGCGTGAATCTGCTCCGCGAGAACCGCGTCGACGAGGCGCGGGAACATCTGCAGATCGCGTATCGCGGCGACCCATTCAGCGCGCCGATCGTGAATACCCTGCGGCTGATCGACAGCTTCCAGAACTTCGTCGTCGAGAAGCACCTGCCCGACCCGAGCGCCGCCACCGAGGCCGCGCCGGGCGCGGACAAGCCGGCCAAGAACCCGGGCGCGCTGCTGCGACTGCACAAGAACGAAGCCGCGGTGCTCGACGCGTATGTGCTCGATCTCGTGAACCGGACGGTCGAGGAGTACTCGAAGCGGTATGCGTTCGAGCTGAAGGAGCCGGTGGTCGTCGAGCTCTACCCCGAGCACGACGATTTCGCGGTACGGACCTCGGGCCTGCCCGGCATCGGTCTGCTCGGCGTGACCTTCGGCTACCTCGTCGCGATGGACAGCCCGACGGGCCGGTCGGATTCCGATTTCCACTGGGGTACGACGCTCTGGCACGAGATGGCGCACGTGTTCACGCTCGAGAAGACGAAACATCTCGTTCCGCGCTGGTTCAGCGAGGGTGTGTCCGTATACGAGGAGTGGACCACGGGTCCGCTGCCGGGCCGGCACATCCCGCTGACCGTTTTCAAGGCGATCAAGGAGGACAAGTTCCTACCCATCGCCGAGCTGGATCGAGGCTTCATCCGGCCTATGTACGAGGCGCAGGTGATCGTGTCGTACATGCAAGCCGGTCTGACCTGCGAGTACATCGCTTTGCGCTGGGGACAGCAGGGCTTGCGCTCGATGCTCGATCAATACGCCGCGGGTAAGGAGACTCCGGCGGCACTGCAGGCCGCGCTCGCGATCGAGCCGAGTCAATTCGACAAAGACTTCGCGGGTTATGTGCAGAGCCAGCTCGGCGAAGCGGTCAAGAACTTGGAGGTGTGGCAGAAGGCCGCCAAGGAAGCGCAGCAGGCGTTCCTCAGCAAGGATTGGAAGGGCGCCTCGACGGCGGCGACCCACGCGATCGAGCTCTTGCCGCAGTATGTCGACGAGAACAGCCCGTACCTGATCAAGGCGCGTGCGAGCCGCGAGCTCGGTGACGAGCCGCTGGCAACGGCGACGTTGCTCGAGTATCGGCGGCTCGGCGGCCACGACCCCGCCGCGCTGCTGGCGCTCGCGAAGGCGCTCGCAGCGACCGACCGCAACGACGCCGCGATCGGCGTGCTCGAAGACGTGCTGATGGTCGCGCCGTTGCGGGAGGAAGTGCACGCCGAGCTCGGCGACCGGCTGCTCGCGGCCGGCGACGCGAAGCGCGCGGTCATCGAATACCAGGCGCTGCTCGCGATGAATCCGCACGATCTCGCGAACGCACATTTCCGTCTCGCAAAGGCCTATCTCGGGGCGGACAACAAAGCGGGTGGCCGCGAGCAACTGTTGTATGCTCTGGAAATCGCCCCCGGTTTCAGGGAAGCCCAGCAACTACTATTGGAGATCGTACGTTGAGCGACGCGCAGAACCAGCTCGAGACCGAAGAGACTCGGGCGCTGATAGGGACGTTCCACGGGGCGCTCGGGCAGATTCGCGAGCAGGTCCGCCAAGTGATCGTGGGCCAGGACGAAGTCGTCGAGCACCTGTTGATCACGCTGCTCGTCGGCGGCCACTGCTTGATCACCGGCATGCCGGGCACCGCGAAAACGCTGCTCGTGCGCACGCTCGCGGTCGCGCTCGGACTCACGTACAAGCGCATTCAGTTCACGCCGGACTTGATGCCGACCGACGTCACGGGCACCGACATCATCGAAGAAGACATGTCGACCGGCCGGCGCACCTGGACGTTCGTGCCGGGCCCGCTGTTCGCGAACGTGCTGCTCGCCGACGAGATCAACCGCACTCCGCCTAAGACGCAATCGGCGTTGCTCGAGGCGATGCAGGAATTCTCCGTCACCGTGCGCGGTCATCATCACACGATCGAGCGGCCGTTCTTCGTGCTCGCGACGCAGAACCCAATCGAGCTCGAGGGCACGTACCCGCTGCCCGAGGCCCAGCTCGACCGCTTCCTGTTCAATGTGCTCCTCGACTACCTCACGGGCGACGACGAGCTCACCGTCGTGAAACGCTTCACGGGACGCATGGACATGCCCGAGGTCAAGCCGTGCACGACGCCGGAGCAGATCGTCAAGTTCCAGTGGCTCGTGCGCCAGGTTCCGGTCTCCGAGAGCGTCGGCCGTTACGCCGTCGAGCTCGTGCGCGCGACGCGGCCGAAGGATCCTCTCGCGCCCGACATCGTGCGCAAGTACGTGCAGTACGGCGCAAGCGTGCGCGCGACGATGTTCCTCACGCTCGCCGCGAAGGCCCGAGCGCTGATGCAGGGCCGCTACCACGTGACGCGCGAGGACATCGCGGCGCTCGCGTTGCCGGTGATGCGGCATCGCGTGCTCACGAACTACTTCGCCGAGTCCGACGGCGTCGATACCGACAAGGTGCTGACGGGCCTCATCGAGGCGCTCGGCGGCTCCGAGAGGCAGGCCCGGGTCGGCTGACGGCGATGAGCGCAGGGACTGCGATTCCACAGCACCTGCTGCGTCCCGAGACGCTCGCGAGCCTCGCGAATCTCGAGCTCGTCGCGCGCGCGGTCGTGACCGGATTCCTCACCGGCATGCACCGCTCGCCGTTCTTCGGCTTCAGCCAGGAGTTCGCCGAGTACCGGATGTACGCCGAAGGCGACGACCCCCGATTCGTCGACTGGAACGTCTACGCGCGCACGGAGCGCACGTATGTCAAGCGCTACATCGGCGAGACCAATACGCGGCTCGTGATCCTGCTCGACTCGAGCGCGTCGATGGGCTTCGCGTCGGGCAAGGTCTCGAAGCTCACGTACGGCAAGTACCTCGCTGCGACGCTCGCGTACCTCGCGGCGCGCCAGCACGACGCGGTCGGCCTCATCGTGTTCGACGACAAGATCCGCGAGCACCGCACCGCGTCGTCGCGGCAGGGCCGGCTCACCGGCGTGATGCACGCGATCGATCGTGCCCAGCCCGGCACGGGGACCGACCTCAAGATCCCGTTCGAGCGCTTCCGCGAGGTCGAAAAAGGCCGCGGCCTCGTCGCCGTGATCTCGGATTTCTACTGCGATCCCGACGCGCTCCTGAAGAGCGTCCAGCCGCTCGCGTATCAGGGTCAAGACGTGATCTTGTTCCAGCTGCTCGATCCGCAAGAGCTCAAGCCGCAGCTCAAGGAGTCGGCGCTGCTCGAGGACATGGAGAGCGGCAAGTCGATGGAGGTGTCGCCGATCTACATGAGCTCGCTGTATCGCGAGCGGATCGCGGCGCACGTCGACGCGCTGAACAAGGCCGCGCTCGGGGCGCACGCGGACCATCGGCTCGTGAACATCACGGAGCCGCTCGATGCGGTCCTGCGCAGCTACCTCATGTTCCGACACCGCCGCGGATGAAGGAGTCCGAGTCATGACCGAGAGGCTCGAGGCATCTCTCGGGGGACGCCAAGACGCCGTCCCTGGGGCTCGGCGCCGCACATCCCTGTGCGGCGACGCCCCCGAGAGACGCCTCGAGCCTCTCGGCCATGACTCGGACGGCTTGTTTACGAGGGTGCTGCGATGTCGCTGATCGCGCCCGCGTTCTTGTTCGGGTTGCTCGCGGTGGGTTTGCCGTTGTGGCTGCACCGGCTGTCGTCGGATAACCCGAACAAGCAGAAATTCAGCTCGTCGATGTTCCTCGAGCCCGGCGAGCCGCGCCGCGTGCTCGCGAAGAAGCTCCAGTACCTGCTGCTGCTCGCGCTCCGGCTCGCGGTGCTCGTGCTGCTCGCGCTCGCGTTCGCGCAGCCCGCGCTCTGGCGCAAGCCGCAGGCCGCCGCGTCCGGCAGCGCGCATCTGCACTTGATCGTGCTCGACGGCTCGGCGTCGATGGGCGACGACGGCCGATGGGAGCGCGCGCGCGCCGCGGCGCGCGACGTGATCGATGGCCTCCGCGGCGACGACCGCGGTCAGGTCGTCGTCGCGGGCCGCCAGTTCGAGGTGCTCGGCGCCGCGACCGGAGACTCGTCGGTGCTGCGTCAGGCGGTGAACACGGTCGAGCCCGGCGTGTTCCGGCTCGACTACGGCCAACTCATGCGCTCGGTCGACGCGCTACTGCGCGGCGCGGAGCTGCCCGTCGTGATCGACCTCGTGACCGACAGGCAGCAGAGCAGCTTGCCGACGCGCTTCGGCGAGCTCGCGCCGCGCCGCGCGGCCGAGGTCGCGATCCACGACGTGTCGGGGGGCAAGGCGGACAACTGGACGATCGAGAGCTTCGGCGGCTCCGCGCTCACGGGCGAGCTCGAGGCGTCGGTGCGCAGCTTCGCGGCGGCGGACGCGCACAAATCGGTGCGCCTCACGCTCAACGGTAAGACGATCGGGGAGCAGCCGGTCGATATTCCGGCGGGCGGCCGCGCGCAGGCGCGGTTCGCGGCGCTCGACCTCGCTTCCGGACCGAATCGGGTCACGGTATCGCTCGAGCCCGGCGACGATCTGAAGGCGGACGACCAGCGTTACCTCGTGCTCAAGCGACCTCAGCCGCGCAGCGTGTTGCTCATTTCGGCCGATCAGCGCGGCAAGGGCGCGTTGTTCCTCTCGTCCGCGCTCGGCACGCTCGCGACGCTCGGGCTCGTGCCCGAGACGCGCGTTCCGAGCAAGCTCACCGAGCGGCCGCTCGCGGAGCAGAGCTTCATCGTCGTGGCCGACGTGGGGCTGCTCGGCGCGGGCGACGTCGCGGCGTTGACGGATTATGTTCAAAACGGCGGCCGCGTGTTGCTGGGGCTCGCGGGTCGCTCCGCGGGGCTCACCACGGTGCCGATCTCGGGTGAAACCCTGCGCTCCGGCCAGCAGCTCGGGGCGACTGCGACCGTGTCGATCGGCGAGATCGACACCGGGCACCCCGCGCTGCGGGGGCTCGACGACCTGCGCTCCGCGAAGTTCACGCGCTACGTCGGCGTCGAGCCGGGCCCGGACGATCGGGTGCTGATCCGGCTCGACGACGGCGCGCCGCTGCTGATCGAGAGGACGATCGGGGCCGGCCGCGTGCTGCTCTTCACATCCTCGCTCGATCGCGAGTGGAATGATCTGCCGGTGCAGCCGGTGTTCGTGCCCTTCGTCGCGGGCCTCGCGAACCACTTGCTCGGCGGGGCGGGGTTCACGAGCGAGGCCGAGCTCGGCAGCACGCTCGCAGTCCGTGCTCTCGGTCTCGCGGGCGGGCAGATTTTCGATCCGCGGGGCCAGAAGGCGCTCGGCCTGGGCGCGGGCGAGGACGTGCTGCTGGACCAGGTCGGGTTCTACGAGGTCGTCGGCGGCGGCAACACCGAGCTCGTCGCGGTGAACTTCGACCCCCGAGAATCGGACTTAACCCTTATAGACGACGCGACGCTCGCGCGCTGGAAGGGACTCGGCACGGGCGCAGCGGAAGCGTCCCCCGGGAACACGAGTGCCTCGTCGACGCAGCCCGTGCCGCGGCCGCTGGGGCCGCTGCTCGTGATCGCGCTGCTCCTCGCAGCGATCGTGGAATCCGGGGTTGGAAACTGGCATCTTAGAATTCGCAGAGGATTGGCCGCATGACCGCACAGTCGCAGCTCGAAGCCTACCTCGCCTCGTTCCGCAGCCGCCTGCAGGCGCTGATCGTCGCGCGCGGCGCGGCTTTGCTCGCTGCGCTGGCGCTCGTCATCACGCTCGTCGCGGTCTATTTCGGCATTCGCCGCGCGTTCGATCACGCCTTCGTCTACGGCGCTCGCACGGTGCTCGTGCTGCTGCTCGCAGCGGTCGTCGTCGCGCTGCTCGCGCTGCCGCTGCGCGCGCTCAAGCGCACGCGCGGCATTCGCGAGATCGAGCGGCGTGCTCCCGACTTCAACGGCCGGCTGGAGACGTACGACGGTCTCACGCACGGCGCGCCCGCGAATCCGTTCTTGGGGCTGCTGGCCGAGGACGCGCTCAAGGTCGCCAATAAGGCGCCCGTCCGGATCAAGGTGCCCGCCTTGCACGTTCGGGTGCCTGTCGTGATCGCGGTGCTCGCGGCCGGGACGCTGGTCTGGTTCGCCGCGTACGGCCCCGCGAATTGGCGGTATGGCGTCCGCAATCTATGGGCCGGCTGGCTGCTGCGCGACACGTTGCCGCCGCAGCGGATCGCGGTCGAGCCCGGCGACGGCACCGTGCGCCGGGGCGGCGACTTGCACGTCTTGGCGACCGCGGAAGGCTTCGCGCCGCCGCACATGCAGGTCTTCGCCCAGTTCAAGCCGGGCGGGCAATGGGAAAGCACCGAGATGACCCGCAGCCCGAAGGGCGAATTCGACTTCACTTTCTTCGCGCTTCGCGAGCCGCTGCACTACTACGTGGCGGCAGCCGGGCTCCGGAGCCCCGAGTATTCGGTCGACGTCGTCGATCTGCCGCGGATCACGAGCCTGAAGCTCACCTATGACTATCCGAACTGGACGAAGCTCGAGCCCTCCGTCGAGGACCCGGGTAGCGACATCCGCGCAGTCGAGGGCACCAAGGTCACCGTCGAGCTCAATACCGACGCGCCGCTGCAAGCCGCGGAGATCGTCGCCAACGGCGAGCGCGTCGCGATGCAGAAAGACGGCAACGCAAACACCGCGACGCTCGAGATCAAGAAGGACGGCCAGTACTTCGTATCGACGCTGTTCAACAACGACTCGGTGAAGCTCACGGACGATTACCTGATTACGGTGGTGCCGGACCAGAAGCCAGTCGTGAAGGTGTTGAAGCCGGGCCGCGACTGGCGCGCGAGCAACATCGAAGAGGTCGGCGTGCGCGTCGAGGCGAGCGACGACTTCGGTCTCGACAACGTCGAGCTGCGCTACTCGGTGAACGGCGGCGAGTGGAAGAGCACGCCGGTCAAGATCGACGGTGCGCACGCGCTCGACACGCAGACGCTGTTCCTCGAAGACATGACGCAGAAGAAGGCGGCACCGAAGCAGCGCGACGCCGACCGCGCTCGCCAGGGGCTGTCCAGCAGCGTCGAAGAGCTCACGGTGCGCCGGCCGCGGCAGCGGCAGCGACTCGTGACGCCTGGCGACGATCCGCAGCCGCAGATCGAGAACCAGCGCGAGATCAACACCGTTCGCGAGCGCACGCAGCCGGGCGGCGAATCGCAGACCGCGCCCAATGGCAGCCAGCCGGCCTCCAGCGAGCAGGCCGCCGCGGCGCCGGAGCTGCGCAAGCTCGAGCCTGGCGACGTGATCTCGTATTACGCCGTCGCGAAAGACCGCAACCGCGAAGTGCAGACCGATCTCTTCTTCGTGGAGGTCCAACCGTTCGACCGCAGCTTCACGCAATCGACGCAAGGCGGTGGCGGCGCGGGTGGCGGCGGGCAGCAGCAAGACGAGATCTCGCGGCGCCAGAAGGAAATCCTCGTCGCGACCTGGAACTTGATGAAGGAGCGCGACGAGGTGACGTCGAGCTACCTCGACAAGCAGCAGCTGCACGACAACGCGCAGATGCTTTCCGATCTGCAGCGCACGCTCGCGGATCAGGCTCGCACGCTCGCGGCGCGCGCGCGGGCGCGGCAGCTCACGGGCGTCGACGAGAAGATTCAGCAGTTCGTGCAGAACTTGGAGGACGCCGCGGACGCGATGAAGCCGGCGTCCGACAACCTCGGCGACGTGAAGCTCGCGGAAGCCGTGCCGTCGGAGCAGGACGCGTTGCAGCATCTGCTCCGCGCGGAATCCGCGTTCACCGACGTTCAGGTCGCGTTCCAACAGGGCGGTGGCGGCCGCGGCGGCAACGCCGGCCGCGACTTGAGCGAGCTCTACGAGCTCGAGATGGACTTGCAGAAGAACCAGTACGAGACCGAGTCGTCGGCGGGCGGGCTCGATTCCGGCCAGGACAAGGTCGACGAGGCGATCAAGAAGCTCCAAGAGCTCGCGCGCCGTCAGGAGCAACTCGCGCAGCAAGCGAACCGGCGTAACGGGCTCAGCGAGCAAGATCGCTGGCAGCAGGACGCGCTGCGCCGCGAGACCGAGGAGCTCAAGAAGCAGCTCGAGCAGGCACAGCAACAACTGGCGCAGGCGCAGCAACAGCAAGCCGGGCAGCGCGGCCAGCAGGGTCAGCAAGGCCAGCAGGGCGGGCAGCCGTCGCAGTCGAATTCGAACGGCCAGGGCCAGCAGGCGACGCAGCAAGCGATTCAAAAGCTCAACGAAGCGCTGCAGGCGATGAACCAGGCGAACGGCCAGCAAACCCAGCAAGGCCAGCAGGGTCAGCAGCAGAACGCGGATCCCGCGCAGACGCAGCGCGCGATCGAGCAAGCGCGACGGCAGCTGCAGCAGGCGCTGCAGCAGCTCACCGCTCAACGCCAGGCCGCCGTCGGCGAGGCGTTCTCCGATCTCGCGGAGCGCTCGAAGCAGCTCTACGAAGGCCAGCAGCAGGTCGCGCAGGATCTGCAGCGCGCCGTGCGCAACTCGACCACCGGCAACGATCGACAGAACTTCGGCCAAGGTGGTCTCGACGCGGACAAGGCGAACGAGCTCGCGGAGCGCAAGTACGACTTGCAGAAGCAGCTCGAAGCGCTCGAGCGCGACATCCAGCGCGTCGCGCAGCAGTACCGCGGCCAGACGCCGGCTGCGACCGAGGAGCTCAACAAGGCGCTCGCCGAGGAGCAGAGCAAGCAGACGGGCGCGCGACTCGGCCTCGGCGGCGATGCGATCGCGCGCGGGCAGGGCATGCAGGTTGCCGCGACGGAGACGGTCACGACCTCGGCGCTACGCGATCTGCAGCGCGACACGGAACAGGCCGCGAAGGACGCGAACGAAGAGGCGGTCGCCGGCCAGGGCAGCAAGACCGACCCGAACGCCGAGCTCGTCGCGAAGCTACAGTCGTTGCGCCGCCAGCTCTCCGAGCTCAATCAGCCGCCGCAGCAACAGCAGTTGCCCGGCCCGAACGGGCAGAACGGCCAAAATCAGCAAAGCGCCAATGGTCAGCAGCCGGGCCAGCAATCCGGTCAGCAGGGCCAACAGGGCCAAGGTCAGCAAGGTCAGGGCCAACAGGCGTCGGGCGGCGGCAATGGGCAGGCGAACGCGGCCGGCGGCAACCAGTTCGGCGGCACGAACGGGGGCGCGTACGGCATCGGACCCGGCGGACCCCGCGGTTGGTACGACCCACGGCGCGGCGGAGTTTGGGATCCGCGCAATCGCGGGATTTGGCAGAACCCGGACAACGTGCAGCAGGCGCGTGATCAGCTCAGCGACGCATCGCGCGACTTGCTGACGCTCGGCTCGCGGCTGCGCGATCAAGGCATCAGCGACGAGGAGCTCAAGGCGATCCGCGAGCTAGGCGAGGCGCTGCGCGCGGGCCTCAACGTCGGCGGCAATCCGGATCTCCTCGAGCAGCAGTTCCAACGGCTCGTGAACCTCACCGATCAGCTCGAGCTCAAGCTCACGGCGAACAACGACAAGGGTGAGCGCGCGTCCGTGCGCTCGCAGGCGCCGCCGCAGATCGCCGAGGGCTACGAGGACGCGGTGGCCGAGTACTTCCGCCGGCTCTCACGCGGCACGCAGCCGCAAGCCCCGCAGCAGTAGCTCGCTGCAACTCGCGCCACCTCGGTTTGCGCTTTCGCGCGACACGTGGTGGCCGCGAGACGGCGTGCGTGTCATCCAATGCAGAACGAACGATGGGGAACACGCAGTGGGGAAGATGACCCGATTGAAAGCCCGCGACGGCCACGAGCTCGACGCGTACCTTGCCGAGCCGAAGGGCAAGCCGCGCGGCGGCAT
>Ga0134121_10004157_pt1 | contig 11884 bp, 10 predicted proteins | sample KB301_FD_96463 | JGI IMG/M metagenome (GOLD analysis project Ga0134121, IMG submission 96463) | Terrestrial soil microbial communities without Nitrogen fertilizer from Kellogg Biological Station, Michigan, USA - KB3-0-1 | ecosystem: Environmental > Terrestrial > Soil > Unclassified ...
ACTCCAGGTCGTTCTGGGTCGGCGGCTGCATGTCGGTGACCGGCACGTGCACCAGCATCAAACCAGCTTCATTGATCCACATTCGTCGCGGCGGGTCCTCGGTCAACGAGACCAGCACCTCCAGACCCTGCTGGCGGAGCCATTGCAACTCCTCCAGCGAATCGGGACGGCCAAGCGCGGCCAATAGCGGTTGTTCGATCCAGGAGAAGCCGTGCGGTTGCGACATAATCCGTTGCATCAGGAGTCGCGGAGCGGTTTGTGACCGAACCGCGCTCGCAGAATATTGGCTTGCTCCCACACCTTAGGCGAGGTTTGCAAAAAAGTCAGCAGGTTGGCCGTGGAAACACCTAATGTCTTGGCCGCTTCGCTCACGCGCGCCTCGTGGGCTTGCAAGACATCGAGCACCACACCCACGGCCGGCCAAAAACGGACATCACGCTTGCCAAGGTCAAGCCGACCGTGCTTGTCCCGGGCAGCGCGGTAACCTTCCCTGACTTCAAGCGCGTCGAGCCTCAAATCCGATTGCGCAATGTCTTCGCGAATCCAGAGGAAAAACGCCTGCCGCAAACGCTCCAGCGCCTTGGCGCGGTTTTGATGCTGCGAGCGGCTTTCCTCCGCGATCACCATCAAACCGCTCGGTGGATGGCGGATGCGCACCGCCGAGCTAGTTTTGTTGCGCTTCTGCCCGCCTGGACCACTGGCCCGATAGGTGTCCACCTCGCACTGGGCGAGGAGTTGCTGATCGGTCAAATTGGTCCAAGCGGTGCGCATGTTTCACTATGCATCCAACCGCCACGGCGCCCGCATCGGTCGGCCAACCCATTGCGTGTTCATCGCCTCGTTGCTCGTGATGCGTTCGTTAACCGGATCCCACGTGAACCGCTGCCCACTGCGGACCGCGATGTTGCCCAGGTGGCAAACCGTCACCGAGCGATGGCCGATTTCAACGTTGGTCATCGGCTGCTGGCGGCTGCGGACACAGTTGATGAAATTCTGCATGTGGCTGGTGTGCCGCGGCAAGCGAATGGCGTTCGCCGGCATTGGCTCGTTGATGATTTCCGGATGGCTCGCCGTTAGAGCATCCCGGCTCACGGTAATGGAGCGGCCATTTTCACCAGTGAAGGTGATGCCATTGCGGCCTTCGCTGGTCGAATCCACGGTCACGCCATTGGCGTAGGTGAAACGAACCCGGAAGGCCGGATGGCAATTGTAGGACAAAGGATCGGGGTTCCACGGCGTGGTGGCGCTGATGCGCTCGACTGTGACCGGTCCGGTGTCGTCAGCGTTTAGCGCCCACTGTGCGATGTCGAGGTGATGAGCGCCCCAGTCGGTCATCTTGCCGCCGGAGTATTCATACCACCAGCGGAATTCGTAATCGCACTTGCGCACGACATATTGCACGTCCGGAGTCGGGCCTTTCCAGAAATCCCAGTTCAACCCATCCGGCGGATTGGTGACGGGAAATGGTCCCTGGCGTGGATTGCCATCGATGCGGCACTCGATGGTCCGAAGGTTGCCAATGCGGCCATTGCGAACCAGCTCGACAGCGGTGCGGAACCGACCACCGAATTCGATGCGTTGCTGACTGCCGACTTGCAACCGCCGGTTGGTCTGGCGAGCCACGCGGACCATCGCCTTGCCTTCCTCGATGGTCAAGGACAATGGCTTTTCGCAGTAAACATCTTTGCCCGCGCGCATGGCGGCGATGGCGGCCAAGGCATGCCAGTGGTCCACGGTGGCAATGGTGACGGCGTTAATGTCACGCCGCGCCAGCAATTCACGGAAGTCTTCGAACATCGCGATGGTGCGGTTGCCGCGGATGGCAGCAATATTGGCCCAAGATTGGCGATTGGTGCGATTGACGTCGGCGCAGGCCACATACTGGACGCCGGGAACGCGGGCCGCGGCGTTGCCGATGTCACGACCACGGCCGTTCATAGGATTGCCGCAACCGATGTGACCCATGACGATGGTGTCGTTGGCCGCCGCCGGCTGTTGTTGCGCCTGCTCCTCCTCGTAGTCGGCGACGACCTCCCGGGCAGACCATAGCGGAATGCCCGTGGCCGCCATGCCGGCTATCGATCTTTGAATGAATCCACGCCGCGACATTGATCCGCGATTGAGTTCCATGGTGACGCTCCTAACTAATTGGAAAGAGTAATAGGTATCAGCCAACGCGCTGCGTTGCGGCGCGTCAGGCATCCAGCCGCCACGGCGCCCGCATCGGGCGGCCGAGCCACTGGTTGTTGAATGCATCGGTGCCGTCAAATCGTTCGGTCTGCGGGTTCCAGCGCAGCCGCTGCCCACTGCGAATCGCGATGGTGCCGATGTGGCACACCGTCGTTGAGCGATGGCCAACGTCTTGGTTGCAAATCGGTTGCTGCCGGCTGCGAACGCAATCGATGAAATTCTGCATGTGGTTCAAATGCACCGGCAAACGGGTGGCACTGGCAGGCAACGGCTCATTGATCAGCGCAGCATCGCTGGCTCGCAGAGCATTGCGGCTGACAAACAGCCATTTGCCGTCTTCACCCGTGAAGTGCAAACCATTCTCGCCCCGGCTCGTGGCCGTCACGATGGTGCCATTGGCATAACGGTAGGTCGCCGTGAATTGCGGATGGCAATTGTAGGTCAACGGCCGGCCATCAGGAGCATCGCCGCTCCCCTCCACTTCGACGGGACCGCTAGCATCCATGTTCAACGCACACTGCGCCGTATCGAGGTGATGGGCGCCCCAATCGGTCATTTTGCCGCCCGAATAGTCGTACCACCAGCGGAAGTCGTAGTGACATTTTTGGCGGACATAATCGACGCGAGGCGTCGGCCCCAGCCAGAAGTCCCAGTCCAAACCGGCGGGCACAGCTGAGACTTGAAACGGCCCACCCACGGGATTATCGCCAATGCGGCAGTCAATCCTCGTAATACGGCCAATGCGGCCGTTGCGGACCAAGTCGCAAGCCAACCGGAAGCGGCCAGCGAACTCGGTACGTTGTTGGCTGCCCACTTGCAACCGCCGATTGGTTTCGCGGGCCACGCGCACTAGGGCTTTGCCCTCTTCGATGGTCAGTGTGAGCGGCTTTTCACAATAGACATCTTTACCGGCTTTCATCGCGGCTATGGCGACCAGAGCATGCCAATGGTCCACCGTGGCGATGGTCACCGCTTGAATGTCACGCCGGGCCAGCAGTTCACGGAAATCGTTGAACTGGGCAATTTGGCGACCAGGAGCAATGTATTGAGCCCACGATTCGCGGTGGGTGCGGTCTACATCGCAGCAGGCGACATATTGCACGCCGTTGACTTTTCTGGCCTCATTGCCGATGTGGCGGCCACGGCCATTGACGGGGTTGCCGCAGCCGATATGGCCCATGACGATGGCGTCGTTCGGCGCCACGGGTTGAGCTGGCTGAGCTTGCTCCGCACTGGCCACGAGCTCGTTGCCGAACCAAGTGGGAATGCCAACCGCTGCCAACCCGGTCAACGACCGTTGGATAAATCCGCGGCGCGACATCGTCCCGCGTTTGAAGTCCATAGTGACGCTCCTGACATTGGGGAGAGATTAGGAGTCTGGCGTTGATGGTAAGTGGCGGAAGGCCAAAGAGCAAAGGAAAAAACGCGCCATTTCGGAAGAATCGCCCTGTCACCCCAACGTCGCAATCGACACGGTTTGCCCACTTTGCCAACCGCAAAAAGTTGCTCTCCCCCAAAAGGCCCTTGGCCGTTATAACCTACGCGCCATGACGGTCGTGCCCCATTTCCCGCGATTGGAGGAGAAGATGAAGGTGTTCCCGCGAATTCTGACGAGCGTGGCCGGCGCTCTGATCCTGGCCGTCGGCGTTAGCGCTCAAGCCCCCGCCCAAAAGCCGGCAGCTGTCGTCAACGGTGAAGCGATTCCCCATTCCGAGCTGGAGGCGGTCATCAAGATCAGTACGCCGCCCTCCACGACGCCGCTGAGCGAGCCGCAAAAAAAGGAGATTCAGGAGAATTGCCTGAACCTCTTGATTGAAGACCTGCTGATGCGCCAATACTTGCGCGCTAACGCCCCGGTCCCCACGGCCCAGGAGATTGAAAAAGAAATGCAAGAGTTGGCGGCCTCGCTGGCCGTCCAAAAAAAGAGCTTGCCTGACCTGCTCAAGGAGACGGGCCAGACTGATATCCAGCTGAAAGCCGACATCGCCGCCCGGTTGCAGTGGAAAAACTTCATTTCGCCGCGCTTGACCGACCAGGTCGTCAAGCAATACTACGACACCAACAAGGTCTTTTTTGACAAAGTTTTGGTGCGGGCCAGTCACGTTTTGCTCAAGGTGGCCCCCAACGCCGCCCAGGCCGACCGCCAGGTGGTTTACAATCGCATTTTGGCGATTGAGGCGGAGATCAAGGCCGGCAAGATTACGTTCCAGGACGCGGCCAAGAAATACTCGGATTGCCCCAGCAAGGACAACGGCGGCGACATCGGTTTGTTTCCCTACAAGTTCGCCGTGCTGGAGCCATTCGCCAAGGCAGCATTCTCGATGAAAGTTGGCGATACCAGCGGCATCGTGCCCACCGATTTCGGCTACCACATCATCAAGGTGACCGATCGCACTCAGGGCCAGCCGTCGAATTTTGAAGCTCTCAAGAACGAAGTGAAGGAGATCTACGCCCAGGAGATCTACCAGTACATCATCGCCGAGCAGCGCAAGTCGGCGAAGATCGAGCGGAATTAACGATTTGCCGCTTGCGGTTTAGCACACGCTGCCAAGCCGCAAGCGGCAATTTCATCGATTCAACATCGACACATCCCGCACATTTTGTTCCGCCACTTCGCGCGTAATTTTTCCGTCGCGCAGCAAGCGAGTCACCGATTCATCAAAGCTCAGCATGCCGTCGTCGCGATTGGTGACGAGATAATTATCAATACTCTCCAGTTTGCCGGTGCGAATTGCGCTGGCCACAGGATAAATGTTCCACAGCACCTCCAACGCCAGATGCCGTTTCTCGCCCTTTTCGATGTCGGGCAACAAACGCTGAGTGACGATGGCCCGCAAGCTCATTGCCAGCTGGGCGCGAATATCACGCTGGGCATCCTGCGGAAACAAATCGGAAAAGCGCGTGATCGCCCCCTTGCTGTCGCGGGTGTGCAGCGTGGTCAGCACCAAGTGGCCCGTTTCCGCCGCGCTAAGTGCCATCTGAGCCGTTTCGCGGTCGCGGACTTCGCCCACCAGGATCAGATCAGGGTCTTGCCGCAGCCCATACTTGAGGCCATCAGCGAAGTTCAGAACATCGCCGCCCACTTCCCGCTGCGTCAGCACCGAACTGGACTTCCGCGGATACACATACTCCACCGGCTCTTCCACGGTGATGATGCGGTAGCCGCCCGCCTGGTTGACCATGTTGACGATCATCGCCAATGTCGTCGTCTTGCCGGAGCCGGTTGCGCCGCAGACAATCACCAAACCATCGGGGGAGAATGCTAGCTTCTTGGCCAGGGGTTGAGGAAAGCCTGCCCATTCCAGAGTTGGGATGTCGGATGGTATCACCCGGAAGCAAGCGCCAATCTGACGGCCGCTGTAAAACAGATTCGCGCGGAATCTGCTAATGCGGCCCTTCAGCACCAGACCGAAGGAGAAGTCCACGCTTTTCTGGCTGTTTAGCCGCGTGAGGGCGTCGGGGCGACACAGCGAACTCAAAAGCGAGGATAGTTCTTCCGCCTCCAGCGGCGGTTCGGACATTTGCATCAAATCGCCATGCACCCGGAGAACCGGCGGATAACTGGCGATCAAATGCAAATCAGAAGCGCCGGTTTGGACACCGTGCCTAAGCCATTCACGCAGCTGGTCCGGCACGGTGCCGGCGGCGATGGGAAAGTCGTTCATTCGCGGCTTCCTTTGCAAGCAAGGTTGGACGAGCGGCGGGGTTTATCCCCGCCGGAACCGGCGGCTCAAAGCATGTCCATGTTAACGACTATTCCAAAGCCCCGCACACTTTTTCCACGGCTGCCAGCAAACTTCCATCGCGGATCAACCGCTCCACGGCATCCAGATCTCTGTGCAATGTGCGATCACGCCCCAAGGGCCGCACCTGTTCACGGACGTGCAAATACGCTGCCTCAACGCCGCGCGCAGGCCGCAGCGGTTTGTGAAACTCCAGGCCTTGCGCCCCGCACAGCAGCTCGCACGCAAAAACGCGTGTCGCATTGGCGACTACCGCCCGGCATTTTCGTGCCGCGGCCGTGCTCATCGGCACATGATCCTCGCGATTGGCGGAGGTCGGAATCGAATCAACGCCAGCCGGAAATGAAAGGGTTTTACTTTCCGATACCAGCGCTGCGGCCAGCACTTGCACCAGCATCATGCCCGAGTTCAAACCTGGATGCGGGGTGAGAAATCCCGGTAAGCCGCTGAGGTCGGGATTAACCAAATTTTCGACGCGCCGTTCACTGATGCTCGCCAGGTTGGTGACAGCCGCGGCCAACGTATCAGACGCCAAAGCCACGGGCTGGCCATGAAAATTGCCGCCTGAGATGATTTCATTGGTATCGGGAAATACAAGCGGATTGTCGGTCGCCGCGTTCATTTCGCACTCGGCGATTTGTTTGGCAAGGCCCAGAGCGCTGCGCATGCTGCCATGAACCTGCGGCATGCAACGCATGCTATAGGCGTCCTGCACCTTGTCGCAATCAGCATGGGAAGCCATGATGTCGCTGTCGGCCAAAAGTCGCCGCAGATTGGCGGCACAGGCGATCTGGCCGGCATGCGGGCGGATTTGATGAATGCGTGGATCGAACGGTTTCTGCGAGCTTTTGGTCGCTTCAATCGTCATAGCACCGGCAATGTCCGCGATTTTCGACAGATGCCGCGCTCGCACCACCGCTTCGGCCAAGAGCGCGGTGCTGACTTGGGTGCCATTGATGAGCGATAGCCCCTCCTTGGCCTGGACGCGATAGGGTTTCAAATGGACGCGCTCAAGGGCGGCCCGGCCGCTGAACGGTTTGGGCCGAGTTCGTTCCTGATGCCCAGGCTTGACCACAAAGGCGTGACCCTCGCCCATGACCACCAACGCCATATGAGCGAGCGGGGCAAGATCGCCGCTGGCGCCGACGCTGCCTTGCTCGGGAATCGCCGGCACCACGCCACGATTGAACATGGCAAGCAGCATGTCCACTAACTCGGTCGTGACGCCGGAATGGCCCTTTGCCAACGCCTGAATGCGAAGGGCCAGTGCCAGACGACTTTCGCCAATGCTGAGCAAAGCCCCCATACCCACGGCGTGGCTGCGCAGCAAATTCTCCTGCAAGGCCAGCACTTCGTCGTCGTTGATGCGTTTGTTGGAGAGCTTGCCGAAGCCGGTGTTGACACCGTAGATCGCGCCGCCGCCAGCCATCAGGCTTTCCAGGCAACGCCGGGCTTTCTCGATACGCTTGCGGGCCGCGGGCAGCAATTGCATTTGCTCCACGCGGCCCGACAAGATGTTTTCGGCATGATCGATGGTGAAACCTTCACCGCTGATGTCAATTTGAGCGTTCATGCCCGCTATGATATGGGACCGACTCAACGGCGGGCAAACTCCACTGCCTTCACTTCGGGAATGTGCTCCCAGTGATTTTTCGGCGCCACCGGCGTGATGGCTCGCTTGCGTGTGGCCGTGAATGCTATCAGGTTGATGAAGTGCATGACCCCCAGGACCAAGGCCACGATGCCGACCTTCCAGCTCAGGTATTCGACGCTCTCCTGCACCGAATGCGCCGGGGGACCATATTTGAGCGCCAGGCTGACAAACCCGATGTTAATCAGATAAAATCCTACCACGAGCAAGTGATTCACCGAGTCGGCCATCTGCTCGTTGCCCTTGAAAGTGTCCACCAGGAAAATGCGGCCGTTTTTGTGCAACGTGCGGGCGACGAACACCGTCAGACCCAAGCTCAACAGCAGATACGCCAAATAGGTCCACACCATGATGAGGTCCATGATCGACTCCTGTAAGATAATTACTTGGTGTCACAGCGGACCAACCGTTAAACAGCGGCGGGCTTAACAGCTAAAATAGACTCAAGAGAAATGTCATGACCATACCCCAAGTTTCGGACAGCGACCCGAATCAAACGCGGCGCGTGCTGCGCGCTCCGCGCGGTCCCGACATGGTCTGCAAGGGCTGGAGCCAAGAAGCCGCATTGCGCATGTTGATGAACAACCTCGATCCTGAGGTGGCCGAGGATCCCGACCGCCTGGTTGTTTACGGCGGCTCCGGCAAGGCGGCCCGGAGCTGGGCCGATCTGGACCGCATCGTGGCGGTGCTGCGCAAGCTCGAAAACGACGAAACACTGCTAGTGCAATCCGGCAAGGCCGTCGGCGTTATCCGCACCCACGACATGGCGCCGCGCGTGCTGATCGCCAACAGCTTGCTGGTACCCAAATGGGCAACGTGGGAGGAGTTTCGCCGCTTGGAGAAAATGGGCCTGACAATGTTCGGCCAGATGACAGCCGGCAGCTGGATCTACATTGGGACGCAAGGCATATTGCAAGGCACCTATGAGACCTTTGCGGCTTGTGCGCGCAAGCACTTCGGTAACAGCCTCGCAGGCCGTTTGGTTTTGACCGCCGGCCTCGGCGGTATGGGTGGTGCGCAGCCGCTTGCAGCCACCATGAACGGCGCGGCTTTCCTGGGTATCGACGTAGATCAGCGTCGCATCGAGAAACGCTTGAACACGCGCTACGTTGATAAGATGACAACAAAACTCGACGAGGCGTTGAAATGGGTGTTGGACGCGAAAAAGAAGCACCAATCCTTATCGGTAGGTCTAGTCGGCAATGCCGCCGAGGTTTTGCCGGAGTTAGTGAAACGCGGTGTGATTCCCGATATATTGACCGATCAAACCTCCGCGCACGACACGCTCAACGGCTATGTCCCAATTCTGGAATCGCCCGGCGAGGAATTGAACGTCTTGCGGCGGCGCAATCCCGAAGAATATGTCCGCCGCGCGGTCGCGTCCATTGGCATTCACGTCATGGCCATGCTCGAAATGAAACGCCGCGGTGCGGTCACCTTCGACTATGGCAACAATATCCGTGCCCAGGCGGTGCTGGCCGGCGTCACCGACGCCTTTGACATTCCCGGGTTCGTGCCCGAATACATTCGCCCCCAATTCTGCGAAGGCCGCGGCCCCTTCCGCTGGGTAGCGCTTTCAGGCAATCCCGATGACATTTACCGCACCGATCGCGCCGTACTGGAAGAATTCCCCGGCAACGAGTCATTGGCCCGTTGGCTAAAACTGGCCCGCGACAAGGTGCAATTTCAGGGTCTGCCCGCACGCATCTGCTGGCTGGGCTATGGCGAACGCTCGCGGCTCGGATTGCGTTTCAATGCCATGGTCCGCTCCGGCGAATTGAAAGGCCCGATTGTGATCGGCCGCGATCATCTCGACGCCGGCTCGGTTGCCTCGCCCAACCGCGAAACCGAAGGCATGAAAGACGGCAGCGACGCCATCGCGGATTGGCCGATTCTCAACGCCCTCATTAACACGGCTTGCGGCGCCAGCTGGGTCAGCGTCCATCACGGCGGCGGCGTGGGCATCGGTTACAGTTTGCACGCTGGCATGGTCGTCGTCGCCGACGGCAGCGACCAGGCTGCTATTCGGTTACAGCGTGTGCTGACCAGCGACCCGGCGATGGGCGTGATACGGCACGCGGATGCAGGGTATGATGATGCGATGGCCTGTGCCCGGCAACGCGGGGTGAACGTGCCGGGATTGAATTATTGAACGACGGAGTGCAGAGCGATGAGCCCGCTAAGCCCTTACCTTTAACCAATCCCCAAAATCGCGCAGTTCTTTCACATACGCCTCACGCCACGACGGATTCGGCAGCGCCGGTTCCTTGAACTTCACCATCGCCGCCACTGCGTCAGCCACGGTGAACGGTCTCTGTTCGGCGCCATGGCGGCGAAGGTGCGTCTCCATGGCCGCCAGTGCCGTAACGGCGGCCCCCAGCGCCGGCCCTTCATCGGATTGCAAGCGCTCCAGTTTCTTGTTTAGTACCGTGGCCAGAATCTCACACATCAGCGGGCTTCGAGCGATGCCGCCCGACACGGTGATCCGCGTGATTTTTTGCCCGGCTTTTTCGTGGGCTTGCACGCCCCAGGCGATCAAGTATGCCAGCGCCTCCAACGATGCGCGAAAACGCACACCCGGTTCTGCCGGCTCGCGCGGCGCCCACTCGAAGCGCGGTTTGGCCACACCCAGCGACGGTTCCGGAGACGCGAATGGCGACACGCGATGTCCATTCGCCCCCGGCGGACAGGCGCGGGCCGCCTTTTCCAACTCTTCCCAATTGGGATTGACGCCCACGACCCTGTCGAGAAACTGGGCGCCGTTGTTGTAGCAGCGCATCCAAAGGTAAGGGCCCCAGTTGAGCTTCATGGCATCAAGGCCGTCGCCTGCCGGTAGTTGGCTGCCGGAGGAGTTGACCACGGCCGAATTGCCGAGAATGATCGCCATCTGGCCGGCGTCCACCGCTCCACCGCCTACCAAGCCCGCCTGCTGATCGTCGGAGGTGGGAAAAATCTGCGGACGATGGTGGGGCGCCAGGCCCAGGTCGTGGGCCACCGATTCCGAAATTTGCCCGACGGGCGTGAACTCGTCGTAAATGGTCGGCAATTGATGAAAGGCGAGACGGCGGTGGTCGGCGTTGTCCAATGCCATCAACATGCCTTGACACCATTCGTGCGTGCGCAAATCCATCATGCCCGTGGACGCCGCGGCGGACACGCTGGCGGAATTGAAGTTCGAGGTCAAGTAGCCCGCCGCCAATGAGCCATGCGGCAAAATCAAGTTCGTTCGCTCCCAGTCGCCATGTGCGAGGCAGGATTCGTCCTTGACGAGATGACTCAGCGAATAGCGAATGGCCCACGGCCCGCCGATCAGTTTGTGAACTGCCTCTTGACCGCCCAGGCGCTCCAGGCCGCGGGCATGGTACTCGGCCAAGGTGTGGTCGTTCCAACAAATTGCCCGGCGAACCTGGTTGCCGTTTTCATCGATCCGGCCGTTGGTGTGGTGCGTGGCGGAAATTCCGCCGGCGGCCCACTGGGACAACCGTCCGGCGTCGGCCAATAGATCTGTTATGGCTCGAGAAATGGCCCGCGCCTGGCCTTCAAGTTGCATAAGGTTCAATTCACTGACGCCGCCTTCGGTCCACAAGTCGGTCGGCAAACGGGCCTCAGCGACCGTGTTGCCATCAACGTCAAACGCCAAACACTTGACGCCGCCGGTGCTGAAATCCCAACCGGTGATGATGCTTTCGGGGGGTAGAAAACGAAGAGATTCGGGCATGAGCATGCTCCAATTCTTGACTTGCGAGTGTTGAGATAGAAATTAGGACGAAAATCAACAAACGGCGAGCCGCTTGCGGTTTGGCAGTCCGTGCCAAGGCGCAACTGGCCAAAACCCCGCAATCCGCATAACCCGCACAATCCTTGCCCGTTATTCGCCCATCAGGACACGTCCGCGCCGCACTGCAAGCAGCCGCTTGCTCCCCGCGCGCTGCCCTGTTATTGTCAAAGGGCTGTTTTCGCATCCGTGCTTGTCACGAGGGTCCCTTGCATGTCGACTTCGTCTTCGTCCGTGGCCGAGGCGCTGGCTCGCTGGCGCAACAACCTTATCGACCTCACTCGCCGCAATCCCCTGCTGTCTTTGCGGCCAACTCGTTCAGCCATGTTGACGTTGTCGCATCCGGCGCCGTCGGCAATCTGGCAGCGGTTGGTTCGGGAAAGCAAGAGTTGCACCTTCTGGCTGCCGCCGGTCCTTGAAGTGGAAAACAGCGACACCGAACCGGTCGCCATCGATCTGGACCACATTCAAACCAAACCTGGCGAAATCGTCTGCGGCGACCTGAGCCGCCAAGATCTGTTGCGG
>Ga0134121_10004160_pt1 | contig 11880 bp, 11 predicted proteins | sample KB301_FD_96463 | JGI IMG/M metagenome (GOLD analysis project Ga0134121, IMG submission 96463) | Terrestrial soil microbial communities without Nitrogen fertilizer from Kellogg Biological Station, Michigan, USA - KB3-0-1 | ecosystem: Environmental > Terrestrial > Soil > Unclassified ...
AACACAATTTGCCCTGCAAAGACTGAAAGGGGACCCGTTGGCCTCGGACAATCCGGAGCAGCAGTTCGCATTTGCCTTGTCGAAGGGCGATTTTGCACAGGCGCACAGAGAACTCGACCTGCTTAAGGACGACAAGAAGAAGGAAGCATACACACAGCTGCTTACCAAGAACGAAGCCAGAACTCTTCTGAAGGAGTCCGAGATTATGAAGGCCGTAATATTGATTCGTAACCTGCCGGATCAAACCACTCGTCTGGTGATGTATATCGATGCGTTTAAAGCTGCCAGAAAGAAGCACGACGCAGATCTGACGAAGATCATAGTCGATGAAGCCCGCCTCTTGATTCCCCAGGTTGATAGGAATGGATTGCATGCCCGCGCACTTCTGTCGTTTGCTACGCAACTGTCGAACACCACCGCAAGCGACGATGCCATCGAATTTCTAAATAGTGCCGTTACGACCATCAACGCGCTGGCAATGCGAACCAGCGAAACCGGAGAACCAAAATCCATGGCTGAGGCGGCCATGGCGGAACTCAATAACCCAAACAGTTTGCTCGATGCGCCGGAGATGGAGCAGGCGTTCTCGACCACCGGCCTAATTGATTTGGAGCGAGCGCTCGAGCAGGCCAAGCGTATAGAGCCTCGCGCTGTGCAATTGACCGCGCGCCTTGAAGCTATCCAGGGGGTGATTAAGCGTCCCTTATCAAAGCCCAAATCGGTCCCGGAGGTAAGACCTGCCGCCAGGAGCGTTAACCAATCGATGCCGAGATAGTAGTCTGAACCCTTGTCGACAATTCTGAGCTGACGCGATGCAGCAATGGGAATACATGTGGATTTATGTGATTAAGGAAAAGAGAAAGCAGGTCTATATTGCCAACGGAAAGCGATTGGAAGCACAGTCATACCCGGAAGCGTTGAATCTGGTGGGCAAAGAAGGATGGGAGCTAGTAGCCATTATCCCGCCGACGGCAATTCTTCCTTCTCCCACGCATGAGTTCCCAACGTTTTGTCTCAAGAGGCCAATTCTGGAAGCTCAAGATAGTTGAGTTTCGGCTATTGGATCAGCATCGAATCACGGTACTAATTTCAAACTAGCTCTGCTTCAAAGCCATTGCTGCGCGCACGTGTTCTTCCCGCGCGTCGAACACTTCCACCGCCTGATCAGTTGTTTGAATGGTTTCCGTCCTTAAGCTTTCACCGGTTTGTGCTTGCAGGAAGCCATTCGCGGCCTTCACCAGGGCCTGATGCAGCGGCGAGAGCGGATGTGCACCACAGCCTTTAAACGGCGGAGGAGGATTGGGCGTAATTTCGGGATCGGGACGGCATTTGTCTCGCGTCAGCAGCTCACCGAGATCGTTGGCGTGCTTGTCGCGCTGGGTCAGGTATTCCGCTGAAGACCAACGCTGGAACACCGTCCTGATAACCGAAGTGTGATCGAAGTTCGTATGGCACACGGTGCCTTCTTCGATTAAAGGTGAAACCAGAACCGCCGGCACTCTCACTCCGAAGCGTTCAAAATTGAAGCCACTAGCGCCCGGTTCATTTGGCGGAATCACGACCCCATCAGGCGATCGCGCAGGCGGCGGCGGTGTCGGCACGTGATCGTAACAGCCGCCGTGCTCGTCGAACGTAATGACGAATAGCGTTTTCTCCCAAACCGGACTCTTACGCAGCGCGTCGAAAATCTTGTAAATCAGTTCGTCGCCATAGAGCACGTTGGTTGCCGCACCAGTCTCAGTCATTGCAAATGCCGGATGCATGTCGTTTTCCGGACCATACTTGCGACTGCATAACATGTTAGGCTCGATAAAGGTATAGGCAGGCAAGTTACCCGCCGCCGCATCTCCCGCAAATTGCGCAAACGGAAAGAAGTGCCGATCCAGAATTGCATAGTCCCAAAGCTGCTGCTGCGTGATCAGAGCATTGCAAAGAAGTAGCGCACTGCCATGGTAGATTCGCCAATCGATTCCCTTCTCTGCCAGCAGGTTATAAACGGTGGGAGTTTTATTCAGCAGGTAACCGATGTCCCATTCATGAGGCCCGGTGCTCCAAAAGTTCGTTACATAACCCGATGACGTTGCCGCGTGTACGAATGAACGATTCGGAAAAGTTTGCGTGGGAACGGAACTGAACCAGCGATCGCAAACAGCATACGCTTTGGCCAGTCCATTGATCACCGGAAGAGATTCCGGCGCAAAGCAATTCATGATGATTCCGGGATCCGTATCCATCGGAGTGTTCCCGCGAAACAGCCAGGCCAGAAACTTATTGCAACCACTCTTGGGCTTGCCGGCGGCCGCGATTGCGTTTGCGTAATCGACTACAAATCCATTCATCGGCGGCGTCGCCGTGGTAATTGGAATCGGGCATGGCGGCGGCTCAACGCCATACATCTGCGAATAGACGTGGTCGTAAGGCTCGTTAGGATCCGGATATGGATCGGTCATTACCGTGCCCTTGCCCGCAGGCACGCTACTTCCATCCGGCGGAATCGAGCGGGGATTCGAGAGGTTCTTTCCCGCCACGCCATCGAATGTTTGACCGCGCGGGGGCCGATCATTTTCGTCATAGAGCCAACCCAGGACGTTGTCAAATGAACGGTTCTCCATCATCAGGACCACGATGTGATCGATTCGTTCGAGCTGGTTTCCCTGGTCCGCCATTCTGGCTCTCCTCTGGTTGAAATTGGTCGCAGCGATCGGCTCTGAGAGTTCTGGGTGTTACGCCCGACCTTCGTTCAGGGCGTCTTTACTACGTTTCGTGAGAGGCTGCAAGCAGAATTAGAACGCGCCCAGGGGACGCAAATCAAAACTTTCAGCAGGTTCCGAACTTCGCCGCTTTGCTAACGAACAACACCCGCAACAGGGCTGGAGGCGCTGGCGTAGAGACGCCTGGGCATGCGGCCTGATAAGTAAGCCAATCTTCCAGCCTCAATCGCCAGCTTCATTGCTTTAGCCATCTTCGCGGAGTCCGCAGCCTCGGCAATCGCGGTATTCATCAGCACTGCGTCAGCTCCAAGTTCCATAGCGATCGTGGCATCGCTCGCTGTGCCGACTCCGGCATCGACGATGATCGTAGCGTCGGGAAGTTGTTCACGCATGATGCGCAGGTTGGTTGGATTCTGCACGCCTAAACCCGATCCGATCGGCGCCGCCAGCGGCATGACCGCGGCACATCCGATATTGAGCAGTTTCTTTGCCACGATCAAATCATCAGTGAAGTACGGCAGCACGATAAAGCCCTCGTTGACCAGCGTGCGCGCAGCTTCCAAAGTCTGTTCGTTGTCGGGAAACAAAGTCGTCTGATCGCCGATAACTTCCAGCTTGATCCATTCCGTTTGCAAAGCCTCGCGCGCGAGACGAGCTGTGCGCACAGCTTCTTCGGCTGAATAACATCCGGCAGTGTTCGGTAAAATCTGCAAGGACGAATCGAGATGATCGAGAAACGATTCGCTGCTCTTGTCGAGCGGCACGCGCCGCACCGCGACGGTGACCATCTCGGCGCCCGACGCGCGATGCGCCGCTTTCATTTCGTCATAGCTTCGATATTTCCCCGTGCCGATGATTAGGCGCGAGTTGAACGCTTTGTTAGCGATCTTCAATTGATCAGTCAATGCAGTTCCTGGAGCTGACATGAATGCTTGATCCTTTTTATGAGCCTATGAAGACTCTACACCTGCCGAATGAAAAATCGAAGTAAGACGATCTGTTTCTACCTGCCTACTGCTTTCTGCTTACTGCCTACTGGAGGCTCCGCCGCCGACGAAGTGAACAATCTCCACGCGATCGCCTGCGTTGAGAATCGTCTGCGCCCACTGATCGCGACGCACTACGCTTTGATTCAACTCAATCGCCACACGCTGTGGGGTCAGCGAAAGCTCGCGCACCAACTCTTCCAGCGTGCATGTTTCGGTAAGCTCGTGATTTTCGCCGTTCAGTTGTATCTGCAATTTGGACCTATGAAGGCAGAATGATTCTTCTAAGTTCCGCCGTTTCGGCGCCTGCTTCCGCTTTCACCAAAATTGCCGCGCGCCCAGATGCGAAAACTGGCAGCGAAATCGAGACCTCAACGACACCATCGTCATCCGTCAAAGCAGTCACTGATGTCGGAGAGAACGCGGTTCCCAACGTTATGACCTTTAAGCGCGCGCCGCTAATGGGATCTAAGCATTGATCGCTGACCCGGCCTACCACCAGCTTTAGCATTATTGATCTTCCACCGCGAAGATCGGGCTCTTCAACCAACTTCACGGTAAAACCTTCCTCGTCGGCGCCAATGGCGATCACCGCATTCGTCGATTGAGTCACAGTCGCAGGATCAGGTTCAGGACCAGGATCAGGCGGAGATGCAGCGTCCTTTGGCAGCACCGGCGGCTCGCGTTCTCCCATCCGCTTCAGATCTTCAATGCGCCCGGCGTGCACCGCGGCGAAAATCAACTTGTGATGTCTAACAAAACGATTTCGCAACACGGCTTCATCAAAGCCGCTCGCAACTAAATCGTCGTAAGGCGTCCGCTTGCTCGCGAGAATTGCGCCGCCCACATAAAGCAGCGTCAAAATCATCGGCGTCTGCAAACCTTTGTCCTCGGTCTGCACGTGGTAGGTGACGCCGCCATAGTCAACGTCTGTGTTGTATCCAGTGATCACTTAGTGCGCTCAGTTCGACTTGTCGGAGATTAGAGTCTCGAGAGGACAATCTGCAACTTAGCACATCGATTTTTTGATGGTCAATGAAACCGCATCGGTGACTGAGATCACTGAATCAAGTCGCTTGACACCCGATCATCTCTGGCCTACGATCACTGCTTGTACAATGATTCTCAAGCAGGGTGAGTGACCTCGGCGAAGAAATTTCTTCGCTTGCGCATCATGCCGTTCGAACTTAGCCAGTATCTTCCGATTCTCTTGATGTTCGTCGTCGCGGCGGGATTCGCGGTGACATTCATCGGACTGTCGACGTTTGTCGGGCAGCGTAAGCGGACCCGCACCAAGTTGATGCCGTACGAGTGTGGCAAGGATCCGGTGGGTTCAGCCCGCGAAAGATTCTCAGTCAAGTTCTACTTGATCGCGATGATCTTCATCCTGTTCGACATTGAAGTAATCTTCCTGGTGCCCTGGGCTGTTGTCTTCAGGAGATTGTCCGCACCGGAATACGGGCTGGCCAATGTCGTCTTCTTCGAAATGATTATCTTTATCGCGCTGCTCGCTGCTGGATTGATTTATGTGATCAAAAAGGGCGCGTTCGATTGGGGCGAAACGGCTCGGCGCGAGGCGGAGGCCGAAGGGCGATTGCTGGAGCAGAAAATTGCAAGGTCCAAGCCTCAGGTTTCAAATGCCTCGAAGGCTGCCTAGCGAGTGCTGGAAACCTGAAAACTTAAAGTTGGATTCATGGGACTCGAGAACGTATTAGCTGAATCGCTGCCGGAGATCCTAACGACGCAGCTGGACTCGCTCATCAACTGGGCACGCAAGTCATCGCTGTGGCCGGCGACGTTCGGGCTGGCGTGTTGCGCGATCGAAATGATGAATGCGACCAGCGGCCGGAATGATCTGGCGCGGTTTGGATCGGAAGTATTCCGCGCTTCGCCACGTCAAGCCGACGTCATGATCGTTTCGGGACGGGTGTCGCGAAAGATGGCGCCGGTGCTGCGACGAATTTACGACCAAATGCCCGAGCCGAAGTGGGTCATCTCGATGGGCGCGTGCGCCACGTCGGGCGGCGTGTTCGACAACTACGCGATCGTGCAGGGCGTGGACAAAATTGTTCCCGTCGATGTCTACATTCCCGGATGTCCGCCGCGTCCTGAAATGCTGATCCACGCGGTCATGATGTTGCAGGACAAGGTGATGAAGGAATCGATTCGCGATCGACGTGACGCGCCGGACGAAGAAGCTCGCGAAGCAATCACGCCGGGTACTCTGCCTGTAACCGATGGGTCAACATTGGATCAGCGGGATGAGACCATTTCGAAGCCGTACACAATCGCGTCGAGGCATGAGAAGCGTCGATCGTTTTAGCGCAGCCCACCTGAAGCCGGTGGCAACGTTTCCCCAGACAGAAGGCTAGATGGAACCGCAGAACCAGCAAACGAGCCAACCGGAAAACGAATTAAGTTCCAGTGAAGCAGGCACCACGCCGTCGCCCATCGCGGCGGCGTTACGGCGGGCGCAAGGCGAATGGGTCAGCGAAGTTGTAGAAGCTCTCGGCGAAACAACGATAGTCATTCCGCGCGAATTCATCGTGGATGCGTGTCTGTTTCTAAAAACAACTTCCGGTTTGGAATTCAATTTCCTTTCGGATTTGTGCGGTTTCGATCGCGGGCCGGAAGAAGAGCCGCGCTTGGAAGTCAACTATCACCTTTTCTCAACTACGAAGTTCCATCGCGTCCGTCTGAAAGTTCTGGTTAACGAGGATGACGCTCACGTGCCGAGCGTTACCGGCGTTTGGCGCACCGCGAATTGGCACGAACGCGAGACTTACGATTTATTTGGAGTGATTTTCGATAATCACCCCGATTTGCGCCGCATTCTTCTGCCGGACGACTGGCAGGGACATGCGCTGAGAAAAGATTTTCCTTTACGAGGTTACGAGCCTTACTCGTTGGAGTAGGTCCAACGCCCAAGGTCCAAAGTCCAATGTTTGGACTGAGGCTTGGGACCTTGGACTGCGGACATTGGACATGAGTTCAGTCGTAGACATTCCGCCGCAATTTGAAATCGTCGATCAGCCGCTCGACACGCAGATGACGATCTCAATGGGGCCACAGCATCCATCGACACACGGCGTGTTGCGTCTCGAATTGGTGCTCGATGGCGAGTCCGTCGTGAAAGCGACGCCGGACATCGGCTATCTCCACACGGGCATGGAGAAGCTATTCGAGTATCGGAAGTATCAGCAAGGCATCGTCATCACCGATCGAATGGATTACTTGAATCCGCTGGGCAACAACCTGGCCTATGTGATGGCGGTTGAGAAGCTTCTGCAAATCGAGATTCCCGAACGCGCACAAGTCATTCGCGTGCTCACATGCGAATTGCAGCGCATCGCCTCGCATCTAGTTTGGCTTGGCACGCATGCTCTGGACATCGGCGCGATGACCGTTTTCTTCTACGCGTTTCGTGAGCGCGAAAAGATTCTAAACCTGATCGAAGCGGCGTCAGGGGGGCGACTCACTCCGTCATACTTTCGCATCGGCGGATTGATGATGGATATTCCGGCCGGCTTCGAACGCCGCGTCAAACAGTTCCAGGATGACTTTCCACATGCGGTCGAAGAGTTTCACAAGCTGATTACCGGCAATCGCATCTTTCAAAAACGAACGCAGGGAGTGGGTTACATCTCGGCTGAAGACGCGATTGATTGGGGTTTGTCGGGCCCATGCCTGCGCGGCAGCGGCATCAAGGTCGACGTGCGCCGCACGAATCCTTATTGCGGTTATGAGAATTACGATTTCGAGATTCCGACTGAAGCCGATTGCGACGTTTGGGCCAGATATATGGTGCGCATGCGCGAGATGATCGAATCGCACAAGATTGTGACGCAGGCCCTGGCGCGGCTGCGTCCCGGTTCGGTAAAAGCGGATGCACCCAAGGTCGTGCTGCCCGATCGTGAAGCGATGAAGACGCACATGGACGCGCTGATTCATCATTTCCTGATCGTTGCCGAAGGATTCGATGTGCCGCCCGGCGAGGTCTACATGCCAATCGAAGCCTCCAAGGGCGAGCTCGGTGTTTACGTAAAGTCGACCGGTGGGCCAAAGCCCGCGCGCGTTCATTTTCGCGGACCAAGTTTTGTAAATCTGTCCGCGCTGCCGCACATCGCGCAGGGCGAGATGATCGCCGACGTCGTCGCGATCATTGGATCGCTGGACATTGTTCTGGGAGAGATCGATCGTTAGCGATGGGTGAAGTTCTCGTCAAGATTCAGCCGCCCGATCATCCGGTGCACATGCCGGCCGCGGCCACGTTTTCAGCGGAAGTCGAAGCTGAGATCGATCGTCACATCGCAAAATATCCGATCAAACGTTCCGCGATCATTCCTTTGATGTTTATCGTGCAGCGCGAGCGTGGCTATCTCGATCCGCCGGGCGTGCAGTATCTCGCGAACCGTTTGCAGTTGCGGGTGACCGATATCTGGGAGGTTGCGACGTTTTACTCGATGCTGCAGACGCAACCCGTCGGCAAGTATCACATTCAGATTTGCAAGACGCTCTCGTGCAAGATCATGGGTGAAGGAAAGATTACTGAACAAGTCTGCAACAAGTTAGGAATTAAGCCGGGCGAGACGACGCCTGACGGCAAGTTCACTGTGTCTTTGGTTGAGTGTTTGGGCTCGTGCGGCACGGCCCCGATGTTCCAGCTCAATTTTGATTATCACGAGAACCTGACGCCCGAAAAGGTCGATCAGATTCTCGACGGTTTGGAGTAAATCGTGAATCGTAAATTGTAAATAGAAACCTCAGCGGAAGGGCATCTATTCACGATTTACGATTCACCATTCACTAGTTATGTTCATCGGCGCCATCGGATGTGAACCGCTTCAGTTACGGCGAATTCACTTAGAGAATTCGCGGTCGCTCGAGGTGTATCGACGCAACGGCGGCTACGAAGCGATCAAGAAAGTTCTTGATTCGATGTCGCCGGACGACGTCATCAATGAAGTGAAGAGGTCGGCTCTGCGTGGACGCGGCGGTGCGGGATTTCCGACGGGAATGAAATGGAGTTTCGTTCCGAAAGACTCGCCGAAAGAAAAGTACGTCGTCTGTAATGCGGACGAATCTGAACCGGGCACGTTCAAGGATCGCTACCTGATGGAACGCGATCCGCACATGCTGATTGAAGGCATGCTGATCGCGGCGTATGCCCTCGGTGCCAAGCGGAATTACATCTACACCCGCGGCGAATACAAATATCTGATCGACATCATGGACGTCGCGCTGGATGAAGCGCGCGCCGCGGGATTGCTCGGCAACAAGATTCTCGGCACTGATTTCTCATGCGAGATCTACACGCACACCGGCGCGGGCGCGTACATCTGCGGCGAAGAGACTGCGCTACTCAGTTCCCTGGAAGGATTCCGCGGTCATCCGCGCATGAAGCCTCCCTTCCCCGCGATCTCCGGTCTGTACGCGTCGCCCACTGTCGTCAACAACGTCGAGACGCTGACCGCCGTGCCCGACATCATCAAGATGGGTGGCGAGGCCTATCAAAAACTGGGAACAGAAAAGAGTGGCGGCACCAAGCTTTGGTCCGTCTCAGGCCACGTCAATCGCCCCGGCGTGTATGAGTTGCCGATGGGCTATGACGATATGGAAAAGTTCATCATGGAGGACTGCGGCGGGATCGCTTCGGGCCGGCAGTTGAAGGCAGTCATTCCCGGCGGGTCGTCGGTTTACATCATGCGTGCTGATCAGATTATCGGGAAAGACGTGCGCATGGATTATGAAGGCCTGGTTGCCGGTGGCTCGATGGTGGGCTCGGGCGGTTTCATCGTGATGGACGAAACTGTCGATGTGTTTGAGTCAACCAAAAATCTGACCGAGTTTTACAAACATGAGTCGTGTGGCTGGTGTACGCCTTGTCGCGAGGGCACAGACTGGCTGGTGAAGATTTTTAAACGCATTGAAGGCGGTGGCGGCCGTCCGGAAGACGCGCGGTTACTGTTGGATCTTTGCGACAACATCGAGGGCAAATCGTTTTGTCCGCTCGGTGATGCGGCTGCATGGCCAATTCAATCGGCAGTGAAAAGGTTTCCGGAAGATTTTGAGAGGCACCTGTCGCGCAAGGGGAATTAACCACAGAGGACACAGAGGAAGACAGGGTCAAATCAGCTAAGAAGCGCCTGGTTTTTTCTTTCTCATGGTTTTCTCTGTGTCCTCTGTGGTAAATCGATCTAATGTCAACTGAACTCGTCAAAGTCACTATCAACGGCGCGGACTTTCAGGTAGCGAAAGGCGCTCGTCTGATCGATGTTTGTCGCGAAAATGATTTCGCTATCCCATCGTTCTGCTATTACGCCGATCTCGCTCTGCAGGCGTCGTGTCGCATGTGCCTGGTACGCATCGAGAAGATGCCGAAGCTGCAAACCTCCTGCACGATCACCTGCACCGACGGCATGATAGTCACGACGCAAAGCGAAGAGATCGAAAAGGCGCAGCGTTCGATGCTCGAGTTTCTACTCGCGAATCATCCGCTCGATTGTCCGGTTTGCGACCGCGGCGGTGAATGCGAGCTTCAGGAGCTAACCTTTGATTGGGGCAATCTGGAAGAGCGATTTATCGAACGGAAGAACGCGAAACTTGAGCGTTATCTGTCGCCGATGGTTGCGAACGATCCGCAGCGTTGCATCCTGTGCAAGCGATGCACCCGCGTCTGTGATGAGTGGATGGGCGAGGAAGCAATCGAAGCCGGCAACCGCGGGGCCAACACAGTCATCGGCACGTTTGGCGGCTGGCTGAATTGTTCACAGTGCGGCAACTGCATCGAAGTTTGTCCGACGGGAACACTACTGGACGGCACTTATCGCCATCAACATCGGCCCTGGGAACTAACGCAGACGATTTCCACGTGCACCTATTGTTCGGACGGTTGCCAGATGTCGCTCGGCTCGCGCGGTGATGAACTGGCGCGCATCGTGGCGCGCGATCGATACGTGAACGGCCACAACGGTGAGTTTCTCTGCGTCAAAGGCCGCTTCGGCCATCCGTTCGTCAATCACGAAGAACGAATTCGCACGCCGCTGATTCGCTACCAGAAAGGCGGGCGCCTGGTCCCTGCAACCTGGGACGAAGCGATTCGTTTTATCGCGCAGAACATCGACAAGACCGTCAGCGAGCATGGCAATAACGCAGTCGGCGTGCTCGCCAGTCCGCGGCTCACCAACGAATCTGTTTACGCGCTGAAAAAGCTGGCAACCGAAGTCATCGGGACTGAGAACTTCGCCGTCAGCGATAGGTTCAGTCTCAAAGCTTTCTTCGATAACCTCGGTGGTCCGCTTGCGACGCACAAAGATATTCGCCACGCGAAAACCATTGTGCTGATCGGCGGTGAGCCGGAAGAGCTCCAGCCGTTTACCGGTAAGCAGATTCGTCAGGCTGTGCGCAACGGCGGCGCAAAGCTCGTCATTATCAACAGTGTTCCGATTCGCCTGCGCGAACAGGCAGCTCAATTCATTCACATCAATCCGGGCAGTGAGGACGCCGCAGTGCTGGCGCTGGCCGGCAGCGCGAACGATTCAACAGCCGCGCGCAAGATGGGGATTGATGCGGCTGAACTCGCTTCGCTGCGCGAGGCGATCAATCAAACATCAGGCGACGTCGTGATCATGTTCGGCGGCGAGTTGAGTGCGGCATCACAGGCGATCGTCGCGCAACTTCCGTTTTCGCTCGGGGACGAAGGCCGCCGCGTTTTGCTGCATCCGTTACCACTCTTCAACAACAGCGTGGGCGCGCACGACATGAGTCGCGACAAAGCAAAAGACATTGACAACGTGCTCGATGACGAAGCTGTGCGGGCGATGATCGTGGCGGGCGATCCGATGCTGCCAAAAGTTAGTGGGTCCCCCGACAATCCGCAGCCGAATCGCGACTTCCTGGTGCTGTGGGAGCTTTTCATTTCGGAAGTCAGCGAGTTTGCCCGCCAGGCCGACGTGATCCTGCCCGCAGCTTCATTTGCTGAAGTCGACGGTACTTTCACGAACAACGACGGTCTGGTTCAGCGTGTGCGCAAATCAATCGATCCGGTGCATCAATCGCTGCCGGACTGGATAATCGCCGCGCGATTGGCGAATGAACTTGGTGTTGATTTTGGCTTCGAGCGATCCGCGACAGCCGTGTTCCGCGAAATCAGCGAACGAGTGGCCGGCTACGATGGCATTCGG